>JAEAMG010000229.1_pt1 | contig 83069 bp, 70 predicted proteins | sample 8958741 | NCBI WGS metagenome assembly JAEAMG01 (sample SAMN16933256, study PRJNA681125) | bioreactor sludge metagenome | isolation source: anaerobic bioreactor treating anionic surfactant - SDBS | place: India: Bengaluru | collected 2019-02-28
GTAAAACCCCTGGCGTGTCTCCCATTCTGTTGTACAATCCTTGAGAACGGTCGTGCTTTTTTGTGCGCTGAGCTTCCTTGCGTGCAGTCATCACGGCAACCGATAAGAACAAGGAGACAGACATGGACCTGCATTACACGGCCGAGGAGACGGCTTTCCGCGACACGCTGCGCGCCTTCCTCGACACCCATCTGCCGGCGGACTTGCAGCGCAAGGTGCGCCAGCATTTGCGCCTGGCCAAGGATGATTACGTGCGCTGGCACAAGATTGTCGCGCAGCAAGGCTGGGCCGCGCCGGCCTGGCCCGTCGAACATGGCGGCACGGGCTGGACGGCCGTGCAGCGCCATATCTGGGAAGAAGAGTGTGCGCGCGCCGCCACGCCGCCCATCCTGCCTTTCGGCGTCAACATGGTGGCGCCCGTCATCATGGCTTTCGCCACCGCCGAACAAAAAGCATATTATTTACCGCGCATTTTGAACTGCGACGACTGGTGGTGCCAGGGCTATTCCGAGCCGGGTGCCGGGTCCGACCTCGCTTCGCTGAAAACCACGGCCGAGCGCGACGGCGACCATTACGTCGTGAACGGCCAGAAAACCTGGACCACCCTGGGCCAGCACGCGGACATGATCTTTTGCCTGGTGCGCACGGACAGCACGGTGCGCAAGCAGGAAGGCATCAGTTTCCTGTTGATCGACATGAAAACGCCGGGTATCACCGTGCGCCCCATCATCATGCTCGATGAAGAACATGAAGTGAATGAAGTCTTTTTCGACAACGTGCGCGTGCCCGTCAGCAACCTGGTCGGCCAGGAAAACAAGGGCTGGACTTACGCAAAATACCTGCTGGGGCATGAGCGCACGGGCATCGCCGCCGTGGGACGCTCAAAGCGCGAGCTGACGTTCCTCAAGCAGCTGGCCATGCAGCAGGTCAAGCGCGGCGCGCCGCTGCTGCACGATCCCGCCTTTGCCGCCAAGGTCGCTACCCTGGAAATCGAATTGATGGCGCTGGAAATGACGGTCTTGCGCGTCATCAGCGACGAAAGCAAGGGACCGGGACCGCAGGCCTCGATGCTGAAGGTGCGCGGCTCGGAACTGCAGCAGCAGCTGACGGAACTGATGGTGGAAGCCATCGGCCCGCAAGCCTTGCCCTTCGACCCGGCATTTCTTGACGGCAGCGCGCCGCACAGCGGAGGCGGCGACGACCTGGCCGCGCCGCTGGCCGCGTATTACTTCAATTACCGCAAGACATCGATCTATGGCGGCTCGAATGAAATCCAGAAAAACATCATCACGCAGATGATCCTGGGCCTGTAAGCCAGAAGGAGACGACATGGACTTCCATTTTAATCAGGAACAGCAGCAATTTGCCGACGCGCTCCGGCGCTGGGTCGACAAGGATTACCCATTTGAAACGCGCAAGCAGATCGTCCACTCGGCCACGGGCGTCTCAAGTGCGGCCTGGGCCACCCTGGCCGAACTGGGCATGACGGCCTTGCCGCTGCCGGCCGGCGCGGGCGGCTTCGACGGCACGGCCGTCGATATGCTGCTGGTGATGCAGGAACTGGGTCGCGGCCTGGTGGTCGAACCGTATTTCGCCACCGTGCTGGGCGCGCGTTTCCTCACGTTGGCGGGCGGCCATGATGGCGTGCTGGAACAGGTCGCCAGCGGCAGCCTGAAGCTCGCTTGCGCGCTCGGTGAGCGCCAGTCGCGCCACGACATGCACGCTATCGCCACCACGGCCATCGCCAGCGGCGACGGTTTCGTGCTCGATGGCGAGAAAACCGTCGTCATCCACGGCGCGCAGGCGGGCTTTCTCATCGTCTCGGCGCGCAGCGGCGGCAGCCAGGCTGACACGGATGGCATTTCGCTGTTCCTCGTGCCCGTCGACGCGCCCGGCGTTTCCGTGCGCGACTACCGCACCATCGACGGCCAGCGCGCCGCCACCGTGACCCTGGTGCAAGTGGTGCTGGGGCACGATGCCCTGGTCGGACAAAAAGGGCAGGGCTGGCCCGTGCTCGATGCGGCGCTCGACTATGGTGCCGCCTTGCTGTGCGCGGAAGCCGTGGGTGCCATGGATGCGATCTTTGCCGCCACTCTGGAATACCTGAAGACGCGCCAGCAGTTCGGCGCGCCGATCGGCAAGTTCCAGGCCTTGCAGCACCGCATGGCCGACATGTTCATCCACCTGGAGCAGGCCCGTTCGATGGCCATGCTGGCCGCCGCCAAGGTCGATAGCACCGACGTGGCGGAGCGCCGCCGCACGGTGTCGGCGGCCAAGGCGAGAGTCGGGCTGGCCGCCACCTTTGTCGGGCAGCAAGCCGTGCAATTGCATGGCGGCATGGGCGTGACGGACGAATTGCCCGCCGCCCACCATTTCAAGCGCCTCTCCATGATCGCCCTGACCCTGGGCGACGTGGAGCACCATATCGAGCGCTTTATCGCCCAGCCGGGCTTCTTGCCGACGGAGACCGCATGACCGCATTGACGGAAATCAAACCCAAGCATTGGTATTTCGAGGACTTTATGCAAGGCCTGGAAATCGACCTGGGCCAGCGCCACGTGACGGAGGCGGAAATCATCGCCTTCGCCACGGATTTCGATCCGCAACCGTTTCACATCGACCATGCGGCCGCCGAAAAAACCATCTTCAAGGGCGTCATCGCCAGCGGCTGGCACACCTGCGGCATGATGATGCGCCTGGTGGTCGATAACCTGCTCAAGCATTCGTCCAGCATGGGCTCACCCGGCCTGGACAGCATCCGCTGGCTCAAACCCGTGCGCGCCGGCGACACCTTGCACCTGACGTACCAGGTCAAGGAAGTCCGGCCATCCACGTCGAAGCCGGACCGTGGCATCGTCATTTCCGTGTGGAGCGTGCGCAACCAGCATGGCGAGGTGGTGACCACCGTTGAAGGCATGGGCATGTTCGGCCGCCGCCCGGCAGGAGAGCAGCATGCGTGATATCGCCGGCATTGCCGGTTTTAAGGCGTTGGCGGGACAGCACGTGGCCGTCTCCGACTGGCTCACCATCACCCAGCAGCGCATCGACACCTTTGCCGACGCCACCGACGACCATCAGTGGATTCATGTGGACGCCGAGCGCTGCGCGCGCGAGTCGCCGTACGGCTGCACCGTGGCGCACGGCTTTCTCACACTGTCCTTGCTGCCCGCCATGCTGCAGGGCGCTTTGCACATGGCCGGCATCCGCATGGCCATCAACTACGGCTTGAACAAGGTGCGCTTTCCCGCACCCGTGCCCGTCGGCAGCCGCTTGCGCGCGCGGCTCGATATCCTCTGCGTCGACGACTTGCCGGAAGGCGCGCAAGTGAACTGGGCCGTCACCATGGAGAGGGAAGGCGACACGAAACCCGTGTGCGTGGCGGAGTTCCTGATGCGCTGCTATCCCTGAGGATAAGCCTGGCTCGCCGCGCAGGTCGGGGTAGTTCGGCGTAGGTCGGCGTAGGTCGGCTTAGCCCGCAGGGCGTAAGCCGACGCAGGTGCGCGCGCCTCCTGCTCACTCCCCCTCCGACGCGCAATACCTGTCCCGTCCCGTATGCTTGGCGCGGTACAGCAGGGCGTCGGCGGCGCGGATCAGGGCGCTGGGGTCCATGCCTTCCGTGGGCATGACGCTGGCCACGCCCAGGCTGACGGTGACGTGGGGGCCGACGCTGGACCTGGCGTGGGCAATTTCCAGCGCACGCACTTCGTCGAGGATGCGCTGGGCCACCACTTCGGCGCCGTCGCGCGTTTCCTGTGGCAGCAGGATGATGAATTCCTCGCCGCCGTAGCGCGCCAGCAGGTCGGGCGGGCGCACGGCGCAGCGGCGCAGGGCGGCGCTCACCTGCTGCAGGCACAGGTCGCCGGCCTGGTGGCCATACGTGTCGTTGTAATCCTTGAAGTGGTCGATATCGGCCATGATGAGGGCCATCGGCACGCCATCGCGCGCGCAGCGCCGCCATTCGCTGTCCATGGTCTCGTTGAAGCTGCGCCGGTTGGCCACGCCCGTCAGCGAGTCCGTCAGCGACAGTTCGCGCATGGCGTCGGCCTGGCGCTTGATGGTCAACTGGCTGCGCACGCGCGCGCGCACGACGGCAGCGTTGAACGGTTTCGTGATGAAATCGACGGCGCCCGCTTCCAGCGCCCGCGTCTCGTCTTCGGGCTGGTTCAGGGCCGTGACGAAGATGACGGGAATGGCGCAGAGGAGGGCCGATTCGCGTAAGGCGCTGCACACGGCATAGCCATCCATGCCGGGCATGACGGCGTCGAGCAGGATCAGGTCCGGCAATTGATTCTGCGCGATTTCCAGCGCCTTCTCGCCGCTCAGGGCGAACAGCACCTCGTGTTCCTCGCGCAGCAACTGGTGCAGGATCTGGATGTTTTCCATGGCGTCATCGACGATGAGGATGCGCCCGTTCATGGCAAGGTTGGTCCAGCTCACTTGTTTTCCTCTCGTTTCAGCTGATCGAGCACGAGTTTTTCCGCTTCGGAAAAATTCAGGGTCTCGATCGCGTTTGCCATCGCCAGGGCAGCTTCCCGGTCTGACTGTTGCAGGGCGGGGTGCAGGGCGTGAAAGTGCGCCAGCGCCTTCAGGTTGTTGTTGCGGATCAGGACGAGCAGTTCGGTCAGGCCGGCGTGCACATCGAGCGGCGCGCTGGCGGACGCGTTGGGTGCCGGCTGCCCGCGCCGCAGGGGCGAGGGCAGGGCACGCGTCGCTTTGATGACTTCGGCCATCGCCAGTTCCAGCTGACCCAGCAAGGCTGCCGTGGCGTGCGATGGCCCCGTTTTCAGCGCCTTTTCCGACTCGGCGGCGAGGCTGGCGACGTGCGTGGCGCCCAGGTTGGCCGCCACGCCGCAGACGCGGTGCAGCAACTGCGCCGCCTGCTGCGTCTGGCCAGCGGCCAGCAGGCGCCGCGTTTCCTCGACGGCGTCGCCTTGCGAATTTTCAAAGCGCTTGAGCAGGGCCAGGAAGGCGCCGTAGTCGCCGCCGAAGCGCAGCAGGGCCGCTGCCAGGTCGATGCCGGGCACCGTGTCCGGCAGCTCCGGCGTGTCCGCGACGGCGTTGCCTGCCTGCACGGCGTTGTCGCCGCCACCCAGGGGCGCCGGCACCAGCCGCGTCAGGGTCTCGATCATTTCGTCGACATCGATGGGCTTGGCCACGTGCGCATTCATGCCGCTGGCGATGGCGCGCAGGCGGTCCTCGTCCATGGCATTGGCCGTCATGGCGATGATGGGCAAGTCCGGCAAGCCCAGCGCGCGGATGGCCAGCGTGGCGTCATAGCCATTCATGACGGGCATCTGCAAATCCATCAGCACCACGTCCCAGGCGTGCGGCGTGTTGGCGAGCAAGTCGACGGCCAGCTGGCCGTTGGCGGCCACGGCCACGCGCGCACCCGAGTGCAGCAAGATGTACTGCGCTACTTCCTGGTTGATTTCATTGTCTTCCACCAGCAGCACGCGCATGCCTTCCAGCAAGCCCGACAGGGGTGTGGACACGGGCAGCGCGGACGGGGCGCTACGGCCATTGCGTCCATCCCGCACGGCCGTCACGGCCGCCAGCAGGCGCGCCGGGGTAGCCGGTTTCGAAACGATGCCGGCCAGCATCAGACTGTCGGCCAGGCGTTCGAGGTTTTCGCTGTCCTGGTCGGCTACCAGCATGATCACGGGCGGCAGCGCCAGGTGTTCGTCGGCGCGCGCCTCGGTGAGCATGGAAATGCCATCCATGCCGGGCATGGCCGCGTCGAGCAGCACAAGATCTGCCGGCGGCAAGCCGTCCAGGCCGCTGGCGCTGGCGCGCAGCAGCGCCAGGCCGGCCGTGCCGCTGTCGGCGCTGCGGCTGTGCCAGCCCTGCGCCGCGCACCAGTCTGCCAGCATGGCGCGCACGCTGGCGTTGTCGTCGATGATCAGCAGCGACAGGGCCTTGGACGTACTCTTGCCGGGCGGCTCGGGCGGTGGCGCCACCTTCTCGAAGCGGCAGCTGAAGCGGAAGTCGGAACCTTCGCCCAGCGCGCTTGTCACGCTGAGTTTCCCCCCCATCAATTCCACCATGCGCCGGCAGATGGCCAGCCCCAGGCCCGTGCCGCCGTATTTGCGGCTGGTGCCGCTGTCGCCCTGGGAAAACGCGTCGAAGATGCGTTCCTGTTCGGCCGCGGCTATGCCGATACCGGTGTCGCGCACGGAAAACTCCAGCGTGGCGCTGGCCGCATCCTCGGCCGCCATGCCGATGGACAACACCACTTCGCCATGCGCGGTGAATTTGACAGCGTTGCCCACCAGGTTGATGAGGATCTGTTCCACGCGCAGGGCGTCGCCGATCAGTTCGTCCGGCACGCCGGGATCGAGCACGAAGACGGGCTCCACGCCGCGCGCCCAGGCGCTGTTGGCCAGCAGCACGCTGACGCTGTCCAGCATGCGTTCGAGCTGGAAACGGCGCTGTTCCAGCAGCATCTGTCCCGCCTCGATCTTGGAGAAATCGAGCACGTCGTTGACGATATGGAGCAGCGACTGCGTGGCCATCTGGATCTTGCCGACATAACTGCGTTCGCGCCGTTCCAGCGGCGACTCTTCCAGCAGGCGCGCCAGGCCGATGATGGCGTTCATCGGCGTGCGGATTTCATGGCTCATGTTGGCGACGAATTCGCTCTTCGCGATACTGGCCGCCTCGGCCTTGTCGCGCGCGCGCACCATTTGCTCGTTGAGTTCATGCAGGCGCAATTCCGTGCGCTTGAGTTCGGAGACGTCCGAGGCCAGCACGAAGAAGCCGCGCACGCCGCCGCCGTCGTCGACATCGGGGATGTAATTGGTCCACGTGTGGCACACCTGGCCCGTGGGATCGAGCAGGTCGCGCTCGAAGCTTTGCGGCCGGCCCGCCAGCACGCCGTCGACATGGTGGGCATACACGTCGAACAGTTCCTGCCCCAGCAATTCGCGCATGTGGATGCCGGCCAGTTCGGCGCTGCTGCGGCCAAACCATTCGTTATAGAATTTATTTGCGAAGCGGCAACGCAGATCGGCGCCCCAGTACGACACCATGCCGGGCAGGTTGTCGGTGACGGTGCGGATGAAGCGCTCGTTCTGTTCCAGGCGCCAGGTGGTGGCGTGCAGCACCTCGGTGGCGCGCCTGCGTTCCGTGATATCGATCGACACCCCCAGCACGTGGCTGGCGCGCCCCGCATCGTCGCGCAAGACCACCTTGCGCGTGGTGAAGTGGCGCGTGGTGCCGTCGGCCGTATTGATCGCTTCCTGTTCGATTTCCACCATCTGCCCCGTGGCCAGCAGCTTGCGGTCGGCGCTGACGAAGGCGGCCGCCTGCTGCGGCGGGAAGAAGTCATGGTCGGTCTTGCCCAGCAATTGCTCGCGCGAGCGTCCCAGGGTCATTTCCGCGTGGCGGTTGACCATTTCAAAGCTCAGCTTGTCGGCGCGCTTGACGAAGACCATGGCCGGGATGTTTTCGATGATGGTGCCGAACAGATGTTTCGAGTGGCGAAATTCCGCTTCGCTGCGCTTGCGCTCGCTGACGTCCAGCCACAGGCCCGACACGCCCAGCAACTGCTGTTCCGGGCCGAAAATCGGGTGATACGAGACGATCCAGTGACTCAGCTGTTCGCGTTGCCGGCCGCTGTAGCCGTTCAATTCCATGTCGACGATGGGCATGCCCGTCGCCAGCACCTGGCGCACGCAGCGCTCCACGTCCGCGCGCACGGCGTCGTCGCACAGCATGGCGCCCACGGGACGGCCCAGATGCTGCGTCACGCTGGCGCCGTGGATGGCGGCCAGGTAGTGGTTGATCATGACGACGCGCAAGTCCAGGCCCACGAACAGCATGCCGATGGGGGCCGTCGCGTACACGGTTTCCAGCAGGCGCGTGGATTTTTCCAGAGCCAGCGTGCGTTCGGCCACCAGGCTTTCAAGCTGCGTGCGGTGGCGCCGCAGGTCGCGTTCCAGCGCGCCCAGGGCGCGGGCCATGTTGGCCGATTCGCGGTCCGCGTGCTTGTTCGAGAGCAAGGGTTTGCCCTGCGCCAGCGCCTGGATCTGCAAAGTCAGTTCCTGCAGGGTGCGGGCCAGGCGGCTGCCCACGCGCCAGGCCAGGGCAAAGCCGGCACCCAGCAGCAGGGCCAGGATGACGGAACCCGTGACTACCGAGCCCAGCAGCGCTTCGGCCACCGTGCTGGTGCGCATGGTGACAGCCACCGTCCAGCTGTCGTCGGGAGCGCGGCGAAAGCCCGTGTAGACGTCCAGGTCTTCCAGGGTGGCATGGCGCAGCACGCCCTCGGGCGCCAGGCGTATCTGTTCCAGCAGGGGCGCCACGCTGCGCTGGCCCACGTAGCGCTGCGGCGCCAGGGTGCGCGCCACGTTGATGCCGTCGGCATTGATGATGGCCGCCCCCAGGTAGGCAGGCAGGTGCAGTTCGCGCAGCAGCACGGGCAGGTAGTCGGGCGGGTACAGCGCCGTCAGCACATGGGCAGCCCCCTGGGCACGCGGCAAGGGCAGGTTCAGCGCCAGCCGCGGCACCTCGTCCTGCGCCATGAGCAGGCTGGTCAGCCGCGGCTTGCCGTACTCGCGCGTGCGTTCCATGCTGGCGGCCCATTTTTGCGGCAAGGTGGGCGGTGCCTGGCTGGCGGGCAGGGTCGTATTGATCAGCTGGCGTCCCCTGGCGTCGGAGATGATGAAGGCGCTGACGGCCAGGCCTGGCTGCAACAGGCTGTCGGCCAGGGTGCGCAGGGCGCCGATGTCGTCCGTCTGCAGGGCGGGCGAGGCGGCGAGGATGCGCGCGGCCATCTGGGCGCCGTTCAGGTCGCGTTCGACGGCGGCGGCGACTGCCCGTGCCGCCTGCGCCGTTTCGCTGACGACATGCTCGCGCTCGCGCGTGTAGCTTTGCGCCACGAGCAGCAGAAACACGAGCGCCGTCGGCATGACCCAGGCGAGCACCAGCCATGAAATTCTTGAGCGTATCGAAGGCAAATCTTGCACCCGGAAAGCTCCCAGAATGGATGAGTCGACAGGCAGGCTCACGCTGGCGCTGGCTGACCTTGAATGAAAAGATGCTAGACGAAATTGATTGTTCTGACAAGCCTAGTTTCCGTGATGGAAAAAAGCTTGTGCAAGGTATACAGAAGAGGGGGGGACACCCATCCCGCCGTGGCGGCGGGATGGCAATGCGGCTTACGGGACGACGGTCAGCACATCGACATCGATTTCCGGGCTTTCCATGAAGTCTTTTTCCACTTCGCCACGGATTTCCACCTGGGTTTTGGCGTCGATCTTGCGGTTCATGAAGACCTTGTCGTCGATGTCCACGCGGATTTCCGCCGTGCCATCGGAGAAGGTGTATTTTTCCTTGCTCACTTTGCGCAGCAAATGGCCGCGCAGCACGACTGCCTGGTCATCGACGGGATTTTTCAGGATGGCGGCCACGCTGCTGGGCGCTGTGGGGCCGGCCGTCGGCCCTACGTATTGGGCTTGCGCGCTGCCGGCCAGCAAGGCGCTGGCGGCGGCCAGGGAGACGATGAGTTTGCGGTGAAATGACATGGTATTCCTTTGAGAGTGACTGCCTTGTCAGAAAAACACGGCGGTGCGGGGAATGATAGCACCGGTATTGCCATAGGGTACGTTCGCCCGCACGCTGCCCGTGGCGGCCACGCCATCGTCGAGTTTGCTGTCGATCTGCTCCGCGTAACTCTCGGGCAGGTTGTCGAAACGGATGCCGTTGCCGGCACGGCCGCCCACTTCGTCGTTGTACAGGTAGACGGCGCCACCCTGGGCGCTGGTCATGAATTGCGAGGTGCCGTTGAACGAGCCGGTAATGAAGCCGCCCAGCGCCAGGTGTTGCGGCGCCAGCGTGAATTCGCGCGGCTGGCCGTCGCCGATCTGGCCGTCGCCATTGCCGTTGCCAGCCGAATGGGGCACGTGGGTGGTGCCCTGAATATCGTCGCCAGGCAGGGCGCGGAACTTGTCCTGGTAGGCGTTGACGGCGGCCGTCAGCGCATTCGACTGCTGGATGATGTTTTTCACCTTGGCGCTGTCGATCAAGCCTTGTCCTTTGAGTACGCCACCGAGCAGCAAACCGATGATGACCAGGACGATGGCGATTTCTACGAGCGTAAAGCCGTGCTGGCGGCGTGGGGGCATGGGTTTTCCTTGAAAAAAGTGCGATAACTTGAGATGGCAGTTTACTGCAATTGATGCTGGATGCGTATGGCCTTTCTGACGGCGGCTCATGGCGTCGCCCTTACTTTCTTCCTGGCAAGTTCGTCGAGCCGGCGCGCCAGGAAAGCCAGTTCGTGCGGGTCGCTGATGTGTCCGCTGGCGATCAGCCCGCCGATTACCAGGCGGGCGCTGTCGAGCTGGTCCATGTCTTCCAGGATAAACGCTTCCATCTCGCGCACCCAGGCTGGCACTTGCGGCCCCGTCGCCAACTGGCGCAACTGGCGCGCATACGCCAGTGCCAGCGGCAAATCGTGCAGCTGGTGTTTTGCCACCAGCACCGCTTGCGCCATGGCGGGCCAGCGGCGCTGCGGGTCGGCGGCGAAGCTGGCGGCGACAAAAGTGAGCATGCGCCGCGCGCGCTGCGGATCGGACACGCCCGCGTACACTACACTGGCAGCCACCAGCGCATACTGGCTGCGCGGATCGAGCGTTTGCGCCGTCTCCAGCCAGCCAGCCAGGCGGTCATAGTCGAGCTGGCGCCACGCCAGGCTGACGCCGGGCTGGTCCTCGAACGATTGCAGGTACAGCAGCATGGCCTTAGCCATGGCCAGCGGCTCGCCCAGGCTGGCCAGGCGCGCCACGGCCGGCGGCGGCGGCGCAGGCAGGGGCCGCACCTGGGCCGGAGCGTGCTGCTGCGCCACTCGCCAGCCCAGCTGCAACAGCAGGCAGGCGGCCAGCAGCCAGCACAGGGGGCGCGGCACGCTCGTCCAGGGGCGCTGGATGGCGGCCATCAGATATTCCTGCGGTAAAAGTCGCACAGCGCGCAACTGGCCAGCAAGCCGACATAGATGATGGTTTGCGCCACCACATTGACCAGCGCCTGCCAGTCGCCGGTGGCGTACAGCAGCCAGTCCGTGCGCGTAAAGGCGTCCAGGCGGGGCAGGAGCAGGGCCAGTACGTCGATGGCGCCGGCTGTGGCCCGCTGCAGCAGCGAGTCGCCCGCTTGCGGGCCGTGCGCCAGCAGTTGCAGGCTGCCCAGCATGCGCGCCAGCACATAGAAGCCGCCCGTGGCGGCCAGTGCGGGCAGGGCCTGTTGCAGGCTGGCCGCGCACAGCAGGCTGAAGGAGGCGACGATCCACAGTTCCCCCAGCAGGGACAGGGCCCACAGCGCGCTGTGCGCGGGAGCGGCGAACAGCGCCATCAACAGGCCGAACAGCACGGCGGGCACGGCCGCCAGGGCCCCGTAGCCCAGCAGTTTCCCCAGCAAGTAGGCCGCGCGTGGCATGGGCAGTGCCAGCAGCAATTCCAGTCCCCGGTCGGCCGCTTCGCGCGCCATGCTGGTGATGATGAAGGTGCCCAGCAGGAAGACAGCGGCCAGGCGCAAGGTGGCCGCCAGCAGCGCCGCCTGCACGGCGCCGCTTTCCGTCAGCGCCAGTTGTTGCAGGAAACCGGCCAGGGCGGCGGCGCCGCAGGCGGCCAGCACGAAGAGCCACAGCAGGCGGCTGCGCAGCGCTTCGAGCAGAGTGTAGCGGGCGATGGTGAGGGCGGGAAATAGCATCGGCATCAGCGGGGCAGTCTTTGTGCCACCACCATGCGGTTGAACAGGATGTTCGGCGACAGCCAGACGACGAGGTCGTCGAACTCGCCGCCCGGCTGCTGCGGGCCGCTGGCGGCGCGGCTGATGAAGGTGGTGGCGTTCGAGGCATTGTTGCGCTCGTCGACATTGTTGCTGAAAGGCACAGCCTGGCGCTGGCCCTGCACGCCCGTGGCGCCAAAACCGTTCTTGCCGTGCGACATGATCATGGCGGGGATATCGTTCAGCGCCGTCGCCTGCAGCAGCGCGCCGCCGTTGCGCGTGACGATGCTGATGTCGCGCGGCGTGCCGAGGGTGAATTGCCGCTCGCTGTCGCTGAAGGCCGGGGTGACGCTGTAGCGGAACAGATTGTTCCAGCTATCGCTCTGGCGCAGTCCCAGGGTGGCCCAAGGCAGGAAGCCGGCGCGCCGCTCCCCGCTGCAGCGGGCGCCGCGCCTGTCTTCCAGGCCACTGACGGCGGAGACGGCGGGACAGGGCAAATAGCCGTAGCGCAGCGCGTAGCCCGTCAGCGCTTCCTTCGCTTCATTGAGCGCCTGTTGCGTATCTGCCACCTTGCGCTGTTCCAGTTGTACCGTCAAGGGCGTGACCAGGCCGCCTATCATCAGGCCCACGATGACGAGCACGATGGCGATCTCGATCAGGGAAAAACCGCCCTGGCGGCGCGGGGAACGATACATGTTACTCATGGCAGGTTGCGCGCGGCGCGCATGCGTTGATACAGGGTGGGCAAGGTGATCCAGGTCAACATGTCGTCAAAGGCGCCCCCGGGCCGCACGGCAAGCTCGGTGGCGGGGCGGGCGATGAAACTACGGCTGGCGCTGTCGTTGGCCGCTTCATCGATATTGCCGCGCGCGGTATTGATCTGCGGCACGCCGCTGGCGGCCGTGCCATAGTGATCCTTGCCTTGCGAGAACAGCACGGCGGGCAGACATTGGGCGCTGACGTCGCACTGGTCCTGTCCCGCCACGTAGGCGAGTTCGCCGCGCCCGCCGCGCGTGAGCACGACTCTGTTGGCGACGGCGGAAAACGAGACGATGGGCGCGCGCGCCATTGCCGGCGTGACGCTGTAGCGCAGCAGCTTGCCCCAGGCATCGCTGCCCGCCACGCCCAGCGCGACCCACGGCAAAAAGCCGCTGCACTCGGCGTCGTCGGCGCAGTCGGCGGCCCGCTCGCGCCCGTCGAGGGCGGAGGCGGCCGGACGGGGCAGGCGGCCTTGCGTCGCGGCAAAGCCCAGCAAGGCTTCGCGCGCCTGCGCCAGGGTGGCCAGCGTACGCTGCTGGCGTTCGGCCTCGCCCGTGTTGCGGCCGAAGGCGCTGATCAGGAGGCTGGCCGCGCCCAGGCCCAGCACGGCCAGCAACAGCAACAGGGCGGCACCGTGCTGGCGGCGCGGTTGGCGATGTGTTTGCCGATGTGCTTGCCGTGGCGTCATGGCGGCGTCTCCTGCATTTCGCTGACCGTGCCGCTGACCGGGTCGTAGCGCTGGCCGGGTTTGAGCCGCACCACTTGGCCGTTCGACAGGCGCAGGGTCAATGTGCCGGGCTTGCCACTGGCAAGGCGGTTGTGCGGCTCGTTCTGCGCTTCCTGGTTCAGCCAGACGGTGGAGCGTCCGCTGCTGCGCTGCACCACGCCATTCAATTCCACGGGCGGGGCGGGCGGCGGCGGTGGCGGAGGCGGCGCCGCCAGGGCGGGATCGGGCGGTGGCGCCCCGTAGCGCTGTGTGTCGAGCTGGGCCCGTTGCTCGGGCGACAGGAATAATCGCCCCAGCTGCGGTGGCTGGGCGCGGGCCGTCAGCGCGGCGCCGGCCAGCAGCGCGGACAGGATGAGGGCGCGCAGGACGAGGGTGTACCTCATGGCCGCCCCGGCACGGGCACGCTGTTGACGGTCAGCCACAGCAGCTCACATTCGGCGCCCAGGGCGGGCGCCATGGCGCCCGCGGCGATAGCGTTGCCGCTGCCGGTCCCGGCTGCTCCATGGCGCTTGAGCGTGCAATCCTGCACGGCGAAATAGCCGGCCTGGCGCAAATCGTCCAACAGGTTCAGCAAGTCCATCTCGTGCAGCAAATCCATCTGCATGCGCATGCGGCTGCCGCGCAGCTGATATTGCCCCATCACCATGGGCAACGGCACTTGCAGTCCTTGCTGCGGGCTGATGTCATAGCTGATCGGCAGCAATTTGCGCTGTTCCTGGCTGCGGCGGATGGCGTCGATCCAGGCCAGGCGGTTTTCCTCGCCGATCAGGCCGCGCTGGCGCAAGGCCAGGAATTGCGGTTCGTAGGCGCGGATTTCCTGCTTTTCCGTTTCCGCGTGGTTGAACATGGTGGCCGCCGCGGCGCGCGTGTGCTCGGCCAGGTACAGCCGTTGGGCTTCGCGCATGCGGTAGGCGGCGCTCAGGCTGAGCAGCACCACGCTGGCCAGCAGGGTCAGGGCAAAGCACAGCAGGGCGCTGCGCAGCAGGTGCAGTTCGCCCAGCCAGGCGGGCAGGGTGCGCGCGGGCGTGGCGGCGCGCTGCATGCCGGGCAGGGGCGGCTGCTTGACGGGGCCGCTCATGGCTGCCACTCCAGCAAGAGGGTAAAGCGGGCCTGGCTGTCCGGCGCCGGTGCGGCGCTCTTGCCGGACAGGGCCGCGCTGGGGCGCAAGTCCAGCGGCGTTTCCGCTATCGTCACTTGCATGCCCTGCTGGCGCGCCAGGGTTTGCGCGAAGGCCGTGAGGGCGGCAAGGGCGGCGCGGTAGTCATTGTTCGGCATGGCCACGTCCGCTTCCAGGCGCAGCGTTTGCGGCGGCGCGGTGGGAATGCCGGCCTGGGCGCTGCCGCCCTGCAAGCTGGCGCCCGGCTGCTGTGCTGGCTGGCTGTCGGCCGTGCGCGCGGGCGCCGGGCCTGCATGCCAGTGCAGCTGGCTGAGCACTACTTGCGGCGCTTGATCCAGCGCGGCGCTCAGCATGCCCAGCAGCCGGCCCGGCTCCGGCGCCTGGCTGGCGATCATCCGGCCCAAGGTGACGGCCACTTTCATGTTCTGCGTCTTGGCCGGCGCCGGCGGCTGCGTCGACATGACGCTGCGGTAGCGTTCCTGGTAGGACGCCGTTTCCTGCGCCAGGCGCTGGGTGCTGTTGTCGTCGGCTATGCCGCCGAGCAAGTTAATCGCGCACCATAGCGCGGCCGACCCACCGATCAGCGTGCTGGCGCCATACAGCGCTTTGCGCGTGCGCTGGAAGTGGTAATAGCGGGCCAGCGCACCGGGCGGATAGTGACTGGGCGGCGGATGCTTGCCCAGCAAGGTCAGCAGCAATTCGTCGGCCAGCACCGGCGTCTGGCGCAAGCCCACCCGTTCGCCTGCCAGTTGCAGGTCGATGAAGTGGTAAGCTACTTCCACACCGTTGTCACACAGCAGTTCGAGCTTGGCGATCTGCGCCGCCGGCGCCAGGATGACGGTATTGAGTACGTCGCCGCGCGCGAGCATGCGCGTGCTGGTGAGAAATTGTCGTGTCTTTTCCGTTTCCAGCGCAATATTCACGGCCACGCCGTCGAGTGCGATGGCCAGGGTCTGGCGCGAAAAGCGCAGTTGGCCCTTTTCATAATAGCTTTGCCGCAAGCCACCCGATTGCTGCGTCACCAGCAGCAGGTGTTCGTGCGCGATCGACAGCTTTTTGACCAGGGCGATACTCAGCAGGCTGGTCGAATAGATGCCGGCCACGGGCACGCGCAAGTGCTCGAGCGCCTCCGTCCACGGCTGCAGCAAGCTGGGGTTGGTCAGGGCGAAAAACAGCACCTGGTCATCGTGGCGGCCCGTGCTGTCGCGGCCCAGCAGGGTGCTGCCCCGGTAGGGCGTGTCGCGGTGCAATTGCTGCTTGCGCCGCTCAAGCAAGGCACGGCCCGCCTTGCCGCGCACGTGGGGCAGCAACTGGCGCTGGAAATCTTCCTCGATCAAGTCCGTCAGCAGGTAGGCGGGCACGTCGAGACGGTGCGCCTGCGGATCTTCCAGCCACGCGGCGAAACCGTCCAGCCCGGCGGCGCTGGCGGGGAAGGCCTGGCCCTCGCCCAGCACGCCGTGGTCCCAGTCATAGGCGCACAGGGCGTCGCTGGTGATGTAAAGTAATTGTTTACGGAACACGGCGGCCTCAGGTCTTGATTGTACTGATGGTGTCGTAAATCGGCCCCAGCACCGACAGCATGATCCAGCCCAGCAGCAGGCCCAGGATGACCGTCATGGCCGGCTCGATCATGGCTTGCACTTTTTCAATCAATTCCTTCACTTCGCGGTTGTAAAAGTAACTGACATTGCGCAAGGCCGTGTCCAGCGAACCCGTTGCCTCGCCCACCTTCAGCATGCGGATCACCAGCGGCGGGAAGATGCCCGTGTGCTGGAAGGCTGCGGTGACCCCGTAGCCTTCGCTGATCAGCTGGGCGGCGCGGCGCAAGCCGGCCGCCACCACCTGGTTGCCGGCGATGCCTTCGGACAGGCGTATGCATTCGAGTATCGTGATGCCCGAAGCATACATCAAGGCAAAAAACGTGGCGAAGCGGGCCAGGATGATCTTGTGCAGCACGGGTCCGACCAGCCACAGCCGCAGCTTCAGGCCATCCCAGGCATAACGGGCGCCTTCGCTGCGGCGGATGAGCGCGCGCAAGCCGAAGAACAGCAGCACTGGCAAGGCCAGAAGCAGATACCAGTAATCGATGAAGACATTCGACACGGCTATCAAAACGCGCGTGTGCAGCGGCAGTTCGCCACCCATGTTGCGAATGAAGGCCGTCAGCTGAGGCACCAGATAAATCATCAGGAAAAACGTCACGGCCGCCACGACGACGGCCACGATGATGGGGTACATGACGATCTTGCGCGTGTGCGACGCCAACTCGTCCTGCCATTTTAAACTTTCCGACAGGTTCTTGAATACCTCGGCGATCCTGCCACTTTGTTCGCCCGCCAGTATCAGGCTGGTAAAAGTGGCGTCGAAGATGTCGCCATGCTGGGCTAGCGCGCCCGACAGGGGCAAGCCGCCTTCGATGCTTTCGATTAAATCCGTGACGACTTCGCGCAGGCGCGGGTGATCCGTGCTTTCGCGCAAGTCGTTCAATCCTTCCAGGATGGGCACGCCGGCACCCGTCAACTGTTCCATGTGGAAACAGAAATTGATCAGGTCGCGGCGGTGAATGACCCGCTTGCCCAGCAGCACCAGATACCGGCCGGTGATCTTGCAGTCGATCAGGTCGAGCTGCATGCGGTGCAGGCGCGCTTCGAGGTCCGGCACGTTGGCCGCCTCCATGCTGCCGGGAATCAATGCACCGGCGGCATCCATGGCACGGTAGACATATTGCGCCATCAGGCCAGCCTTTCCGTCAGGTCGACGACGCGGCCCACTTCTTCCAGGGTTGTCACGCCTTCCAGCACGCGGCGCATGCCGTCGTCGATGATGCCCTTGAAACCGGCCGCGCGCGCCGCGTTCTTCAATTCGCGCGAACTGGCGCGGCGCGCCGTCAATTCATCGAGTTCGGCCGTCATCTTGAGGATTTCCATGATGGCCAAGCGCCCCTTGTAGCCCTGGTACGCGCAGCGCTCGCAGCCGGCGGCGCGGCAGATGGAGACGGGCGCATCGTCTATCGCCAGGCCCAGCAGCCGGCGCTCGACGTCGTCGGCGATCACCGTTTCCTTGCAATGCGGGCATAAACGGCGTATCAGGCGCTGCGCCACGATGCCGATGATGTTGCCGGCCATGATGTCGGGCAGGATGCCGATGTCGAGCAGGCGCGAGATGGAGCCGATGGACGAGTTCGTATGCAGGGTTGAATACACCTGGTGGCCCGTCATGGCGGCGGCAAACGCCATTTCCGCCGTTTCGCGGTCGCGGATCTCGCCCACCAGAATGATGTCCGGGTCTTGCCGCATCATCGAGCGGATGCCGTCGGCAAAGCCCAGCTTGACCGATTCGTTGACGGAAGTCTGGCGTATCATGTTCATCGGATACTCGACCGGGTCCTCCAGCGTCATGATGTTGACGCTTTCCGTATTGATATGGTTGAGTATCGAATACAGGGTGGTGGTCTTGCCGCTGCCCGTCGGCCCCGTCACGAGGATCACGCCGTCGGGGCGCGCGATCATGAGTTTCAACAAGTTCAGTTCCGCTTCGGCCAGGCCCAGTGCATCCAGCGGGACGATGCCTTTCTGGCGGTCCAGCACGCGCAGCACGACATTTTCGCCGTGCGTGGTGGGCTGCGCCGACGCGCGGAAATCGATTTGCCGCCCGGAAAACTTGATGCTGATGCGTCCATCCTGCGGCGCGCGCGCCTCGGCGATATTCATGTTCGACATCACCTTCAGGCGCACGGCCATGGCCGGCCAGTACGATTTGTGCAGGCTGCGGATCTGCCGCAGGATGCCGTCGATGCGGTAGCGGATGCGCAGGAATGACTGTTCCGGCTCGAAATGGATGTCCGAGGCGCCGTTCTGCACGGCGTCCGCCAGCAGCGCGTCGATCAGGCGCACCATGGGCTGGCTGTACTCGTCCGACGGCGATGCCATGCTCTGGTAGCTGACTTCGCCCGTTTCGATTTCGTGCAGGATGCCGTCGATCGACAATTCAAAGCCATAGTACTGGTCGATGGCGCGGGAAATGTCCGATTCGTTGACCAGCACGGTGGAAATCGTGATGCCCTTGACCAGCATGGCGCTGATCTGGTCGAGCGCCACGATATTGCTGGTGTCGGCCATGGCCAGGATCAAATTATCGGCTTGCCGCTCATACACGATAGGAAAGACGCGGTAGCGTTTGGCCACGTCCTTCGGGATCAGTTTCAAGGCGATGGCGTCGACCACCAGGCTCGACAAGTCCGCGCTGACCTGTTTCAGGTTTTCGCTGAGCGCCTCGCGCACGGTCGCTTCCGTGACGAAGCCCAGGGTGATCAGCAGCTTGCCCAGCGGTTCGCTGCTGCGCCGCTGTTCGATCAGGGCGATGCGCAACTGGTCTTCGCTGATCACGCCTTTCTGGATCAGCACTTTGCCCAGCGGAAGTTTTGCCTGTTCTGCCATGTAAAGCTTAATCCTGACGGGGTGTAATGTTGGCCGGATCGGCCGGGGGAGTGGCGGCAGCCAGTTCGCGCAAGCGCGTCTGCACGACGGCCTGGTCGAACGCGGCGGGCGTGGTTTGCGCCAGGGTCAATGCGCGCTGGTAATACGTGGCGGCCAGTTTCGGCTGGTTCAGCCGGTCCAGGCCTACGGCCAGGTTGAAGGCATAGTCGGGATTGCCGGGCGCGGCGCCGCAGGCGCGGAAAAATTGCTGCTGCGCTTCGGTCCAGCGGCGCTGCTTGGCGTACACATTGCCCAGTGCAAATAGCACTGGGGCGCTGTCGGGACTGCGCGCCAGGATAGCCTTCAATTTTGCCTCGCTCTGCGCCACGTCGCCCTGGCGCAGCCCGATCAGGCCGGCCAGCGCCTCGCCATCGTCGGGGTTGATTTCCAGCAAACGCACGTACAAGGCCGCAGCCTGCGCGCCCTGCTGCTCGCGCAGGGCCACGGCCGCCAGGCCCAGCAGCGCGTCGCGGTTGGTGGCATCCTGCCGCAGCACCATTTCATATTGTTGACGAGCAAGACCCAGCTGGCCCCCGTTGAAGGCTTGATAGGCTTGCTGCACGCCGGGGTTGATTTGCGGCGCGGCCACGCTGCGCTGCACCTGGATCTGGCTATTCTCGGGCGCGGCCACCGGCGGCAAGCTGGGCGGCGCGGGCGGCGCCATGTTCGCCAGCTGTGCCGCCACGGCGGCCTGGGCTGCCGCCTGTATCATCGCCTGCTGATCCGCCGCACCCGCTTGCTGACGCGCGTCGCGCGGATAGTCCGGCGGCAGTGCTTCGGGCGTCATGGCGTCCGCCTGCGCGGCCCCCGTTGCCGGCAGCACCAGCACGGGACCTGCAACGCCGGCCGTGCCCGGAGCGTCCGTTAGCGGCATGGGCACGCCGGGCAGGTTGGCGCCGGCGCCTGGGCTGCTGCTGGCGCGCCAGTACCAGTACGCCATGGAACCGGCCACCAGCAGCAATATCGCCAGCAGGATGGCCAGGCGCACGGTGGCCGGGTCGACGCTGATGGGCCCCATGGGGCCTTTCGGCGGAGGAGTGCTGCGACTGGCGCGTGGCCGGATGGGCGGCGGTTCTGGACGCGGACCCGGTTGCGGCTTGGGCTGTGGATCTGGCTGTGCCGCATTCTGCGCTGGCTGCGGCGCGGGCACGTCCGCCAGCGGTTCCAGGCGCAAGGTGCTTGCCGGCTGCACGGACGCCGGCGCAGCAGGCGCGGGACGGGGCGGCAGGGCGTCGGCCGGCGCCAGTTCCAGCACCTGGTCGTAGGCTTCGGACGGCTTTTCCAGCTCCTCGTCGGAAAGGCTGTTTTGCTTGGCGCGCTCGGCCTTCTTGAGCGCCTGCATCAGCAAGCTCATGGGAAGTCTCCCTGCAGGCGTGCCTGCGGCAGGACGGCGGGCGCCGGCGGGCCATCCGTGTACGGCTGGGTGTTGAGCGGCGCCTGGCCGGGCAGCAGGTAGCGGTAGTCGCGGTAATCGCCGTCGATGCTGGCATCCTTGACCACCACGGGGCGCATGAAGATCACCAGCTCCGTCTTGCTGCTCGCTTCCTTGCGATAGGTAAACAGGTTGCCCACCAAGGGAAGGCTGGACAGGCCCGGCACGCCATCCCTGGCATTGTCGATGGAATCTTGCATCAGGCCGCCCATCACGGCGATCTGGCCATTGCTCACTTTCATGATCGATTCCAGCTCGCGCGCCTGGATCACGGGTACGCGGCTTTGCACATTCGCCGTGGCCAGGGCCGGATTCGGGTCTTGCACGTAGCCAACGATGCGCGTGATGGTGGGGCGCACGTTCAAGGTCACTTCATCGCTGTCGGAAATCTGCGGCGTGACGCTCATGACGAAGCCCACGGGCACCGTTTCCAGTTTCGATTCATAGGTGGCCGGCGTGGTGATGGTGCCCGTCGAGCTGATCACGGCGGGCGTCACCTTGATGGTAAAGAAGACATTGTTGTCCACCACCTTCAGCATGGCCGTCTGATTGTTGAGCACGCTGATCTTCGGGCTGGACAGTACTTTCACCTTGCCGAACGATTCGAGCAGCTGGATGGTGGTGGCGAAACTGTCTTTCGCATAATTGAGCAGGAAGATGCCCGGCGTGATATTGGGCGTGACGCCGCTGGACAGGACCGTCGTGCCCACTTGGCCCTGCCGCAGCTGCAGGCTGCCCGTCAGGCGCGACCAGTTGATGCCTTGCTGGTACTCATTGCTCAGGCGCACTTCGATGATGGTCGCCTCGATCAACACTTGCCGCTTGGCGCTGTGTACTACCACATCGAGGAATTCGGCGATCTTTTCGTGCTGGCGCCCCGTGGCCCGCACGGCGATCAGCCCGCCCTCCACGTTGACGACCACAGACGACGGGCTGCCCTTGTTGGCCAGTTTTAACAGCGGCATGCCGTTCGCGTCCAGCGGCTGGGCAGGGGATGCGTTCTGGCCGGCCACCTGCTGGCCCGGCGCAGGTGCATATAGTCCGCCATTCTGGCTGCCACCCTGCATAGGCGGCTGGGCGCCGTACTGGCCCGTCGCGGCGAGATTGCCGGCCTGGTTCTGCTGCTGTCCCTGCTGTCCTTGTTGCCCCTGCTGACCGGACACGCTCGTCAGCTGTTGGTTCAGCTGCGCCAGTGGGTCCACCTGCACATCGTTGAGCGTGGTCTCGCGCAGCAGGTCGCGGATATTCTTTTCCAGGCTGTACCAGAAATTATTTTCCGAACGATTCACCACCAGGGTGGTCGAATTGTTGTTGCCATTGCTGCCTTGCGTGCCGCCAACGGGGTTGCTGGCATTGTTCGACCCGCCGCCGGCCGTGGAAATTTGCGTGGCGATATTCACGCTGCTGTTGGTGCTGCGCGCCATGTTGACGTAATCGACCTTGTAATTGCGCCATACGGGTGCGTCGGGCAGCACCGTCAGGTTCTTGCCATCGATTTCGTAGCGCATATCGACTTGCTTGCCGATACGCGCCAGCAGTTGCGGCAGGGTCTGGTTCAGCGCATTCAGGGTGACGCTGCCTTCGATCTGCGGGTGGATGTCGATATTCATGCCCGCGTCGCGCGCCAGCGCAAACAGCAGCGATTGTACGGGCACCTTGTGTACGGTGACGCTGTAGGTTTCCACTTTGGGCGCCGGCAGAGGCGCGGCCAGCGCGCTGCTTTGCTGCACCGGCTCGGGAATGACGCCTGTGGGCAGGGGCGCGGCATTGAGGTGGACAGGCGACAGCGGTGTTTGATGCGTGGCGCAGCCAGACAGCATGGCGCCGCAGGCGAGGGCGACCCAAGTGGTCAGCACAGGAATAGGGTGTTGATTCATGAAAAGTTCGCCCTTGGAGTCGTGTTGTGCTTTTGCAATTTTACCAAGCATGATCGCCTAAAAGCAATCGGCTGTGCGGGCCAGGAAGGCAATGTGCCGAAATAAAGTCAGGGGGCGCCACGCGCCGTTTGCACCTGCGCTGCGGATTTTATTTCCATGCGGATACTTTCTATGTCGTTCAGCAATATTTTCTGTGGCGCTGTCGGCGCGATCCTGGACCAGACGGCTTCGGCGCTGGCTCGGTCGGCAAAGCTGCCATAGACGATGTCCAGGCGCGCGGTGGCGCTCGCCGGCGCTGCGCCTGGCAGGCGAAACACGTGGATGTTGCGCAGGCCGATGGCTTGTTGCGCCTGCTCCAGGAAAGTTTCCGCAGCGACCGTCTCGGTGGCGGGCAGGCTGGCGATTTGCAGCACCAGTTGCTGCGGCCCTTGCCTTGTCAGCCAGTCGCGCGATTCGGCCAGCTTGCTGTCGAGCAGTGTTGTCGGCGCTCGCAGCGGCACGTGCGCGGCGGCGGCCTGGAACGCGCCTGGGGCTGCGTCGGCGGGCGGAGTGCGGCGCATCTGACCCTGGTCGCTGGTCCGCCATTGCCACAGCAGCGCAAGGGCCAGCACCAGCATCAGCGCGCTCAAGGCGCCTGCCAGCAGCTTGCCCGCGTGCCAGGGTGGACGGTGGAAGGGGCTGTCGGCAATGGCCAGGCGCACATGGCGCGCGCTCACTTGCTGCGCATCGTCCGCATACGCGGCCAGCAAGGCTTTGTCGGCCAGGATATTGATCCTGCGCACGATACCCTGCGCGGCACGCGCCAGCCAGCGCAGTGCGGCTGGGGTGAAAATGAGCGGGGCGATGCGGCCGGCGGCGGCCAGGCGGCACGCCAGATAGTCGTTCAGCAATGCGTGTGGCAGGCATGGCACGGTAAAACTGTGGGTGATGCGTTCCTTTAACTGGCGGAACTCGGGCAAGTCCAGGGTCTGTTGCAATTCCGGCTGGCCAAACAGCACGATTTGCAGCAGCTTGTGGCTGGCTGTCTCCAGGTTCGTCAGCAGGCGCAGCGCTTCCAGGGTGGCGCCCGGCATGGCTTGCGCCTCTTCTGCCAGAAGCACCACCTGGCGCCCGGCCGCATGTCGGGAGATCAGCTCGCCATGCAGGGCGCGCAGCACGGCATCGGTGAGGCAGCCGTCCAGCGCCAGGCCCAGTTCTGCGGCGATGGCGTGCAGGACTTCATCCGGTTCCAGGCGGGGATTGAGCAGGTACACCACGTCGACCTGGGGCGGCAGGCGTTCTGCCAGCATGCGGCACAGCATGGTCTTGCCGCTGCCCACTTCGCCCGTCAGCTTGATGATGCCTTCGCCTTGCGTGACGGCATATAGCAGCGCCGCGAGCAATTCGCCGCGCGTATTGCCAGGGTAAAAGAAAGCAGGGTCCGGCGTGATGCCGAAGGGCGCCGTGCGCAAGCCGAAATGGCGTAGATACATGCCGTGCGGGGACGGTGCGTAAGGCCGTCCGGGCGGCGCCTGGGGCTGAGCGTGCCTGTCGGTGTTCATGCCGCGATGCAATTGAGGAAAGCCTGTTCCAGGCTGGCGCCCGCAGCACCGCCATGGAGCGCGCGGCATTCGGCGGGCGTACCTGTAAACATGATGCGGCCCCCATGCAGGATGGCCATGCGGTCGCACAATTCTTCCACGTCAGCCAGCGCATGCGAGGTGAGCAGGGCGCCGCGTCCCTGCGCGCGCGCTTGCCGCAGCACCTGCTTGAACTGCGCGCGCGCCTTCGGGTCGAGGCCGCTCATTGGTTCGTCCAGCACCAGTTGCTGCTTGCCCGACAGCAAGCAGGCGGCCAGCCCCAGTTTCTGCATCATGCCTTTCGAGTAATTGCGCGCAGGGCGCAGCAAGGCCTCCGGCGCAAGGTCCAGCGCATCCAGGGCTTTCTGCACGGTTTGCGCATCGGGGCGCACATTGTGCAGGCGTGACAGGTAGCGCAGGAAGTCGCCGCCCGTCAGGTAGTACGGCGCCTGGAAGCGTTCCGGCAGAAAGGACAGGGGCTGGCGCGCCGCGCCATGCCGGTGCGGCGCGCCGAAAATGGCGATGTCGCCCCGCTCGGGCGAGCAAAAGTCCAGCAGGCATTTCAGCAGGGAAGTTTTCCCCGCGCCATTCACGCCGACCAGGCCGAACAGTTCCCCTGCGCGCACCTGCAGGTCGACCCCGCGCAGCACGGCGCTACCCGCCAGTTGCAGGTGCACGTTGTGGAACTCGATGGCGCAGGCGTTCATAGGGGCAATGGTTGACCGGCAAGGTAGTGTACGACCGCCATTATTGCCATGACCACAGGCGGGCGGCAAGTGTTTCCTTACAGAGTGTTGAAATGCGCGAAAATCAAGCCACGGAATATATTTTCTTTAAGAAACAACAGGTTCTGGAATAAAATACCCCCGCACGCCGCTGGTGTGCATCGTCTGAAGCATCTGTCGAGGAGCAAGCATGGCAAGGCCAGAGAAAGTCCGGCTCGGTGAAATTTTGGTGCAGCAGAAATTGCTGACAGAAGAACAGTTGGGCCAGGCCTTGACGGAACAGAAGCGCTCGGGGCGCAAGCTGGGCCGCGTTTTTGTCGAGCACGGCTTTGTCACTGAAGAGCAGATTTCGGGCGCCCTGGCGCGCCAGCTCGATATTCCCTACATCAACCTGAAGTTTTTCAACATCAATGCCGAACTGGTGCGGCTGTTGCCGGAAACCCAGGCGCGGCGCTTTCGCGCGCTGGTGCTGGAAGACCGGCGCGAGGGCTTGCTGGTCGGTATGTCCGATCCCACCGACCTGTTCGCGTACGATGAAATCTCGCGCCTGGTCAAGCGCCAAATCGAGCTCGCTGTCGTCAATGAAACGGAAGTGCTGGCCGCCATCGACCGCATCTACCGCCGCACGGAAGATATTTCCACCCTGACGCGCGAGCTGGAGCAGGACCTGGGCGACGTGTCCGTCGACTTTGGCGCGCTGGCCGCCAACCCGGGCCTGGAAGAGGCGCCCATCGTCAAGCTGCTGCAATCGGTGTTCGAGGATGCCACGCAGGTGCGCGCCTCGGACATTCACATCGAACCGCAGGAAGGCCGGCTGCAGATCCGTTTCCGCATCGACGGCGTGCTGCACCTGCAGACGGAAGCGGACAGCAAGATCGCCAGTTCGCTGGCGCTGCGGCTAAAACTGATGTCGGACCTCGATATTTCCGAAAAACGCTTGCCGCAGGATGGCCGCTTCGCCATCCGCGTGAAAAACCAGCGCATCGACGTGCGTATCTCCACCATGCCGACGCAATACGGCGAATCGGTGGTGATGCGGCTGTTGAACCAGGGCGGCACGACCTTGCGCCTGGACGCCATCGGCATGCCGCCCAAGCTGGTGGAGCGCTTCCGCGCCATCGTCAACCGCCCGAACGGCCTGGTGCTGGTGACGGGGCCGACCGGTAGCGGCAAGACGACGACCTTGTACTGCGCCCTGGCCGAACTCAATTCCGTGGAAAAAAAGCTCATCACGGTGGAAGACCCGGTCGAGTACCGCTTGTCCGGTATCAACCAGGTGCAAGTGAACGAGAAGATCGAGCTGAGCTTTGCCCGCGTGCTGCGCTCGGCCCTGCGGCAAGATCCCGATATCGTGCTCGTCGGCGAGATGCGCGACCAGGAAACGGCGCAAATCGGCCTGCGCGCCGCCATGACGGGTCACTTGGTGCTGTCGACGCTGCATACCAACGACGCCATCAGCACGCCGCTGCGCCTGATGGACATGGGCGTGCCGCGCTACATGGTGGGCAGCTCGCTGCAAGCCGTGCTGGCGCAGCGCCTGGTGCGCGTGATCTGTGAAAGCTGCAGCACGCCCTACGTGCCCACGCCGAACGAGTACGAATGGCTGCGCCTGGAACTGGGCGAGCTGGTCGAGCGCAACCAGTATTTCCATGGCAAGGGCTGTTCGCATTGCAATGGCATGGGTTACCGGGGCCGTACGGGCGTGTACGAATTGCTGGAAATCACGCGCGCCGTGGCCGATGCCGCCAACCATGCCGATCCGTCCCACTTCATGAAGGTGGCGACGGCGCAGATGGCGGGCGACACCCTGCGCCGCCACGCCGTGCAGCTGGTGGTACAGGGCCGCACGACGGTGATGGAAGCGATGCGCATCAGCAACCAGAGCGAGGATTGAGGTGCCATTTTTCTCCTACAAGGCACGCAACGCCAGCGGCGAGCTGCTGACCGGCGTGATGGAAGGCGCCGACAGCGGCGCCGTGGCCGACCAGTTGTTTTCCACCGGTGCGACGCCGGTGGAAATCCTGGTGACCAAAAAAAATGCCGCCACCACCAGCGCCGATATCGGCTGGTGGCAAAAACTGACGGAGAAAAAAGTCAGTTCGATGGACGTGCAGCTGTTCAGCCGCCAGCTGTACACCCTGCTCAAGGCGGGCGTGCCCATCATGCGCGGCCTGGCCGGCCTGCAGGAGTCCGCCATCAGCCCCGCGTTCGGGCGCATCATCAAGGATGTGCGCGAATCGCTCGACGCGGGCCGCGAACTGTCGGCCGCCATGGCGCGCCACCCCACCGTGTTTACGCCGTTTTACCTGTCGATGGTGCGCGTGGGCGAAATGACGGGGCGCCTCGATGAAGTCTTCCTGCGCCTGTTCGACCACCTGGAGTTCGACCGCGACATGCGCGCGCGCGTGAAGTCGGCGACGCGCTATCCCACCTTCGTGATCGCGGCGATGATCATCGCCATGGTCATCGTCAATATGTTCGTGATTCCCCAGTTCGTGAAAGTGTTTGCCAGCTTCAATGCCGAACTGCCCTTGATGACGCGCATCCTGATCGGCACGTCGGCTTTCATGGTGGCGTATTGGCCTTTGCTGCTGGTACTGACGATAGCCGCGATAGCCGCCTTCCGGGCCTGGCTGCGCACCGTGCCTGGCCGCTATACATGGGATCGCTACAAGTTGCGCTTCCCCATCGCCGGCAAGATCATTCTGAAAGGCACCATGGCGCGCTTCGCGCGCAGCTTCGCCCTGTCCAGCACCAGCGGCGTGCCCATCGTGCAGGCGCTGACGGTGGTGTCGCAGACGGTGGATAACGCCTATCTGTGCGCCCGCGTCGAGCAGATGCGCGATGGCGTCGAGCGCGGCGACAGCATCCTGCGCACTTCGGTGGCGGCGGGCGTCTTCACGCCGGTGGTGCTGCAAATGATCGCCGTCGGTGAAGAGTCCGGTTCGCTCGATGATCTGATGGATGAAATCGCCCAGATGTACGAGCGCGAAGTCGATTACGAATTGAAGACCTTGTCCGCGCAGATCGAACCCATCCTGATCACCTTTCTTGGCGCCATGGTGCTGGTGCTGGCGCTGGGCATCTTCCTGCCCGTATGGGACCTGGGCAAGGTGGCCCTGCATAAATGAAGCCGCGCATTGCGTCAAAAAACAACATGTTGGCTGGCAAGGCCAGGCAGCGCGGCTTTACCTTGTTTGAACTGGCCGTCGCCGTGTCCGTCATCGCCGTGCTGGCGGTCGTGCTGCTGGGCCGGCTGGAGGTGGTCCAGCAGGAAGCGGAGCGGGTCGCCGTGCAGCAAACGCTGCTGGCGCTGCGCGCGGGGCTGCGCATGCAAGTGCTGGAGCTGTATGCGTCCGACCGGCAAAACCAGTTGCCGGCGCTGGCAGGGCAAAACCCCATCGATTGGCTGGCTGAAAAACCGGCCAATTATTTGGGCGCCTATAGCGCGCCGGAGATGGAAAAACTTCCCCTAGGTCATTGGTTTTTTGATAGAAGTAATGCAGAATTGGTATATATGTTAAATCGAGGCAACAGTTTCGGTGCCAGGCATTCCGAGTTGCTTCAATTCAAGGTAAGCTTGCTGCAAGCATCCGCTACCCAAGTCCAGTCCTCAAGCCCGGTTGATGCGCCCGAGGTGGCGCTGATACAGTTGGGTGAGGCGGGCGGGCTGAGATAGTTTTTATTCTGCGGGCAAATTTTGCCAGCATTGTTTTTTTGATTTTTTGGAGATCAGCATGAAACTGCAGTCAATTCGTCGTTTTCAACAAGGTGCTCAAGCGGGCTTTACGCTGATCGAGTTAGTCGTCGTTATCGTTATCCTGGGCATACTGGCGGCCACCGCGATTCCCCGTTTTAGCAGTTTGTCGTCCGACGCCCGCCTGGCGAAAGTCAACGGCGCCCGCGCCTCGGTGCAGGCGGCCTCTTCCCTGGCCCACGCGCAATGGCTGGTCGATGGCTCACCCACCACCGCGCCCGTCAAGGTGAAGATGGAAGGCCAGGACATCACCATGACGAACGGCTATCCGGACGCCGCCGGCATCGTAGTGGCCGCTGGTGGTCTGGGTGACTACGATGTCTCGGGAGCGGGCCCCGTCTCGATCGCCGCCGATGCCGACCATCTCAAATGCGCGTTTACCTATACGCTCGCCTCGGCCACTGCGGCCGCGGTGGTGGGCGCCGCGCCGACCGCTGCCGCTGCCAAGACAGATTGCTGATGACGTAAGCCCCGCCTGCTGCGGCCATGCGCGCCGCAGGCGATCCGCCTGGCTTGCCAGGCGTTTTTTATTCTTCCTGGCATGTTTCTTCCGGCATGCCGCTTATTGCCACAGGTATCCACGATGCTGTCTCCAGCAGGTTTGATGTTTGCCGGGTCTGCCAGCCGTGGGCGGCGGCAACGCGGCTTCACCCTGGTCGAGCTGATTGCCGTGCTGGTGGTGGTGGGGCTGCTGGCAGCCGTCGCCATGCCGCGCTTCTTCCGGCAAGACAGTTTTGACGCGCGCAGCTTTGCCGATCAAAACGTGAGCATGCTGCGTTATGCGCAAAAACTGGCGATCGCGCAAAATCGTCCCGTCTTCGTGCAACTCAACGGCACCCGCATGGCCCTGTGTTTCAATACTGCCTGCGACGCGGCCAACCGCGTCTTGCCGCCTGCGGGCGGCAACAGCGGGCGCAAAGCCACCTTGAGCGCGTGCGCCAATACCACGGCGTGGCTGTGCGAAGCGGCACCCGGCAAGATCAGCTACAGCGCGCCGTTGGACATCGCCGCTTTTTATTTCAATGCCCTGGGCCGCCCGTTCAGGGCGGCCGACGTCGAACCTGTTTCGACCTTTCCCGCGCGCGTCAGCATCGGCATCAATGACGGCGTCATGACGCGCAACATCATCGTCGAAGGGGAAACGGGCTATGTCCATTACTAAGGGCGTCGCCATGGCGGCGCGCGGGCCGGGGCAGCGCGGCGTGACCCTGATCGAGTTGGTCATTTTCATCGTGGTGGTCAGCATCGCCGTGGTGGGCCTGCTGCAAATTTTTACGCGCACCACGGCCAGCAGCGCCGATCCGCAATTGCGCAAGCAGGCGCTGGCCATCGCCGAAGCCATGCTCGACGAGATCGAAGGGGCACGGTTTACGTTTTGCGATCCGCTCGCCGATCCGGCCGCCGATATGGCGACGAATGCCGCACCGTTCAACAGTGCAACCAATCCCACCGGCTGCACCACGCCGCAAAATGTCAGCGCGACGGTACCCGCCTCGGGGCGGCCGTATTACAACGTCAGCGACTATGTGCGGTCCTTCAATGCTCCCGTGGCCTATGCTGCCGACGCGGCTGGAAACAGCTTTCCTGCCGGCTATGTGGTGAGCGTGGCCATCAGCCCCGACGCGGGACTGGGGCCGGCCGGCGCCATGCTGCCTTCGGACGCCACGCCCGTCAACATGAATGTCTTGCGCATCACGGTCACGGTGACTTATGGCGCGAATCAACAGCTCGTGCTGGCCGGCTACCGCACGCGCTACGCAGGCAATGCCGTGCCATGATGACTTTTTTACGCCCCCGGCAGCGCGGTTTCACCTTGATCGAACTGATCGTGGTGATCATCATCACGGCCATCGTCGCCGGCATGGTGACGGTGTTCATCCGTGCCCCCATACAAAGTTACCTCGATGTCAGCGCCCGCGCCGAACTGGCGGACGCGGCCGATTTGGCATCGCGGCGCATCACGCGCGACGTGCGCCTGGCCTTGCCCAACAGCGTGCGCGTGACGAACAATAGCAGCGGCAGTTTTCTGGAGCTGTTGCTGACCAAGACGGGCGGGCGCTATCTGTCGGAAGACGACCCGAACACGATACCGGGCAATGTGCTGGCCTTCGATCCCCTCACTCCGGGCAACCCGAATGTATTTACCATCGTCGGCGCTGCGCCGTCCGGCGTGCAGACCATCGTTCCCGGCGACTTTATCGTCGTCAACAATCTGGGCGCTCAGCCTCCTGTGGACGCCTATAATTGCAGCGGGCAGTGCAACCGCGCCCAGGTCGCTTCCATCAGCGGCACCAATGTCACGCTGGTCAAGAACCGCTTTGTCGAGCAAACTCCATCCATGCCTTCCCTCAGCTATCGTTTCCAGGTGGTCAGTACGGTCGTGACCTATCATTGCGCGCCGAATGCGAATGGCACGGGCACGCTGACGCGCTATGCCGGTTATGTGATCGAGGCGGACCAGCCGGTGAGCACAGCGGCGCTGACCGGCGCGCCGTCCGCGGCGCTGATGGCCAATCAGGTGGCCGCTTGCGACTTTTCTTTCGATACCCTGCCCAACCTGCAGCGCGGCCTGGTCAGTGTCAGCCTGACCCTGGGCGCGCCCGGCGGCAACGCGGGCCAGATCACGCTGCTGCAACAGGCACAGGTGAATAATTCGCCATGAGACTATCGATTTTCCCCATGCCGCGTGGACGGCGCCCATGCCGTCTGGCGCGCGGTTTCAGCATCGTCACCGCCATCTTCCTGCTGGTGGTGCTGTCCGCGCTGGGCGTGGCGCTGCTCTCCATTTCCACCATGCAGCATGCCGAGTCGGCGCTGGACGTGCAGGGCGCGCGCGCCTACCAGGCGGCCCGCGCCGGCATGGAGTGGGGCGTGTACCGGCAGCGCGTCAACAACAGTTGCGAAGCCAGCCGCGATTTTGCCTTGCCCGCGAATGGCGCCCTGAACGGTTTCAGGGTCACCGTGCGCTGTACGCAGGCGGCGGGGGCGCTGCCCCGTTTCCAGGTGATCGCCACCGCCTGCAACCAGCCTGTGGGTGGCGTTTGCGCCACTGCCAACGCCACCAACCATCCCGATTATGTACAGCGCGTCGTGCAGGCCGAGTTTTAAACACGCTACTCTCAAGGAACAATATGCAGGCACTCATCGCCGTATGGATAGCCGTTGTGGCCCTGCTTGCTTATGCACCGGTCCAGGCGGCAACCTACGCCAACACCAGTTTTGCCTACAGCTGGATCGACGCCAGCAATCATGCCAAGCTCGGCTATAACACCACGCCCTACCGATTCAACGGTTCCGCCGGCTGCGGTACCTCGCCGCCCGTCCTTGACGACACGCTCAGCGATGCCTTGCCCATCGGTTTCAGTTTCATGTATTCGGGCGTGGCCTTCACCACCTTGCGCGTGATGACGAATGGCCGGGTGCAGTTCAATAACAATGTCACCTGCGGCTACGGCAGCCCGGTGCAGACGCTGCCGTATCCGGACAGCAGCCTGAACTACACCATGCGCATTTATGGCAACGACCTCGATCCCACCTCGAAACTGGAAGTGCCCACCTACAATACCGCGTGCGCCAGCCGCCTGACTTGTTACGTCAGCTACGCCACCATCGGCACGGCGCCGTATCGCAGCTTCGTGGTGACCTGGAATAATGTGCCGGAGTGGACCACGGGCACGAGTACTACTGGCTCTTACAGCCTGCAATTGATCTTGCAGGAAAACGGCGAATTCATCTACCAGTACGGCACGGCAGTGGCGGGACCTTCTGCCAAGCTGGGGCAGATCGGCTGGCAGGCGGACAGTAACGATTACGACACGCCGCAAACCGGTTTTCCGGTCACCAATTCGGCGATCAAGTTTTACATTCCCCGCCCCATGCTCGAGTACCGCATGGAGCAGCCCAGCTGGAACAATACACCCGGGCAGGTGTCAGATACCAGCGGCAACGGGCGCGACGGCACGGTGCTTGGGGGCGCGCAGACGATCGCTGCCGGCCGCGTCTGCCGCGCCGCCAGCTTCCCCCTCAATACCAGCACCGCCGCCATCGCCGCGGTTGACAGCGGGCTGTCGGTGCCCGGCAGCATGGGCGGCGCCGGCACCATCACGTTCTGGTACAAGGCCAACACGGCCTGGTCCGGCAGCGGCGCGCGCGATGCGCAACTGCTCGACGCCACGCAGATGAACAACGAATGGTTTTTTCTCGTGCGGCGCAGCACGGGCGCTCTGCGCTTCGTCGTCACGGACAGCCTGGGCAATGTGCGCGTGGTGGAAACGGCTGCCAATAGCGTGCCCGCCGGCACCTGGAAGCATATTGCCGTGAGCTGGAGCTTCAATGCGCTGGCCGCGTCCAATAGCGACCGCCTGCGCATTTACGTCGATGGCGTGCTGCAAAAGGAGTCGGCGTTTACCACGGCCGCGGTGGTGTCGCCGCGCATCGGCAGCCTGTTCATCGGCGACAACCGCAGCGCGGTGACGGGACAGAGCGGCAGCGGCAATTCCACCGATGGCGCCATCGACGAATTGCGTGCCTATAATTACGAGGGCGGCCTGGCGCTGGTGCAGCGCGACCAGAATCTCAGCCAGGCCGGCTGCCTGAGCCATTACGCGGTGACGAATACGGGGTCGGGCCTGACGTGCCAGCAAAGCACGGTCACGGTCACGGCGCATGACGTCAATCACAATAATATCGTGATGCCGAACAACACCACGCAAATCCTGCTGACTACCTCGAACGGCATCGGCGACTGGGCCCTGATCGCGGGCTATGGCGTGCTGTCGAATGGCACGCTGAACGACGGCGTGGCGACCTATCTGTTCAACGGCGAGTACCAGGCCGTGTTTGGCCTGAGCAGCGGCACGGCAGCCACCGTCAGCGTGAATGTGACGGATGGGCAGTTCACGGAGCAGGAAGACCAGTCGCTGGTGATTAAGGCCTGCGCCGTGGCGCGCTTCAACGCCTGCGAGGCGACGTCGCCGCGTTGCGTGCCCAGCACCAGCAGCCTGACCTATGCGCGCCTCAATACCAAGCTGGCCGACACGGCCTTCAGGCTCGACCTGGTCAAGCTGAAGACCGATGCCAGCCTGGAAACGACTTTCGCTGGCGCGGCGACGGTGGATTTGCTGGTCAATACCGCCACCGGCGTCACGCTGGGGGCGAATAATTGCCCGCTCACCCAGACGGCGGTCATTCCGCTGGGCCTGGTGGCGTTCACGGGCGGCTATTCGAGCGCGAATGTGAGCATCCCGGCCAGCGCCCTCAGCGCCGTGGCGCCCAGGTACAGCGCCTACCGTGATGTGCGCGTGCGCGTCACTTGCACCGCGGCCGTGTGCGGCACAGCCAATGTAGGTTGTTCGACCGATAATTTCGCGGTGCGGCCGCAGCAGTTCACGCTCAGTTCCAACATGAGCAATAGCGGCCTGAGCGGCACGCCCAGCCTGGCGGCGGGCGCCCAGTTCACCTTGGGCGCGACGGCCGTCGCCGGTTACAACGGCACGCCGCTGGTCGACAATTCCGTGGCCGGCCAGAAAATCACCGGCTTCCTCGGTGTCACCGACTACACCGACCGCCTGGCCTCGACCTCGAATGCCAGCCCGTTTCCGCTGGGGCAGGCGGTACTGGCCAACGGCCTGACCAGTAACAGCGGCGTGACGTACGGCGATGTCGGCACCTTCCGCATGCTGCCAGAGGCGGTACTCGACAATGCCTACACCAGCGTCGACCAGCCTGGCGACTGCGTGATTGGCAGCAGCAGCAATACGGCCGTGAATGGCAAGTTTGGCTGCAATATCGCCAATCAGGCGCAAAGTCCGGAACCCGTCTTCGGCCGCTTTTTCCCTGACCACTACGCGCTCACGGGTGCGCTGACGGCGGCCTGCGGCGACTTCACCTACCTGGGGCAGCGCGAACTGGGCGTCGTGCTGGGCGCGACGGCATTGAGCAAGGGCAACCAGATCCTGTCGCGCTACGGCAGCGCCTATCCCGGACGCGCCAGCGTCAGCGTGGGCGCAGGCAATGCCGGCGCGGCACTGTCCATCGGCCGCCTGGCGCCAGCCTTGCCCACCTTTGCCTGGAACCAGGGGCGCAGCGGGCGTTCCTACACGACCGATGGTGGCGCGTATGCCGCCGGCAGCACGCAAGTCGTGGTGGCCGGCAGCGGCGGCCTGTCGGCGGGCGAACTGATCAAGTTTGCTGGCGACGCCGCCATCTACACGGTGCAGGCGGGCACTGCCGGCGCGGGTAGCATCACGCTCGCCGCGCCTGGTCTGCAGCAGGCGATTCCCAGCGGCGCTACCGGCATTACGGTACTGCACAGCTTTGACCGGCTGGCCAGCGGCCAGGATGGCCCGTACGACGATTTTTCGCTGGTGGTGGGCATCAGCGATAGCGACGGCGCGCTCATTTCCAGCGTGAATGGCCTGGCGGTCGCACCCGCCGCCAGCGTCGCCATCGGCGATACCCGGCTGCGTCATGGCCGCCTGCGCATCAACAATATGTATGGTTCGGAACAGCGTGCGCTGCTGGTGCCCCTGGTCGCGCAATACTGGAACGGCAGCGCGTATGCCGCCAATACGCTGGACAATTGCACGGCCCTGTTGCGCAAGAATTTCGTCTTGAAGGATTATCTCAACCTGACGGATGTGCAGTTGCCAGCCGCGAGCAGCTTGCCGCTCGACAGTGGCTTGCTGCAGCAGGGCGGCGGCAGCGTGCTGATGGCCAAACCCGCCGTAGCCGTGAAGAAAAAAGGTACGCTCACGCTACAGTCGCTGATACCGTACCTGCCGGGACAGGCGCGCCAAACCATAGGCGCACTGAAGAGCGAGCCCATGTTCTTCATGCGCGAAATATATTGAAGGATGTGTGATTTTTCGGCGCGTCGTGACAATCGTGGTGTTTTCCTGAAAAAATATTGTCAATAATTTCTTTTTTAGCCTGTTCTTACCTGCTATGAATTAAAATTGATCGAATGCATCATTCGGACGGCACCGCTGTCGTAGCATTTCATTATCTGGATCGGTGGCATGGGTTTATTCGCAAAAGCAAAAAAACACGAGGGTTGGCTGGCGACATCATTTTCATCGGAAGGTGTGTGCGCTGCCGTGGTCAAGCGGCGCGCGGACGACAAGCCGCTGGTGCAGGCGGCGGTCATGTATCCCGGACGCAAGCCGCTGGCGGCGGCGACCCTGGAAAAAATGAACCGGGATATGCATGCCCAGTCTTATCGCAACACCACTTTGCTCGGCGCGGGCGAGTACCAGATACTGACGCTCGATGCGCCGAACGTGCCGCAGGAAGAGCTCAAGACCGCCGTGCGCTGGCGCCTGAAGGACATGCTCGACTTTCCGGCGGCGGACGCCACCGTCGACGTCATCGATATTCCCGCCGACAAGAACGGGCCGGGACGCTCGCAATCGCTGTTCGCCGTCGCGGCGCGCAACAATGCCGTGGCCCAGCGCCAGGCGCTGTATGGCGAATGCAAGATCTGGAATTGCAGCGTTCCTTTGACTATTTCGACCGTCAATTCCATTTTATTTCCGTTGCCAGGCTGGTCCTGGCGCCGGGCGGCAGCGACGGTCTGCATGCTTACCTGGCGGACAATTTGTACATGCCGGTCGAGGCGCTGGATCTGACGGCCCTGTTTGATTTTTCCAAGGTGCCGGACCTGTTGAGCGCTGCCGGCCAGGCGCGCTTTTTCCTGGCCCTGGGTGCGGCCCTGCGGCAGGAGGAGAACCCAGCGTGAGCCAGCAAATCAATCTGTTCAACCCTGCGTTTGAAAAACGCAAGCAGGCGCTGTCGGCGCTGGGCTTGCTGCAGGGACTGGGGCTGGTCCTTGCCGCCAGTGCCGCAGTGGTCTGGTTTGGCGCGCGCCAGGTGGCCGCGCTGGAGCGCACGGCGGCCGACGCCAAGGTCGTGCTCGCTGCACGCGAGGCGAAGCGGGCGGATGTGTTCGCGCGGTTTTCCGTGCCCGGCAAGGACCCGCTGATCGCGGGCGCGCTGGGCCAGGCCGAGGCTGACCGCAGCGCCTTGCTGGAAGCCGGGCAAATTCTGCAGGGCGGCGAACTGGGCAATACACACGGTTATGCCGATTATTTCCGCGCCTTCGCGCGCGCCAGGGTCAATGGCTTGTGGCTGACGGGAGCGAGCATCGCCGGCGCCGGCAAGGAGATCGAGATCGGCTTGCAGGGGCGCGTCGTGCAGCCGGACTTGCTGCCCCAGTACATCAGCGCCCTGTCCAGGGAATCGGCGTTGCAGGGCAAATCGTTCGCGCGCCTGGACATGGCCACCGCGCAGCTTCCTGCCCAGGCTGCTGTATCAGCGCCAGCATTACCGGGCGCAGCGCCGGCCGCTGGCGTGGCAGCACCGGCGCCGCGCTTTATCGAATTCAGTTTGCAATCGTCGGCGGCACCCGCCAGCGGCGCAGGGGCGGTCAAGCAATGAAACAGCAATGGCAACAATTTGCGCTGAAATTTGATGCGCTCAGCGTGCGGGAACGGATCATGGTCTTTGGTGCCAGTGCCGCGCTGCTGATTTTCATGGTTGTGTATCTGTTCGTCAATCCGCAGTTGGACAAGCGCAAGGCGCTGGCCGACACGATTGCCCAGCGGCAGCAGGCCGTCGCAGCCATCGATGCCGAGATGGCGCAAAGGATGGCCGCGCATGCGGGCGACCCCAACTTGCAGGACCGCATCCGGCTCGAACGGATCAGGCAGCAAGTCCAGCAGATGCGGCACGCCCTGCAATCGACGCAAAATGGCCTGGTGGCGCCCGAGCGCATCGTGCCGATGCTGCAGCAATTGCTGAAACAGCAGGCCAGCTTGCGCCTGGTGTCGCTGGCCACCTTGCCATCCGGCGCCATGGGGCAGGGCGGCCATGTCGCCAGCAAGGCGTCGGCGTCCGCATCTGCCGCCGCGCCTGCCGGACAGTCGCCAGCGGACGCCGAGCCGGCGAAGGCGCCGGCCGTGCTATACCGTCATGGCGTGGAAATCGTCTTGCGTGGGAATTATCTGGATATGGTGAATTATATGGATGCCGTGGAGGCCATGCCGTCCCATGTGTTCTGGGGCAAGCTCAATATGCAGGTCGAGCAGTACCCGAATGCGACGCTGAGCCTGACCTTGTACACGCTCAGCCTGGACGAGAAATGGATCGCGCTGTGATGCGCGCCCCTCGTTGCGTGTTCCTTGCGGGCGCGCTGCTGGCCTTGGCGCCGGGGGTGTTTGCCCAGGCGCTGGTCGATCCCACGCGGCCGCCCGATGCGGCGCCTGTCCCGGCTAGTGCGGCCTCTGCCGGTGCGGCGCGGCCGCAGCTGCAATCGGTGCTCATTTCCAATCGGCCTGGCGGGCGGCGCCTGGCCGTGATCGATGGCCGCAGCGTGCGCGCGGGTGACAAGGTGGGCGGCGCAGTCGTCGTCAGCATAGGCGAAGCGAGCGTGGTGCTGCGGCGCGGCAAGACCCTGGAAACGCTGCGGCTGTATCCGCCGGCGGTCGACGCAAATGATGCAATGCATGTACGAAGGAAACAGGTTCATGTCACCCAATAAACACAAGGCGGGAATGCGGAAGATATTTGAAATAAGCAAGCGGGCAAGCGTCCTGGGACTTGCTGCGGGTTTGTGCGCCTGCAACGTCGCGCCTGTGAAGCGCGACACCTACAATGCGATCAAGGAGCAGGTGGCAGGCGCAGTGGCCACCACCAGCCCGGCGGCGCAGTCGGCAGCGGTGGAAAACGCGCTGCTGCCGCCGGCGTCCGCGCTGGCCGCGCAGTTGCCCAAGGCGCGCGGCGTGCTGGACGAGCGTTTCAATGTCGCGTTCAACAACGTCCCGGCACGCCAGTTCTTTCACTCGCTGGTCAACGGCACGCGCTACAACATGCTCGTGCATCCGGATGTGCAGGGCAATATTTCCGCCAATCTGAAAGATGTGACGCTGTTCGAGGCGCTCGACGCCGTGCGCGAGATGTATGGCTATGATTACAAGGTCGATGGCACGCGCATTGCGATTCGGCCCCTCACCATGCAAACCCGCATGTTCCAGGTCAATTACCTGACGGGCAACCGCAAGGGCACGTCGAATTTGCGCGTCTCTTCGACATCGGTCGGCAATGCCGGCACCAGCAATAATCAGTCGGGGCAGTCTAGCCAGCAGAGCCCGCAGAACCAGACGCAACAGCCCGGCCAGCCCGGCAGCCAGGTGGTGCTCGATAGTTCCAACCTGAGTACCACGTCGGACAGCAATTTCTGGGCGGAATTGAAAGAATCGCTGGGCGCCATCATTGGCGGCACGGGCGACGGCCGCAAGGTGGTGATCAGCCCGCAGTCCGGCGTCGTCGTGGTGCGCGGCATGCCCGATGAATTGCGCGCCGTCGACCTGTACCTGAAGGCGACGCAGCTGTCGGTGGACCGCCAGGTGATCCTGGAAGCGAAGATCCTCGAAGTGGAATTGAACGATAATTTCCAGACCGGCATCAACTGGGCCTCATTTGCCTCCATCAAGAGCGGCCACACGAACCGCATCTCGACGGGCTTCATCCAGCCGGGCGGCACCCTGGCGCCGCTGCCGTTCAACGGCGGCCAGCCGCCGAACATGACGAATGGCAACGGCCTGACGGCCAGCAGCGGTTTTGGCTTGAGCTCGGCGGCCACGGCGGCCGGCTCGATGTTCGGCCTGGCCTTCCAGACCGCCAACTTTGCCGCCATGATTACCTTCCTGGAATCGCAAGGCGCCGTGCACGTGCTGTCGAGCCCGCGCATCGCCACCATGAACAACCAGAAGGCCGTGCTGAAGATAGGCACGGACGAATTCTTCGTCACCGGCGTGAGCACCACCGTGACGTCGACCGGCACCACGGGCGGCACCACCTCCAGCCCGAACGTCACCTTGCAGCCCTTCTTTTCCGGTGTGGTGCTGGACGTGACGCCGCAGATCGATGACCAGGGCAATATCATCCTGCACGTGCATCCGTCCGTCAGCCAGGTCACCACCGTCAGCAAGCAAATCGACCTGGGCAGTGCAGGTTCGCTGAAATTGCCGCTGGCCGCCTCCAGCACCTCGGAAATGGACAGCATGGTGCGCAGCCAGGATGGACGCATCGTCGCCATCGGCGGCCTGATGCGCCAGGCCACCACCTCGGACCGCTCGCAAGTGCCGGGCGCGGGCGACATTCCCGTGCTCGGTGCGCTGTTCCGCAACACCGGGCAAGTGATACAGAAGCGCGAACTGGTGGTGCTGATCAAACCGACCATCGTCGAGGGCGCCAACAGCTGGAACGAGGACTTGCTCGATTCGGGCAAGCGCATCGAGGCGCTCGACCCACGGCGCCCATCGGAGCGGCGCTAAATGTACCAGGCCCATTTCGGCTTGCGCGAGGCGCCGTTCGGCCTCACGCCCGATACCAGTTTCTTCTTCAACGGCCCGCAGTCGCAAAAGGCGCTCAACACCTTGCTGGTGGCGGCGCGCAATGGCGAGGGCTTCATCAAGATCACTGGCGAAGTGGGTACCGGCAAAACCTTTTTGTGCCGCAAGTTCATGCAATCGCTGGGCCCGGATTTTGTCACCGCCTACATCCCGAATCCGAACTTGCCGCCCCGTTCGCTGATCCTGGCGCTGGCGGACGACCTCGATGTGCTGCTGGAGAAAGATGCTGATCAGCATCAGCTGCTCAAGTCGCTCAACTTGCGTTTGCTTAACCTGGCGGCGCAGGGCAGGCGCGTGCTGCTGTGTCTGGATGAAGCGCAGGCGATTCCCGTCGACAGCCTGGAAGCCTTGCGCCTGCTGACGAACCTGGAAACGGAAAAGCGCAAGCTGTTGCAAATCGTGCTGTTCGGCCAGCCCGAGCTGGACGTCAAGCTGGCCCTGCCGGAAATCCGCCAGCTGACGCAGCGCATCACCTTTCATTATCACCTGGGTCCTTTGTCGCGCGACGACGTGGATTTTTATGTGGCGCACCGCCTGCGCGTGGCCGGTTTCGATGGCGCGCGCCTGTTCAGCCGTGGCAGCGTGAGCAAGCTGTACAAGGCTTCCGGCGGCATCCCGCGCCTGATCAATATCATGGCGCACAAGGCGCTGATGGTGGCGTACGGCGAAGGCCGGCAGCAGGTCAGCGGACGCCACGTGGCGCTGGCCGCCAGCGATACCCTGGCCAGCAAGCCGCGCCGCTACTGGCGACGGCCGTGGCCGTTGCTGGCTGGCGCCGGCGTGCTGGCCGCCGCCTGCGCCGTGAGCTGGACCTTATTGAACCGATGACGAAGATGAGCCTGTAGATGAGCCTGATTAACAAGATGTTGCAAGACCTCGATGCGCGCGGCACCCCCGATGGGCGCGGCGACGCGGCCGGCATCCGCTCCGTGCCCGAACGCGAGCGGGGCCAGGGCGTTTCGCGCGCGCTGGTCTTCGGCGGCGCGGCCGGCCTGACGGCGGCGGCCATCGCCCTGGGCTGGGTGTACTGGAAGCGCCCGCCCGTGCCGCCCGTGCTGGTCAGCGTGGCCGGCACGCCGGTGGCGGCACCGCTACCCGTGCCGGTGGCGGCACCACTACCCGTGCCTGCACCTGCTCCTGCGGCTGCGCCAGTCGCTGTGCCGGCGCCGGTTGCCACGGCGCCGGTGGCACCCGAGCCGATGTTGCAGGCCGGGGAGACGGTCGCGCCAGCCAAGGTACATGCTGCTGAAATGCGCCGCATCACGCAACAACCAGCCAGGCCTGCCGTGGCGCCCGTGGTGAAGACGCCAGCGCCCGCCGCCAGCGAACGCATCCTTGACGGCAAGCAAGTCACGCCGCAGCAGCGCGTGGAGAATGAGTACCGGCGCGCGCTGGGCCAGTTGCAGGATGGCCGCGTCTCGGAAGCGCTGGCCGGCTTGCAGCAGACCCTGCAGCTGGACCCGCGCCACCAGGGCGCGCGCGAAACCCTGGTGCGCCTGCTGCTCGAAGCGCAGCGCCCCGACGACGCGGCGCGCCAATTGCAGTTGAGTCTGGCACTGGATCCGAAACAGCCGGCGCAGGCGATGATGCTGGCCCGCTTGCAGCTGGATAAAGCCAACGGCGGCGCGGCGGCCCTCGATACCCTCATGCGCAGCCTGCCGCATGCTGCCGACAACGGCGACTATCGCGCCTTCCTGGCCGCCGTGCTGCAGCGCGAGCAGCGCTACCGCGAAGCGGCCGAGCAATATCAGCTGGCCCTGCAGACGGCGCCCGACAACAGCGTCTGGTGGATGGGCCTGGGGATAGCCTTGCAAGCCGACAACCACCCGGCCCAGGCGCGCCAGGCGTTCGAGCGTGCCAAGGGCTTGCAAACCCTGTCCCCCCAGCTGCAGGCGTTTGTCGAGCGCAAGCTGGTGCAGTTGACGACGGCTGCTGCAAAATAGCAATTACCTCAATGAAAGAAGCCAGCTTGAAGCCTCATAATTTCCTCCTGGCCCTTTGCTTTCTTGTTAATGGCGTCCATGCCGCACCCGCCAGCGCGCCCGCCAGCTACGTACTGGAAAATACGCAGGTGCGCGACATCCGCGCGCAAGCCCTGAAGCGCGACTATCAGCTGTATGTCGCCTTGCCCGATTCCTATCGGCAGGGAAATAAACGCTATCCGGTGCTGTTCGTCGTCGACGCCAATTACGCGTTCGCCATCGTGCGCAATATCGCGCAGCGCCTGAACAAGCATGCCGGGATGGAAGAGGTGGTAGTGGTCGGCCTGTCGTACGCCAACGGCGATGGCGGGGTGTACAGCCGCCGCCGCGACTACACGCCCACCACGCCGCGCAAGCACGATTACCGCTCGGACATGCCGGGACGGCAAGCGGCGTTCGGCGAAGCGAAGGCGTATGGCCAGTTCATCTCGGGCGAAGTGTTTCCGTTTATTGCGCAACAGTATCGCGTCAACATGCAGCGCAAGGTCTTCATCGGCCATTCCTACGGCAGCCTGCTGGGTCTGCAATTTCTGCTCACCGAACCGCGCACCTTCGAGCATTACATCCTTGGCAGTCCGTCGCTGTGGTACGACGCCGGCATCATGTTCGAGCGCGAGCAGGCGTATGCCGCCAGCCACAAGGACTTGCCCGCGTCCGTGTTCTTCGGCATCGGCGGCCTGGAAAAGCTGGCGGCGGGCAAGAAGCGTTCGCGTTCGGAGGAAGAGGCCGACATGCTGGCCGACTTGCGCGAGTTCGATGGGAAGTTGACATCGCGCAAGTACCCCGGCCTGAAAACGCGCTTGCGCGTGTTCGAGGACGAAGACCACGCGAGCGTGTTTCCGTTTGTGCTGACGCATGGCTTGCGGGCGTATTTGAAAACATCGCAGTGAGCATCCCGATACCGCAATGGCGGGCGTGCAATCGAGGCGGCGCAATGGCGTTTCAATCCCCCAATTGAGCAGTTTGTCGCACTGGCATGTGCCAGGAAATGGCAATCGGATAGCATACAGTGGGCTTCCTCATGATGAGTTGGCCGCAAGCGAGTGTTCGATGCTGGCGCTGCCGCAGTCATCAACGGATGCTTCTCCATGACCTCGACCAGGATGAAATACGCATGAAATTGACCCTTTCACATCTTCTTTCTACCTGCCTGCTTGGCACCTTGGGCGCGATCGGTGGTGTGCAGGCGGCTCCCGCCGATGCCGAACTGCTGGCTTTGGTGCAGCGCCATGCGCAGGCGCAGAATAACTTTGATCAAGTTGCCTTGAAAGCCACCACGGCCGAGAATTATGTGGAAATATCGCCGGTCGGCGAGGTGGACGGGCGTGAAAAAATGCTCTCCTTCTATGCGCCGGAGCAGAAACGGCCGAGTCCTCAACTCCAGGTCGATGAGCCGGTGGTGCGTCTTTTTGGCGATACGGCGCTCATCTCGGCACGGCTGTCCTACCGCGCCAATCAGGACGCGGCTGCGCGTACCTTCGCCCTGCGCGCCGGTTATGTGGCTCGGCTTGTCGACAAGCAATGGCTACTGGTCAGTGCACAGTACACCGGCATCCGCCCACCGAAACCGTGAGCTGACATTTTTCCGGGTGCCGGGTCTGGCGCCCGGCGTTAACCAGGCAGCTACAGCCGCGCCTCATCGCCCCACACATTGCGCATGCTGAAATGCACGCCCGCATCGTCTTCATGCAGCGAGGAGACGATGGCGAACTGGCTGTCGCCCGTGTCGCGCGGCGTCATCTGCGCCAGCTGGGCGGCGGCCAGCGGCGCGCCCAGCGGGTCGCTGAGCGGATGCACGTGGGCGGCACCCCGCTGCGTCACCACGCCCAGTTCGCCGCTGCGCAGGCGCACCAGGGTGCCGGGTGGATATTTGCCCAGCAGCTTGACGAACTGTTCCCCCAGCAGCGGGTCGATGGTCACGCCCTGCTCGAGGAAGATGTGTTGCAGCGCCTGGTCTGGCACGATGGAGCGGCGGTAGTTGCGCGCCGAGACGCGCGCGCAATAGCGGTCGGCCAGGCCGATCAATTTCGCGTTTTGCAGGATTTCATCGGCCGTGCGCCCCTGCGGGTAGCCGCTGCCGTCGTCGTTTTCATGGTGCAAGAGCACGCAGCTGAGCCATTCCTCGTCATCGACGCCGGCGCAGCGCAGCAGTTCCGTGCTTTCCTGCGGGTGCAGACGCACGATGCGCATTTCTTCGTCATTCAGGGGGCCGTGCCGGTCCTGGAAGCTGTCGTGGTGGCGCAGCATGCCCACGTTCATCGTCAGCGCGGCGGCGCCGATCAGTAATAGTTCATCGTCGGACTTGTGCATGCTGCGCCCCACCAGCATGGCCAGCAGCGCCGTTTCGATGCAGTGGCGCACGGCGTAGGTAGCGGCGATCTGGTTGAGCAGGATGCTGGCCAGCGCGATGTCGGCATCATGTTCGAGCGCGCGCAGCAGGTCGCGCGCGATGTCGCGCACGTCGCGCTCGGCATTGCTTTCGCTGCGCAAGTCCAGCAGCAGGCGTTCCAGGCGTTGCGCCGTCTGATTGAGCAAGCGCAAGACGGACGGCTGCTCCGGCGTACCCGCGTACAGACCCAGTTGCAGCAAGCGGCCCAGCTGCGCGCCGTCCGTGATGATCTGCCCCTTGCGCAATTGCGGGCCGGCACTATGGTCAGCCAGAAACAGATCCCAGGGCAGGGGTTCGCCGGGAACCAGGTCGGCCGGGCCGATGCGACGCTGTACCATGCTGTCATCCTTTGCTCCGCCGTGGTGAAGCCATGCTCAGTGCTCGGTTATATGCTGCGCAGGCGCTCCAGCGCCAGGCGCAAGGTCTCGTCTTGCTTGGCAAAGCAGAAACGCACGATGCCCGATTCCTTGCCCTGCGCATAAAACGCGGAGACGGGGATGGCAGCGACCTTGATCTCGGCCGTCAGCCATTCGGCGAACTGCGCTTCGGTCTCTTGCGAAATGGCATCGTAGCGCACGCACTGGAAATACGTGCCGTCGGCCGGCAGCAGGGTAAAGCGGCTGCCCGCCAGACCGTCGCGGAACAGGTCGCGCTTGCGCTGGTAAAACGCGGGCAAGTCCAGGCAGGGCTGCGCGTCGGCCATATAGCTGGCGATGCCGTGTTGCATCGGCGTGTTGACGGTAAACACGTTGTACTGGTGCACCTTGCGAAATTCCGCCGTCAGGGCCGCAGGCGCCGCCACATAGCCCACTTTCCAGCCCGTCACGTGATATGTCTTGCCGAAGCTGGACACGATGAAGCTGCGCGCCGCCAGTTCCGGGTGGCGCGCTAGCGACTCATGGCGCACGCCATCGTAGACCATGTGCTCGTAGACTTCATCGGAGAGTATCAGGATTTGCGTGCCGCGCACGATGTCGGCCAGCGCGGCCACGTCGGCAGGGCGCAAGATGGTGCCCGTCGGATTATGCGGCGTATTGATGATGATCAAGCGCGTTTTTGCGCTGACGGCGGCGGACAGCTTGTCCCACGGCACGCTGTAGCCGGATTCTCCCACTTGCATGGAGACCAGCACGGGCACGCCGCCGGCCAGCGCGATGGCCGGCAGATAGCTGTCGTACGCCGGTTCGATGACGATGACTTCGTCGCCCGGATGCACGCAGCATAAAATGGCTGTGGTGAGCGCCTGCGTGGCGCCGGCCGTGACGGTGATTTCCGTGCCGGCATCGTAGCCGTGGCCGTACAGGCTGGCGATCTTCGCGGCGATGGCCTCGCGCAAGGGGGCTGCGCCCGTCATCTGCGGGTACTGGTTGTGGCCGGCGCGCATGGCCTCGCTGACCAGGTCGACCAGGGCCGGGTCGCAATCGAAGTCGGGAAAGCCCTGGCCCAGGTTGACGGCGCCATGCTGGGCCGCCAGGCTGGACATGCGGGTAAACACGGTGGTGCCCACGAGAGGCAGGCGCGAGGTCAGGGTGGGAGTCGTGTAGGGCAGGGACGGGCTGTTCATGAACGGTAGGGTCGCGGTGCGGAAAGTGGAATCGTGTCCCATTCTAGCGCAGCGCGCCCCGTCGCGTGTGGGGCTTTGGCGGCTCAGCCCGGCAAAGCCCAGCCTTCCGGCAGCATGATCTTGAACATGCCGGCCTTGGCCGTCTTGCGGGCCAGTTTCAGCAGCGCCTTGTCCTTGGTGATGAGGATGTCGGCGCTGGCGTCGCGCGCCAGTTCGAGGAATTTCTGGTCATCCTTGTCCGTGCAGACGGGCAGGCGCACACCGGACACGGCTGGCGCCACGACGCTGATGTGGGCGTCGAAACGGGCGGCGGCGACAGCGCGGCTGGCTTCATCGAGCGGCAGATGTTTGTAATGCAACACGACCAGATATTCCGCGCGGCAATCTTCGCGCGTGATGGCGTGCACGGCGCCGCTTTCCATGGCCGCCAGCAGGCCCGCCCAGCGCGGGTCGTTGAAAACGAACAGGTCGAGGCAAACGTTGGTGTCGAGGACGAGTTTTTGTGGAGCAGGTATCATGTCGGCAATTCTATTCTGTAGTGATAATTTATGTTGATCGTGCTTTCGCCCGCCAAGAGTCTCGACCTGGAGACGCCGCCAACGACCACGTTGCACAGCACCCCCGATTTTCTCGACCATTCCGCCCAGCTGATAGAGCGCATGCGCCAGTTTTCGCCCGCCGAAGTGGGCAGCCTGATGGGTATTTCCGACGCCTTGTCGGCCCTCAACGTGGCCCGCTACGCGTCCTGGACCCCGCAGTTGACCGATGCGCACCAGGCCATCATGGCCTTCAATGGCGACGTGTACACGGGCTTCGGCGCGCGCAGCCTGCAGCCCGAGCAGCTCGACTATGCCCAGTCGCGCGTGCGCATTTTATCCGGGCTGTACGGCTTGCTGCGCCCGCTGGACCTGATCCACCCGCACCGCCTGGAAATGGGCACGCGGTTGTCGACCACGCGCGGCAAGGATTTGTATGCGTTCTGGGGCGATACCATCACCGATCGCCTGAACCGCACGGCGCAAGAGCAGGGCGCGAAAGTGCTGGTTAATCTGGCATCCGAAGAATATTTCAAATCCGTTAAGCCGCGCCAGCTGGACGTGCCCGTCATCGCGCCCGTGTTCGAGGACTGGAAGAACGGCAAATATAAAATCATCTCGTTCTATGCCAAGCGCGCGCGCGGCATGCTGGCCCGCTATGCGGCCGTCAACGCCATCCGCGATCCGCAGCAGCTGAAGCAGTTCGACGTCGATGGCTACGCGTATGTGCCCGAAGCGTCGAACGATAAAAGCTGGGTCTTCCGGCGCAAAGTAGCGGAATAAGTAAAAAACCGGAGCAAGCTCCGGTTTTTTCATTTTACTGCCAGAATTTCCACCACTTGCGTTCCTTGTTCACCCCTTCCGGGCTGAGGAATGCGGTGTTCGGGTAGTTCTTGGTCAACACGCGCAAGGTGTCGTCGCGCAGGTCGGTCAAGCCCAGCTTGTCATACGAGCGGTACATGATGAACAGCGCTTCTTCGATGGCGGGCGAAGCGGCAAAGTCGCTGACCGTCGTTTGTGCGCGGTTGGAAGCGGCCAGGTAGGCGCCGCGGCGGTAGTAATAACGCGCCACGTGCACTTCGTATTTCGCCATGGCATCGATCAGATAGTTCATGCGGGCCAGCGAATCGGGCGCATATTTACTATTTGGAAACTTGTCGACCAGTTGCTTGAAGGCCGCAAACGCTTCGCGCGTGGCTTTCGGGTCGCGTTCGGTCGGGTCTTGCTCGTACAGGAAGTTCAGGAAGCTGATCTGGTCGTTAAAGCTGATCAGGCCGCGCAAGTAGTACATATAGTCTACATTGGCGTGGTTCGGATGCAACTTGATGAAGCGTTCGACGGCAGCCAGTGCCTGCGCCTGGTCTCCCGCCTTATAATACGCGTAAGCGATCTCCATCTGCGCTTGCAGGGCATAGTTGCCGAAAGGATAGTTAGCCTCCAGCTTCTGGAACAGGCCGATTGCAGCTTCATAGTGCTGCCCGGCCATTTCTTCACGCGCCTCCGAGTATAATTTCGTAACGGACCAGTTTTTGGTCTCATCCACTTTTTCAGGCAACAAGCTGCAAGCGGACATGCCGAGCAGAACGACTGAAGCGACTACCAACGATAATTTTTTTTGCATGACGTTTTGCAAGAAGGTTTTAACCAAGATTTTACAATAGGCTGATTATAGCCGATGGGAATGCTGTGATATTAACTCCGAAGCCTAATTTGGCTGACTCCGCGTTTGACTCCCTTTCTGACCATGGCGCCGAAGATGCGTTTGACGGCGATTTTGCCGCCGACGACGCCTTCGAGATCATGGCCCCGATTACATTGGAACTGACGCCGGACGCCTGCGGCCACCGCCTCGATAAAGTCATCGCCCAGCTGGTGCCGCAATACTCGCGCAGCCGCTTGCAACTGTGGCTGGAAGCCGGTTTCGTGACCGTCGATGGAAAAGTTGCCAAACGCAACATGACCGCCTATGGCGACGAGAAGATCGTCATTCTGCCGCAAAGCGCGCCGGAAGACGAGGCTTTTAAGCCGGAAGCGATGGAATTGAACATCGTGCACGAAGATGAGCATATCATCGTGATCAACAAACCGGCCGGACTGGTCGTGCATCCGGGCCCCGGCAACTGGTCTGGCACCCTGCTCAACGGCTTGCTGCATCACTGCCCGCAACTGGCGGGCGTGCCGCGCGCCGGCATCGTGCACCGCCTGGACAAGGATACCAGTGGCTTGATGGTGGTCGGCAAGACCCTCGCTTCGCAAACGGACCTGGTGCGCCAGTTGCAGGCGCGTACCGTCAAGCGCGAGTATTTCGCGCTGGTGTGGGGCACGCCGAAAATGGCGGGCACCATCGATGCGTCCATCGCGCGCCACCCGCGCGACCGGGTCAAGATGGCTGTTTCGGAAAACTTTACCGCCAAGCCGGCCATCACGCACTATGAATTGATTGGCAGCGGCGAACTCGACCGCCGTCCCGTGAGCCTGATGCAATGCCGTCTGGAAACAGGCCGCACGCACCAGATTCGCGTGCACATGCAGCACCTGGGCTTTGCGCTGGTCGGCGACTCCGTGTACGGCAAGCAGCACCTGGTATCGGTCTTCTCGCGCCAGGCGCTGCAGGCGCGCCGCCTGGGCCTCGTGCATCCGGGCACCCTGGAAGCGTGCGAGTGGATCGTGCCGCTGGCCGATGATTTCGCGCAACTGATCGCCACCGCCGGCATTCCCGAGCCGGAACAGGTCTGATGACGTCGCCGTTGCCTTGCCTTACTCCCGATTGGCCCGGCCTGCCCGCGAACGTGGGCGCGCTGGCAACCGTGCGCGCGGGCGGCGTCAGCCAGGGGCCGTATGGTGACGGGCAGGGCGGCGGTGGCTTGAACCTGGGCACGCACGTGGGCGATGAACCCGCGCAGGTGGCGGCCAACCGCGCGCGGCTGGCGGTCATGCTGCCATCCGCGCCGGCCTGGCTGTCGCAGGTGCACGGCGTGGCCGTGGCGGACGCGGCCAGCCTGGACGGTTGCGTGCCCGATGCCGACGCCAGCATCGCCACGCAGCCTGGTGCCGTGTGCGTGGTGATGACGGCCGATTGCCTGCCCGTGCTGTTCTGCTCGACCGATGGCCTGGTCGTCGGCGCGGCCCATGCGGGCTGGCGTGGCCTGGCCAGCGGCGTCTTGCAGCGCACGGTGGCAAGCATGCGGGCGCAGGGCGCGGGGGAAATCCTCGCCTGGCTGGGGCCAGCCATTGGCCCGCAGCAATTCGAAGTGGGGCAGGATGTGTTGCAAGCGTTTCGCGACGGCGCGCGCGACGCTGCCGAGCGGCTAGTGTTATCGAATGCATTCACCGCCATCGCCGACAAGCCGGGCAAGTACCTGGCCGATATCTATGCGCTGGCGCGCACCATGCTGTTGCGCGATGGCGTGGCGCAAGTGGCGGGAGGCGAGTACTGCACCGTCAGCGATGCGGCGCAGTTTTACTCGTACCGGCGCGATGGCGTCACGGGAAGACAGGCCAGCTTGATCTGGCGCAAATAATCTGCGCGGCAGACACTTATGTGTCTGCCGTTTTTGTTTTATCGTCTGCTGAGGCGAGCGTGCGCGCCTTCAGTTCAGCGACGCGCTCAGCCTTGCGTTTGCGTCGCCGCGAGCCCGTCAGATAGAATAGGATGGACAGCGGGATGACGCAGTACAGCACGAAGGTCATCACCCCGGCGACGATGGACGGTTCCGTCAGCGCCATGAGGCCGACGACATAGATCCAGGCAACAGCGGTCATGAGCATCATGAGTATTGGCAGTGAGTAAGAGTTTGCATGCAGGTGGCCCGGAAGTAGTTATTTATTAATTCTTGAATGGACTTACATACATCTATGAATATGCCCGATCCTCAAATGATGACCAAGGAATGGATGGCGCAGATCAGCAATCCTGAGCAGTGGAAGACGTGGTTCAACATGGTACCGCAGCCCCAGGGCAATCCGATTGCCGGCATTTTGCAGGATGCGGGCGCCAGCATCAAGCCGGAAGCGATCGAGCAACTGAAAAATGCCTATGTGGCCAAGCTGACGGGCTTGTGGGCTGACTTTATGGCCGGCAAGGCGCCGGAGCTGAAAGACCGCCGCTTCGCCGCGCCCGCCTGGCACGCCAGTCCCCTGTCGGCCTTCAATGCGGCCGCCTACCTGCTGAACGCGGAGTTTCTCAGCGCCATGGCCGACGCCGTGGAAGCGACGCCGCACCAGAAGCAAAAGATTGCGTTTGCGGTGCAGCAAATCGTCGACGCCATGTCGCCCGCCAATTTTCTTGCCACCAACCCCGACGCCCAGCAAACCCTGATCGAGACCAAGGGCGAGAGCCTGGCCAAGGGCTTGAGCAATATGCTGACCGACATGCAGAAGGGCCGCATCTCGCAGTCCGATGAGTCGGCCTTCGAAGTGGGCCGCAACGTGGCCACCACGCCGGGCACGGTAGTGTTTGAAAATGCCCTGTTCCAGCTGATCCAGTACACGCCGACGACGGCCACGGTACACCAGCGGCCGCTGCTGATGGTGCCGCCGTGCATCAATAAATTCTATATCCTTGACTTGCAGCCGGAAAACTCGCTCGTGCGCTATGCGGTAGAGCAGGGCAATACCGTGTTTTTGATGTCCTGGCGCAATCCGGACCTGAGCATGCAGCACCTGACGTGGGACGATTACGTCGAGCAAGGCGTGATCGAAGCCATCCAGGTCACGCAGGACATTTCCGGCCAGGACAAGCTCAATATGTTCGGCTTTTGCGTGGGCGGCACCATCGTCTCGACGGCGCTGGCCGTGCTCAAGGCGCGCGGTGAAAATCCGGCCGCCAGCCTGACCCTGCTGACCACCTTCCTCGACTTCTGCGACACGGGCGCGCTCGACGTCTTCATCGACGAACCGCAAGTGGCGCTGCGCGAGCAGAGTCTGGCCAAGGGCGGCCTGATGTCGGGCCGCGACCTGGGCAGCACGTTCTCCAGCCTGCGGCCGAACGACCTGGTATGGAACTACGTGCAGTCGAATTACCTGAAGGGCAAGGAACCGCCCGCGTTCGACTTGCTGTACTGGAATGGCGACGGCACGGGCTTGCCGGGCCCCATGTTTTGCTGGTATCTGCGCAATACTTACCTGGAAAACAGCCTGAAAGTGCCGGGCAAGCTGACGGTGGCGGGAGAGCAGGTCGACCTGAGCAGCATCGACGCGCCCGCTTTCATCTATGGCTCGCGCGAAGACCATATCGTGCCCTGGGGCGCTGCCTATGCCAGCACGGCCTTGCTGAATCCCAAGAAGCCGAAAGCCAACCGTTTTATCCTCGGTGCCTCTGGCCATATCGCCGGCGTGATCAATCCGGCCTCGAAGAAAAAGCGCAGTTACTGGAGCAATGACCAGCCCCGCACGGCGAAAGCCAAGCCCTTGACTGCCGAGCAATGGATGGTAGGCGCGACCGAGCACGCTGGCAGCTGGTGGCCCGAATGGGCGGCCTTCCTGGCCGAACACGGCGGCGCGCAGGTGAAGGCGCCCGGCAAGCCGGGCAACAAGCGGCACGCGGCAATCGAGCCGGCGCCGGGGCGGTATGTTAAAGTCAGGGCGGATTAGTTTATAAAAGCTTCTTGCCTGACAAGGCCGGCGTAATCATCGGTCTTGTCAGGAATCTACTTTTAGTTGCGTTGCAATAAATGCGGGAATCTACTACCCTGATGTGTGACGGAGCCGTTTTCCACTCTATAATGGAAAAAGTAGGCAGGTGCGAAAGCGGACCCACGTTCGCTTTTTTTTCGGATTAACTCAGTACGCGCTGCGGCGCAATAAGTGGAACTTGTGATGAGTAGTGCAAAAAAAAGTATAGACCGCCTGATTAAAAAATATCCCAACCGCCGTCTGTACGACACGCAAACCAGTTCCTACATCACCTTGACGGACGTCAAGCAGTTGGTGTTGGACAATGAGGTGTTTACGGTCGTCGATGCCAAATCCAGCGAAGATTTGACGCGCAGCATCTTGCTGCAAATCATTTTGGAAGAGGAAGCGAACGGCGCGCCCATGTTCTCGAGCAGCGTGTTGTCGCAGATCATCCGCTACTACGGCCATGCCATGCAGGGCATGATGGGATCCTACCTGGAAAAGAACGTGCAAGCGTTCACCGATATCCAGCACAAATTCACGGGCACGTCGGCCGGCAGTTTCGAAGGCAAGCCATTCAGCCCGGAAATGTGGACCCAGTTCATGAACGTCCAGGGCCCGATGATGCAAGGCATGATGAACAACTACATCGACCAGAGCAAGAGCCTGTTCGTGCAGATGCAGGAACAGATGCAGAGCCAGAGCAAGAATCTGTTCGGAACGTTCCCGTTCGTACCGCCGGTCCCACCGACCGACAAAAAGTAAGCCGCAGCCAATGCGGGCCACACAACGGCACAGGATCTCCTGTGCCGTTGTGCTTTGCGGGCGTCATGCCGCCGGCTGCCGATGCTGCATGTTATTGCTTCCGTTGTTGCAGCGTGGAGAGCAGGTCCTGGCTTGAATGCTCGAGCTTCCATGTCCTGGCATTGTCCATGGAGCTGTAAATGCTGACGTTACCCTTGAAATCTTCCTGGATATTGAGCGCCAGGCCGGACGGGAATATCAACGGGGCGTTGCGCAGACTGTATGGGACATATGGCCCCCAGGTCTTGCCTTCGTCGCTGCTGACCAGCAGGGCGCCCTCGTTATACATGCCAGCCTCCATAAGCAAGCGGCCGTCATTGAGCGGCGCCACGGGCGACATCAGGACTTTGAACGGCGAAACGATAGTCGTCCAGTTCTGGCCGCGATCCCGTGAAACATAGGCGTCGGGAAAGCGTCCTCCCAGACCAGCCGCTACCAGAACGCTTTGCGTGCCATTGGCTTGATGGATAAACTGCGTCAAGCTTTTCTTGTGCGGACTAAAGCGCTCGGTCAACTTGCCCGTGCGGTAGTCGAGTTCGCCGATCAAGCCGCTTTCCAGCGCATAGCCGATCCGCTCCGCGTCTTGCCACGTCCACAATAAGCCCGGGCCATGCAGCCACGATCCGGGCAAGGTGGAATGGTACACGGATCGCCAGTCGCCGGCGTCCAGTTGATTCGCACGGAAAATGTTCAATTCACCTCCCTTGTGATGCATCACGTACCAGCCATCCTTGGGGTTGCCGCCGATGCGCAGCAGGTTGCCGGGCGGCAGGTTGCCTGTATCGACAGGAAGCAGTTCGTCGCTGTCACGCGCCTTGCGTAGCAGGGAGCCCGATTCGCCTACCGCGATCAACTCGGCATTGTGCAGGTCTACGGGAAAGACGCAAGACAGCGACTCCACCGAGGGCGCATTGATGATCTTCCATTTACCTTGTGTCGAGCGCAGCAGGACGGCGCCCATGCGGCTGGCGGCAGCTACCCGGCCATCGGGCATTTCGGTGGCGCACTCGGCCCCGGCCGGGTGGGCGCGGGCAAATTGCTCGACATCGTCCTGCGCGTGGTGTGGGGTGCTCCAGCCTGGGCTGGCAGCAGCGCCGAATAACTTGCTGTAGTCGGGGGCAAAGCGCTGGAGCAATTGCGCATTGGATACCACCTGCGCGCTGCGACCGTATTGCACGCCGAAATCGCCGCGTGTCACAATCAGCCGACCCAGATCCGCCGATTTTCCCGCTTCGATGTTGAAGCTTCCTACGATGCTTGAGTACACATGCAAGAGCTTGTTGGCCCGCGTGTCGATCAGTTCGACAAACTCATACTCGCCAGGCGGTAGTGCGCCAATGAACAGGGAAGTATCGCCTGCCATCGCGCTCTCGACCTTTTTCATCACCAGATTTGCGGAAACCAGCTTGAAATCACTGCGCTGCTCCCCCGCCACCACACGGCGTAACTTGATCATATTGAAACCGTAAATATCTTTGGTATTCGACGTGATGCTGACTACCACCGGGGTTTCTCCCGATTGTGCACTCGTTTTCAGTGGGTCAACCACCGACGTGTTGACGACGCAGCCGCTCAGTAGCAATACAGTCAAGCCGCAAGCCGCGACAGCCCGGTGCCGCGCTTTCAATTTGGAAAAGGACAAAGACATGGATTCATTTAGTTTTTTAAAAAACAAAATTATATGTCATGCCATTAATTTCCTTAAGGCATTATTTTGACTTTCTTGATACCTGGAATGTGTGGCCGGGCCTTGTTCCGGCCCCCGCCACGATGGCAGCGGCCGGAACAAAGCTGGGGTGGTAACGTTGCAGATGCGCCAGCAAAAGGAAGTGTCGCTGACAGCAAGGGGCGGCTCGGGGTACAATAGCCGATTCGCCTCACCATTTTACTAGCTGCCAACTATGTCTGAAATTCACCGTATTCCCGTTCCTTCCGCCCAGCCCGAGGCCATGCTGGCCATGCCAGGTGCGGCGCCGAAAGTGGGCTTTGTCTCGCTAGGCTGCCCGAAAGCGCTGGTCGACTCCGAACAAATCCTGACCCAACTGCGCGCCGAAGGCTACGAAACGGCGAAATCCTACGCTGGCGCCGATCTGGTGATCGTCAATACCTGCGGTTTTATCGATGCTGCCGTGCAAGAGTCGCTCGACGCCATCGGCGAAGCGCTGGCTGAAAACGGCAAAGTCATCGTGACCGGCTGCCTGGGCGCCAAGAAAGATGCTGCCGGCGACGACATCATCATGAAGGTGCACCCGAAAGTGCTGGCCGTTACCGGTCCGCACGCGCTGTCCGAAGTGATGGATTCCGTCCATTTTCACTTGCCGAAGCCGCACGCGCCCTTCCTCGACCTGGTGCCGCCGCAAGGCATCAAGCTGACGCCGAAGCATTATGCCTATCTGAAAATTTCCGAAGGCTGTAACCACCGTTGCAGTTTCTGCATCATCCCATCGATGCGCGGCGACCTGGTCTCGCGCCCGATCGGCGAACTGATGATTGAAGCGGAAAACCTGTTCAAGGCCGGCGTCAAGGAATTGCTGGTCATTTCGCAAGATACCTCGGCGTATGGCGTGGATGTGAAATTCCGTTCCGGCTTCTGGAATGGCCGTCCCGTGAAAACGCACATGACGCAGCTGACGGAAGCGCTGGGCGAACTGGCCAAGACCTACGGCGCCTGGGTGCGCTTGCACTACGTGTATCCGTACCCGCACGTGGACCAGATCATCCCGATGATGAGCGGCGGCCACATCCTGCCATACCTCGACATTCCGATGCAGCACGCGCATCCGGACGTGCTCAAACGCATGAAGCGCCCGGCCAGCGGCGAGAAAAACCTCGACCGCATCCAGGCCTGGCGCGCCATCAACCCGGACCTGACGATACGCTCGACCTTCATCGCCGGTTTCCCGGGCGAAACGGAAGCGGAATTCGAGTACTTGCTGGACTTCCTCAAGGAAGCGCAGATCGACCGTCTGGGCTGCTTCGCCTATTCGCCCGTCGAAGGCGCGACGGCCAATGCGATCGAAAATCCCGTGCCGGAAGAGCTGCGCGAAGAGCGCCGTGGCCGCGTGATGCTGCTGCAGGAAGAAATTTCCAAGAAACGCCTGCAAGCCAAGGTCGGCAAGACCGTGCGCGTGCTGATCGATGAAGTCACCCGCTCCGGCGGCGTGGGCCGCTCGTCCGCCGACGCGCCGGAAATCGATGGCGTCGTGTACGTAAAACCGCCGTTCGAGCCGCACCGCAAGCTGGCCGTCGGCCAGTTCGTTGACGTAAAAATTACTTCAGCGGACGCGCACGACCTGTGGGGCGCCGCAGAATAAGAATTTTTCGCAGGTGTAACACTCTGTCATACGTACGGCAGGCAAGGGCATAAGCCCTTACAATCAAGGCGGACCAGCAATTGCTGGCCCGCCTTTTTTTTGCCGACAACGCCATGACCACACCAAAATCTCCGCAAACCGCGCTGATCCACAGCGATTACCAGGCGCCGCAAGGTTTTGCCGCCTTTCCCAACGCCATCCATCACGCATCGACCGTGTTGTTCAAGGACGTGGCGGCCATGCGTTCGGGCGACTGGAAAGAGAAGAATGCCTATACCTACGGCTTGCACGGCACGCCCACCACGTTCACGCTGGAAGCGCGGCTGGCCGAGATCGAAGGGGGCAAGTACTGCCTGCTGGCGCCGTCGGGCCTGGCGGCCATCGCCATGGCGGATTTTGCGCTGCTGAAAACGGGCGATGACGTTTTATTGCCGGAAAACATCTACAACCCGAACCGTGAACTGGGACGCTGGCTGGCGCAGGATTTCGGCATCACGGCCCGCTATTACGACCCGCTGATCGGCGCCGGCATCGCCGCCCTGATCCAGGAGAATACCAAGCTGATCTGGACTGAAGCGCCGGGTTCCGTGAGCATGGAAGTGCCGGACTTGCCCGCCATCTGCGCGGCCGCGCACGCGCGCGGCGTGCTGGTGGCTCTGGACAACACTTGGTCGGCCGGCCTGGCCCTGCGCGGCTTCGACCTGGGCGTGGACATCATCATGCAGGCGCTGACGAAATACCAGTCGGGCGGCTCGGACGTGCTGATGGGCGCCCTGATCACGCGGGACTGGGCGCTGCACGAGCGTCTGGCGCTGGCGCATATGCGCCTTGGCATGGGCGTGGGCGCCGATGACGCCTACCTGGTGCTGCGCGGCTTGCCCACCATGAAGCTGCGCTTCGACGCGCACGATGCGGGCGCGCGCACGGTGGCCGCCTGGCTCAAGGCAAGAAGCGAGATCGCCACCGTGCTGCATCCGGCTTTCGCCGATTGCCCCGGTCACGCCATCTGGCAGCGCGATTTCACGGGCGCGGGCGGCTTGTTTTCCGTACTGTTCGATGCCCGCTACACGGAGGCGCAAACGGACCGTTTCGTCGACGCCTTGCAATTGTTCAAGATAGGCTACAGCTGGGGCGGCGCGAACAGCCTGGTGATGCCGTACCGCATCGCCGCCATGCGCAAGGGCTGGCAGTTGCCGGGCCAGCTGGTGCGTCTGAACGTGGGGCTGGAAGATCCGCAGGACTTGATCGCCGATATCGAACGGGCGTTCGCGGCGATGTAGGCAGCGGCAAGCCGTTGGCTTGCCGCGAAGCACTTTTTACATGGGGACGGGGGTGTTGTTGTTCAGGTCGAGGAAGCCGCGCAGCAAGCGGTAGGCTTTCCACAGCCAGGCCACGCCCCACACGACGAACGCCAGCGGAATGCCGATGATGGTAATCCACAGCACGGCGCCGACGACGATCCAGGCCACATACCACCAGAATGAACGGATCATCCAGCTGTGATGGCTGTACACGAAGGTCCCGGCCGCCTCGTCGCGCTTCACATAATTGATGATGAGCGGAATGAAGGAAAACGCGCCCAGCGAAAACACAAAGCTGGCGCCATGTATCAGGTACAACCACCAGGCCAGGTTCTTGGTCTGCCGGAGTGGGGTATCTAAAATAATATCTTGTGACATGCAGGCTCCTGCTTGATTGTTTGTTCAGGTTTTTATTGTAACAAGCTCTGTTGAACGGGAGCGCAATCCATGGAAAAAGGCGGAATACATTGTTGAAAGCAGATTCACATCCCACCTTGGCCGCGCGCGCCAGGTCATGGCTGCGGCACGCCGTGCCGGCCTTGTTGCTGTGCGCCACGGCGGCCCATGCCGCCGGCCCCACCCTGGAGGCGGAGTTTGCCGCTGGCTTGAAGGAAGAGGGCCTGGCGGGCGCCGTCTGGAGCGAAGTCTTGCCCGATGGCACAGTCAAAGTCGGCGCGTCGGGCCAGCGCGATGCCGCCAAGCACCTACCCATGCAGGCCGACACGCGCGTGCAAGTGGGTTCCGTGGGCAAGGTGGCGCTGGCGCTGGGCGTCTTGCGCCTGGTCAGCGAAGACCGGCTCACGCTCGACACGCCCTTGCAGCAGGTGCTGCCGGCACTGGCGCTGAACAACCCGTGGCAGGCCAGCGACCCCGTGCGCATCCGCCACCTGCTGGCGCATACGTCCGGCCTCGATAACGTGCGCTTCTGGCAGGCGTTCAGCCTGAACCCGGCGCCGCAGACGCCGCTGGCCGCCGCTTTTGATGGCGGCCGCAGCCTGCTGCGCGTGCGCGCGCGGCCCGGCAGCCGCTATGCGTATTCGAACATGGGCTATGGCTTGCTGGGCATGGTGATCGAGAAGGTCACGGGCCAGCCCTATGAACGCTACCTCGATGCGCAGCTGCTGCAGCCGCTGGGCATGGCGGACAGCACGTTTACTTTCGTCACGCAGACGGGCGCGCAGGCTGATCCGCGCCTGGCCATGGGCCACTTCGAGCATGGTGCGGCGCAAGCGGCCGTGCCGCAGTACCTGCGTCCGGCCGCGCAATTTACCACCACGGCGGCCGACATGGGCAAGCTGGCGCAATTTCTGATGGGCGACGGCAAGCTGCAGGACAAGCGCTTCATCGCCCCGGCGCTGATGGGCGCCTTGTCCGCACCGGCCGGCACGGATGCGGTGCAGGCGGGCCTGGCAACGGGCCATGGCCTGGCCCTGGCCGTGCGCGACCGCCACAACGTGGTCGGCGCCTGCCACCCTGGCACGGCCGTGGGTTTTCGCGCCATGCTGTGCATCTATCCGGAGCAGGACAGCGCCTTCTTCGTCGCCTTCAATACGGATGCGGAAGCAGCCGACTATGAACGCTTCAACCGCCTGCTGCTGCGCGACCTGGAATTGCCGCTGCGCGCGCCAGCGCCGCAGGGCACGCCCGCGCCCACGGTGGAAAACTGGCAGGGCGTGTATGTGCCGTCACCCAGCCCCATGGCCAGCATGGCCTGGGTCGATGCCGTCTTCGGCTTTACGCGCCTGAAATGGGATGGCGAGTCGCTGTTCCTGATCCCGTTCCAGGGCGAGCCGAAGGAACTGGAACCGGTGGGCGGCCTGCTGTTCCGCGCCAGCGACCGCAGCACGCCGTCGCACGTGCTGCTGCAAGACGATGGCAAGCATATCCTCAGCGACGGCTTGCGCAGCTATGAGCGGGTGTCGATGCTGCGCATGCTGGTCTTGTGGGGCAGCCTGGCGCTGGGCATGGCGGGCTTGCTGTATGTGCTGGTGGTGGCTGTCTGGCGCGCCGCGCTGCGCCGCCTGGGGCGGGGCGACCATCTGTTCGCGCCCCTGCTGTCGCTGCTGTCGCTGCTCTTGCCCCTGCCGTTGTTGTATTTTCAGTCTTACCTGCGCCTGGGCGACGTCAGCGTGGCCAGCGTGCTGCTGGCGCTGGTCACGGGCGCGTTGCCGCTGGCCATGGCGTTTGGCCTGGCGCGCTGCTGGCGCAGCCGTGGCACGGCTGCCGAGGCGGGCTCGTGGGCGAAATGGGATTGGGTCGCCTTGCTGGCGGCCTTGCAACTGCTGCTGGTGCTGGCCTGGTGGGGCTTGCTGCCGTTGCGGCTGTGGCAGCTGTAGGCTGTCAGGTCCAGGCAGCCAGCAGCCGGCGCCACCAGCGCTGCGCTGGCTTCGCCCTGCCACCGTGCGCGGCGCGCTTGGCGCGATAGCTGGCCGCCGCCATCTGCAGGCCGACGCGATCCATCGCCGCCATCGCCTCCGCTTCCTGCTGCGACAAGCCATGCAGCAAGGCTTGCGCTCGGGGTTCGAGCAGGAAGGCGGCACGCAGGGCATCGTCCGTGTACAGCCTGGCCAGATAGGTTTCCAGTGCGGGAGAGCTCATGCGCTCCGCCCCACGCGCAAGGCCGCGCGCGCCAGCTCCAGCTGGCCCAGCACATGCCCGAACGACGGGTAATTGCCGTCGCGTTCGACGATCACCGTCAGCGGTTGCGGCGCCAGGCGCGCCAGCTGGGTCAATAAAGCGAAGACGGCGGGCGGCACATCGTGCAGATGGTCGTCCAGCAAGCGCTTGCCGGCACCGTCCGGCGCGGCTATCCAGTGGCCGCCGCTCAGGTGCACGGCGCCGACCCTGTCCAGGGGCAGGCGCAGCAGCAATTGCTCCGGCGCTGCCCCAAAATTGACGGCATTCGCATACAGGTTGTGCAGGTCCAGCAGCAGCGGCACGTGCGCGCCGTGGAGAATCTGCGCCAGCCACTCGGCTTCGTCCAGGGTGCTGGCCGGCGGGTCTATCAAAGTGGCGATGTTTTCCATCAGCGGCGCGCTGCCGACGATGCGCGTGGCCAGCGCGATATTGGCGATCGCGCCGGCGGCGCTGAGCGGCGTGCGCGGTGGCGCCGCCAGGTGGCCGATTTCCACGCCGCCGGCGCGCACGAAACTCATGTGCTCTGACCACGACTCCGCCTGTACCGTCTTCATCAGGCGCGCCATCGCATGCAGGCGGCGCGGGTCGGCGGGAATCGTCGAGGCCAGCCCCATGCCCACGCCGTGCAGGCTCACCGGCACCTGGCGCGCCAGGCTGCACAGGGCGGCGATGTCGGCGCGCGGGGCGTGGTAATAGTCGTCGGCGATCACTTCCAGCACATCGATCCGCGCCAGGTTGGACAGGATGCCGGTAGCCAGTTCGCCGCGCCAGCCCAGGCCGACGCGGTCGCGCGCGGTTTCCTGGCTAACTGCCACAGCCGCCGCCACCGCCGCAACCGCCACAGCCGCTGCCGCCGCCATCGCCGCCGCCATCACCGCCGCCCGATGACGAGTCGCCCGTGCCACCGGACGAGGAGTCGCTGCTGTGCCGGGGCACCGGGTACAGCTCGGCAACATACGCGTACACGGACAGGGGCAGGGCGCCGAGGCCGAAGATGGCGGCCAGCAGGGCCATGTCGGCGCTGCTGCTGCCCGCCTGCAGGCGCGCTGCGCGCTGGTTCAGCCGGCCAAACAGCATGCGCAGGTCGGTCAGCAGCCGCTGCGCGCTCCAGCTGGTCGCCTGGGTGCGCAAGCCGCGCAGCATGAGCAGGAAGATCGCCAGCAGCAGTGCCAGGAACAGCAAGTTGTAGTGCTGGCGGCTGATGGCGATGACGGCCTTGACGGCGGCCACCGTCAGCAGCAAATAGTGCGCGGGCCAGGTGATGCGTTCGCGCCGGCGCAGCAGCGGCGGGCCGACCAGTAATTCCTGCTGGGTCAAGGAGTCCTGGTAGGCGCGGCACGATGGCAGCATGTCGGCCTGCGCGGCCAGTTCCTTGCTGTGGCCCTGGCGGCCCAGGTACAGCCGCAGCACGTCGCGTTCGATGTCATGGCTGGCGAAGCGCAGACTGTCGGCGCTGGCCGTTTCCAGCAGCGGGCCATCGGCGCGCAGCAAGCCGCGGTCGACCAGCACGATGGCGGCGATCTTCACGGCTTCGAGCGCGCCGCCGCGCAGGAAGGCGATGCGGTACGGGTCATCGGCGAGTGACAGCTGGGCATGTGGATTGCGCAATTCCTGGCGGATCAGCAGCTCGCGCGCGAGGTAGTACACGAGCAGGCCGAAGATCAGGTAGGCAAGCAGGAACCAGGGACCGCTCCAGTCGAACGGATTGACGCCGTTCACCGCATGGTCTCCGCGTGTTCGCGCAGGCGTTCGGTAATGGCCATCAGGCTGGTGAAGGCGGGCATGGCCTGCCCCGGCGCCAGGCGAGCCGTTTCGCGCGCCGTCGACATGGCTTGCAGGGCCGTGTGCAGGGCCGGTTCGCCCAGCTGCTCGACAAACGCTTCGAGCGCCTGCTTACCGGACTGCGCGGGCTTGCCCTCCAGCTGCGCCAGCGAGGCTGCGGCCGCACGCAGGGGAGCGGCCGCGTCGGCGATGGCGCCGGCCAGCTGTTCTTCATTCAGGCTCAATAGCATGTACCGTTCGCGCATGCGCACCTGCTGGTTCAGCAGCACTTGCCGCAGCCGGCGCAGCATGGCGTCGCGGCTGGTGTGCAGGCTGGCGAAAGGATCATTGCCCAGCAGTACTCGATGGCGCGCGATGATGTCGGCGAACTTGACGGCGAAGGCGTCGGCGGCCTGCGTCAATTCGCGCTCGAGCAGGAACATGACCTGCAAATCGATGGCGGCGTGCGCCAGGCGCAAGGACCCGCGCAGCGCATCTGCCGTCTGCGGCGTAAAGCGCTTGAGCAGCAACAGCAGGTTGACGTCGGAGGTGGCACGTACCTGCCCATCGGCGGCCGAGCCGAACAGCACGGCGGCGGCAAGGTCATCCCCGAAGGCCGTTTGCGCAGCGGCGACAAACAAGTCCAGGTGGCGTTGTATCTCTTCTGGCAGCGGTGGCGGCATGCGGTGTTCTTTCACGATGGGCAAGCTTGGTAGTCACAAGTTTGCAATATAGCAAAAATATGCCATCGTGCGCGCGCCGCCAGGCGCCAACTCAGCTCAATACGTTGAGCAAGCCATCGAGCCCCACAAAGTTCAGCGCCACATCGGCTTGCGAGCGTACCACCGGCTTGGCGCGGAAGGCGACCGACAGGCCGGCGATGCCCATCATTTTCAAGTCGTTGGCGCCGTCGCCCATGACGATGGCTTGCGCTGGCGTTATGCCCATCTGCGCGCACACGCGCTCGACCGTGCGCTGCTTTTCCTCGGCGTCGACGATGCCACCCAAAACCCGGCCCGTCAGCTTGCCATCGACGATTTCCAGTTCGTTGGCGTGCGTGTAGTCGAGGCCCAGGCGTTCCTTCAGGCGTGCCGTAAAGAAAGTAAAGCCACCCGAGACCAGCAAGGTTTTCAAGCCAGCCTTTTGCACGGCCGCCAGCATGGTTTCCGCGCCCGGAGACAGCTTCAGGCGCTCGTCGTAGACGCGCTGCAGCGCCGATGCGTCCAGGCCTTCGAGCAGGGCCACGCGCTGCTTCAGGCTGGCCGCGAAATCGAGCTCGCCGCGCATGGCCGCTTCCGTGATGGCCGCCACTTGCGGTTTGAGGCCCTGCATGTCGGCGATTTCATCGATGCACTCGATGGTGATCAGGGTCGAATCCATGTCCATCGCCACGAGCTTGAATTCACGCAGTTCGCGCTGGCCCATCATGTAAGTGGCGTCCAGTTGCGCCGCCTGGGCCGCCACTTCGATGGTGGGCCGCAGCGCGGGCGAATAGGCGATCTGCTCGCAGCGCACGGCGTTCGGCCCCAGGCGCGTGATGGAGGTGGGCGCGGCCAGGGCGGCGATGCGTTCGAGCCGGGCGCTATCGCCGTCCAGGCCCTGCAGGATCAGGTTCATGGTGATGGAAGTCGTGTTGGTCATGGGGCTATCCTGCATAAATGGTCGAAATGGTCTACACCGTCAATTGCTTGATGGTGGTCTTGATCTGCGTCACGCGCGCGGCCAGGTCGGGCATGGCGGCCGTAATTTTCAGCTTGTCCTGGCCATGCAGCTTGATATGGCGGTTCTTCTGGATCAAGTCGATGATGCGCATCGGGTCGATGGGGGGCTTGGCCATGAATTGCAAGGTGGCCGCCTCGCCATGCACATCGATCTTGACGATGCCCACGGTTTTCGCCGCGATGCGCAGGCGATGCGTCTCGATCAGCGCTTTCACGGGGTCGGGCAGCTTGCCGAAGCGGTCGATCAGCTCTTCCTGGATATCGTCGATCTTCTCTGGCGTGGCGCAATTGGCCAGGCGCTTGTAGATCGACAGGCGTTCATGCACGTCGCCGCAAAAATCGGCTGGCAGCAGGGCCGGCACGTGCAGATTGATTTCCGTCGTCGAGGCCAGCGGCGCGGCCAGGTCCGGCTCCTTGCCGGCTTTCAGCGAGCGCACGGCTTCGTGCAGCATGTCCGAATACAGCTGGAAGCCGATTTCCGTCATCTCGCCCGACTGGTTCTCGCCCAGCACTTCGCCGGCACCGCGGATTTCCAGGTCGTGCATGGCCAGGTAAAAGCCGCTGCCCAGTTCTTCCATCTGCTGGATGGCGTCCAGGCGGCGCTGCGCCAGTTTGGTCAGGCCCTGCACGTCGTGCACCAGCAGGTAGGCGTAGGCCTGGTGATGCGAACGGCCCACGCGGCCGCGCAGCTGGTGCAGCTGCGCCAGGCCGAACTTGTCGGCGCGGTGCATGATGATGGTGTTCGCCGTCGGCACGTCGATGCCCGTTTCGATGATGGTCGTGCACAGCAAAATATTGAAACGCTGGGCGACGAAGTCGCGCATGACCTTTTCCAGGTCGCGCTCGTGCATCTGGCCGTGCGCCACGGCGATGCGCGCCTCGGGCAGCAGTTCCGTCAGCATGGCCAGGCGGTTCTGGATGGTTTCCACCTCGTTGTGCAGGAAGTAGATCTGGCCGCCGCGTTTGAGTTCGCGCAGACACGCTTCGCGGATGATCGCCTCGCCTTCGCTGCGCACGAACGTCTTGATGGCCAGGCGCTTTTGCGGCGCCGTGGCGATGATGGAAAAGTCGCGCAAGCCTTCCAGCGCCATGCCCAGGGTGCGCGGGATCGGCGTGGCCGTCAGGGTCAGCACGTCCACTTCCGCGCGCAAGGCTTTCAGGGCTTCCTTCTGGCGCACGCCGAACCTGTGTTCCTCGTCGATGATGACCAGGCCCAAACGGGTAAACTTCACGTCGTCCGACAGCAGTTTATGCGTGCCGATGACGATGTCGATGGTGCCGTCGGCCATGCCCTTGAACGCCTGCGTGATCTCCTTGCCGCTGCGGAAGCGCGACAATTCGGCGATGCGCACGGGCCAGTCGGCGAAGCGGTCGGCGAAGGTTTGCGCATGCTGCTCGGCCAGCAGGGTGGTGGGCGCCAGGATCGCCACCTGCTTGCCGCCCATCACGGCAATAAAAGCCGCGCGCAGCGCCACTTCCGTCTTGCCGAAGCCGACGTCGCCGCACACCAGGCGGTCCATCGGTTTGCCCGAGGTCATGTCCTTGATGACGTTGCGGATGGCCTCGGCCTGGTCCGGCGTCTCGTCGAAGCCGAAGCTGTCGGCGAAGCGCTGGTAGTCGTGTGACGAGAATTCGAACGAGTGGCCCTGGCGCAGCGCGCGGCGCGCATACAGGTTGAGCAGCTCGGCGGCCGTGTCGCGCACCTGTTCGGCCGCGCGTTTTTTCGCCTTTTCCCACTGGCCCGAGCCGAGCGAGTGCAGCGGCGCGTCTTCCGGCGAAGCGCCCGAATAGCGCGAGATCACATGCAGCTGTGACACTGGCACGTACAGCTTGGTGTCCTTGGCGTACTCGAGGTGCAAAAATTCCGTCTCGCCTTCGCCCAGGTCCATGCTGGTCAGGCCCATGTAGCGCCCGATGCCGTGGTTGATGTGCACCACGGGGTCGCCGATTTTCAGCTCCGACAGGTCGCGCACCATCGACTCGACCTGCGTCACGCCTTCCTGCTTCTTGGTGCCGACCCTGCGGCCGGAACCGGCATACAGTTCGGTTTCCGTGATGAAGGCCAGATTGCCGTCCGGCGTGAACAGCTCGAAGCCCGCATGCAGCGGCGCCACGCCCAGCATCAGTTTGGCGTCGGACTGCAGAAAACCGTCGCTGCCTTCCACCGGCGTCAGGTGCAGATCGTATTCGGTGAAGTACTGCTGCAAGGTTTCGCGGCGGCCGTTCGATTCGGCGCAGATCATCACGCGGCGGCCCGCTTGCAGCAGATAGCTGCGCAGGTTGGCCAGCGGGTCGTCGGCGCGGCGGTTGACGGCGATGTTCGGCACGGGCGCCGACAGTTCGGAGGCCAGCGCGTCGTTCGATTTCGCAATCGCCAGGCGCGGGTAGGGCTTGGCCAGGCCGAAGAACTGCTCGTCGGACAGGAACAGCGATTCGGGCGGCAGGATCGGCCGCTCGCGGTCGGCCTTCAAAAAGCGGTAGCGCGACTGGGTATCGGTCCAGAAGCGCCCGATGGCAGCGTCGATCTCGCCCACCAGGGCCAGAGAAGCGTCGGGCGGCAGGTAGTCGAACAGGGTGGCCGTCTGCTCGAAGAACAGGGGCAGATAGTATTCGATACCGGCCGAAGCGATGCCGCTGCTGATGTCCTTGTAGACCACCGAGCGCGACGGGTCGCCCTCGAACTGTTCGCGCCAGCGGTTGCGGAAGGTGGTGCGCGCCGCTTCGTCCATGGGAAATTCGCGCCCCGGCAGCAGCCGCACTTCGTGCACGGGGTAGAGCGAGCGCTGGGTATCGGCGTCGAACGTGCGGATGGTCTCGATGGTGTCGCCGAACAGGTCCAGGCGGTAGGGCAGGGCCGAACCCATGGGGAACAGGTCGAGCAGGCCGCCGCGCACCGAGTATTCGCCGGGCGACATCACTTGCGAGACATGGCTGTAGCCGGCCAGGGTCAGCTGCGACTTCAGGCGCGCTTCGTCGAGCTTTTCGCCCTTCTTGAAGAAGAAGGTGTAGGCAGCGAGGAACGACGGCGGCGCCAGGCGCACCAGCGCCGTGGTGGCCGGCACGATCAGCACGTCGCACTGGCGCGTCTGGATTTCGTGCAGGGTGGCCAGGCGTTCGGAGACCAGGTCCTGGTGCGGCGAAAAGGCGTCGTAGGGCAGGGTTTCCCAGTCCGGCAGCAGATGGCAGCGCAGTTCCTTGCCGCCAAACCACGGGATTTCATCGAGCAGGCGCTGGCCGTCGCTGGCCTGCGCCACTACCACGGCCAGCATCTGGCCCCGCGCTTTCAAGGCCAAAGCGGCCAGCGCCAGGGCATAGGCGTCGGATGAACCATACAGGGCGGGCAGCGCGTAGCGGTTGCCGGGCTTGGGGAGGGCTTTTGTTAAGTCTAAGGACATGCAGGCGATGACACTAGTGGCAGAGGCAGTTGACAGGAAAGGCTGTATTGCGTGCGGCGCCCTTCATGAAGGCGCCAGCAGGCACGATTATAGACCATCGCCCGCGCGCATATTCGCGATACCGAAAGGCACATGCACCATCGGTATTGTGCCGCCGGCTGACTTCAAATGGCTCAGCTGGTCGTCGAAGAAGATATGCGGCTTGAACACGGCCAGCACGCGCGACTTGTCCATGCCACCGAGGAAAAACGTCTCGTCGGCCGCCACGCCCCAGCTTTTCAGGGTCGTCACGACGCGCTCGTGCGAGGGCGCATTGCGCGCCGTGATGATGGCGATGCGCAGGATCTTCTTGTAGCCGGGGTCGCGCCGCTGCGCCTTTTCTTCCAGGCGCTGCATGGTGGCCAGCTTCTGGAACAGGTCGGCCAGCGGGCCGGGGCGGTGCGGCGTGCCCACGTTCAGGGTTTCATGGGCGTGGAATTCATCGACGTCATTGTTGCGCTTGAAGACGGTTTCCGCTTCGTCGTCGGCGATCACGCCGTCGAAATCGAAGGCCACGCGCAGTTCTTCGTCGTTCTCGTCGTCTTCCGTGCGCGATGGCAGCACCAGGCCGGCCGGATAGTTGCAGGCCAGCGCGCTGCGCACGTCGCCTTCATTCGCGCTGAGGAAGAGCGAGGCGTTGAAGGCCGGCAGGTAGGGGTAGGGCGACTTGCCCGTCATGAAGGCGGCGCGCGAAATATCCAGGCCGTAGTGGGCGATCGAGTGCATCACGCGCAAACCCGTTTCCGGCGAATTGCGCGAAAACAGCACCACTTCCACTGGCGACTGGCGCGGATAGTGTTTGTTGATGTTCAGGAAGCGGCGGATGAAGGGAAAGGCCACGCCGCGCGGCAAGACCGTGTCGATATGCGTTTCCTGGTACTTGCGGTATTCCTCGGGGCCGTTGTCGAGGTAGACCTGGTGCGATTCGGCCAGGTCGAACAGGGCGCTGGAAGCGACCCCGATCACCAGTTTGTGTTCGATAGGATATGCCATGGTCTGCCTGTTGTTTGCTTGTTGCTCATCTTATACGACTATCAACTGCGCAGCCAATAGTGGCACGCGGCGTTTTTTTGCACCAAAGCAGGGCGCCAGGCCATTTTTTTTGTTTTCTGTACAACACGCACCACAGTAGAGAAATAAATATTGTCTTGTATCAAGTATGTAGCAGCCAGCGCGCCCATTTTCCACTATGCTTCCATTTATGAATTCTCGCCAATTGTAACGAAGCGTACGCCCCACCCCCGCCACCTTTATACAAATGTCAGCCGTTCTACCTGAACATGCCAGCCTCAGCCTTGCCAGCAGCAGTTTTGACTAATAAAGGACCTAGCCATGTTTAAGAATTTACTGATCAAATGGAAGTTGGCGACCCTCGTCGCCGTGATGATGGCGGCAATGCTGGTGGTCGGCATCTGCGGTTACACGGGCATCGCCACCGTGGGTAACGCCGTCAACGAGATCGGCGTGGTGCGCCTGCCGTCGATCCAGGGCTTGATGATGATGAACGAGGGCCAGACGGCCGTCGCCGCCGCTACCCTGACGGCCGCCATCTATGAAAACAATTACCAGGCACAAGACAAGTTCGCGGAAGCGCTGCAGCTGCGCAGCAAGGCCTGGAGCAATATCGAGGCGGGCCGCAAGCTGTACGAGCCGCTGCCGCAAACGCCTGAGGAAGCCGTGCTGTGGAAGCGTTTCCTGGAGGAATGGGCCGCCTGGAAGGGCGATGACGACAAGGTGCGCGCCATCCTGCGCCAGCTGGCCGACAACCGCGACGAGCCGCGGCAGAAAGAGCTGTTCGTGGCGTTCTACCAGCAGTACCTGGATTCGCGCAGTCTGTTCGGCAAGGCCGAGGCCACGCTCAACGAGATCATCAAGCTCAATAATGGCGTGGCCGACGCCAGCGTCAAGGATGGCGGAGCGGCCGTGATCCGCTCGGAAAGCCTGATGCTCATCCTCGGCTTGCTCGCCTCCGCGCTGGGCATGGGCTGCGCCGCCTACATCACGCGCGCCATCACGCAGCCGATCAATGCGGCCGTGAAAGTGGCGCAAACGGTGGCTTCGGGCGACCTGACCAGCCACATCGAGGTGCACACGACGGAAGAGACGGGCCAGCTGCTGCAGGCGCTGAAGGACATGAATTCCAGCCTGGTCAACATCGTCGCCCAAGTGCGCAGCGGCACGGAAACGATCGCCACGGCGTCGACGGAAATTGCCAGCGGCAACCTGGACCTGTCCTCGCGCACGGAAGAGCAGGCCAGTTCGCTGGAAGAGACGGCATCGTCGATGGAGGAGCTGACCGCCACCGTGCGGCAGAACGCCGACAATGCCCAGCAGGCCAACCAGCTGGCGCTGAGCGCTTCCGGCGTCGCCGTCAAGGGTGGTGAGGTGGTGGGCAAGGTGGTTGAGACCATGGATGCCATCAACGATTCGTCGCGCAAGATCGTCGACATCATTTCCGTCATCGACGGCATCGCCTTCCAGACGAATATCCTGGCCTTGAATGCGGCCGTGGAAGCGGCGCGCGCAGGTGAGCAGGGGCGCGGCTTCGCCGTTGTGGCCAGCGAGGTACGCAACCTGGCGCAACGCTCGGCGGCGGCGGCCAAGGAAATCAAGACCCTGATCGGCGACTCCGTGGTGGCGGTCGACGCGGGCAGCAAACTGGTGGGCGAGGCGGGCAACACGATGGCCGAAATCGTCGCCAGCGTGCAGCGCGTGACGGACATCATGGCGGAAATCAGCCTGGCCACGCAGGAGCAAAGCTCGGGCATCGACCAGATCAACCAGGCTATCGGCCAGATGGACCAGGTGACGCAGCAAAACGCGGCCCTGGTGGAAGAGGCGGCCGCCGCGGCCGAATCGCTGCAGGAGCAATCGGGCCAGTTGGCCGGAGTGGTCAGCGTCTTCAAGCTCGATGGCGCACAGGCACCTGCCACGCATGCCAGAGCGGCCGCACCGCGCCGCGTGGTGGCCAGCGTGGCGCCGAAGCGTCCGGCGCCGCCGCGTCCCACCGCAGGACGCCCGGCCCTGCACGCCGTGCCGTCCCAGCGCCAGAGCGCACCGCGCGACGACGAGTGGGAAGTGTTTTGATGGCGTGACGGCGTCAGCCTGCGCTACCGGACGGCCGCCTTGCGCGGCCGTTTTTACATGCGCGCACTGCGGTTGGTGCTTGCTAAAAAAATATCGTTATAAGAATAGCTGTTTTGCCATCTAAGCAAATCTTTTCAAAACTTAACGCGACATTGCTTGTGAGATAACTCACACTGCCTGCCGTACCACCCCATGTTCCTGCCTCGGCCACATCCCGGCTGACCCCTTCGCCTGCTGCGTCCGGCCATACGTGGCAGGCGGCAGCCATTGCCGTCAGCCTTGCATGCGAGTCCGGCGCGATGACCGATGCACCACACTGAAGGATGCGAATAGATGGCAAATATGAAAATCGGCACGCGCCTGCGCTGCGCCTTTGCGTTGTTGACCTTGCTGCTGCTGGCGACTGCCGTGCTGGGCATGCTGCGCCTGTCGAGCCTGGAACTGCGCATGCGCGACGTGATCGATGACAAATATCCGAAAACCGTGCTGGCCAACGACATCATCAAGAATGTCAACATCATCGCGCGCTCCTCGCGCAATCTGCTCTTGATGAGCGAGCCGCAGCAGCTGGCGCAGGAACGCGCCCGCATCGCCCGCGCGGGCGCCGAAACGGAAAAGGAACTGGCGCAGCTGGAAAAGGTGGTGCTGTCGCCGCAGGGCCGCCAGTTGATGGTGGCAGTGAAGCAGGCGGGCGACGCCTTCAACGGCGGGCGCGACAAGGTACTGGCCCTGCTGCAAGAGGGCGCGCGCGACACAGCGGCCAGTTTGCTGCTCGGCACGGTGCGCGGCGAGCAGCTGCGCTATATGGCGGCGCTGGAAAGCCTCATCACGCATCAGCATGATCTGATGGAGGAGGCGGCTGCCCAGGTGGACGCGGAATACGCCACGGCGCGCAATATGCTGCTGGCGCTGAGCGCGCTGGCCGTGCTCTTCTCGCTCGTCACGGCCTGGCTGGTCACGCGCAGCATTGTCAAGCCCCTGCACTATGCCTTGAGCGTGGCGCAGACCGTGGCCGCCGGCGACCTGACATCGACCTTCGGCCGCCATGGCGGCGATGAAACGGGCAAGCTGCTCGACGCGCTGAGCATCATGAACGGCAACCTGCTCGAGATCGTGCAGCAGGTGCGCAGCGGCACCGACACCATCGCCACGGCGTCGTCGCAGATCGCGGCCGGCAATATCGACCTGTCGTCGCGCACCGAGGAGCAGGCCAGCTCGCTCGAACAGACCGCGTCGGCGATGGAGGAACTGAGCTCCACCGTTCAGCAGAACGCGGACAATGCGCGCCATGCCAGCGTGCTGGCCATCGAGGCGGCGAACATCGCCGCCGCCGGCGGGCAGGCCGTGGGGCAGGTCATTCACACCATGGACGCCATCAGCGCTTCCTCGGCGCAGATTGCCGACATCATCGGCGTGATCGACATGCTGGCCTTCCAGACGAATATCCTGGCCCTGAACGCGGCCGTGGAAGCGGCGCGCGCGGGCGAGCAGGGGCGCGGCTTTGCCGTCGTGGCGACGGAAGTGCGCAACCTGGCGCAGCGCAGCGCGGCGGCGGCGCGCGATATCCGCGCCCTGATCGCCAATTCCACCCTGCAGGTCGATGCGGGGACGGCACTGGTGGCGCAGGCCGGCGCCACCATGCAGGACGTGGTGGCGGCCGTGGGACGCGTGAGCCAGATGGTGGCCGACATCACGGCCGCCAGCGCCGAGCAAAGCACGGGCATCGGCCAGGTCAGCCAGGCGGTGCTGCAGATGGATGAAGTGACGCAGCAGAACGCCGCCCTGGTGGAGGAAGCGGCAGCCGCGTCGCAATCGCTGGAAGGCGAGGCGGCGAAGCTGCTGCAGGTGGTCAGCGTCTTTCACCTGCAGCAGGGGCCGGCGCGCACCTTGCCGCGCGGCCGCGCGCCGGCCGTGCCGCGCCTGCTGGCCTAGTGGCGCGCCTGGCAAGGTTCTGGCTTGGCTGCGTCGCGCTGTGGCGGGCGCGGCGCCAGGCGCGCGAGGGGCAAGCCGGCAAACCCATGGCATCGGTGCGCAGCCGCGAGCTGCAGGCGCGCCTTGACAGCGCCATTGTCGACGGCGAATTCTGCTTCCACTACCAGGGCAAGTTCGATACGGCGCAACTGCGCCTGGTCGGCCTGGAAGCGCTGCTGCGCTGGGACCATCCGCGCCATGGCCTGATCTACCCGAACGCCTTCATCGGCCTGGCCGAGCAGACTGACGCCATCGTCGCGCTGGGCAACTGGGGCATCGACGCCGCCTGCCGCCAGCTGGCGCAGTGGCGCGCGGCGGGCTTGCCCCTGGTGCCTGTCGCCGTGAATGTTTCGGCGCGCCAGCTGTGCCAGCCGCACTTGCCTGACTTCGTGCTGCGCTGCCTGCAGCGCCACGCCATTCCTCCCGGCCTGCTGGAGCTGGAAGTGACGGAAAGCTGCTGCATCGACGACATGGCGCAGGCGACGCAGGGCTTGCGCCGCCTGCGCGCGCTGGGCCTGGCCATTTCGCTCGACGATTATGGCACCGGTCATGCGGGATTGAGTCATGTCAGGATGCTGCCGATTCACACCATCAAGATCGACCGCTCCTTCATCGCCGACCTGGGGAGCAGTGGCAGCGACGCTGTGATCGTCGCCTCGACGCTTGCCATGGCGCGCGGCCTGGGCTTGCAGGTGCTGGCCGAGGGCGTGGAAAACGGCGAACAGCTGGCGCAGCTGCGGCGCCTGGGCTGCCCCCAGGTCCAGGGCTTCTACCTGCACCGGCCGGCGCCCGTGGCCGAGGTGGCCGCGCTGCTGGCCGCTGGCGCGCCGGCCGACCGTGTAACAGTGCCGCAACATGGCGCCATGCGGCATGGCGCGGATGCTCAGTAAAATAGGTCCTCTGCAAGCCGCATGCTTTAACACCTACTCCCCCACGCAAGAATGATAAACAGTCCCGTCCCGGCCTATGTCTTCGGCCCGTTTCGCCTTTTGCCGCTGGAGCGCGTGCTGTTCGAGGGCGACCGCGCGCTGCGCCTGGGCAGCAGGGCGATGGACTTGCTGCTGGCCCTGCTGGAGCGTGCCGGCGACATCGTCGACAAGCATGAACTGGTGACCATCGTCTGGCCCCACGCCGTGGTCGATGACGCGACCTTGCGCGTGCATCTGGCGGCGCTGCGCAAGGCGCTCGGCGATGGCCGCGATGGCCAGCGCTACATCACCACCATTCCCGGGCGCGGCTACGGCTTCCTGGCGCCGCTGGCGCACACGGGCCGGCCGGCGCCCGGGATGGCGGGCGTGGAGCCGCGGCATAACCTGCCCGTCATGCTGACGCGCATGCTGGGCCGCGCCGAGGCGCTGCAAACGATGGCCAACCAGCTGCTGCAATTGCGCCTGCTGTGCATTGCCGGTCCGGGCGGTATCGGCAAGACCACGCTGGCCGTCGTCCTGGCCACGCGCGTGCTGCGCCGCTATGCCGACGGCGTGTGTTTCGTCGACCTGGCGCCGCTGGACGAGGGCAGCCTGGTGCCGCTGGCGCTGGCCACGGCGCTGGGTGTGGCGGTGTCGGCCGGCGATGCCATGCCGGTCCTGCTGGCCTACCTGCGCCCGCGCCACATGCTGATCGTGCTCGATAACTGCGAGCACGTGATCGGCGCTGCCGCCACGCTGGCCGATGCCTTGCTCAAGGGCGCACCACTGCTGCATGTGCTGGCCACCAGCCGCGAGCCGCTGCGCATCACCAGCGAGCAGCTGCTGCGCCTGCCCGCGCTGGAATTGCCGCCGGCCGATGCCGTGCCCGATGCGGCGGCGGCGCGGCACTTCGCCGCGGTGCAGCTGTTTTGCGAACGCTGCGCGGCCGTCGACGAGGCTTTCGTGCTGGCCGACGCCGATGTGCCCGTGGTGGTGGATATCTGCCGGCGCCTCGATGGCATCCCGCTGGCGCTGGAGCTGGCGGCCGGGCGCATCGGCCATTTCGGTTTGCACGAGTTGCGCCGCCAGCTCGATGACCGCTTTCGCCTGCTCACGCGCGGCGCGCGCAACATGCCCTTGCGCCACCAGACCCTGCGCGCCACCCTCGACTGGAGCTACGGCTTGCTCGATGCGCAAGAACGCCAGGTGCTGCAGGCGCTGAGCGTGTTCAAGAGCCGTTTCCGCCTGGAGTCGGCCAGCGCCGTGGCGGGCTGCGACGTGTTCGATACGCTGGCCGACCTGGCGGCCAAGTCCTTGGTCAGCATCGAGTTTTGCCGCCAGCACGTGTATTACCGGCTGCTCGAGACCACGCGCGCCTACGCTGGCGCGCAGCTGTCGGCGAGCGGGGGCGCCGGCGCCGTACTGCTGCGCCATGCGCGCCATTGCCTGGGCCTGGCGGGACGCATCGCCGCCGACTGGGAACGCATGGCACCGGCGCACTGGAGCGCGCGCTACGGCCGCCATGTCGATGACCTGCGCGCCGCCATCGACTGGGCTTTCGGCGAGGACGGCGATGTGGCGCTGGGCGTGGCCCTGACCCTGGGCGCGCAAACCCTGTTCTATCAGCTGTCGCTGATGGATGAGTACCGCGTGCGCGTCGAGCGGGCGCTCGCATGCATGGACAGGCATGCGCTGGAGGACCCCGACAGCGAGATGCAGCTGCACGCCTCGCTGGCGCACCTGCTGCTGCATACGCAGGGCGTCACGGGCACCATGCTGCGTTCGTTCCAGCGCGGCTATGTGCTGGCCATGCGCACGGACGATGCCAGCCGCCGCGCTGAAGCGATTTGCGGCATGTGGATCTGCAGCCTGAAGATGGCCGATTTCCAGGGCGCCGACAATTACGTGGAGCAGCTGGCCGTCCTGTGCGCAGCGCGTGATGACACGGCGATGCGGCTGGTACTGGCGCGCATGCGCTCGGCGGGCGCGTATCTGCGCGGGCGCTACGCGCAGTCGGCGGCGCTGGCGCGCATGGTGCTGGCGCACCCCGAGGGCGCCGGACAGCTTGGTTTCAACAATGCCTTGCTGGCCGACCACCAGGTTTGCCTGCGCGGCACCCTGGCGCGCTGCCTGTGGATGCAGGGCCGTCCCGACGACGCGCTGGCGCTGGCGCGCGAGGCGGTGACGGTGGGCTTCGAACACAATGGCGTCACGCTGTGCGTGGCGCTGGCCATCAATGCCATTCCCGTCGCCCTGTGGTGCGGGCAGCGGGGACTGGCGCATGCCTGGATTTGCCTGCTGTGCGAGCATGCGGCCCGTTATGGCCTGCTGTACTGGAGCGCCTGGGGCACCGCCTACCAGCGCCTGCTCGATGCGGGCGAGGCGCTGACGGAGTTCCCCTGGCCTTCGGTGCGCAGCTGGCCGATACAGATCGATTTGATGGCCACCTTGCACGACGCCGCCGCCGACAGCCATGCGCTGCGGCGCGCACGCACGGGCCAGGCGCCGTGGAGCGCGCCGGAAGTGCTGCGCCGCGACGCGCATCACCGCTGGCGGGCGCTGGCGCCAGGCGATGCGGCCGGCCGGGAAGCGGTTCGCGCGCAGCTGGAAGAGGCGCTGCTTCTGGCCAGGGGCCAGCAGGCGCCGGGCTGGGAGCTGCGCTGCGCCACCAGCCTGGCGGCCGTGCTGCAGGGGCAAGGCCACGGCGCCGCCGCGCATGCCTTGCTGGCCCCTGTGCATGCAGGCTACGCGCAGGGGCACGACACGACGGATGTGATGGCGGCAGCAGCTTTGCTGGCGCAGCTGGCTTGAACGCTATTCGTAGGCGCCCAGCCGGCGCTGTTCCTCCGGCGTGAAACTGGCGTCGCGCAGCTGTTGCAGGGCCGCCGCATCCTGTGCGCCGCCGGGCAGGCCCGCCTGCTGCGCCTTCTGCGCCTGATACGCGATGACGCGCTGCTGCCACTGCGATTCCTCGCGGTCCAGTTCCGCCAGGCGCGCTGCCGCCGCTGGCGTGAAGGTGCTGGCGCGCAGGCGGTAGACTTCATTTTCGCCGCCGCCCTGGGCCCGCAGCGCCTTGACGGATTCATCCAGCTGTGCCACCTGCCGCGGCGCATCGCGCGCCGCGCGCTGGGCCGGCGACAGCTTCTGGTCCAGCGCGGCCAGTTGCGCCTGGCGCTGCGCCTCGTCCAGCGTGGCGTCGCCGAGTATCGCCATGCGCGCCACGGCATCGTCGTCATACGCGTCGCTGGCGCCGAACAGGCCCGCGCTTTCCTCGGGCGTAAAATAATTGCCGCGCAAGGCGCGCATCGCTTGCAGGCGCGCGCGCGCCGCCAGGGCCGCATCGGCCTGCGCCGGCAAGGCTTGCTCCGCGCCGGCCAGCGCCTGCTTGTAGGCCAGGTACGCGCCCAGCAGGCGCTTCGCTTCGCGGGCGGGGATGGGCGCCAGGCGCTTGTCGAGTTCCGCCTCGATCTGGCTGCGGATGGCGGCCAGCGGCTTTTCACCGAGGCCCGCCAGGTAGTAGTCGAACAGGTGGCCCAGTTCCGCGTCGACCACCAGCTTGTCGCCGGCGGCCACCGTCACGTTGCCATCGGGCCGCGTGCCTTGCATCGAGCGCACGAAAGCGAACAGGTCCGGTTCCGGCTTATCCAGCGGCGGGGCGGGCGGTTCGCCCGGGCGCAGCACCAGGTACAGGGCCAGGGCTACCAGGCTGGCGCCGATGATCCATTTCGCGTTCGTGCGCATCGTCGCCTCCTTACAGTCCCAGGCCTTGCAGGCGGTTGGCTTGCTGGCGGAAGACGATGACGGGGTTCGTCTCGAACAGGTTGACGATGCCGACGAACTGGTTGACTTCATCGAGGTGGTTCATGGCGTAGTCGTCGCGGATCACCTTGCCCAGATGGCTGGAGCAGCTGCTGACCAGGCCATCATTCTTGACGCCGCCGAAGGCCAGGCTGATGGCGGCCAGCAGCGGGTCGCCCACGTCGAGCACGTTCGTGTACGGTTGCGCGCCGCTCCACGAAAAGTAATGCACGCCTTGCACCTGGTAGGCGCCTTCGCCGCAGGCCGAGGTGGGCACGCCTTGCGGGTGGCGGCTATTGAAGGCCAGCGAGCCGGCCGTGGACAGGGAGGTGAGCGAGGCGCCCGCGTTTTGCGGCAGTCCCTTGTTGCCTGACAAAATGCCGATCAGGGAGGCGAGCGCATTGCCCAGCGCACCGCTGGTGTTGGGAATGGCGCCGCTGAGGATGTCGGCTACTTTCGAACCCTTGTTGACGCCGGCCACGCTGGTGACGGACGCCACCAGGTCGGGGCGCACGGAAGCGACATAGCGGGCCGTGGGGCCGCCGTGGCTGTGGCCGATCAGGTTGACCTTGGCCGCACCTGTGGCGGCGAGGATTTGCCGCACCTGCGACAGCAGCTGCTCGCCGCGCACTTCGGTGCTGTTGGCGGCCGACACGGTGGTCACATACACTTGCGCGCCGCCGCTGCGCAGGGCGGCGGGCACGCCGTAGAAATACTCGACGGGACCGAGCTTGTCGAAGCCGAACAGGCCGTGCACCAGCACGATCGGGTACTTCGTTTGCGTGTAGCCGGCGGCGCTGGCGCTGCCGGGCAGGATGGCGAGGGTAAGCAGCAGGGTCGATAGCAGTTGCCAAAAGCGTGTCTTCATTTTGTCTCCGTTATTTGAAATAGTATGGAAATGTCGATGCTGTAGCGATGTGCCGTGCGCCCCTGTACATTCTATCGATGCATTAAATATAGCGAGCGCTCGGTTTTTTAAATGTAGCACCGCTGGATTTAAATTGCTGTGAATTGCATGATGCAGCGCAATAACTGTGGGAATTTGGCGTTGCGTCTGTGCCCATTGCATAGTTGAAAGGTCACAGTTGTTTTCCTGAGCTATAATCGGCCCGGCATCAGCCGTCCCGCCGTCTTGCAGCGCCGCTCAGGCGCTGTCTTACATTGCTCATACACCGTTACTTGGGAATGCACTTGTCGACCCATTTCAATTTTGAACAGTTTCAGCAGATGACGCCTTTAAATGGCGAAAATATCTGGGAATATATTCTTGACCGCCACGCGGAACGTATCGGCGTCAAACGCCGCAAGCCGGCGCTGGAAAATCTGGAACGCATCTTCGTCGCCACCTTCCGCCTGGCCAATGACGTGGGCTTCCGCGCCATGAGCTTGCGCGACCTGTGCAGCGAAACGGGGCTGTCGATGGGCGGCCTGTATGGCTACATTACCAGCAAGGACCAACTGGCGGAAATGATCGAGGACGTGGTGCGCCACGCCACGCAAGCCTTGCCGCTGTTGTTTGCCGACGTGAAGTCGCCGCTGGACCGACTGGAGGCGATGATACGCTCGTCGATCTACCTGTCCGAAGTGCTGCAGCCGTGGTTTTATTTTGTCTTCATGGATTCGCGCGTGCTGCAGGTGGAGCAGCGCAGCATGGCGAAGAATTCGGAACTGTATGTGCAGACCCTGATCGCCGCCACCATCGCCGAAATCGAACCGAAGCCGCAGGGCGACCCCACCTTGCTGGCCGCCCACTGCCTGGCCCTGTTCCAGGACTGGTACGTGAAGCGCTGGAAGTACCGCGCGGCGAAGGTCAATGTCGACGATTTCGCCGATAGCGTCGTCGGCACGGTGCGCGGGTATTTGAGCATGACCGCTGTGTAAACCTCGGCGGCGCATGTCGGGTTACGCCGTTCCGGCTAACCCGACCTACGCGAACTGCCCTTTACCCATCAGTTCGTCGTTTCCAACGGCAGCGTTTCCGGCACTGCCGCCGGATCCGTCGGCGTCTCCACGTCCATATCCAGGGTCTTGATCCCGTTCATGTCGATGAATTCATCGTACATCCACTCGCCATCGACCTGGCTCAGCCCTGCCGGCACGGCACGCGTGATTTGCGGGCGCGTCGACAGGGCCGTGCGCATGTAGTCGATCCAGATCGGCATGGCCAGGGTAGCGCCGAATTCGCGTCCGCCCAGCGATTTCGGCTCGTCATAGCCCATCCACGCCACCGCCACGATGCCGCCGCCGTAGCCGGCGAACCAGCCGTCGACGGCGTCGCTGGTGGTACCCGTCTTGCCGGCGATGTCGCTGCGCCCCAGTTTTTTCGTCGCCGCCGCGCCTGTGCCGGTGCGGGCCACTTCGCGCAGCATGCTGTCCATCACGAAGGCGTTGCGCGGGTCCAATGCCAGGGTCTTGTCGTCGTTCGGCGCGGGCGGCTTGGTTTGCATCAATATCGCGCCCCTGGCGTCGACGATGCGGTCGATCAAATACGGTTCCACCTGGTGGCCGCCATTGGCGAACAGGGCATAGGCGCCCGCCATCTGCACGGGCGTGACGGAACCTGTACCCAGCGCCATGGTAAGGTTGCTGGGCTGGCGCGCAGGGTCGAAGCCGAATTTTTCCAGGAAATCGTGCGTGTACGACACGCCCAGCGCGCGCAGGATGCGCACCGAGGCCACGTTCTTCGATTGCGCCAGCGCATAGCGCATGGTGATCGGGCCGTCGAACTTGAAGTCGTCATTCTGCGGCGCCCACACCTTGCCGCCCGCCTGCATTTCCAGGGGCACGTCGTTGATCAGGGTGGCCGGCGAAAAGCCTTTTTCCAGCGCCGCCGAATACACGAAGGGCTTCATGGCCGAACCGGGCTGGCGCCAGGCTTGCGTGACGTGGTTGAACTTTTGCAGATTGTAGTCGAAGCCGCCCACCATGGCGTGGTAGGCGCCCGTTTCCGCGTCGAGCGAGACGAAGGCGGCGGCCACCAGCGGCACTTGCGTGATGGCCCAGTTGCCCTTGGCATCCTGGCTGATGCGAATCACGGCGCCCGGGCGCAGCTTGATGCCGGCGCTCGCTTTGCTTGATAGGGCAGGGGCGGCAAAGCGCAAGCCGTCACCCGTGATGGCCTTGGCGTCGCCGTCGCCCGTGTCAGCCACCACCTTGCCGCTGGCAACGTCCGTGACGACGGCGGCGATCAGGCCGTCGCTGTCAGGGCGTTTTTGCAGCGCAGCATCGATGGCGTCGTCGCGCTGTTCCGGGTCAGCCGGCATGTCGATGAAGGTTTCCGGGCCGCGGTAGCCGTGGCGCTGGTCGTAGGCGATGACGTTGCTGCGCGTCGAGGCGTAGGCCGCGTCCTGGTCGGCTTTCAGGATCGTCGTGTAGACGCTGATGCCCTTGGTATAGCTGTCTTCCTTGAACTGCGCAAACACGGCCTGGCGCGCCAGTTCGGCCACGTATTCGGCGTGCGTCTCGAAACCCTGCTTGCCGCGGGTGTTGAAATGCAGCGGCTGCGCCAGCGCCTGCCGGTACTGGCCCTCGCTGATGTAATCGAGTTCGCGCATGCGTTTCAAGACCAGCTGCTGGCGCGCGTGCGCCTTCTTCGGATTGCTGATCGGGTTGTGGCGCGAGGGGTTTTGCGGCAAGCCGGCCAGCATGGCCATTTCCGCGATCGACAGTTCGGACAATGGTTTGCCGAAGTAGGTCTGCGCCGCGCTGCCGAAGCCGAACGAGCGCTGGCCCAGGTACATCTGGTTCATGTACAGCTCGAGAATCTGCTCTTTCGACAGGGCCGCTTCGATTTTCAGGGCCAGCATGATTTCATTGAGCTTGCGCGAAGCGACTTTCTCGCGCGTCAGGAAGAAGTTGCGCGCCACCTGCATGGTGATGGTGGAGCCGCCGCCGTGGCCGAAGCCGTGGCGCAGGTTCGACAGCACGGCGCCGCCGGCGCGCACGAAGTCGATGCCGTGGTGTTCGTAGAAACGGCTGTCCTCGATGGCCAGCAGGGCTTTCTTCATCATTTCCGGCACCTGTGCGATCGGCACGAAGTCGCGGTGCTCCTCGCCGAATTCGCCGATCAGCACATTGTCGGCCGTGTACACGCGCAGCGGGATCTTCGGCTGGTAGTCGGTGATGACGTCCAGCTCGGGCAGGCGCGGGCGCACATACAGGAACAGGTAAGCGGCCAGCAGCATGGCGGCGGCCAGCGCGGCGCAGCCGGCGATGATGAAGGCGCGCACGGTGGCGCGGCGGGAAGGCCAGGGAAATCCGGTTCGTTTGGCAGTCAAGGCAGTCTCACGGTAGCGTGCGGGGCACGGTGGCAGCGATTATAGACCAATGCGCCAGCGCTTCCCGCGCGGGCGGGTGGCGGGGCTGGCCTCCGGGAGCGGGAGCAAAAAACCTTTTCATCGAAACGCGGCTGTGCGATAGTCTCGGCTTCAAGCAAATAGCCCGGATCTCGATTCGGGCTGTTTATTTTATACAATTAAGGATTTATTTATGGCAAAAGATGCAATGCCGAGCGCCGTGAAGCCGTATATTCCGGCCGATGCGAAGCTGCCCGAGATGACCTTCCGCGCGCTGTTCATGGGCGTCATCCTGGGGATGGTCTTTGGCGCCTCCTCGCTGTACCTGGTGCTGAAGGTGGGCCTGACCGTCAGCGCCTCGATTCCCGTCGCCGTGATCGCCATCACCCTGTTCGGCCTGGCCAAGAAGGTGGGCGGCAAGGATTCGTCGATCCTGGAAAACAGCATCACGCAAACGGCCGGTTCGGCCGGCGAGTCGCTCGCCTTCGGCCTGGGCGTGACCATGCCCGCTATTTTGATCCTGGGCTTCGACCTGGAAATCTCGCGCGTCATGCTGGTCGGTATCCTCGGTGGCCTGCTGGGCATCCTGATGATGATCCCCATGCGCCGCACCATGATCGTCGACCAGCACAAGGAACTCAAATTCCCCGAAGGCACGGCTTGCGCCGAGGTGCTGAAGGCGGCCGCCACGGAAGAATCGCGCATCGCCGCCGGCGAAAGCATCGAGAAGGATTCGGCCGCCGCACTGGACGCCAAGCGCCGCGCCAAGATCATCTTCGGCGGTTTCGCCGTCGGCTTGCTGTACAAGGTATTCAATATCTCGTTCAAGGGCTGGAAGGACACGCCGGGCGTGGAATTTGCCGCGCCGCTGAAGGGCGGCTCCATCGGCGCCGAGATTTCCCCTGAATTGCTGGGCGTGGGCTACATCATCGGCCCGCGCATCGCCGCCACCATGGCGGCCGGCGGCGTGCTGTCGTATTTGCTCCTGATCCCGATGATCAAGTTCTTCGGCGACAGCCTGACTACCGTGCTCTCGCCGGGCACCAAGTTGATCAGCGAAATGGGCGCCGACGACGTGCGCAGCGCCTACGTGCTGTACATCGGCGCGGGCGCAGTGGCCGCCGGCGGCCTGATTTCGCTGGTGCGCGCCATGCCCATGATCTGGCGCAGCCTGTCGGCCGGCCTGAAAGGCCTCGGCAAGGGCGTCAAGAACAACTCCACCCTGCGCACCGACCAGGATATCCCCCTGAAATGGGTCATCATCGGCTGCCTGTCCATCATCGCCGTGATCACCTTCGCCACGCCGCTGCACATGAATTTCCTCGGCGCGCTGCTGATCCTCGTCTTCGGCTTCCTGTTCGCCACCGTGTCGTCGCGCCTGACGGGAGAAATCGGCTCCTCGTCGAATCCGATCTCCGGCATGGCCGTGGCCACCTTGCTGTTTACTTGCCTGATCTTCCTGATCATGGGCTGGACGGGCGGGCGTTACTATGTGACCGCCCTGTCGGTGGGCGCCATCGTGTGCATCGCCGCCAGCAATGCCGGCACCACGTCGCAGGACTTGAAAACCGGCTACTTGGTGGGCGCCACGCCGCGCCTGCAGCAGTACGCGATCCTGGCGGGCGCGCTGTCGTCGGCGCTGATCCTCGGACCGATTCTGCTGAAACTGAACGAGGCGAGCACCGTCTACGTGCCGGCCGCGCAAGTGGCGCCGGGCCTGACGGTCGACGCGTCGAAGCTGACGGTGACGGGCGAGCTGCATGGCCCGCAAGCCGATACGGACCACAACACGTATAAAGTCTGGCAAAAGACCGATACCGTCGGCGGCCCGGCCGGCAAGTATTTTGTCAAGGAAGATGGCCAGCTGGCCTACCTGGTCGATCCGGGCATCAATGGCCATTACAGCAAGCGTCCCGACGGCTCGGAAGTGAAGAAATACGATGCGCCGAAGGCCGTGCTGATGTCCTACATCATCAAGGGCATCCTCGATCAGCAACTGCCGTGGACCCTGGTGCTGTTCGGCGTGATGATCGCCGTGGTGCTGGAAATGGCCGGCATCCCGTCGCTGGCGTTTTCGGTCGGCGTGTACCTGCCGCTGTCGTCGACCCTGCCGATCTTCGTCGGCGGCCTGGTGCGCTTGCTGGCGGACCGCCGCAACAACAAGCTGGAACACAACGCCACATTGAACGACGAAGAGCGCCAACTGGCGGGCGACCGCAGTTCGGGCGTGCTGCTGGCGTCCGGTTACATCGCCGGCGGCGCGCTGGCCGGCATCATCATCGCCATTACGGCCGGCGTGCTGACGCACTTCGACCAGATGATGGCCGACTGGGCCGAGCATGGCAATCCGTTCTACGCGGGCTTGCATTCGGATGCGCTGTCGCTGCTGCCGTA
>JAEAMG010000231.1_pt1 | contig 82140 bp, 77 predicted proteins | sample 8958741 | NCBI WGS metagenome assembly JAEAMG01 (sample SAMN16933256, study PRJNA681125) | bioreactor sludge metagenome | isolation source: anaerobic bioreactor treating anionic surfactant - SDBS | place: India: Bengaluru | collected 2019-02-28
GCGCGATGAGGAAGTACATCGGCACCAGCATCATTTCCCAGAAGAAGAAGAACATGAACAGGTCGAGGGCGAGGAACACGCCGACAACGCCGCCCAGGATCCACATCAGGTTCAGGTGGAAGAAGCCCACGTGACGCTGGATCTCTTTCCAGGAGCAGAGTACCGAGAGGATACCCAGCAGGCCGGTCAGCAGGATCATCAACAGCGACAGGCCATCGAGGGCCAGGTGCACGTTGATGCCGAAGCGCTGGATCCACACGTGCTTGAATTCAAGCGCGAACGTCGGATCGACACCCGGTGCCGGAGCAAATGAATAGTCGCCATGGGCCCACAGCCAGAGGCCGAGCGCGAGTTCCAGGGACATGGTCAGCAACGCAATCCAGCGGGGGAGGGTGGCGCCGAAGCGTTCACCCATCCAGCAGAGCAGGCCGCCGATAAAGGGGATCAGGATTAGCCAGGGCAGAATCATGACGGGCTCGTTTCCTTTCGCAAGTTCGCAAAGTACGCAGTGCACTTAAACATAGTCAGACCGCTACCACGACGATGGCGCCGATCACCAGCACGGCACCAGCAGCCATGGAAGCTGCATACCAACGCAATTGACCAGTCTCGGTACGGCTCAGGGCGGTGTGACCGCCTTTGGCAGCGCGCGGGATCAAACCGATGGTCTGGTCGAGCGGGTCTTTACGCAGTACATGACTGATGGCCAGGTATGGCTTGACGAACAGTTTGTCGTAGATCCAGTCGAAGCCCCAGGCAGCGAACCACCAGGCCGAGAGGAAACGGCCAACGCCACTGTTGGCCACGGCGGTCACGAAGCGACGCTTGCCGAGGAACAGCATGGCCGCCAGCAGGATACCGGCGATGGCAATGGCGCCCGAGGCGATTTCCAGGCTGTGCTTGGCGGCGCCGCCGGCATGGCCGGCGCTTTCCGGCAGTACACCGGCCAGTGGCGGGGTGATCAGGGCGCCGATGAAGGTCGACAGGATGATCAACACCGACAGGGGCAACCAGTGGGAAATGCCATGGCCTGCGTGGGCTTCGGTCTTGGCTTCACCGTGGAAGGTGATGAAGATCAGGCGGAAGGTGTACAGCGAGGTCATGAACGCACCCACCAGGCCTGCGTACAGCAGGTTCTGGTTACCGCTGGCAAAGGCTTCCCAGAGGATTTCGTCTTTGGAGTAGAAACCGGCGGTCACCAGCGGCAGGGCTGCCAGGGCGGCACCACCGACGATGAAGCTGGCGTAGGCCAGTGGCAGTTTCTTCCACAAGCCGCCCATCTTGAAGATGTTCTGCTCGTGGTGGCAGGCAACGATCACCGCGCCGGAGGCCAGGAACAGCAGGGCCTTGAAGAACGCGTGGGTCATCAGGTGGAAGATCGCCGCGTCCCAGGCGCCGACGCCCAGGGCCAGGAACATATAGCCGATCTGGCTCATGGTCGAGTAAGCAAGGATACGCTTGATGTCGGTCTGCACCAGCGCGGCGAAGCCGGCCAGTACCAGGGTCACGCCGCCGACCACGCCCACCAGGTGCAGGATGTCCGGCGCCAGGGTGAACAGGCCGTGGGTACGGGCGATCAGGTAGACACCGGCGGTGACCATGGTGGCGGCGTGGATCAGTGCCGACACCGGGGTAGGACCGGCCATCGCATCCGCCAGCCAGGTTTGCAGCGGCAGTTGCGCGGACTTACCCACGGCGCCGCCCAGCAGCATCAGGGTCGCCAGGGTGATCCAGAAGTCGCCGACCTGGAATTTCTGCGGTGCCAGCACCAGCAGTTCCTGGATGTTCAGCGTGCCCACCTGTTGGAACAGGATGAACAGGCCGATGGCCATGAACACGTCGCCGATCCGGGTGACGATAAACGCCTTGAGTGCCGCGTTACCGTTGTTGCGGTTGCTGTAGTAGAAACCGATCAACAGGTACGAGCACAGGCCCACGCCTTCCCAACCGAAGTACAGGAACAACAGGTTATCGCCGAGCACCAGGAACAGCATGCTGGCGATAAACAGGTTGGTGTACGAGAAGAAGCGCGAGTAGCCCGCTTCACCGCGCATGTACCAGGACGCGAACAGGTGGATCAGGAAGCCCACGCCCACCACCACGCCGAGCATGGTGATCGACAGGCCGTCGACGTAGAGGGCGAAGTTAGGCTTGAAGCCTTCCACCGACATCCACTGCCACAGCACCAGGGTGTAGTGACCACCTTCCGGCGGTGCCACGTTGAATTGCCAGATGACGTAGGCGGCGACAATGGCCGACAGGCCAATGGAGCCCACACCGATCAGGGCAGAAAGGTTTTCCGACCAGCGTCCGCGAGAGAACGACAGCAGCAGGAAACCGATCAGGGGAAATACGAAAGTCAGAAAGATCATGTTCATCCGCGCATCTCACTGGCAGCGTCGATATCAAGCGTGTGGAAGCGACGATACAGTTGCAGCAGGATCGCCAGGCCGATACTGGCCTCGGCGGCTGCCAGGCTGATCACCAGGATGAACATGACTTGTCCATCCGGCTGGCCCCAACGTGCACCCGCAACGATGAACGCCAGTGCCGCAGCGTTCATCATGATTTCCAGGCTCATCAACACGAACAGAATGTTACGGCGAACCATCAGGCCGACCAGGCCAAGGCAGAACAGGATGCCGGCGACCGCCAGACCATGCTCCAAAGGGATAGCAGGCATCGTCATTGCTCCTTGGCTTCGTTGCGGCCCAAGTGGAAGGCGGTGATGGCTGCGGCGAGCAGCAGCATCGAAGCCAGTTCGACCACCAGCAGGTACGGACCGAACAGGCTGATGCCCACGGCTTTCGCGTCCACGGTGGTGTGGCCGATGGCCTGGCCGCTCTGGTGAGCGAACAGCACATACAGCAGTTCACCCAGCAGCAGCGCTGCGAGGACAACCGGGCCGAGCCAGATGCCGGGCTTGAGCCAGACGCGTTCCTGGGCGACCGAGGCCGGCCCGAGGTTGAGCATCATCACCACAAACACGAACAGCACCATGATGGCGCCGGCGTAGGCGATCACTTCGAGTACACCGGCGAACGGCGCGCCGAGGCTGAAGAAGGTCATGGCCACGGCGATCAGCGAAATGATCAGGTAGAGCAGGGCGTGCACGGGGTTGGTGTTGGTGATCACGCGAAGCGTGGACACCACTGCAATACCCGATGCGAAATAGAAAGCGAATTCCATCTTTCTTCCTTAAGGCAGCAAGCTCTTCACGTTGATCGGCTCGGCTTCGTTTTGTGCGGCGCCTTTCGGCTTACCGGCAACGGCCATACCTGCAACACGATAGAAGTTGTAATCAGGGTTTTTACCGGGACCAGAGATCAGCAGATCTTCTTTCTCGTACACCAGGTCCTGACGTTTGAACTCGGCCATCTCGAAATCCGGTGTGAGCTGGATCGCGGTGGTCGGGCAAGCTTCCTCGCAGAGGCCGCAGAAAATGCAGCGCGAGAAGTTGATGCGGAAGAAGTCCGGGTACCAGCGACCGTCTTCGGTTTCAGCTTTCTGCAGGGAGATGCAACCCACCGGGCACGCCACGGCGCACAGGTTGCAGGCTACGCAACGCTCTTCGCCATCGGGGTCGCGGGTCAGCACGATGCGGCCGCGATAGCGCGGCGGCAGGTACACCGCTTCTTCCGGGTATTGCAGGGTGTCGCGTTTGCGGAAGCCATGGCCGAAAACCATCACCAGGCTTCGCAACTGGGTACCGGTACCCTTAACGATGTCGCCAATATATTTGAACATGGGTCAAATCCTCACTGAACCGCGCCCGCTGGCGTGTTCAACAACACAACGGCAGCAGTCACCAGCAAATTGATCAGGGTCAGCGGCAGGCAGAAACGCCAGCTGAAATCCATCACCTGGTCATACCGTGGACGCGGAATGGAAGCGCGCAGCAGGATAAACAGCATGATGAAGAACGCGGTCTTCAGGAAGAACCAGAAGAACGCCAGCTGCGGCAGGATGCCGAATGGACCGTGCCAGCCGCCGAAGAACAGCGTGACCAGCAGGGCCGAGATCAAGATGATGCCGATGTACTCACCGACGAAGAACATGCCCCATTTCATGCCGGCGTATTCAATGTGGTAACCGTCGGCCAGTTCCTGTTCCGCTTCCGGCTGGTCGAACGGGTGACGGTGAGTCACGGCCACGCCAGCGATGAAGAAGGTACAGAAGCCGAAGAACTGCGGAATGATGAACCACAGGTTCTGCGCCTGGTACTCGACGATGTCGCGCATGTTGAACGAGCCGACCTGCACCACGATGCCCATCAGCGCGAGGCCCATGAACACTTCGTAGGACACGGTCTGGGCCGAGGCCCGCAAGCTGCCCAGCAGGGCGAACTTGTTGTTGCTCGACCAACCGGCGAACAGCACCGCATAGACCGACAAACCGGCCATGGCGAAGAAGAACAGCAAGCCGATGTTCAGGTCCGCCACGCCCCAGGTCGGGGTGATCGGGATGACCGCGAAGGCGATCAGCAAGGCGCTCATGGCCACGACGGGTGCCAGGGTGAAGATCACCTTGTCGGCAAACGGCGGGGTCCAGTCTTCCTTGAAGAACATCTTCAGCATGTCGGCAGCGATCTGGAACATACCGAACGGGCCAACGCGGTTCGGACCGTAACGGTCCTGCCACCAGCCCAGCAGGCGACGTTCGACGAAGCTGAGCAGGGCGCCCGCGACGACCACGGCCAACAGGATCACGATGGCCTTGACGACCGAGATGATCACGTCGATCACTTCAGGGGTGAACCAGGTCATTGCGCTGCCTCCTGCAGACCGTCAACGGTTTTGCCAAAGATCGCAGGTGGGATACCGGCGAGGCCTTTAGGCAGTGCAACCAGGCCGGCGCCCAACGCTTCGTTGATGCGCAGCGGCAGACGCAGGGTCTGGCCGCCCACGCTCACGCTGAGCAGGGCACCGTCGTTGACGCCCAGGCGGTCGGCTTCGGACTTGGCCAAGGACACGTAGGCTTCGGGAATGCGCTCTTGTACCGGTGCGGCCTTGGAAGAGGTCTCTTCGCTGCCGAACAGGTGGAAGAGCGGCACAACCTGCCAGGTGCCCTGGGCCGGGTTGAACGGACGCGGGACCGCCGCGAACCAGTTCAGCGAGTCGCCCTGGGTTTCGATCAGGCGGGTGCCCGGGTCGCCAGCGCGGATATGCCCACCGACTTCGTCCTGGAACTTGTTCCAGGCCTGTGGCGAGTTCCAGCCCGGCGACCAGGCAAACGGCACCTGCTGACGGGGCTCGACCGAACCCGAGTAACCTTCCATGGAGAAGGCGAACGCGGTGTCGTTGTCTTGTGGAGTGCGCGGTTCGTGCACGCTGATGTCGGCGCGCATGGCGGTACGACCGGAGTAACGCAGCGGCTCACGGGCGAGTTTCATGCCCTTGATGCGGAACGCGGCGGACGGTGCGGCGTCGACGATACGCGCCAGCTGCGGCGCGCTCGCGGCGGCGGCGGCGGTCACGTGGTCCAGCTGGGTCCAGTCGATCGGCTGGTTCAGCAAGGTGGCGCGCAGGGCATGCAGCCAGCGCCAGCCTTCGTGAACCAGGATGCTGGCGTCCATGTACTTCGGATCGAACACCTGGAAGAAGCGCTGGGCACGGCCTTCCTGGCTGACCAGGGTACCGTCGCCTTCGGCGAAGGTGGCGGCTGGCAGTACCAGGTGGGCGCGATCGCTGGTGGCGGTCTTCTGGTGGTCGGCGACGATCAGGACCTTGGCGGCGTTCAGCGCAGCGTCAACCTTGGCGGCGTCGGTGCGGGTGTACAGGTCGTTTTCCAGCACCACGATCGCATCGGCGGTGCCGTCGATAACGGTTTGCAGGGCGGCGTCCAGGGACTCGCCACCGAGCATGGCCAGGCCGAGGCTGTTGGCTTCCGGCACGACCAGGCTGATGGAACCGTTCTTGTCGCGCAGCTTCAAGGCCTTGGCGATGTTGGCGGCGGCTTCGATCAATGCCTTGGAACCCAGCGAGGTACCGGCAATGATCAATGGACGCTTGGCTGCCAGCAGGGCGTCGGCAATGCGTTGGGCCAGTTCGACGGCTTCAGTGTCCAGGCCTTCGACCGCCGGTGCGCTGGCGTCGAGGGCGTGGGCCACGGCGAAACCGATGCGCGCCAGGTCATCCGGCGCAGCGTGCACGCATTCTTCGGCGATGTCGTCGAGCTTGGTTTCCGCCAGGCTGGCGATAAACAGCGGGTTCAGCGCGTGCTGGCCGATGTTTTTCACCGCGGCGTCGAGCCAAGGCTGTACGCGCATGGCGTCGGCCATGTCTTCGGCCTTGCCTTTGACCGATTGACGCAGGGACAACGCGATACGCGCGGCGGTCTGGGTCAGGTCTTCACCGAGCACGAAGATGGCGTCGTGGTCTTCGATGTCGCGCATGTTCGGCACCGGCAGCGGGCTGTCGTTCAGCACTTGCAGGACCAGGCGGATGCGCTCCAGCTCACCGGCTTCGATACCGCAGTAGAAGTGCTCGGCACCCACCAGTTCGCGCAACGCGTAGTTGCTTTCGAGGCTGGCGCGGGGCGAACCGATACCGACGATGTTACGGCCGCGCAGCAGGTCGGCGGCTTTATCCAGCGCTGCGTCGAGGCTCAGCTTGGCGCCATCGGCCAGCAGCGGCTGGCGTGGGCGGTCTTCGCGGTTGACGTAGCCATAGCCGAAACGGCCACGGTCGCACAGGAAGTACTGGTTGACCGAACCGTTGAAGCGGTTTTCGATGCGACGCAGTTCGCCGTAGCGCTCGCCCGGGGAGATGTTGCAACCGCTCGAGCAGCCATGGCAGATGCTCGGCGAGAACTGCATGTCCCACTTACGGTTGTAGCGCTCGGAGTGAGTTTTGTCGGTGAACACACCGGTCGGGCAGACCTCGGTGAGGTTGCCGGAGAACTCGCTTTCGAGCACACCGTCTTCAACGCGACCGAAGTACACGTTGTCGTGGGCGCCGAATACGCCGAGGTCGGTGCCGCCGGCGTAGTCTTTATAGAAGCGTACGCAGCGGTAGCAGGCGATGCAGCGGTTCATTTCGTGGGAAATGAACGGGCCCAGCTGCTGGTTCTGGTGGGTACGCTTGGTGAAGCGATAACGGCGCTCGTTGTGGCCGGTCATCACCGTCATGTCTTGCAGGTGGCAGTGACCGCCTTCCTCACAGACCGGGCAGTCGTGGGGGTGGTTGGTCATCAGCCATTCGACAACGCTGGCGCGGAACGCCTTGGATTCATCATCGTCGATGGAGATCCAGGTGTTGTCGGTGGCTGGCGTCATGCAGGACATGACGATACGACCACGGGTGTCGTTTTCGTCGGTGTACTGCTTGACCGCACACTGGCGACAGGCACCGACGCTACCAAGCGCGGGGTGCCAGCAGAAATAAGGGATGTCGAGGCCTAGTGACAGACACGCCTGTAACAGGTTGTCCGCCCCATCGACTTCGAGCGCTTTGCCGTCTACGTGGATAGTGGCCATGGTTCAAAGTTCTTCGTTGGCCCGTTGTCAGCGGGCGTGGCTAATGGAATCTTGTTGTTCATGGGCATCAACACAGCCTTTACGGCGTCAGCCCATGAGAAAGCGAAGGGCACGGACCCTTCGCTTTTTAAGCGTTACGCGCCGACTACGATCGGCCTTGCCAGAGGCGGGACGGCGGCGCTGACAGGCGCGATGCCGGCTTCGAACTCCGAGCGGAAGTATTTGATTGCGCTGCCCAATGGCTCCACGGCGCCCGGTGCGTGAGCACAGAAGGTCTTGCCTGGGCCGAGGAAACCGACCAGCCCCAGCAGGGTCTCGATGTCACCCTCGCGGCCTTCGCCGTTTTCCAGGGCCATCAGCAGCTTGACGCTCCACGGCAAGCCGTCGCGGCATGGGGTGCAGAAACCGCACGATTCACGGGCAAAGAACTGCTCCATGTTGCGCAGCAGCGAGACCATGTTCACGGTGTTGTCCACCGCCATCGCCAGGCCGGTACCCATCCGGGTGCCCACCTTGCCGATGCCGCCGGCATACATCTGTGCGTCGAGGTGCTCGGGGAGCAGGAAGCCGGTGCCGGCGCCGCCTGGCTGCCAGGCCTTGAGGGTGTAGCCGTCGCGCATGCCGCCGGCGTAGTCCTCGAACAGCTCGCGTGCGGTCACGCCGAACGGCAGTTCCCACAGGCCAGGGTTCTTGACCTTGCCGGAGAAGCCCATGAGCTTGGTGCCCATGTCTTCACTGCCTTCGCGGGCCAACGATTTGTACCAGTCCACGCCGTCGGCGATGATCGCCGGCACGTTGCACAGGGTCTCGACGTTGTTCACGCAGGTCGGCTTGCCCCACACGCCCACGGCGGCAGGGAAGGGCGGCTTGGAGCGCGGGTTGGCGCGGCGGCCTTCGAGGGAGTTGATCAGTGCGGTTTCTTCACCGCAGATGTAACGCCCGGCGCCGGTGTGCACGAACAGTTCGAAGTCAAAACCCGAACCGAGGATGTTCTTGCCCAACAGGCCTGCTGCCTTGGCTTCTTGCACGGCACGGTTGAGGTGCTTGGCGGCGGTGGTGTACTCGCCGCGCAGGAAGATGTAGCCACGGTAGGTTTTCAGCGCGCGGGCGCTGATCAGCATGCCTTCGATCAGCAGATGGGGCAGTTGCTCCATCAGCATGCGGTCTTTCCAGGTGTTGGGCTCCATTTCATCCGCGTTGCACAGCAGGTAGCGGATGTTGATGGATTCGTCTTTGGGCATCAGGCCCCACTTCACGCCCGTGGGGAAGCCTGCACCGCCGCGCCCCTTGAGGCCGGCGTCCTTCACGGTCTGGACGATGTCGTCCTGGGCCATGTCGGCAAAGGCCTTGCGCGCAGCGGCGTAGCCGTTCTTGGCCTGGTACTCGTCAAGCCAGACCGGCTCGCCGTCGTCACGCAGGCGCCAGGTCAGCGGGTGGGTTTCGGCCGAACGCTTGATCAGGTTGGCCGGGCCGAAGGAAGTCAGGGTCATGGGTAGCCCTCGAGCAATTGGGTCACGCCAGCAGGCTGTACGTCACCGAATGTGTCGTCGTCGATCATCAACGCCGGCGCCTTGTCGCAGTTGCCCAGGCAGCACACCGGCAGCAGCGTGAAGCGGCCGTCCGGGGTGGTTTGGCCAAGGCCGATGCCCAGCGTGCTCTGGATCTCGCTGACCACCGACTCGTGGCCACCGATGTAGCAAACCATGCTGTCGCACACGCGAATGATGTGGCGGCCGACCGGCTGGCGGAAGATCTGGCTGTAGAACGTGGCCACGCCTTCAACGTCGCTGGCGGGGATGCCGAGGATCTCGCCGATGGCGTAGAGGGCGCCGTCCGGCACCCAGCCACGTTCCTTCTGGACGATCTTCAAGGCTTCGATCGACGCCGCGCGCGGGTCTTCGTAGTGATGCAGCTCGTGCTCGATGGCCGAGCGCTCGGTTTCACTCAGGGTGAAACGGTCTGTCTGGATAAGCGTGCTGTTCATGCTTAGCGGTCCACGTCGGCCATAACGAAATCGATACTACCCAGGTACGCAATCAAGTCCGCGACCATCTCGCCTTTGATCACCGAAGGGATCTGCTGCAAGTGGGCGAAGCTTGGGGTACGAATCCGGGTGCGGTAGCTCATGGTGCCGCCATCGCTCGTCAGGTAATAACTGTTGATACCCTTGGTCGCTTCGATCATCTGGAAGGATTCGTTGGCCGGCATCACCGGGCCCCACGAAACCTGCAGGAAGTGCGTGATCAGGGTTTCGATGTGCTGCAGCGTGCGCTCTTTCGGCGGCGGCGTCGTCAGCGGGTGATCCGCTTTGTACGGGCCGGCCGGCATGTTGCGCATGCACTGCTCGATGATCTTCAGGCTCTGGCGCATTTCTTCGACGCGCACGATGCAACGGTCGTAGGCATCGCCATTGGCCGCCAGCGGCACTTCGAACTCGAAGTTCTCGTAGCCGGAATAGGGGCGCGCTTTACGCAGGTCGAAGTCGCAACCGGTCGAACGCAAGCCTGCACCGGTGACGCCCCATTCCAGGGCCTCTTTGGTGTTGTAGGCGGCAACGCCGATGGTCCGACCCTTGAGGATGCTGTTGTCCAGGGCGGCTTTCTGGTACTCGTCCAGACGCTTGGGCATCCAGTCGATGAATTCCTTGACCAGGCGTTCCCAGCCATTCGGCAGGTCGTGGGCGACGCCGCCGATGCGGTACCAGGCCGGGTGCAGGCGGAAACCGGTGATGGCTTCGATGACCTTGTAGGCGCGCTGACGGTCGGTGAAGGTGAAGAACACCGGGGTCATGGCGCCGACGTCCTGGATATAGGTACCCAGGAACAGCAGGTGGCTGGTGATCCGGAAGAACTCGGCCATCATGATGCGGATGGTGTCGACGCGGTCCGGGACCTTGATGCCGGCCAGCTTCTCGACCGAGAGCACGTACGGCAGGTTGTTCATCACGCCGCCGAGGTAATCGATACGGTCGGTATAGGGGATGAAGCTGTGCCACGACTGACGCTCGGCCATCTTCTCGGCACCACGGTGGTGGTAGCCGATGTCCGGCACGCAGTCGACGATTTCTTCGCCGTCCAGTTGCAGGATGATGCGGAAGGCACCGTGGGCCGAAGGGTGGTTCGGGCCCAGGTTGAGGAACATGTAGTCCTCGTTGGTGCCGGAACGCTTCATGCCCCAGTCTTCCGGACGGAAGCGCGCGGCCTCTTCTTCAAGCTGCTGCTTGGCGAGGTTGAGGCTGAACGGGTCGAACTCGGTGGCGCGGGCAGGGAAGTCCTTGCGCAGCGGGTGACCTTCCCAGGTCGGCGGCATCATGATGCGCGTCAGGTGCGGGTGGCCCGGGAAGTCGATACCGAACATGTCCCAGACTTCGCGTTCGTACCAACTGGCATTCGGCCAGATACCGGTCACGGTCGGGATGCTCAGGTCGCTTTCGGACAGCGCGACCTTGATCATCACGTCGCTGTTACGTTCCAGCGACATCAGGTGATAGAACACGGTGAAATCGGCGCCGCTCGGCAGCCCCTGGCGCTTGGTACGCAGACGCTCGTCCACGCCATGCAGGTCATAGAGCATGACGTACGGCTTGGGCAGGTTGCGCAGGAAGGTCAGGACTTCGACGAGCTTGGCGCGCGCCACCCACAGCACCGGCATACCGGTGCGTGTGGCCTGGGCGGTGAAGGCGTCAGGGCCAAAACGGTTGTTGAGTTCGACGACCACATCCTGGTCGTCTGCCTTATAAGGCGGGATGTACAGAGCACTGCCTGTAGTCATGGTTTTTTATCGCTTTCGGTCAACGTAAAGAATGAAGCCAGGTTTTCGTTCTATAAAAGAAGCGGTGCTGGATCAGACTTCGTCGGGGCTGCGCAGGTTGGTGACTGCGATTCGCTGTTCGCGGCGCTGTTCCTTTTGCGACGGCATCTCGGCGCGGTACACGCCTTGATCACCGACGACCCAGGAAAGCGGGCGACGCTCCTTGCCAATCGATTCCTGCAACAGCATCAAGCCTTGCAGGAATGCTTCGGGGCGGGGCGGGCAGCCAGGCACGTAGACGTCCACGGGCAGGAACTTGTCCACCCCCTGAACCACGGAGTAGATGTCGTACATGCCACCGGAGTTGGCGCACGAACCCATGGAGATAACCCACTTCGGTTCGAGCATTTGCTCGTAGAGACGCTGAATGATCGGCGCCATCTTGATAAAGCAGGTACCGGCGATAACCATGAAATCCGCCTGGCGCGGTGATGCCCGGATAACTTCGGCGCCAAAGCGCGCGATGTCGTGGGGCGCCGTGAAGGCGGTGGTCATTTCCACGTAGCAACACGAAAGACCGAAGTTGTACGGCCACAGGGAGTTCTTACGTCCCCAGTTGACCGCGCCACTCAGCACGTCTTCCAGCTTGCCCATGTAGATGTTTTTGTGGACTTGGTCTTCTAACGGGTCGGAAACGGTTTCCCGTTCGCCGATGGGGTACTGCTCGTTAGGAGCATCCGGGTCGATCCTGGTGAGATTGTATTGCATCGCCAAAGCCTCATTGTTTCAGCTTCGCTTGCCGCTTACGACGAGCTTCCGGAGCCCAATCAAGGGCGCCCACTCGAAATAGGTAGACAAGGCCTGCCAACAGAATTGCTATGAAAACGAGGGCTTCGACGAATCCGGTCCAGCCGCTTTCGCGGACGGACACAGACCAGGCAAAGAGAAAGAGGGCTTCGATGTCGAAGATCACGAAGAGCATCGCGACCAGATAGAATTTGGCTGAGAGCCGCAAGCGGGCGCCACCTGTAGGCAGCATGCCGGATTCGAACGGTTCATTCTTGCTGCGGCCCCAGGCTTTTGACCCGAGGAGGCTGGAAACACCGAGCATGAAGGCGCAAAGGCCGACAACACCGAGGAGGAAAATGGCAAAGCCCCAGTTGTGGGCCATGAGTCCTGTCGCTTCGGTCATGCTGGAAATCCTTAACAGAGAGCAAAGGTCTCTGAGCTCGAAAAAGTAACGATGCAGTGACGATATGTCGCACTGCAATCAATCGCGGTGATTTTATGGCTAAACACCGGGCAAGTAAAATTCCTATAGCGAAATTATTCGATGGAATAAGCACATAGTGCACCTTCTTGGGGCTGTAGCCCTTGCGGGGCGGGCATTAGCGGGCATTTGATCAATTATGTTTTGTTTAATCTGCAACGAAGTTTTCATGTTCCAAATGATAATGAATATTGTTTGCGTGGGGTTTAAGCGATTGTTTCTCATGCCGCGGGGTAAGTTGCCGTTACTTGCTTGATTAGCGCTAGTTGCCGGAGCGGATCTTTTAACCGATTTATCTGCAGCGAATACCGCTCTGGATCAAGGTTTTGTACAAAATCTTCAGGTTGCATGGGTTGCCCTTGTAGGAGGGGGCTTGCTCCCGATTGCTGAGTGTCAGTCAATAACGCTGTTGCTGGTCCACCGCTATCGGGGGCAAGCCCCCTCCCACATTTGGACTCTCATTGGCCCGGGGCAGATATCTCAGGCAAAAAAACGCCCCGAACCAGTCGGGGCGTCAGATCGTGCGGCACTGCGGTTAGCTCTTTAACGGGTCCGCAGTGGCCGTGTGCTCACATCGATCAGTGGAACTGCTCTTCTTCGGTCGAACCAGTCAGCGCGGTCACGGACGAGGTGCCGCCCTGGATCACGGTAGTCATGTCGTCGAAGTAGCCGGTGCCCACTTCCTGCTGGTGAGCCACGAAGGTGTAGCCCTTGGCGGCGTCAGCGAATTCCTGCTCCTGCAGCTTCACGTAGGCGGTCATGTCGTTGCGGGCGTAGTCGTGCGCCAGGTTGAACATGCTGTGCCACATGTTGTGAATGCCGGCCAGGGTGATGAACTGGTGCTTGTAGCCCATGGCGGACAGTTCGCGCTGGAACTTGGCGATGGTCGCGTCGTCCAGGTTCTTCTTCCAGTTGAAAGAAGGCGAGCAGTTGTAGGACAGCAGTTGGTCCGGGTATTCCTTCTTGATCGCTTCGGCAAAGCGGCGGGCTTCGTCCAGGTCCGGCTTGGCGGTTTCGCACCAGATCAGGTCGGCGTACGGCGCGTAGGCCAGGCCGCGGGCGATGGCCTGGTCGAGACCGGCGCGCACTTTGTAGAAACCTTCCTGGGTGCGTTCGCCGGTCACGAACGGCTGGTCGTAAGGGTCGCAGTCCGAGGTCAGCAGGTCCGCAGCGTTGGCGTCGGTACGGGCCAGGATGATGGTCGGCGTGCCGGCAACGTCAGCCGCCAGGCGCGCAGCAGTCAGCTTCTGTACGGCTTCCTGGGTCGGTACCAATACCTTGCCGCCCATGTGGCCGCATTTTTTCACCGAAGCCAGTTGGTCTTCGAAGTGCACGCCGGCAGCGCCAGCTTCAATCATGCTCTTCATCAGCTCGTAGGCGTTCAGTACACCGCCGAAACCGGCTTCGGCGTCAGCCACGATTGGCGCGAAGTAGTCGATGTAGCCTTCGTCGCCCGGGCCTTTGCCGGCTTTCCACTGGATCTGGTCGGCACGACGGAACGAGTTGTTGATGCGCTTGACCACGGTCGGCACGGAGTCCACCGGGTACAGCGATTGGTCGGGGTACATGGATTCAGCGGAGTTGTTGTCCGCTGCCACTTGCCAGCCGGACAGGTAGATCGCCTGGATACCGGCTTTCACCTGTTGGACTGCCTGGCCGCCAGTGAGGGCGCCCATGCAGTTGACGAAATCTTTCTCGGGGCGGAAGGACGGCTTGGCACCTTGGGTGACCAGCTTCCACAGCTTCTCGGCGCCGAGTTTTGCAAAGGTGTGCTCAGGTTGAACCGAGCCACGCAGGCGGACGACGTCAGCAGCGGAATAAGCGCGGGTTACGCCTTTCCAGCGTGGGTTTTCAGCCCAGTCTTTCTCGAGGGCTGCAATTTGCTGTTCGCGTGTCAGTGCCATGGGGGAAAACCTCGTCGCATAGGTCTAGGTGGAAAATTCCATTTGCCAGCCACGTAGTGAAAGCGTGGTTGTGGCCGCTCGCTGACCAGAAGCTTAGGTGTTCAAGTCAAGTTCGGCGGGGTAGGCGACGGGATGAACGATGGCTCAAGGGCGGGAGTTGAGCAGGTAAGGGCGAACTGCGAACGGTCTTCGGGCATCGTGGGCCTTTGTACGATCCATCAGTGTGTAGCCGGGTTACCTGGTTAGCTTCCGTCCCTCGGGACAACTTCGTTCCAGTCGCAACCTCGTCAAACACACCTTGTGGGCGGTACAGACACGAATCGGCTCGGGTGGGTAGCTTTGAGCGTCGATCCGAAGGCCCTTGCCAGGGCCCCTGATTAGCGGGAGCGAGGCCATCATGCCCATGCTTTTTTGGATCGTCAAATGTTTTGTAGTGCTTTTTTTATGGCACTACATCTTTAGTCTAATACGACTCATCAGTCAGTTTTTGGTGCTTCAGTTCAGGGTGTCGACTTTAACCCGCAACGTCAGGTCATCACGGCCCTGAGTAGAATAGCTGCGGGTTGTAGAGGATTTATCGGCCTGGGTCTCACGGTTGATGCCGGCCAGGGGGATCCATTCGCCGAGACGCCCGCTGACGGTTGTGTCGGTACTTTGCACATTCACTACATCGGGACGTTCCTGGCTCATGCGGTCACGGTTGGTACTGATCGCCAGATGCACGGTCTCGCCGGTGACGCTGGCGGTGACGTAGAAGCCCTGGGTGACGTTGCGGTACTGGGTCTGGTTCTGCGGGCGACCGTAAGCATCCGGTTGGGTCGTGGTCAGTGGCACGCTCTGCCCGACCTGGATCAGCGCGGGCACGCCTTCGCTGGCCTGGATCTGCTGGATGCCGCCGTCGCGGCTGGCGGTGCCGTAGCTGATGATGCGGGTCTGGCTGTCGCCGCTGTTCTGCTGGTTGTTTTCATTGGTGTCGACGGTGATCAGCAGGCGCCTGGCCGGTGTGTCCAGTTGGGCAAGCAGTGCGCGCAGGTCCTGGATCTTGCCGGGGGCGGCGTTGACAATAAGCTGGTTGCCGTAGGCGCTGACGGTGCCGTCCTTGCCGATGAAGTTTTGCGCCACGGGCAGCAGGTCGGTGCTGGTGCGGTTGCTCAGGTTGACGACTTCGGTGTCGGCCATTGCTGAGCAACTGGCGGTCAGGAGGAGGGCGGTGAGCAGGGTGCGTAGGGACATGTCCGTTATCTCTGCGAGTCATTTAGGCTTGATAGTGCCAGTTTGTCGGCCTGGTGGGTCGCAAGTTGAATCGTAGACGGCAAAATGCCCTGGCATGGCAGGGCATTTGGGGTGTTGCTGAAGCAGCTATCGGGGGCACGGCCTCGGATCAGCCCCCGCGCACCATATCAACATGGGGAATCCCGACTTCCAGGAATTCCTCGCTGACGATCTTGAAGCCCAGCCGCTCATAGAACGGTGCCGCATAGACCTGCGCACTCAGGAACTGCTTAGCCTGGCCGCGCTTCTCGGCCACGCCAATCACCGCCTCCATCAGCTTGTCGCCGACCTTCAGCCCGCGCCAGTCCTTGAGGACCGACACACGGCCGATCTCGCCGCTGGGCAGCAGGCGCGCGGTACCAATCGGAAAGTCGCCTTCGAATGCAAGGAAATGCACCGCGTCTGCGTCGTCTGCGTCCCACTCCAGTTCGGGTGGGACCGATTGTTCCGCGATAAATACCGTTTCACGAATGCGCCGAATCTCGGCGATATCCTTATGCCAGTCCGCGACACTTACGTGAATCTTATTCATCGGCAAACCCCAGGCTTCCTTGCTTGACCAGCTCGCACAGCAGGTCGCGGGCGTCTTCGTCCAGCAGCCATTCGCCGAGGTTTTCGGCGTGCAGTGCATCGGCGGCGCAGACCAGTTTCAGCAGTTCGCGCAGTTTGCCCGGCAGGTAACGGCTCTGGCCGCTGGCGAACAGCAATACGTCGTCGTCTACTTCCGACCAGGCCATGCGCGCGCTTGGGTTGCGCACCAGGATCGCGCCGTCTTGCAGGCTGCTGATGAAGTCGTCTTCGCCCAGTTCTTCGCCCGCCACCATTTCCGGGTAGCGCGGCTCGGTCATGAATTGGCCGAACCAGGTCAGCAGCATGCGCTCGTCGCTCATGTGCTCGGCCAGCAGGCTCTTGAGGCGGTCGAGGGCGTCGCTCTGGATCTGGTGCGGGTCGCTGACCGGCTGCGCGTCGGCGTCGGTGTAGCGCTCTTCGTCGGTCAGGTACTGGGCGAGGAAGTCGGTGAAGTGGGTCAGTACTTCAGCGGCGCTTGGTGCGCGAAAGCCTACCGAGTACGTCATGCAGTCATCTTCGGCGATGCCGAAATGCGCCAGGCGCGGCGGCAGGTAGAGCATGTCGCCCGGCTCCAGCACCCATTCGGCGCTTTCTTCGAATTCGGCGAGGATGCGCAGGTCGGCGTGCTGCAGCAGCGGGCTTTCGGAGCTGCACATCTGACCGATTTTCCAGTTGCGCTTGCCCTGGGCTTGCAGCAGGAATACGTCGTAGTTGTCGAAGTGCGGGCCTACGCTGCCGCCGGGTGCGGCAAAGCTGATCATTACGTCGTCGATACGCCAGCTTGGCAGGAAGCGGAACTGCTCCAGCAGTTCGGCCACTTCCGGCACGAACTGGTCGACCGCCTGTACCAGCAGGGTCCACTCACGCTCAGGCAGGGTGCTGAAGGCGTCTTCGGCGAACGGGCCGCGGCGCAGTTCCCACGGGCGCTCGCCGTGTTCGATCACCAGGCGCGATTCGACTTCTTCTTCCAGGGCCAGGCCGGCGAGTTCGTCGGCGTCGATCGGGCTTTCGAAGTCAGGGATCGCCTGGCGGATCAGCAGTGGTTTTTTCTGCCAGTAGTCGCGCAGGAATTCCCGTGCCGTGATGCCGCCCAGAAGTTGAAGAGGGATATCAGGATTCATGTGTAACCTATTGAAAAAAAGCACTTTTCAGACTGGAATAAAAACGCCCGGCGCGGCCGGGCGTCTCAAGGGGGGCTTGCGCGAATCAGATGCGCTTGGCTTGCTCTACAGCGTTGCCGATGTAGTTGGCCGGGGTGAGCAGTTTCAGCTCGGCCTTGGCCGCGGCTGGCATGTCCAGGCCGTCGATGAAAGTTTGCAGTGCTTCAGGGCTGATGCCCTTGCCACGGGTCAACTCTTTCAGCTTCTCGTAAGGGTTTTCGATGTTGTAGCGGCGCATCACGGTCTGGATCGGCTCGGCCAGCACTTCCCAGCACGCGTCCAGGTCAGCGGCGATTTTCTGCGCGTTGAGCTCCAGTTTGCTGATGCCTTTGAGGCTGGCTTCGTACGCGATCACGCTGTGGGCAAAGCCCACGCCGAGGTTGCGCAGCACGGTGGAGTCGGTCAGGTCGCGCTGCCAGCGGGAGATCGGCAACTTGCTGGCCAGGTGCTGGAACAGGGCGTTGGCGATGCCGAGGTTGCCTTCGGAGTTTTCGAAGTCGATCGGGTTGACCTTGTGCGGCATGGTCGACGAACCGATTTCACCGGCAATGGTGCGCTGCTTGAAGTAGCCCAGGGAGATATAGCCCCAGATATCGCGATCGAAGTCGATCAGGATGGTGTTGAAGCGCGCAATGGCGTCGAACAGCTCGGCAATGTAGTCGTGCGGTTCGATCTGCGTGGTGTACGGGTTGAAGCCCAGGCCCAGCTCGTCTTCGATGAAGGCGCGGGCGTTGGCTTCCCAGTCGATCTCTGGGTAGGCCGACAGGTGGGCGTTGTAGTTGCCGACGGCGCCGTTGATCTTGCCCAGCAGTGGGACTGCGGCCACTTGGGCGATCTGACGCTCCAGGCGGTACACCACGTTGGCGAGTTCTTTGCCCAGGGTGGTCGGGGAGGCTGGCTGGCCGTGGGTGCGCGACAGCATCGGCACGTCGGCGAAGCGGATGGCCAGCTCGCGGATGGCTTCGGCGGTCTGGCGCATCAGCGGCAGCATTACGTCATCACGGCCTTCGCGCAGCATCAGGGCGTGGGACAGGTTGTTGATGTCCTCGCTGGTGCAGGCAAAGTGGATGAATTCGCTGACCTGGGCCAGTTCCGGCAGCTTGGCCGCCTGTTCCTTGAGCAGGTATTCGATGGCTTTGACGTCGTGGTTGGTGGTGCGCTCGATCTCTTTCACACGCTCGGCGTGCTCCAGGGAAAAGTTTTCCGCCAGGGTGTTGAGCACAGCATTGGCTTCGGCGGAGAACGCCGGCACTTCGCTGATGGCGGGGTGAGCGGCCAGGCGCTGGAGCCAGCGCACTTCAACCAGGACACGAGCACGGATCAGACCGTATTCGCTGAAAATAGGGCGCAGGGCCTGGGTTTTGCCGGCGTAGCGGCCGTCAACAGGGGAAACCGCAGTGAGCGAAGAGAGCTGCATGGGGTGTTCTCGGACAGTCGGGCAACGAAATGGGGCGCGTATCATACATGAAAAAATCCGCCGGTCCGTTGCCAACTGACCGGCGTATTACGCGTAACGGCTTGAAAATAGCCTGTTGATGCGACTTATTCGTTGCGCATCAACGGGTAAAGCTCTTTGAGCAATTTGCGTCGGCTGATCACCAGCTGCCAACGATGACCGCCCAATTGCCGCCACAACCGCGCCGAACGAATACCGGCCAGCAGCAGGGCACGGATTTTCGAGGCGTTGTTCGGTTGCTGCAGGTTGCGCATGTCGCCGTGCACCTGGATGCGCTGGCGCAAGGTGCTCAAGGTGTCCTGGTACAGCGCACCGCAGGCGGCGATCACGTTTTCGTGGGCCGGACCGAAGTGTTCTACCTGTGACTGGATCTGTGGCAGGCGTTTGCCGATGGTTTCCAGCATGTCTTCGCGCTTGGCCAGTTGGCGCTCGAGGCCGAGCATCGACAGGGCGTAGCGCAGCGGCTCGCGCTGCAAGGTGCTGGGGTCGCGCTCCAGGGCGCCGACCAGGGCGCGATAACCTTCACGCAGTGCCAGGTCGTCGCCGCCGTAGACTTCCAGGGTGTCCTTGGGGTCGCGGATCAGCAGGCTGCCGAGCATGCAGGTCAGGCCGGCTTCGGTGACCTGGCCGGTCTTGGCGATCTTGTCCACCAGCACGGCGGAGAGAAATACCCCGCCGAGTGCCGTCAATTGCTCCTGGGTCGGGCTCATGCCGGGTTGCTCCAGGCTTCGGCGACTTCAATCACGCCGCCGCCCAGGCAAATCTCACCGTCATAGAACACCACCGACTGGCCAGGGGTGACCGCGCGTTGCGGGTCATCAAAGGTGGCGCGGTAGCCCGTCGCGGTTTTTTCCAGGGTGCAGGGCTGGTCGCTTTGGCGATAGCGCACCTTGGCAGTCAGGCGGCGCGGAGTGCTCAAGTCGATCGGGTTGACCCAATAGATCTCCGAGGCCAGCAGCGCGCCCGAGAACAGCAGCGGGTGCTCATTGCCCTGGCCGACGATCAGCACGTTGTGCTCCAGATCCTTGACCAGCACGTACCACGGCTCTTCGCCGGCGTCTTTCAAGCCGCCGATGCCCAGGCCCTGGCGCTGGCCGATGGTGTGGTACATCAGGCCGTGGTGACGGCCGATCACTTCACCCGCGGTGGTCTTGATCTCGCCCGGTTGTGCCGGCAGGTATTGCTTGAGGAAGTCGCTGAAGCGGCGCTCGCCGATAAAGCAGATCCCGGTGGAATCCTTCTTCTTGGCGGTCGCCAGGCCATGTTGCTCGGCGATCCTGCGCACTTCGGGCTTTTCCAGTTCGCCCACCGGGAACAGGGTCTTGGCGATCTGTTCACCGCCGACGGCGTGCAGGAAGTAGCTCTGGTCCTTGTTCGGGTCCAGGCCCTTGAGCAGTTCGGTGCGGCCATCGATGTCGCGGCGGCGCACGTAGTGGCCAGTGGCAATCAGGTCGGCGCCGAGGATCATGGCGTAGTCGAGGAACGCCTTGAACTTGATTTCGCGGTTGCACAGGATGTCCGGGTTCGGCGTGCGACCGGCCTTGTATTCGGCCAGGAAGTGCTCGAACACGTTGTCCCAGTACTCGGCGGCGAAGTTGGCGGTGTGCAGCTTGATACCGATCTTGTCGCACACGGCCTGGGCGTCCGCCAGGTCGTCCATGGCGGTGCAATATTCCGTTCCATCGTCTTCTTCCCAGTTCTTCATGAACAGGCCTTCCACCTCATAACCCTGCTCCATGAGCAGAACGGCGGAAACGGAAGAATCCACGCCGCCGGACATGCCGACGATGACGCGCTTCTTTTGTGTGTCAGAAGGGGCTGGATCACGCATAGGGTTTCAACGGGTGTCTTGAAAAAGGACGCGATTCTAGCAGGCCTGGGCCCGCAAGGCTAAAGAGAAGGGCGGATCAATTCCAGACTGTGACGCTGGCCGCTCAGATAATCATCGATACAGCGGATAATCAGCTCGCTGCGCCAGTCGTCGCGCACGGCCATCAGCTCGTCGCGGGTCAGCCAGCGGGCGCGCACGATGCCTTCGTCGAGCGGATAGTCCGGGTGGTGTTTCAAGGCCTTGGCGGTGAAGCACACCCGTTGGTAAGTCACGCCATTGCTGGGTGCGGTGTACAGGTAGATGCCGACGATGCCCGTGGCTTCCACGTCCCAGCCGGTTTCCTCGAGGGTTTCGCGCACGGCGGCCTCGGTCAGGGTTTCATGCGGGTCGAGGTGGCCGGCGGGCTGGTTGAGCACGGCGCGGCCGCCCTTGAGTTCTTCGACCATCAGGAACTTGCCGTTGTCTTCGACGATGGTGGCGACGGTGATGTGGGGTTGCCAGGTCATTGGAGGCCTCGATTCAAGATATGACGCGGTGTTTGGGCGCAATTGCGATCAGTGTGGGAGGGGGCTTGCCCCCGATGACGGTGTGTCAGTTACCAATAGCTCGACTGATCCATCGCTATCGGGGGCAAGCCCCCTCGCACATTTGATCCGGTTTCTTCCGTTGAACGGTAGAAACAGAAGCCCCGGCACGGGGCCGGGGCTTCTTTGCAACCTTACAACCTTACTTCAACTTGGCAATTGCCGCGTTGAGGGTGTTGCTTGGGCGCATGGCCTTGCTGGTCAGCTCCGGGTTCGGCGCGTAGTAGCCGCCGATGTCCACTGGCTTGCCCTGTACGGCATTGAGCTCGGCAACGATGGTTGCTTCGTTCGCGGCCAGGGTCTTGGCCAGTTCGCCGAATTGACCTTGCAGTGCAGTGTCTTCGGTCTGGGCGGCCAGGGCTTGGGCCCAGTACAGCGCCAGGTAGAAGTGGCTGCCGCGGTTGTCGATGTTGCCGACTTTGCGCGATGGCGACTTGTTGTTGTCGAGGAACTGGCCGGTGGCCTGGTCCAGGGTCTTGGACAGCACCAGGGCTTTCGGGTTGTTGTACGTCACACCCAAATGCTCGAGGGAAGCGGCCAGGGCCAGGAACTCGCCCAGGGAATCCCAGCGCAGGAAGTTCTCTTCCAGCAGCTGTTGCACGTGCTTCGGTGCCGAACCGCCGGCGCCGGTTTCGAACAGGCCACCGCCATTCATCAGCGGCACGATCGACAGCATCTTGGCGCTGGTGCCCAGTTCCATGATCGGGAACAGGTCGGTCAGGTAGTCGCGCAGTACGTTACCGGTTACCGAGATGGTGTCCAGGCCCTTGCGGGTACGTTCCAGGGTGAACTTCATCGCGTCGACCGGCGACATGATGCGGATGTCCAGGCCTTCGGTGTTGTGGTCTTTCAGGTAGGCCTGGACTTTCTCGATCACTGCGCCATCGTGGGCGCGCTGCGGGTCCAGCCAGAAGATGGCCGGGGTGTTGCTGGCGCGAGCGCGGTTGACGGCGAGTTTGACCCAGTCCTGGATCGGCGCGTCTTTGGCCTGGCACATGCGGAAGATGTCACCGGTTTCGACTTTCTGCTCCATCAGCAGGTTGCCCTTGCTGTCGGTGACGCGGACGACGCCGTCGGCCTTGATCTGGAAGGTCTTGTCGTGGGAGCCGTATTCTTCGGCCTTCTGTGCCATCAGGCCAACGTTCGGCACGCTGCCCATGGTGGTCGGATCAAACGCGCCATTGGCCTTGCAGTCTTCGATGACGGCTTGGTAGATGGTGGCGTAGCAGCGATCCGGGATCACGGCCTTGGTGTCGTGCAGCTGGCCGTCGGTGCCCCACATTTTGCCGGAGTCACGGATCATGGCCGGCATCGAGGCGTCGACGATCACGTCGCTCGGCACGTGCAGGTTGGTGATGCCTTTGTCGGAGTTGACCATCGCCAGGGAAGGGCGAGCGGCGTAGACCGCCTGGATGTCAGCTTCGATCTGCGCCTGTTGCTCGGCCGGCAGGGCCTTGATGCGGGCGTACAGGTCGCCGATGCCATTGTTCAGGTTGAAGCCGATCTGTGCCAGCACGTCTGCGTGCTTGGCCAGGGCGTCTTTATAGAACTCGGCAACGATCTGGCCGAACATGATCGGGTCGGAGACCTTCATCATGGTGGCTTTCAGGTGGACCGACAGCAGCACGCCTTGTTTCTTGGCGTCTTCGATTTCAGCGGCGATGAAGCTGCGCAGGGCGTTCTTGCTCAGTACGGCGCTGTCGATGATTTCGCCGGCCTTCACGGTGGTCTTTTCTTTCAGGACGGTGGTGGTGCCGTCTTGGGCGACCAGCTCGATTTTGACCGCGTCAGCGGCTTCGATCTGCACGGCTTTTTCGCTGCCGTAGAAGTCGCCGTTGCTCATGTGGGCAACGTGGGACTTGGAGTCGGCAGCCCAGGCGCCCATCTTGTGCGGGTGCTTGCGCGCGTAGTTCTTGACCGACAGCGGTGCGCGGCGGTCGGAGTTGCCTTCGCGCAGTACCGGGTTCACGGCGCTGCCCTTGACCTTGTCGTAACGTGCGCGGGTTTCTTTTTCCGCGTCGGTGGTTACGGTTTCCGGGTAGTCCGGCAGGGCGTAGCCCTGGGCCTGCAGTTCCTTGATCGCGGCTTGCAGCTGCGGGGTCGAGGCACTGATGTTAGGCAGCTTGATGATGTTGGCTTCAGGCGTAACGGCCAGGTCGCCCAGTTCGGCGAGGTGGTCCGGGATAGCCTTGTCGCCCAGTTGCTCGGGGAAGCTTGCGAGGATGCGCCCTGCGAGGGAGATGTCGCGGGTTTCCACGGCAATATCAGCGGAAGCGGTGAAGGCCTCTACGATAGGCAGCAGTGAATAGGTGGCGAGGGCTGGGGCTTCGTCGGTGAAGGTGTAGATGATCTTCGAGCGGGTGGGCATATTCGGATTAACTCTCTTCTTTGCTGAAAGCGTGCGCAGAAACTCGAGATGCGCCGGGTGGAGCGCGTTCGTTCAAAGTCATCCATGAGCGAAAGGTCGAGGTTTCTTCGCGGTGATGTTGGGTTGCATCAGTCGAGCGTCAAGCGGGTGGACTATTGTATTAGTCCTGCTTTGTAGCGGAGGGCCCTGTTCCAGAGCGGTCTGCCATCGTGACTCTTTGGTCAGCGGCGGCATTATACATAGGTCGCTATGCTTACGCCGAGCCTTCATACAAAAGGTGTGTCGTCCATTGGTCTAAAGGTCGCAGGTACCGGGTTACGCCTAAAGTCGCACGATGTGCTCAAGATTGGCGCTTTTCCCTTTGCTTTCAGGCTTGTAGGCGACAATTTATGCTGTTTTCGAAGCAAATGAGCATGGCGCGAGGTTTCAGTCGCCATTTATCTGGAGTAGGCTCGAACGCAGCCAGATGTTCAATCCATAGATGGAGTTCAGCATGGGATACAAGAAGATTCAGGTTCCGGCAGTCGGCGACAAAATCACCGTCAATGCAGACCATTCTCTCAATGTTCCTGACCAACCGATCATCCCTTATATCGAAGGTGACGGTATTGGCGTCGACATCAGCCCGGTGATGATCAAGGTGGTCGACGCAGCTGTTGAAAAGGCCTACGGCGGCAAGCGTAAAATCTCGTGGATGGAGGTGTACGCCGGCGAGAAGGCGACCCAAGTCTACGACCAGGACACCTGGCTGCCCCAGGAAACCCTGGATGCGGTCAAGGATTACGTGGTGTCCATCAAGGGCCCGCTGACTACCCCGGTGGGCGGTGGCATTCGTTCGTTGAACGTGGCCCTGCGTCAGCAACTCGACCTGTACGTGTGCCTGCGCCCGGTGCGCTGGTTCGAAGGCGTGCCCAGCCCGGTCAAGAAACCAGGCGACGTGGACATGACCATCTTCCGCGAAAACTCCGAAGATATTTACGCCGGGATCGAATGGAAGGCCGGCTCGCCGGAAGCGACAAAGATCATCAAGTTCCTCAAGGAGGAAATGGGCGTCACCAAGATTCGTTTCGACCAGGATTGCGGCATTGGTATCAAGCCGGTATCGCTGGAAGGCACCAAGCGCCTGGCGCGCAAGGCCCTGCAATATGTAGTGGATAATGATCGCGATTCGCTGACCATCGTGCACAAAGGCAACATCATGAAGTTCACTGAAGGGGCCTTTAAGGAATGGGCTTACGAAGTGGCGGCCGAAGAGTTCGGTGCGACCCTGCTGGATGGCGGTCCGTGGATGCAGTTCAAGAACCCGAAGACAGGCAAGAATGTAGTGGTCAAGGACGCCATCGCCGATGCCATGCTCCAGCAGATCCTGCTGCGTCCGGCTGAGTATGACGTGATCGCGACCCTTAACCTGAACGGCGACTACCTGTCCGACGCCCTGGCGGCGGAAGTGGGCGGTATCGGGATTGCGCCGGGTGCCAACCTGTCCGACACCGTGGCCATGTTCGAGGCGACCCACGGTACTGCGCCCAAATATGCGGGCAAGGACCAGGTCAACCCGGGCTCATTGATCCTGTCGGCGGAAATGATGCTGCGTCATATGGGTTGGACCGAGGCGGCAGACCTGATCATCAAGGGTACCAACGGCGCTATCTCGGCCAAGACCGTGACCTACGACTTCGAGCGCCTGATGGATGGCGCGAAGCTGGTGTCGTCGTCGGGCTTTGGTGATGCGCTGATTTCGCATATGTAAAAGAGAGCAAATAAAAACGGCCACCTCAACTTGATTGGGGTGGCCGTTTTTTTTATCGCAAACTACACACCCTGTGGCTGATCAGGCCAATTGCTTCTTCTTATGAGTGGGCAGTGGTGCGGTGTTTTCCAATGTTTCAGTTTTCACTACATCAATGTTCACAGCATGCAGCCCTTTGGGTCCTTGAATGATTTCAAAGGTTACCGCTTGGCCCGCTTTCAGCGTTTTGTACCCGTCCATGGTGATCGCTGAATAATGAGCAAAAAGGTCCTCGCTTTTACCTTCTTGAAGAACAAAGCCATATCCCTTGGCATTGTTGAACCACTTGACCTTGCCACTGATCTTGACGCCAGACATACCCATTTCCCTCTGCACCAGACTCCATCACTGGAGTATCATCCAGTTTATCCGTCCTAACCCGAATAAATAAGGTTGACTGCGCGGACCTTTTTTACCCACTGTGGGTTCTATTGGTTGTAACACCGATTTGCCGATAGTCAAGGCGACCGGGTGGTCAGGAGTTGAAATTCTGACAGGTCGCCCCCACCACTGTATTTGAACCACTGACGAACCTTTCTTTCCATGCATGCAATCAGCCAGATTCGACTAACATTCAATCAGGATCGACCGGATCACGAACACGATGACGACGGTTCTGCAGGCATTGCTGTTCAGGAGGCCAAGCCTGCTTTACAGGCGCCGCCGATGTACAAGGTGGTTTTGTTCAACGATGACTACACACCGATGGATTTCGTGGTCGAAGTGCTCGAGGTGTTTTTTAACCTGAACCGCGAGTTGGCGACCAAGGTAATGCTGGCCGTTCACACAGAAGGACGGGCAGTATGTGGAGTGTTTACCCGTGACATCGCCGAGACAAAGGCCATGCAGGTCAACCAGTACGCCAGGGAAAGCCAGCATCCGCTACTCTGTGAAATCGAGAAGGACGGTTAACGCCGACCACTTGGGTATGAGGTGAAGCTATGTTAAACCGCGAGCTCGAAGTCACCCTCAATCTTGCCTTCAAGGAGGCTCGTTCGAAGCGTCATGAATTCATGACCGTCGAACACCTGCTGCTGGCACTTTTGGATAATGAAGCTGCCGCCACGGTTCTGCGTGCGTGCGGCGCCAATCTCGACAAGCTCAAGCATGACCTGCAGGAGTTTATCGACTCCACCACGCCACTGATCCCCGTGCATGACGAGGACCGCGAGACCCAGCCAACCCTGGGCTTTCAGCGGGTATTGCAGCGTGCTGTTTTCCACGTACAGAGCTCCGGTAAGCGTGAAGTCACAGGCGCCAATGTGCTTGTGGCGATTTTCAGCGAACAGGAAAGCCAGGCAGTGTTCCTGCTCAAGCAGCAGAGCGTTGCCCGTATTGATGTCGTCAACTACATCGCCCACGGTATCTCCAAGGTGCCTGGGCACGGCGATCATTCCGAGGGTGAGCAGGATATGCAGGACGACGAGGGCGGTGAGTCTTCTTCTTCAAGCAACCCGCTGGATGCCTATGCCAGCAACCTCAACGAGTTGGCGCGCCAGGGGCGGATCGATCCGTTGGTGGGGCGTGAGCTGGAGGTCGAGCGTGTAGCGCAGATCCTCGCGCGTCGTCGCAAGAACAATCCGTTGCTGGTGGGTGAGGCGGGCGTGGGCAAGACCGCGATTGCCGAAGGCCTGGCCAAGCGCATCGTCGACAACCAGGTGCCGGACCTGCTGGCCAACAGTGTCGTCTACTCTCTTGACCTGGGCGCGTTGCTCGCCGGGACCAAGTACCGTGGCGATTTCGAGAAGCGCTTCAAGGCGCTGCTCGGCGAGCTGAAAAAACGCCCGCAGGCGATCCTGTTCATCGACGAAATCCATACCATCATTGGTGCCGGTGCGGCATCCGGTGGGGTGATGGACGCCTCCAACCTGCTCAAGCCGCTGCTGTCGTCGGGTGATATCCGCTGCATCGGTTCGACCACCTTCCAGGAATTCCGCGGCATCTTCGAAAAAGACCGTGCCCTGGCGCGTCGCTTCCAGAAAGTCGACGTGTCCGAGCCGTCAGTTGAAGACACCATCGGCATTCTGCGCGGGCTCAAGGGGCGGTTTGAAGCGCACCACGGCATCGAGTACACCGATGAGGCGCTGCGTGCGGCTGCTGAGCTGGCATCGCGCTACATCAATGACCGGCACATGCCGGACAAGGCCATCGACGTGATCGACGAGGCGGGGGCCTACCAGCGCCTGCAGCCGGTCGAGAAGCGTGTGAAGCGCATCGACGTGCCTCAGGTCGAGGACATTGTCGCGAAGATCGCGCGGATTCCGCCAAAACACGTCAACAGTTCCGACAAGGAGCTGCTGCGTAACCTGGAACGCGACCTCAAGCTCACCGTGTTCGGCCAGGACGCCGCGATCGACGCGCTGTCCACCGCGATCAAACTGTCGCGTGCGGGCCTCAAGTCGCCGGACAAGCCTGTCGGCTCGTTCCTGTTCGCCGGCCCTACCGGTGTCGGCAAGACCGAGGCGGCACGGCAATTGGCCAAGGCCATGGGGATCGAGCTGGTGCGCTTCGACATGTCCGAATATATGGAGCGTCACACCGTGTCGCGCCTGATCGGTGCGCCTCCGGGCTATGTCGGTTTCGATCAGGGCGGTCTGTTGACCGAAGCGATCACCAAGCAGCCGCATTGCGTACTGCTGCTCGATGAAATCGAGAAGGCCCACCCGGAAGTCTTCAACCTGCTGCTGCAGGTGATGGACCACGGGACCCTGACCGACAACAATGGGCGCAAGGCGGACTTCCGCAATGTCATCGTGATCATGACTACCAACGCCGGTGCCGAGACGGCTGCGCGGGCTTCGATCGGCTTTACCCATCAGGACCACTCGTCTGATGCGATGGAAGTGATCAAGAAGAGCTTCACGCCGGAGTTCCGCAACCGCCTGGACACCATTATCCAGTTTGGTCGCCTCAGCCATGAGGTTATCAAGAGCGTGGTGGACAAGTTCCTCACCGAGCTCCAGGCGCAGTTGGAAGACAAGCGCGTGCAGCTGGATGTCACGGAGGCGGCGCGCAGCTGGATCGCCGAAGGTGGCTACGATGCGGCAATGGGCGCTCGTCCGATGGCGCGTCTGATCCAGGACAAGATCAAGCGGCCGTTGGCCGAAGAGATCCTGTTTGGCGAGCTTTCCGACCATGGTGGCGTGGTGCACATCGACCTGAAGGATGGCGAGCTGACCTTCGAGTTCGAAACCACGGCTGAAATGGCCTGATCGTTCTGCAATAACGCAAAAGGCGCCGAAAGGCGCCTTTTCGCTGTCTGAAATGCAATTCTCAGGACAATGGATATCCAATGTGGAAGGGGCAAGCCCCCTCCCACAGGATCCCTCGGTGTTGGAGAAATCCCATGCACACAAAAACGCCCGGCATAACCGGGCGTTTTGTATTGACTTGCTTAGCGAGCGCGGTAAGTGATGCGCCCTTTGCTCAAGTCATAGGGCGTCAGCTCGACGCGCACTTTGTCACCGGTAAGAATACGAATGTAGTTCTTGCGCATCTTGCCGGAGATATGCGCGGTTACGACGTGCCCATTTTCCAACTCCACACGAAACATGGTGTTGGGCAGGGTGTCGACGACAGTGCCTTCCATTTCGAAGCTGTCTTCTTTCGACATGCAGTAAAGCCCTCGGTATCCAGTGAATGGCCCGGTGCAACTGCGCCAGGCAAAAGCGGCGTGCATTGTGCCCGAAAAAGGGTGTTTAAGCCAAGGGGTTCTAGTTAAGCGTGACCCATCTTTGATTAATTAGCAGTTCTATGGGGCGATATTGGGTCTTGTAGTTCATCTTTTTGCAGTTCTTGATCCAGTATCCGAGGTACACCGCCTCCAGTTCCAGGCGCAGCGCCTCACCGATTTGCCAGAGGATCGCGAAGCGCCCGAGGCTGCGGCGCTCTTCGGCCGGCTCGTAGAAGGTGTAGACCGCTGACAGGCCGTTAGGCAGCAAATCGGTCACGGCGACAGCCACCAGGCGGCCGTCCGCGCGGAATTCGTAGAAGCGCGAGAACGGCAGGTCGCGCACCAGGAAAGTGGAAAACTGGTCGCGGCTGGGTGGGAACATATCGCCGTCGGCGTGGCGTTGCTCGATATAGCGCTGGTACAGGTCGAAGTACTCTTCGGTGAATCGTGGTTTTGCCGCCGTCACCGTCAGGTCGGCGTTGCGCTTGAGAATGCGCTTCTGATTGCGGTCCGGGAGAAACTGCGCCACGGGAATGCGTGCCGGCACGCAGGCATTGCAGTTCTGGCAGTGAGGCCGGTACAGATGATCGCCGCTGCGCCGGAAACCCATTTCCGAGAGATCGGCATACACGTGCACATCCATTGGCTGGCTGGGGTCGAGGAACAGTGTGGTGGCCTGCTCGTCGGGCAGATAGCTGCAAGAGTGGGGTTGAGTGGCATAGAACTTCAAACGCGCCAACTCGGTCATGATCAACCCTCGGATAAGCTTTGAAATAAGTGTAAGCCAGGAGCGCGCAAGTCGCCTAAGAAACCCACGGTCCTGCGTTGGGTTGGTCCAGATGGTCACGCAGGAAACCTGCGAAGTCGCTGCGGGATATGGCACAGGCGCCCAGGCTGTGCAGGTGATCGTTGGGCATCTGGCAGTCGATCAGTACAAAGCCCCAGGCCTGCAATTGCCGGGTCAATGTAGCAAAGCCGAATTTCGAGGCGTTGTCGGCGCGGCTGAACATGGACTCGCCGAAGAACAACTGTCCCATCGCCAGGCCGTACAGGCCGCCCACCAGCTCGCCGTCGTCCCATACCTCTACCGAATGGGCGTAACCGCGCTGGTGCAGCGTCAGGTAGGCGCTCTGTATGCCCTTGGTGATCCAGGTGCCATCGGCATACGTGCGCGGCGCGGCGCACGCCTGGATGACGGCGGCAAAGTCCTGGTCGAAGGTCACGGTATAGCGCTGCTGGCGCAATAGTTTGCCCAGGCTGCGGGAGATATGCAGTTCGTCGGGGAATATCACAGTGCGCGGGTCGGGCGACCACCAGAGGATCGGCTGGCCGTCCGAGAACCAGGGAAAGCAACCATGGCGATAGGCTTGCACCAGTCGCTCGGCCGACAGGTCGCCACCGGCGGCGAGCAGGCCATTGGGTTCGCGCATGGCCTTGGCCAGCGGGGGGAATGTCAGTGAGTCGCGTTGTAACCAGGTCAGCATGGCATCCAGGCTTACGGAAGGGGAGGGGAGTGGCAGGCAACTCGCCTGCGCCAAGGGTGTGATTATTGTCGACGCAGCGCTGTGGGGCCAGCCCGAATCGGCCATTGGCGCGCATTAGCGTGAGCGGGTGTTTCTGCAACTCTCTGCGTGAGGCGTGGTCGTAATCGGGTCTGGCCGATGCAGGCCATTTGCCAAGCTTGCCTGGATTGGTAAAAACAGCTCATAAGCCTTTGTCAGCAAAGACAATGCATGCTCAAATTGAACATGTTGTGACACACAATTGGCTATCCTGCTTGAAGAAAGCCAAGTGGCGTGGCAACAGGAACACAAACCCGTACAATGCGGCCATTGTGGCGTTATCGCCATTTCATCCAGCAATCGCCCAGTGTTAAAAGTAGATTCCACGACGTTCGTTCATTTTTCAGCTGCTCGGATTGGGCAGTATTTGCAGTTATTCAACAGATGGACGCGCTAACAGGCGCAGGAAAAGACCCGTTTTGAAGAAATCCGCCGCAACACCTAAAGCAGCAGTCGTGCCGGCCTGGCGCCAGCACCTGCATTATCGACTCAAGGAAGGCGCGCTGATCGCTATCGGCGCGCTGTGCCTGTTCCTGATGATGGCCTTGCTTACCTATGGCAAGGACGATCCGGGCTGGAGCCACAACAGCAAGATCGAAGACGTGCAGAACTTCGGTGGGCCTGCCGGTTCCTACAGCGCCGATATTCTGTTCATGGTGCTGGGTTACTTCGCTTACATTTTCCCCTTGCTGCTGGCGATCAAGACCTGGCAGATCTTCCGCCAGCGTCATGAGCCGTGGCAGTGGAGCGGCTGGCTGTTTTCGTGGCGTCTGATCGGCCTGGTATTCCTGGTGTTGTCCGGCGCCGCCCTCGCGCATATTCATTTCCATGCCCCCACCGGCCTGCCGGCGGGCGCGGGTGGGGCGCTGGGCGAGAGCCTCGGCGACCTGGCGCGCAAGACCCTGAATATCCAGGGCAGCACCCTGATGTTTATCGCGCTGTTCCTGTTCGGCCTCACCGTGTTCACCGACCTCTCGTGGTTCAAGGTGATGGACGTGACCGGCAAGATCACCCTCGACCTGCTGGAGCTGTTCCAGGGCGCAGCCAACCGCTGGTGGGCCGCCCGGGTTGATCGCAAGCGCATGGTGGCCCAGCTGCGGGAGGTGGACACCCGCGTCAACGAAGTGGTGGCCCCAAGCACGCCGGACCGCCGCGAGCAGGCCAAGGTCAAGGAGCGCCTGATCGAACGCGAGCAGGCCCTGAGCAAGCACATGTCGGACCGCGAGAAGCAGGTGCCGCCGGTGATCGCCCCGGCGCCACCCAAGGCCGCCGAGCCAAGCCACCGCGTGCAGAAAGAGAAACAGGCGCCGTTGTTTGTCGACAGCGCCGTGGAGGGCACCTTGCCGCCGATCTCGATCCTCGACCCGGCCGAAAAGAAACAACTCAACTATTCCCCTGAGTCCCTGGCGGCCGTCGGCCATTTGCTGGAAATCAAACTCAAGGAGTTCGGCGTCGAAGTGTCGGTAGACTCCATCCACCCCGGCCCGGTGATTACCCGTTACGAAATCCAGCCGGCTGCCGGCGTCAAGGTCAGCCGCATTTCCAACCTGGCCAAGGACCTGGCGCGCTCCCTGGCCGTGACCAGCGTGCGCGTGGTGGAAGTGATCCCCGGCAAGACCACCGTGGGTATCGAGATTCCCAACGAAGACCGCCAGATCGTGCGCTTCTCCGAAGTACTGTCGACCCCTGAGTACGACAACTTCAAGTCGCCGGTCACCCTGGCCCTGGGCCACGACATCGGCGGCAAGCCGGTGATCACCGACCTCGCAAAAATGCCTCACCTGCTCGTGGCCGGTACCACCGGTTCGGGTAAGTCGGTGGGCGTGAACGCGATGATCCTGTCGATCCTGTTCAAGTCCGGCCCGGAAGACGCCAAGCTGATCATGATCGACCCGAAGATGCTCGAGCTGTCGATCTACGAAGGCATTCCGCACCTGCTGTGCCCGGTGGTCACCGACATGAAGGACGCCGCCAACGCCCTGCGCTGGAGCGTTGCCGAGATGGAGCGCCGCTACAAGCTGATGGCGAAGATGGGCGTGCGTAACCTGTCGGGCTTCAACGCCAAGGTCAAGGAAGCCCAGGACGCCGGCACGCCGCTGACCGACCCGCTGTACAAGCGCGAAAGTATCCACGACGAAGCACCGCTGTTGAGCAAGCTGCCAACCATCGTGGTGGTGGTCGATGAGTTTGCCGACATGATGATGATCGTCGGCAAGAAGGTCGAAGAGCTGATCGCGCGTATCGCCCAGAAGGCGCGGGCGGCTGGTATTCACTTGATCCTCGCCACCCAGCGTCCGTCGGTGGACGTGATCACCGGCCTGATCAAGGCCAACATCCCGACCCGCATGGCGTTCCAGGTGTCGAGCAAGATCGACTCACGGACCATCATCGACCAGGGCGGCGCCGAGCAACTGCTGGGCCACGGCGACATGCTCTATATGCCGCCCGGCACCAGCCTGCCGATCCGGGTTCACGGCGCCTTCGTGTCCGACGATGAAGTGCACCGCGTGGTGGAAGCCTGGAAGCTGCGTGGCGCGCCCGAATACAACGACGACATCCTCGCGGGCGTTGAAGAGGCCGGCAGCGGCTTCGACGGCGGCAGCAGCGGTGGCGACGACGATGCCGAAACCGACGCGCTGTATGACGAAGCCGTGGCGTTCGTGCTGGAAAGCCGCCGCGCCTCGATTTCTGCGGTGCAGCGCAAGCTGAAGATCGGCTACAACCGCGCCGCTCGTATGATCGAAGCCATGGAAAACGCTGGCGTCGTCACTGCAATGAACACCAACGGCTCGCGTGAAGTCCTTGCTCCTGGGCAGGCGCGCGACTGATTCCGTGCCGCGTGGCTGCACGCGGCGCGCCCTTACGACTCAATGAGGACTCCCATGCGTCTTATCCGCATGCTGTTGTTGCCGGCACTGGCCCTGACCGCTGTTTCGGCCCACGCTGACCCGGCCTCCGTTGCCAGCCTGAAGAACCTGTTGGACAAATCCCAGACCCTGACCGCGCGCTTTTCCCAGCTCACGCTGGATGCCGGCGGCACCCAGTTGCAGGAAACCGCCGGCGAGATGGCCGTGCAGCGCCCAGGGCTGTTCTACTGGCACACGGAAGGCAAGGCCGAGCAGACCATCGTCTCGGACGGCCAGAAAGTCACGCTTTGGGACCCGGACCTGGAGCAGGCGACCATCAAGAAGCTCGACCCGCGCCTGAACCAGACTCCGGCGCTGCTGCTGTCGGGCGACGTGTCGAAAATCAACGACAGCTTCGACATCACCTCCAAGCAGACCAGCAACGTGATCGAGTTCACCCTCAAGCCGAAATCCAAGGACACGCTGTTTGACACGTTGTCCCTGTCGTTCGGCAACGGCGTGATCAATAACATGCGCCTGGTAGACAGCGTCGGCCAGCGCACCGATATCCTGTTCTCCGGGGTCAAGGCCAACCAGCCGGTACCGGCGTCCAAGTTCAAGTTCGACATCCCCAAGGGTGCCGACGTGATCCAGGAATAAACTGCCCAGAGGTTTCAAACGCTGCCCATGGATCTGTTTCGAAGTGACCCGATTGCCCAGCCTTTGGCCGCGCGCTTGCGCTCGACCAACCTGGATGAGTACGTCGGTCAGGAACACCTGCTCGCTCGCGGCAAGCCTTTGCGCGAAGCCCTGGAGCAGGGTGCGCTGCACTCGATGATTTTCTGGGGGCCGCCGGGCGTGGGTAAGACCACCCTGGCGCGGCTGCTGGCAAAAGTCTCGGATGCGCACTTCGAAACGGTCTCGGCCGTACTGGCCGGGGTCAAGGAGATCCGCCAGGCTGTCGAGGTGGCCAAGCAGCAGGCTGGGCAGTACGGCAAGCGCACCATCCTGTTTGTCGATGAAGTGCATCGCTTCAACAAGTCGCAGCAGGATGCGTTTTTGCCGTATGTCGAGGACGGCACGCTGATTTTTATCGGTGCGACCACCGAGAACCCTTCCTTCGAATTGAATAACGCCTTGCTCTCGCGTGCGCGGGTCTACGTGCTTAAAAGCCTGGACGAAGCCGCGATGCAAAAGCTGTTGCACCGCGCCTTGAGCGAAGACAAGGGCCTGGGCAAGCGCCAGCTGAGTCTCAGCGACGAAGGCTTCAAGATCCTGCTCACCGCCGCAGACGGCGACGGTCGCCGCTTTCTCAACCTGCTGGAGAACGCCTCCGACCTGGCCGAAGACGGCAGCGAGATTGGCGTCGAGCTGCTGCAAAGCCTGCTCGGCGATACGCGTCGGCGTTTCGACAAGGGCGGCGAAGCCTTCTACGACCAGATTTCGGCGCTGCACAAATCCGTGCGCGGCTCCAACCCGGACGGCGCGCTGTATTGGTTTGCGCGCATGATCGACGGCGGCTGCGACCCGCTGTACCTCGCCCGTCGCGTGGTGCGCATGGCCAGCGAAGACATCGGTAACGCCGACCCACGCGCCCTGAGCCTGTGCCTGGCCGCCTGGGAGGTGCAGGAGCGCCTCGGCAGCCCGGAAGGCGAGCTGGCGGTGGCCCAGGCCATCACGTACCTGGCCTGCGCGCCGAAAAGCAACGCGGTGTACATGGGCTTCAAGTCCGCCCTGCGTGCGGCCGCCGAACACGGCTCCCTCGAAGTGCCGCTGCACCTGCGTAATGCGCCGACCAAGTTGATGAAACAACTGGGTTACGGTGATGAATACCGCTATGCCCATGATGAGCCGGACGCCTATGCCGCCGGCGAAGACTATTTCCCCGACGAGCTTGAGCCGCAGCCGTTCTATCAGCCGGTGCCCCGTGGCCTGGAGCTGAAGATCGGTGAAAAGCTCAATCACCTCGCCCAACTCGACCGCCTCAGCCCCAAACAGCGGAGAAAGTAGTGTTCAAGACGATTCTTGCCGTGTCCGCAGCCGGCATCGCTGGTACATTATTGCGTTTCGCCACCGGTACGTGGGTGAGCGCCAATTGGCCGAAGCATTTTTATGCAGCGACCCTGGCGGTCAACCTGGTGGGTTGCCTGATCATCGGCTTGTTGTACGGCTGGTTCCTGTTGCGCCCGGAAGTACCGATTGAAATTCGCGCCGGCTTGATTGTCGGCTTTGTAGGCGGTCTGACGACCTTTTCATCCTTTTCACTGGATACGCTGCGCCTGCTGGAAAGCGGGCAGGCCCTGGTCGCCTTCGGGTACCTGGGCATCAGCGTGTTCGGCGGGCTGCTCGCCACCTGGGCCGGCCTGTCCTTGACCAAACTTTGATAAACGAGAGACCGACATGCTCGATTCCAAACTGTTACGTAGCAACCTTCAGGACGTAGCGGACCGCCTGGCATCCCGTGGCTTTGCCTTGGATGTTGCGCGCATCGAAGCGCTGGAAGAACAGCGCAAGACCGTCCAGACCCGCACCGAAGCACTGCAGGCTGAGCGGAATGCGCGTTCCAAATCCATCGGTCAGGCCAAGCAACGCGGCGAAGACATTGCGCCGTTGATGGCGGACGTCGAGCGCATGGGCACCGAGCTGTCCGACGGCAAGGTCGAGCTGGAAGGCATTCAATCCGAGCTGGATTCGATCCTGCTGGGCATCCCCAACCTGCCGCACGAGTCCGTGCCGATTGGCGAAGACGAAGACGGCAACGTCGAAGTGCGCCGCTGGGGCACGCCAACGGCGTTTGATTTCGAGATCAAGGACCACGTCGCCCTGGGCGAATTGACTGGTGGCCTGGATTTCGAAACCGCCGCCAAGATGTCCGGTGCGCGTTTTGCCTTGCTGCGCGGCCCGATTGCGCGGATGCACCGTGCCCTGGCGCAGTTCATGATCAACCTGCACACCGGCGAACACGGTTACGAAGAGGCTTACACCCCGTACCTGGTGCAGGCGCCGGCGCTGATGGGCACCAGCCAGCTGCCGAAGTTCGAGGAAGACCTGTTCAAGATCAGCCGCGATGGCGAAGCCGATCTGTACCTGATCCCGACCGCCGAAGTGTCGCTGACCAATATCGTTGCCGGCGAGATCCTCGACGCCAAGCAACTGCCGCTCAAGTTCGTCGCCCACAGCCCGTGCTTCCGCAGTGAAGCCGGTGCGTCGGGTCGTGACACCCGCGGGATGATCCGCCAGCACCAGTTCGACAAGGTCGAGATGGTGCAAGTGGTTGAGCCGTCGACCTCCATGGACGCCCTGGAAGGCCTGACCGCCAACGCCGAACGCGTCCTGCAGTTGCTGGAGCTGCCGTACCGCGTCCTGGCGCTGTGCACCGGCGACATGGGTTTCAGCGCCGTGAAGACCTACGACCTCGAGGTGTGGGTACCCAGCCAGGACAAATACCGCGAGATTTCGTCGTGCTCCAACTGCGGTGATTTCCAGGCCCGGCGCATGCAGGCGCGTTTCCGTAACCCGGAAACCGGCAAGCCGGAGCTGGTGCACACCCTCAACGGTTCGGGCCTGGCTGTAGGCCGTACCCTGGTGGCGGTGCTGGAAAATTACCAGCAGGCTGACGGTTCGATCCGTGTACCTGAAGTACTCAAGCCGTACATGGCGGGCGTTGAGGTCATCCGCTAAATGGAATTTCTGCCGCTGTTTCATAACCTGCGCGGCAGTCGTGTGCTGGTCGTCGGTGGGGGGGAGATTGCCTTGCGCAAATCCCGCCTGCTGGCTGACGCCGGCGCAGTGCTGCGGGTGGTTGCTCCCCAGATCGAAGACCAGTTGCGTGAGTTGGTGCAGGGCAGTGGCGGGGAACTGATTTTGCGCGGTTATCAGCAGGCCGACCTTGAAGGCTGCACCTTGATTATCGCGGCGACCGACGACGAGCCGCTGAACGCGCAAGTGTCCAGTGATGCCAAGCGTCGTTGCGTACCGGTCAACGTGGTGGACGCGCCGGCCTTGTGCAGCGTGATCTTCCCGGCGATTGTCGACCGTTCGCCTTTGGTGATCGCGGTGTCCAGCGGCGGTGATGCACCGGTGCTGGCGCGCTTGATCCGCGCCAAGCTGGAAACCTGGATTCCCTCCACCTACGGCCAGTTGGCCGGGCTGGCGGCGCGGTTTCGTGCGCAGGTCAAAGGTTTGTATCCGGACGTGCAGCAGCGTCGGGCGTTCTGGGAAGAAGTGTTCCAGGGCCCGATTGCCGACCGTCAGTTGGCCGGGCAGGGCGATGAGGCCGAGCGTCTGTTGATCGAAAAGGTCAACGGCGCGCCACCTTATGCGCCGGGCGAGGTGTATCTGGTCGGTGCCGGCCCGGGTGACCCGGACCTGCTGACCTTCCGGGCCCTGCGCCTGATGCAGCAAGCCGATGTGGTGCTGTACGACCGCTTGGTGGCTCCGGCGATTCTGGAGCTGTGCCGTCGTGATGCCGAGCGCATATACGTCGGTAAACGCCGCGCCGACCACGCCGTGCCGCAAGACCAGATCAACCAGCAACTGGTGAACCTGGCCAAGCAAGGCAAGCGTGTGCTGCGCCTCAAGGGTGGCGATCCGTTCATCTTTGGCCGTGGCGGTGAAGAAATCGAAGAGCTGGCGGCCCATGGCATCCCGTTCCAGGTGGTGCCGGGGATCACCGCAGCCAGTGGTTGCGCGGCCTATGCCGGGATTCCGCTGACCCATCGCGACTATGCGCAGTCGGTACGCTTTATCACCGGGCACTTGAAGAATGGGACGTCGGACCTGCCTTGGAGTGACCTGGTAGGGCCGTCGCAGACCTTGGTGTTCTACATGGGCTTGATTGGCTTGCCGATCATCTGTGAGCAACTGATCAAGCACGGTCGCGCCGCGGATACCCCGGCGGCGTTGATCCAGCAGGGCACCACGTCCAACCAGCGCGTGTTTACCGGCACCCTGGCGGACCTGCCGCGCATGGTGGCGGAGCATGAAGTGCATGCGCCGACGCTGGTGATCGTCGGTGAGGTGGTGGTGTTGCGCGAGAAGCTGAAGTGGTTTGAAGGTGCCCAGTCACAGGTCTGAGCACTTGCACACACACTTCAATTGTAGGAGCGAGCTTGCTCGCGAAAATCGTCAACGATAACGCGCCCACCCTGAATGCACGCGGTGTTTTTGAGTTCTTCGCGAGCAAGCTCGCTCCTACGGGTTTTGTATCAGCTCCAAACGCCTTTGCTGGTTAGCTTCACTCGATCATGCCCGGCATCAAACGCCTGCAACGGCCCCTTCGGCACAATCCCCGTCGGGTTGATCGTGCGGTGGCTCGCATAGTAATGCCCCTTGATGTGCTCGAAATCCACCGTCTCGGCCACGCCCGGCCACTGATACATCTCCCTCAACCAGTTCGACAGGTTCGGGTAATCGGCAATCCGCCGCACATTGCATTTGAAGTGGCTGTAATACACCGCATCAAAACGAATCAGCGTGGTAAACAACCGCACATCCGCTTCGGTCAGGTACTCGCCAGCCAGGTAGCGATGGTCGCCCAAGTGCTGCTCCAGGTGATCGAGCTCGGCAAACACATCATCAAACGCGCTTTCATACGCGTGTTGTGAGGTGGCAAAGCCTGCGCGGTACACGCCATTGTTCACGGCCGGGTAGATCCGCTCGTTCAGCGCATCGATGGTCGGGCGCAGTGCCTCGGGGTAGAAGTCCAGGGTGTTGCCGGTCAGCCCGTTGAACGCGCTGTTGAACATGCGGATGATCTCCGCCGATTCATTGCTGACGATGCGGTTGAGCTTCTTGTCCCACAGCACCGGCACGGTGACGCGACCGGTGTAGTCGGCGGTGTCGGCGGTATAGCGCTGGTGCATGAATTCGAAACCATCGAGCTTATCGCCGGTGGAGCCTTGGGCCTTGTCGAAGGTCCAGCCGTTTTCCAGCATCAGCCAGCTGACCACGGACACGTCGATCAAGCTTTCCAGGCCCTTGAGCTTGCGCAGGATCAGGGTGCGGTGGGCCCATGGACAGGCCAGGGACACGTAGAGGTGATAACGACCGGCCTCGGCCTTGAAGCCGCCTTCGCCGCTGGGTCCAGGCTGGCCATCGGCGGTCACCCAGTGGCGGCGCTGTGCCTGTTCCCGCTGGAAAGCGCCATCTGCGCTACTTTCGTACCACTGGTCTTTCCAGTGTCCTTCGATCAGCAAACCCATGACTGGCTCCTTGGCTAATAAGCGTTGGAGCCCAGTCTAAAGGGATGAGTTCGAACTAAAAGCGCAAAGACCGGGCGTGAATGATCGATTAAATCGATTTGTCCCGAGCGTCCCAGTATTGCCGGGCTAATTCGAACGCCTGTTCCCGTGAGTGACCGAGGCCGCGCAGAGCCAGGGCCATGGTGGCGATCAGCGCCAGTTGTGGGTAGCTGTCCTCTACGTCGCCGCGCCACACGGCCTTCAAGTGCTCCGGCTCCAGGGTTGCCGGCTTGACGTGGCGCTGGTCGGAGAGGGCGGGCCATTCTTCATCCCAGCTTTCGCCACCGGTGGTGCCGTAGAGGTGGCTGATCGTGTCGGGGTTGATCTCGACTTCGCCGCCGTCGCCCTTCACCACAATCACATGGTCGCCGAGCAGGCCGCTGGCATCGCGGTGCACGCCCTGGTAACCGGGGTGGAAAATGCTTTGCAGGCCGCAGCGCGCATTCAGCGGGTTGAGCAGGCGCGCCAGGGAGTGGATCGGCGAGCGCAGGCCGAGGGTGTTGCGCAGGTCGATCATGCGTTGCAGTTGCGGCGCCCAATCGCCCAGCGGGATAAACGCCAGGTTGCCTTGTTCAAACGCGGTCCCGACCTGCTGCCAGTTGCGGCATAACGGAATTTGCAGGGTTTGCAGCAATTGTTCGGTGTACAGCCGGCCCGCCGTGTGTGCGCCGCCGCCGTGCATGAGGATGCGCACGCCATTTTGCGCCAGGCACTTGGCCGCCAGCAGGAACCAGGGCAGGTGGCGTTTCTTGCCGGCGTAGGTCGGCCAGTCGACATCCACATTCAGTGCCGGGGCGTTCAGGCGTTCGCGCACGGCTTCGGTAAAACCGGCGAGTTCTTCCGGGCTTTCTTCCTTGTGGCGCAGCAGCATCAGGAAGGCGCCGAGCTGGGTGTCTTCGACTTTTTCGTCGAGCAGCATGCCCATGGCTTCGCGGGCCTCGTCGCGGGTGAGGTTGCGCGCGCCGCGCTTGCCTTTGCCCAGGATGCGCACGAACTGCGCAAACGGATGCTCGGCAGGGGTTTCAAGGGTCAGTGGGGCAAAGTCGGTCATAAGCAATTCGTCGGCCGGGGCAGGCCCGCCAGCTTGGCGGCGAGTTTGGCGGGAGTGCCGTTGAACAGTGTGTTGAGGTGCAGGCTGTTGCCCTTTTGCGGGCCCAACTTCAAGGCGGTGTACTTGATCAGCGGGCGCGTGGCGGGGGACAGCTGGAATTCGGCATAGAACTGGCGCAGCAATTCGAGGATCTGCCAATGGTCCGGGGTCAATTCCAGGCCTTCGGCGGCGGCCAGGGCGTTGGCCACCTCAGGGGACCATTCGCTCAGGTCGACGAGGTAACCGTCCTTGTCCAGATCCAGGGTGCGCGCGCCTACGGTCAGGGTGTTCATAGCCAGGTGTTGACCTTGCTGTAGTCGAGCGACAGCTGCACGAAACCCGGGTAGTCCACGCTGTCGGCCCAGTCGGGCAGCGGCAGATTGCGCGCCAGCATGTCTTCGGCCAACACAAAGACCTTCACGCCCTTGGTGTGCAGGGCTGGGTTGTGCAGCCCGTAGGCGCCATCGCCGCAAAGCAGGATCGCATCCTCGGCGCCACAGATACGCAGGCAACTGGCGAGGCGGCTATCGGTAAAAGGAGAGTGAGATACCACATGTAAAGTCGACATCAGAGGGTTATCACCTGGTCGTAACGGTCAATCAGCCTGGAGATCGCCTCGCTGTCCAGCGACTGGGCATTGGCCGGCTGTGTCAGCCCGCGCTCACCCAGGCTGTGGCTGCAGGCGAACACGTCATCGATGCCGAACAGGCCCAATGCCTGCAGGTTAGCGCCGAGGTCCTTTTGCTGCACGGCCTTGGCGTCCTGGTGCGGCGCCAGTTGGAACACGCCGTCATCCATGAACAGCACGCCGATCGGCAGATCAAACGCGCCCCCGGCCAGCACGATATCCAGCGCTTCGCGCGCGCTCGGCCCGGCCCATGGCGCCTGGCGGCTGATCACTAACAAGGATTTGGACATGTCACGGCCCTCCAAAACAGATCAGGCGGTCGGCGGCTTGGGCGGCGTCGTGCAATTGTCCCAGGCCCGACAGCGCCCAGGGCGCACCCAGGTTGGCCGCGCTGCGTTGATAGCGGGTGGCTTCCTCGGCGTTAAGCACGCCACGACGCAAGGCGGCGGCGATGCACACCACGCCGTCGAGCTGATGCGTGCTGACCAACTCGCGCCATTGGCGGGCGATGTCCTGCTCATCCTGGGGCGCAACGATGGTGTTGGCGGCGCTGTAGACGCCATCCTGATAGAAGAACAGCCGCACAATCTCATGCCCGCCGGCAAGCACCGCCTGGGCGAACAGCAAGGCGCGGCGCGAGGAGGGCGCGTGGGCGGCGGAAAACACTGCAATCGCAAACTTCATGGAACACTCTGCAAGCAAACGTGGGCCAATGATAAAGCCGCCGCCGCGAAAAAGCCCGCCGTGATCAAAACGGTCACCCTCGATGATCGTTCTGACGATTGCCGGTATGCGCCAGGCTGCCTAGTCTGTGTGAATTCGAAACCCAAATGGAGTCCCCATGTCAGGTCCCTTGGCGTCCCTTAAAGTGTTGGATTTTTCCACCTTGCTGCCCGGCCCGTTTGCCTCCTTGATGCTGGCGGACATGGGCGCCGAGGTACTGCGTATCGAATCGCCCTCGCGCGTGGACCTGCTGCGGGTGTTGCCGCCCCATGACCAGGGAACTTCGGCCAGTCATGCCTACCTCAATCGCAACAAGCGCAGCCTGGCGCTGGATTTGAAGCAGGCCGAAGCGTTGGAGATCGTGCGCGCACTGGTCAAGGACTACGACATTGTCCTCGAACAATTTCGTCCCGGAGTGATGGAGCGCCTGGGCCTGGGTTACGAGGCGCTGAAGGCGATCAACCCGCGGCTGATTTACGTATCGATCACTGGTTACGGCCAGACCGGCCCTTACAAGGACCGCGCCGGGCACGACATCAACTACCTGGCGCTGGCCGGGGTCGCCAGTTACACCGGCCGCCAGGACAGCGGGCCATTGCCACTGGGCGTGCAGTTGGCGGACGTGGGCGGCGGTTCGCTGCATGCGGTGGTGGGGCTTCTCGCTGCCGTCATTTCCCGGCAGCAGAGCGGTGTCGGTCAATACCTGGATGTCAGCATGACCGATTGCTCCTTCAGCCTGAACGCCATGGCCGGAGCGGGTTACCTGGCCTGCGGGGTCGAGCCGGAATGGGAGAGCCATGTGCTCAATGGTGGCAGTTTCTACGACTACTACCGCTCTCGGGACGGACGCTGGATGTCAGTGGGCAGCCTGGAACCGGCCTTCATGCAGCAATTGTGTGAAGCGTTGGGGCGCCCGGAACTTGCCGCGCAGGGTTTGAAGCCAGAGCAGCAGCCGGCGCTTAAGCAGGCCTTGCAGGTGGAATTCGAGAAGCGCAGTTTCGAGCAATTGTGCGAGTTGTTTGCTGGGGTGGATGCCTGCGTGGAACCTGTGCTGACGCTGAGTGAGGCCGTGGCCCATCCGCAGTTAACGGCGCGGGCGCTGGTCAGCCAGGTGCCCAGGGGCGATGGCTCGAGCCAGGCGCAGATAGCCTGCCCGTTGAAATTCTCCGAGGGTTTGCCAGCGCACCGGCACATTGGCGCCGCCGTGGGCGCGCACAGTGATGACGTATTGGCGGAGCTGGGCTTGAGCCCACAGCGCATCAGCGAGCTGCGCAGCTCCAAGGTGATTATGTAGTGGCTGGGCGGACGCTATCGGGAGCAAGCCCCATCCCACATTTTGATCGTATTCACAGGCCTGAATGTGGGAGGGGGCTTGCTCCCGATGAGGCCTTTATTCCACCCTGGTTTCGCCGGTAAACACCAAGGTCTGCCGACAGCGCCGACACAGGTACCGCCGCCCCTGAGCCACCATGCCATGGCGTTGCGACGAAAACGGAAAGTCACTGTCCGCACACGGGCAACGGTAGATATAGCGGGTCACCTGGCGACGCTTCACGGCATAGGTGTGGCAGCGGTCCGGCGGTAGTTCATAGACCCCACGCATGATCAGTTGCCATTCCTCGCCATGGGGCTGGATGCGTTCGCCGAACAATTGGTGGGCAATCAGGTGCGCCACCTCATGGGCCACGGTCTGTTTCAGGAAGTGTTGGCTGTTTTCTCGGTACAACTGTGGGTTGAAGCGCAGCAGGTTCTCGTGCAAATGCGCGACACCGGCCTTCTGGCCCCGCAGCTTGAGGCTGACCTGGGGGCGTTTGAAGCTTCGTTTGAAAAAGGATTCGGCTTGCAGGAAACAATCTTCGACGCGGGTATTGAGTTGCTCGGGCATGCTGTACATATCTCCAGAGACATGCAGTATGCCGCAAAGCTGGGTGTTTCCGAATCTGTCAGGCGCCGAATGGTCATTCATCACGCACAAAGCCACCTTGCGGTGGCCTTGCCTTCACGGTTGGACGCGTCAGTTAGTGTAGATCGGGCCTACGCCCAGGCCCCAGACAATCACGGTAAACGCCATGATCGCTACCAGCACCACCAGGCCCACGGCCAGTACCGAGCTGGAAAACAGGAAGCCTTCGTCGGGATCGATGCTCATGAAGGTCGGCAGCCCCACGTACAACAGGTAGACCGTGTAGCAAATCGCTGCCGTGCCCACCACCATGCCCAGCCACATATGCGGGTAGAGCGCCGCCAGCCCGCCGATGAACAGCGGTGTCGCGGTGTAGGTGGCAAAGGCCACGCAACGCGCCATGCTGGGGCTGGCGTCGTAGGTACGGGCCATCCAGTGAATGAACGCGCCCATTACCGCCACGCCGCCGAGCATGGCCGCGTACGACATGAGGGTCATCCACAGCGCACTTTCCTGGGTCAACATGACCGGCGCGCGGTTGCCGATGACCCAGCCGACCTGGGTGGTACCGATAAACGCTGATACGGCGGGGATCGCCGCGAGAATCAGGGTGTGAGTGAGGTACATGTGGCCGATGCTTTCTTCTTTATCGCCACGAATTTCCCGCCATTCCTGGTCGGGATGGGTAAACAGCCCCACGACGTGATGGATCATGCCAGTCACTCCTGTCGTTATTACCATCGCCCCCCATCGGAGCGCCCACGGGCCAAATGGCCACAAAGGTCTGGATATATGTGTGCGACCTCAAGTCGCAGTATAGGAAGGGATGACCGGAATAACTGTAGGGCCTTTAGAGCAAATTGCGCTGTAAACAGGGGTCCTAATCGCGGCCGGGTCTTTTACTGTTAGCCCTTTAGCTGTTTTTTTTGCGTAAAATACCCGGCTTTTCGTCACACACCTCCAGCGGATCCAAGCGCCATGGGCACTCTTACGGTCAACCAGAACAAACTGCAAAAACGCCTGCGCCGCCTGGCCGGTGAGGCGGTCGCCGATTTCAACATGATCGAGGACGGCGACAAGGTCATGGTCTGCCTCTCCGGCGGCAAAGACAGCTACACCATGCTCGACGTGCTGTTGCACCTGCAAAAGGTCGCGCCGATCAAGTTCGAGATCGTTGCCGTCAACATGGACCAGAAACAACCGGGCTTCCCCGAGCACGTGCTGCCTGCGTACTTGAAGGCGCTGGGCGTCGAGTACCACATCGTTGAAAAAGACACCTACTCGGTGGTCAAGGAACTGGTTCCTGAAGGCAAGACCACCTGCTCGTTATGCTCGCGCCTGCGCCGTGGCACGCTCTACACCTTTGCCGATGAGATCGGTGCAACCAAGATGGCCCTGGGTCACCACCGCGACGATATTGTCGAGACCTTCTTCCTCAATATGTTCTTCAACGGCTCGCTCAAGGCCATGCCGCCCAAGCTGCGTGCCGATGACGGGCGCAACGTGGTGATCCGCCCGCTGGCGTATTGCAACGAGAAGGACATCCAGGCCTACTCCGACCTCAAGCAATTCCCGATCATCCCGTGCAACCTGTGCGGCTCCCAGGAAAACCTGCAGCGCCAGGTGGTCAAGGAAATGCTGGTGGATTGGGAGCGCAAGACCCCCGGGCGTACCGAAAGTATCTTCCGCAGCCTGCAGAACGTGCAGCCGTCGCAATTGGCCGACCGCAACCTGTTCGACTTCGCCAGCCTGAAAATTGATGAGACTGCCGCGTCGCGCTTCGTCAATGTTGTGAACCTCTGAGCTCATTCAACGCTCTGACACACGGCGCTTGCGGGCGCCGTGTTCAATTCAATTGCCAGCATTCAACAGCAGGAGAGGGCATGCGTGATTACAAGTGGCTGCACGAATACTGTCTGAACCGCTTCGGTTCAGCGGCCGAGCTGGACGCCCACCTGCCGGTGCCCAAGACTCCGGCGCAGTTACGCAAGATCAGTGATGATCGCTACCTGTCGACCTTGGCGCTGCGCGTGTTTCGCGCGGGCTTGAAACACAGCGTGGTGGATGCCAAGTGGCCGGCGTTCGAGCAAGTGTTCTTCGGCTTCGACCCGGAAAAAGTCGTGCTGATGGGCGCTGAGCATCTTGAGCGCCTGATGCAGGACACGCGCATCATCCGTCACCTGGGCAAGCTCAAGAGCGTGCCGCGTAATGCGCAGATGATCCTGGATATCGAGCAGGAAAAAGGCAGCTTCGGCGCATTTATCGCTGACTGGCCGGTGACCGATATCGTTGGGTTATGGAAATACCTGAGCAAGCACGGTCATCAGCTGGGCGGGCTGTCGGCACCGCGCTTCTTGCGGATGGTGGGCAAGGATACCTTTGTGCCGAGCTACGACGTGGTCGCGGCATTGAATGCGCAGAAGATTGTCGACAAGGCGCCAACCAGCCTGCGCGACCTGGCGACGGTGCAGGCCGCGTTCAACCAGTGGCATGCCGAAAGTGGACGGCCGATGTGCCAGCTGTCGATGATGCTGGCGTACACCGTCAACCATTGACCGGGGTCTATTGTGTGGCGAGCAGGCTCGCCACACAGTTACTCGGCCAACCGGCGGTTCAGTTGGTGCCGCCAGCGCACATACAGCAGCGCCGTACAAAACACCGCCAGGCTCGCCAGCATCTCCAGCACCCCGAACCACTGCCGGTTCGGGTCATACGCCGCCAGCGCGCCCTTGATGAAGTACAGGTTCACCACAAAGCACATCCACGAATGCCCGCGCGCACTGCCGACGATCATCCCCGGTGCCAGCACCAGCAGCGGTACCAGTTCGATCAGCAGGATCACCCACGGACGCGCGCCGTGCAGGTCGGCGACGAACAGGTAGTACCCGCACAGCAAACCCACCAGGGCGAAAAACGCCAGCAAGCTTAACGCGCGTGCAGCCTTGACCCGTGGCTCCAGCCACGCTTGCGGCGGTAGAACCTTAGGCTTCCTGGCCACGGCCGTTCTCCAGCAGCGTGGCGGTCTTGGCCAGGCGCAGGCCCAGGGCCCGGCACAGGGTGATTTCATGCGGGTCGAGCAGGCGTTTACCATCCGGTCCGGCATGGTGGCTGGCGCCATACGGCGTGCCGCCGCCCTGGGTGTCGAGCAGCGCCTGTTCGCTGTAGGGCAGGCCAGTGATCAGCATGCCGTGGTGCAACAGCGGCAGCAGCATCGACATCAGCGTGGTTTCCTGGCCGCCATGCAGGCTGGCGGTGGAGGTGAACACCCCGGCCGGTTTGCCGACGAGCGCGCCGGTGAGCCACAGGTTGCTGGTGCCATCGAGGAAGTACTTGAGCGGCGCGGCCATGTTGCCGAAGCGCGTCGGGCTGCCCAGGGCCAGGCCCGAGCAGTTTTTCAAGTCATCGAGGCTGGCGTACAGCGCGCCTTCGTCCGGGATGCTCGGCGCCACGGCTTCGCATTCGGTGGAGATCGCCGGCACGGTGCGCAGCCGCGCTTCCATCCCGCCTTGCTCGATGCCCCGGGCAATCTGCCGAGCCATTTCGCTCACCGAGCCATTGCGGCTGTAATACAACACCAGCACATACGGCGTAGTCACGACAGGATCTCCAGCACGTTCTCTGGCGGGCGGCCAATGATGGCTTTATCGGCGGTTTCCAGGATCGGGCGTTCCATCAGCTTGGGGTGTTCGGCGATGGCGGCAAGCAGTTGCGCTTCGCTGAGGCTGGCATCGGCCAGGTTGAGGGCCTTGTATTCGTCTTCGCCGGTGCGCAGCAGTTGGCGTGCGCTGATACCCAGCTTGGTCAGCAGCGCCTTCAATTGCGCGGCATTCAGCGGGGTTTCCAGGTAACGCACCACGGTGGGGGCGAGGCCTCGGGCTTCCAGCAGTTCAAGCGCACCGCGGGATTTCGAGCAGCGCGGGTTGTGATAAAGCGTCAGATCGGTCATGTGCGGGTCGCATCTTGCGTAAGGTGGCGGGTATTCTACCCGCGCGGCGTCCTGTCCTTAAACCGTAAGAGGCGATAGGTCGCAGCCAACGTTCATTTTTGCGAAGGATTACCCCATGACAAGGCGACTGATCGGTGCATTGGCGATCATCACAACCCTGCTGCTCAGCGGCTGCGGCAATGACTACGGCGTTGACCAGTACGGCCAGAAGGTCGCGGCCGAGCGCCTGGACAAACAGTGGCTGGTGGTTAACTACTGGGCGGAATGGTGTGGCCCGTGCCGCACGGAAATCCCTGAACTCAACGCCCTGGCGGAACAGTTGAAGGGGCAGGGTGTGGGGGTGTTCGGGGTTAACTTCGACAATGTGCAGGGTGCAGAGCTGAAAGAAGCCAGCGACAAGCTGGGGATCAAGTTCACCGTGCTGGCACAGAACCCGGATGGGATCTTCGACATTCCGCGCAGCGAAGCATTGCCGGTGACCTACATCATCGATGACAAGGGTAAGGTGCGCGAGCAGTTGATGGGTGAGCAGACGGCGGAAGGGGTGCTGGCCAAACTCAAGGCCTTGCGCGGCTAGAGTTGTCCCCTCCCACATTCGGGTCCCATCAATCCACAGATTGGGGAATCAGCCTTCTTCAAGCCACAGGCGAATCGGCTTGCCCTCGGCCGGCCAGAAGCGGGTCTGCTCGATCGGCGAGATGTCCCAGCGCTGTACGCCTTGCAGGGCCTGGAAGAAGCGCTGTTCCTGCTCCATCAAGGCCTCGGCGCAGAGCTTGCGGGTGCTGCCGAGCTTGCCGAAGCTGAGCTTTTCACCCTCGACGGTGTACGGCGCGAACCAGTGGTTGCAACCGCCATTGCCGTAGGCACGCCCATCGGCGCCGAGGGTGACGGTCAGGTGTGCGTAATCCATCAGCGGCCGCTCACCAATCCATTCCACCACGTAACTGTGATCCTGCTTGAGCTTGACCGCATCACCGGCGCAGCCACTCAGGGCCGCACCGACGGCGGCGAGCAGAAGCAGGCCTTTCATTGCCCGGCCTTCTGGCATTTCGGGCAGCGGTGCTTGTCGCCTTCGCTGGCCCAGCCCAGCTCGGCAATGCGCGCGTTGGCGGCCGGTTGCAGCGGCTCCTTGGTCAACTTGGTTTCCACCGCGAATTCAAACTCCAGCACAGTGTCGCAGCTGTCGCAGTTGACCTTCCAGGTGTGAATCTCCAGCTCGCCGAACTTCGGCCCGCGGGCCATGGCGACCCACTGGCCTGCAGGGCGGATGGAATAGCGTGCGTCACCTTCGACGGTAAGGCGCATGGACAAGGTTTTACTGCCGCGCAGGGTGACGATCAGCACGTCGTCATGCTTGATCGAACCACCGTTGCCGGTGACCTGGTAACGGCCCGGCACCAGGGCGCGGCATTCGATCAGGGTGTGTTGCGGGCTCAGCAAGCTGAAGCGGAAATCGTGTTCGGCCATGGATCCTCCAAATAGGCGCGGCATCCTATCACGGGTGCCCGCTGATCATGAGCCTGGTATGTGACCGCTGATCATCCTTCGACGAGGTTCTGCGCCCGGCCATCGGCCCACGCCGCAATATTGGTCAGAGTGGTGCCGGCAATCGCCGCGAGGGCCTCGCGGGTGAGGAACGCCTGGTGCGCGGTGATGATCACGTTGGGGAAGGTCAGCAGGCGCGCAAGTACGTCGTCCTGCAGGGGCAGGTCGGAGCGGTCCTCGAAAAACAGCTGGGCTTCTTCCTCATACACATCCAGCCCCAGGTAGCCGAGTTGGCCGTCCTTGAGCGCTTCGATCAGCGCCGGCGTGTCCACCAGGCCACCGCGACCGGTGTTGATCAGCATGGCGCCGGGCTGCATCTGCGCCAGGGAACGTGCGTTGATCAAGTGCTTGCTGTCGGCGGTCAGCGGGCAGTGCAGGCTGATGATCTGCGCCTGGGCCAAGAGCTCTGGCAGGCTCACATAGTCAGCGCCGAGGGCCTGGACCTGTGGGTTGGGGAACGGGTCGTAGGCGAGCAGCCGGCAACCGAAGCCCGTCATGATCCTGGCGAACGTGGCGCCGATCTGGCCGGTGCCGACCACGCCGACGGTCTTGCCCACCAGGTCAAAACCGGTGAGGCCATGCAGGCTGAAATCGCCGTCGCGGGTGCGGTTGTAGGCGCGGTGCAGGCGGCGGTTGAGGGCAAGGATCAGGGCCACCGCATGTTCGGCGACCGCGTGGGGCGAATAGGCCGGGACACGTACGATGGTCAGGCCCAGGCGTTTGGCGGCAGGCAGGTCCACATGGTTGTAACCGGCCGAACGCAGCGCGATCAACCGCGTGCCGCCCTTGGCCAGGTGTTCCAGCACCGGGGCGCTGAGGTCGTCGTTGATAAAAGCGCAGACCACCTCGTGGTGTTCGGCCAGGGCGACGGTGTCGAGGTTGAGCCGGGCGGGTTGGAATTGCAGTTCCAGGCCGCGCGGCAAGGGTTCGCCGAGGAAACTGTCGCGGTCGTAGGCCTGGCTGCTGAAAATAATCACGCGCATCAAAAAGCTCCCTGCAATTTACGAGTAACAAACATGCGCCTCCCTCCTATCAAATCAGGCTCAGGCGCTGACCCGCGCTTCACTGGCCAGCCGTGCGATGGCCATGTCCAGCTCGTCCAGCGCGGTCATGGCCCTGGCGTCGTCCTGCTTGAGCAGGGTTTCGGCGCGTTGGCAGGCGGCGCGCAGTTGCGGCACGCCACAGTAGCGGGTGGCGCCGTGCAGGCGGTGGACGCGTTCGATCAGGGCCAGGTTGTCTTTGGCGTCGCGGGCGACGTGAATGGCCTGACGGTCGGCTTCCAGGGAGGCCAGCAGCATGGCCAGCATGTCGGCCGCCAGGTCGGTCTTGCCGGCGGCCAGGCGCAGGCCTTCCTCGTGGTCCAGCACCGGCAATTGCACGCCTGGGCCCAGGCCTTCGACGGCGCGCTCCGGCACCTGGTTGCGCAGGGCCAGGCCGGTCCATTTCAGCACCACTTGGGCCAGTTGCCGTTCGCTGATGGGTTTAGTCAGGTAATCATCCATACCGCTTTGCAGCAAGGCGCGCTTTTCGTTGGCCATGGCATGGGCGGTGAGGGCGACCACGGGCAACGGCGTGCCATGGCGCTCGCTTTCCCACTGGCGGATCGCCTCGGTGCTCTGGCGCCCGTCCATGCCGGGCATTTGCACGTCCATCAGCACCAGGTCGAAGGTGTCCTGTTTCACCGCGTCGACCGCTGCGTAACCGCTTTCCACTGCTCGTACCTGCGCGCCCATGTCTTCCAGCAGGGTCTGCACCAACAACAGGTTTGCCGGGTTGTCGTCGACACACAGCACACGCGGAGCACGGCTGGACAATGGCTCGCCCGGTTCACTGCGTGACGGCCGCGGGCTGATCAGGTCGGACAGGGCACGGCGCAGCTTACGGGTACACGCCGGCTTGGCCTGCAACTGGCTGTTGGGGTTGGGCACCGACTCGTTGAACAGCATCTGTTCGGTGGTGGGGCACAACACCAGCACTTTGCAACCCAGGTGTTCGAGGTCCCACAGGTGCTGGTTGAGGCGCTCGGGCGGAATATCGTTGGCGGTGACGCCGAGTACCGCCAGGTCGATAGCCTGCTCGGTCTGGTGAGCGCTGGTGATACCGTTGGTCAGGCTTTCCAGGGTATTGAACGGCGTCACTTCCAGGCCACAATCTTCCAATTGGTGTTGCAGGGCCTGGCGCGCCAGTTCGTGGTTTTCCAGCACCGCCACGCGATGGCCCAGCAGCGGCGCGCAGGGCAGGTCTTCGACGTCGTCGCGGGTCTTGGGCAGGTTCAGGCTGATCCAGAATTCAGAGCCTTCGCCCGGCGTGCTGTCGACGCCGATTTCACCGCCCATCTGTTCGATCAAGCGCTTGGAAATCACCAGGCCCAGCCCCGTGCCGCCGGGTTGGCGCGACAGTGAGTTATCGGCTTGGCTGAACGCCTGGAACAATGCGCGCACATCCTGGCTGGACAGGCCGATGCCGGTGTCCTGCACGCTGATGCGCAGTTGCACGCTGTCTTCCTGTTCGTCCTCGACCATCGCCCGGGCGACGATGGTGCCTTCGCGGGTGAACTTGATCGCGTTGCTGATCAGGTTGGTCAGGATCTGCTTGAGCCGCAGCGGGTCGCCCACCAGCGCCAGCGGCGTGTCGCGGTAGACCAGGCTCACCAGTTCCAGCTGCTTGGCATGGGCGGCGGGGGCGAGGATGGTGAGGGTGTCTTGCAGCAAATCCCGCAGGTTGAAGGGGATGCTGTCGAGTACCAGCTTGCCGGCCTCGATCTTCGAGAAGTCGAGGATCTCGTTGATGATGCCCAGCAGATTGTCGGCGGATTTTTCGATGGTGCCCAGGTAATCCAGTTGGCGCGGGGTCAACTCGCTTTTTTGCAGCAGGTGGGTAAAGCCGAGTATGCCGTTGAGCGGGGTGCGGATTTCATGGCTCATGTTCGCCAGGAACTCGGACTTGATTCGACTGGCCTCCAGGGCCTCCTTGCGCGCCAGGTCCAGTTCGATGTTCTGGATTTCGATGGTTTCCAGGTTCTGGCGCACGTCTTCGGTGGCCTGGTCGATGCTGTGCTGCAATTCTTCCTGGGCGTTTTGCAGGGTTTCGGCCATGCGGTTGATGCCCGAGGCGAGCTGATCCAGCTCCTGGCTGCCCAAGGGTGGCAAGCGGGTTTCCAGGTTGCCGTCCTTGAGCTGGGCCACCGCTTGTTTGATCAGGCCAATCGGCGCGTTGATCGTACGGCTGATGCGCAGGGCCAGGGCTGCGGTGCAGATCAGCCCGATGGCAATCAACAACAGGCTGGCGAACAGGCTGCGATAGCCGCGCAGCAACATGCCGTTGTGGGACAACTCCACCTCGATCCAACCGAGCAGGCGATCGGCTTCATCGGGGATCAAATCGCCCGCCAGGTTGCGATGGCGACCAAACACCGGCAGCAGGTAGCGCGTGGCGTCGTTGCCGGTGCGCTGCAACAAGTGGGAACTGTTGCCGACCGGCGGCTGGTTGAGCATGGTCGGACCCGCGTGGGCGAGGGGCGCGCGGTCCGGCGCGAGGAACGCCACGGTACGCACGTCCGTCTGTTCCAGGGATTGGGTGGCGATACGCTCCAACAGATCGGTGTTCCTGCTGCTCATGGCGGGAGCCACCAGAGGCGCCAGTTGCTCGGCGATCATTTCGCCGCGTTGCAGCAGTTGGGCCTGCAACTCCGAGAGCTGCATCCAGGTGAAGTAACCCCCCAACAACAAGGCCATCAGGCTGGTTGGTAATAAGGTCAGCAACAGTACGCGGCCTTTTATCCCCATTCTTCTAAGCACGCCACTCTCCTGCTACCACACTGATATCAATCTTCCACGCGGGCATCCGGCCCGCGCCACCTGCGCAGTGTAGCCATTTGCGCGGTCTGGAATCTTGCAAATTCATCACAGGGGGCAGTCTTCGGACCATTTGATGCCGGGTAGCGACGGCCTGTGGCGGGGTTATCTTGAATAATCACTCATGGAGAAAACGTGCTTTGAAAAGGGTTGGCCAGTGTGTATCTGTCCTGGCGGGCGTGTTGACCTTCAACCGCGCCGCTGTTTGCGCTTTTTCCACTGGTGCGCGACCCACCAGCGCCAGTAACCCATGGTCAGGCAATAGGCCAATGCGCCCAACACGAGCCCCAACACCACCGAGCCCAGCAGGAAGGGCTGCCACAGCGTGCTCAGCTGGCCGCTGATCCACTCCCAGGTCAGGTCGTCGGGCAGGCTGCGCGACGGCACATTCATCAGCCAGGCGCCGGTCATATAGGTGCAGATGAACACCACCGGCATGGTGATTGGGTTGGTCAGCCATACCAGACTGATGGCGATGGGCATGTTGCCGCGCACGGTGATCGCCAGCACTGCCGCCAGGAGCATCTGCAAAGGGATCGGGATAAAAGCCGCGAACAAACCCACCGCCATGGCGCGTGCCACGGAGTGCCGATTCAGGTGCCAGAGGTTTGGGTCGTGCAGCAACGTGCCAAGAAACTGTAATGACTTGTGTTCCCTGATACTGGTTGGGTCGGGCATGTACCGTTTGAATAAGCGCCGGGGCATAAGGGGTCCAGGTCAGTTCGAGGGGCAAGTATGCCCGCATTCTATAAACAGAAAATTCAGACTTTGTGACAAAACATCATAGGACGCGCTGGGCACCCGTCTAAGACTGAGTGGATCACTTGAAAAGGAGGGTTCATGAAGACAGGGATGTTCGCGCTCGCGCTGGGGTTGCTGGCCCTGCGTTTTCTACCGGCGTTGCCGCCGACAGGGTGGCTGATAGCCATGCTGGTGCTGGCATTGATGCTATTGCCCTTTCGCACGTCGCCACTGGCATTTTTCCTACTGGGCTTGAGCTGGGCGTGCATCAGTGCGCAGTGGGCGCTGGATGATCGACTGCGCCCGGCGCTGGATGGCCAGACGCGATGGCTGGAGGGCCGTGTAACCGGGTTGCCGCAGCAGACGGGGACGGGCGTGCGTTTTGAGTTGGCCGACAGCCAGGCGCGCAACGCGCGGCTGCCCAAGCGCATCCGTGTGTCCTGGCACGGCGGGCCGCCGGTACGCAGTGGCGAGCGCTGGCGTCTGGCCGTTACGCTCAAGCGGCCTTCCGGGCTGCTCAATTTTCACGGTTTTGATCAGGAGGCGTGGCTGCTGGCCCAGCGCGTTGGCGCCACCGGCTCGGTGAAGGATGGCGAGCGCCTTGCGCCGGCTCGTCATGCCTGGCGTGACACTGTCCGCCAACGCCTTATGGCGGTGGACGCCCAAGGCCGCGAGGCGGGCCTGGCGGCCTTGGTGTTGGGGGATGGCTCCGGACTGGCGGCCGAAGACTGGCAGGTGTTGCAGGACACCGGCACGGTGCACCTGCTGGTGATTTCAGGCCAGCACATTGGTTTGCTGGCAGGCCTGATCTACGGGTTGGTCGCGCTGCTTGCACGCTACGGTTGCTGGCCCCGCACCTGGCCGTGGCTGCCTTGGGCGTGCGGCCTGGCCTTTGCCGCCGCGCTGGGGTATGGCCTGTTGGCAGGGTTTGGCGTGCCCGTGCAACGGGCCTGCGTCATGGTGGGGCTGGTGCTGTTGTGGCGCTTGCGCTTTCGTCACCTGGGGTTCTGGTGGCCATTGTTGCTGGCACTTAATGGGGTGCTGATCCTGGAGCCATTAGCCAGCCTGCAGCCCGGGTTCTGGCTGTCCTTTACGGCTGTCGCTGCGCTGGTCCTGGGATTTGGTGGGCGGTTGGGGCCGTGGAGTGTCTGGCAGGCATGGACACGTCCCCAGTGCTTGATTGCCGTTGGTCTGTTTCCTGTGCTGCTGGTGCTCGGTTTGCCCGTCAGCGTAAGTGCGCCTCTGGCTAACCTGATTGCCGTGCCGTGGATCAGCCTCGTGGTGTTGCCACTGGCGTTGCTGGGGAGCGCATTGTTGCCGCTGCCGCATGTGGGGGAGGGCTTGTTGTGGCTGGCGGGTGGGGCGCTTGACGTGTTGTTCCGGGGCCTGGCATGGCTCGCTGGGCAAATGCCTGCCTGGATACCGGCCGAGGTGCCCCTGGGTTACTGGCTGATCAGCCTGTTCGGCGCGGTGCTGTTATTGCTGCCCAGAGGCGTGCCGTTTCGGCCACTGGGCTGGCCGCTGCTGTTGTTGGCGGTATTTCCACCCCGCGAGCCGGTGCCCCATGGGCGGGTGGAGGTGGTGCAGTTGGATGTCGGGCAGGGTCAGGCATTGATCCTGCGTACTCGCCATCACACGTTGCTCTACGATGCCGGCCCGCGTTCGGGGGCGGTTGACCTCGGTGCCCGCGTGGTCGTGCCCGCGTTGAAAAAGCTCGGCGTAGGGACGCTGGATATGATGCTGCTGAGCCATGCCGACGCCGATCATGCCGGCGGGGCGTCGGCTGTTGCCCGAGGGTTGCCGATCAGACGTGTCGTGGGCGGTGAAACCGAGGGCTTGCCCGCGTTTCTCGCAACCCAGCCCTGTGTCAGCGGTGAACAGTGGATCTGGGACGGTGTGTCATTCGAGCTGTGGCAGTGGCCTGATGCGATTAAAGGCAACCCCAAGTCCTGTGTTCTGCAGGTCCAGGCCAATGGTGAGCGAATGCTGCTCACCGGGGATATTGATCGGGCAGCCGAGCGAGCATTTCTCGCCTCATCGTTGGCCGTGCGCACCGATTGGTTGCAATCCCCGCACCATGGCAGTCGCAGTTCGTCGTCATGGCCTTTTCTACAGCGGCTGGCACCCACATCGGTGCTGATTTCCCGCGGGCGTGGCAATGCGTTCGGCCATCCTCACCCGCAGGTGGTTGAGCGCTACCGGGCACTGGGCAGCCAGCTGTATGACAGTGCCGAGCAGGGCGCGGTGCGTGTGCAACTAGGGGCCTTCGAGCCACCGACTGTTGCGCGTAGTCAACGCCGTTTTTGGCGCGAAACGTTACCGTAACCCAGCCTTACTAAAGACCGGCGGCTGGGACAGACGGGTCCACGGCCGCCGAACCCCGCCGCCGAACCTATATGGTAAAGTGGCGCACTTTTTCGAGGGGACATTCACTGTGTGGGAATTGGTCAAATCTGGCGGCTGGATGATGTTGCCAATCATCTTGAGTTCCATCGCCGCACTCGGCATCGTTGCCGAACGTTTGTGGACCCTGCGCGCCAGTCGCGTTACCCCCGAGCATCTGCTGGGGCAGGTCTGGGGCTGGATCAAGAACAAGCAACTGGACAAGGAAAAACTCAAGGAACTGCGCGCCGACTCGCCGCTGGGTGAAATCCTCGCCGCTGGCCTGGCCAACTCCAAGCATGGTCGCGAGATCATGAAAGAGTGCATCGAAGAGGCTGCCGCCCGCGTCATCCATGAGCTGGAGCGCTATATCAACGCCCTCGGCACCATCGCGGCCATGGCGCCGTTGCTCGGTTTGCTGGGGACGGTGCTGGGCATGATCGATATTTTCAGCTCGTTCATGGGCTCGGGCATGTCCACCAACGCGGCCGTATTGGCCGGGGGCATCTCCAAGGCCCTGATTACTACGGCGGCGGGCCTGATGGTCGGTATTCCCTCGGTGTTCTTCCACCGTTTCCTGCAGCGGCGCATCGATGAACTGGTGGTCGGTATGGAGCAGGAAGCCATCAAGCTGGTGGAAGTGGTGCAGGGCGACCGTGATGTGGACCTGATTGGGGGCAAAGCGTGAAATTTCGCCGCAAGCAACGGGAAAATGTTGATATCAACCTCGCGTCGTTGATCGACGTGGTGTTTATCCTGCTGCTGTTTTTTGTCGTCACCACCACCTTCACCCGGCAGACCGAACTGCGCGTCGACCTGCCGGAAGCCGTGAGTGGTTCGCCGGCCGAAGACCAGGAAGTCAAGCAACTGGACATCGCCATCAGCGCCGACGGGGCGTTTTCGGTGAATAACCAGTTGCTGGAGAAAAACGACCTCGCCAGCCTGATCGCTGCCCTGGAGAAAGAGTCCGGTGGCGATACCAAAATGCCGTTGTCCATCAGTGCCGATGGCAAGACCCAGCACCAGGCCGTGATCACCGCGATGGACGCCGCCGGCAAGCTCGGTTTCAGCCATCTGCGCATGAGCACTGTCGAGGCGGCGAGCCAACCCTGATGGCCATGTCCGATCGTTTGCTCAAGGCCTGGTACGAGGGCCATCCGGCGCTCGCGTTGTTGCGTCCGCTGGAGTCGTTGTATCGCCGGGTGGTGCAGCGTAAGCGCGCGCGGTTCCTGGCGGGAGAGGGCGAGATCTATCAATCGCCGGTGCCAGTGGTGGTGGTCGGTAATATCACCGTGGGCGGCACCGGCAAGACGCCGTTGATCCTGTGGTTGATCGAACACTGTCGGCGCAGTGGCCTGCGGGTAGGGGTGGTCAGTCGCGGGTATGGCGCCAAGCCGCCGCAGTTGCCATGGCGCGTCGAGGCCGGCCACAGCGCCACGGTGTCGGGTGATGAGCCTTTGTTGATCGTGCAGCGCTGCGGCGTGCCCCTGATGATCGATCCCGACCGCAGCCGTGCGGTGAAGGCCTTGCTTGCCAGCGAAACCCTCGATTTGATCCTTTCCGACGACGGCCTGCAACACTACCGCCTGGCCCGTGACCTGGAATTGGTGCTGATCGACGCCGCCCGTGGCCTGGGCAACCGCCGTTGCCTGCCGGCCGGGCCATTGCGCGAACCGGTTGAGCGTTTGCACAGTGTTGATGCGCTGCTCTACAACGGTGCCGGCTCGGATCGCGACGATGGCTTTGCGTTTCGCCTGCAGCCCACCGCACTGGTCAACCTGCGCAGCGGCGAGCGCACGTCGGTGGCGTACTTTCCTGAGGGGCAGCAGGTGCACGCGGTCGCCGGTATCGGCAACCCACAACGTTTCTTCAACACCCTCGAAACGCTACACTGGCAGCCGATTCCCCATGCTTTTGCCGACCACGCGCCCTACAGCGCCGAGGTCTTGAATTTTACGCCGTCATTGCCACTGGTCATGACCGAGAAGGACGCGGTGAAGTGCCGCGCCTTTGCCCAGCCCGACTGGTGGTACCTTGCGGTAGATGCGGTGCCGTCGCCGGCGTTCGTCGCCTGGTTCGACACGCAGCTGATGCGCCTGCTGCCCGCCCGTCTTTTGCCTTAAACGCTTCTTTCCAGGAAACACTCATGGACACCAAACTGCTCGACATCCTCGCTTGCCCGATCTGCAAAGGCCCGCTCAAGCTCAGCGCCGATAAAACCGAGCTGATCAGTAAGGGCGCCGGCCTGGCTTACCCGATCCGTGATGGCATCCCGGTGATGCTGGAAAGCGAAGCCCGCACCCTGACCACCGACGAGCGCCTGGATAAATGACCACAGCCTTTACCGTTGTCATTCCTTCCCGCTACGCCTCGACGCGCCTGCCGGGCAAGCCGCTGCAACTGATCGGCAGCAAACCGATGATCCAGCTGGTGTGGGAACAGGCCTGCAAAAGCAGCGCTCAGCGCGTCGTGGTGGCCACTGATGACCCGCGCATCATCGAAGCCTGCAAAGGGTTCGGCGCCGAAGCGGTACTGACCCGTGAAGATCACAACTCCGGCACCGATCGCCTGGCCGAAGTGGCCACGCAGCTTGGCCTGGCGCCAGACGCCATCGTGGTTAACGTGCAAGGCGACGAGCCGTTGATCCCGCCGGGTGTGATCGACCAGGTGGCCGCCAACCTGGCCGCCCACGGTGAAGCGCGTATGGCTACCCTGGCCGAACCGATTGAAGACATCGACACCCTGTTCAACCCCAACGTGGTGAAGGTGGTCAGTGATGTCAACGGCCTGGCGCTGACCTTCAGCCGTTCGACCTTGCCCTGGGCGCGCGACGCCTTCGCCAAGAACCCTGACGTGCTGCCGGAAGGCGTGCCGTACCGCCGCCATATCGGTATCTACGCCTATCGTGCGGGTTTTCTGCATGACTTCGTCAGATGGGGCCCGTGCTGGTTGGAAAATACCGAATCCCTGGAGCAACTCCGAGCCCTTTGGCACGGCGTACGTATCCACGTGGGGGACGCCCTGGAAGCACCGCCTGCGGGTGTCGATACCCCGGAAGACCTTGAACGCGTCCGTCGCCTGTTGGGGGCCTGATGGAGGTTCTGTTTGTCTGCCTGGGCAATATCTGCCGCTCGCCCACCGCTGAGGGCGTACTGCGCCATAAATTGCGCGAAGCCGGGTTGGCGGGGCTGGTCGAGGTGGCGTCCGCCGGTACTGGCGAATGGCATATCGGCAATCCGCCGGACCAGCGCAGCCAACGTGCGGCGCTGGTGCGCGGCTACGATCTGTCGGCCCAGCGTGCCCAGCAGGTCTCCCGCGCCGACTTTGCGCGCTACGACCTGATCCTGGCCATGGACAACAGCAACCTGCGCAATCTCAAGGCCATGCAGCCCACTCAGGGCAAGGCGGAATTGGACCTGTTCCTGCGCCGCTATGACGCGGAAGTGGACGAGGTGCCGGATCCCTACTACGAAGGCGAACAAGGCTTCGAACGGGTCCTGGACCTGATCGAGCGGGCGTGTGATTTATTGGTGATCGAATTGAAGGGACGGTTATGACCTTGCAAGTACTGGCGCAGGTGTCGCTCAAGCCATTCAACAGCTTTGGCATTGATGTGCGTGCCCAACTGTTTGCCGAAGCCCACAGTGATGCCGATGTACGCGAGGCTCTGGCCTATGCGGCGACCCAGGCGTTGCCCTTGCTGGTGATCGGTGGTGGCAGCAACTTGCTGCTGACCCAGGACATTCCTGCCTTGGTGTTGCGCATGGCCACCCAGGGCATTCGGGTGCTGCAGGATGATGGCGTGCAGGTGGTGATCGAAGCCGAAGCCGGCGAAGCCTGGCACCCGTTTGTACTGTGGACCCTTGAACAGGGCTTCTGCGGCCTGGAAAACCTCAGCCTGATCCCCGGTACCGTGGGCGCTGCCCCCATGCAGAACATCGGTGCCTACGGTGTGGAGATCAAGGATGTCTTTGCCGGCTTGACCGCCTTGGACCGCCAGACGGGCGAGCTGCACGACTTCAGCCTGGAAGAATGCAACTTCGCCTACCGTGACAGCCTGTTCAAGCACGAAACCGGGCGCTGGCTGATCCTGCGGGTACGCTTCGTCTTGAGTCGCGCCAGCCACCTCAAGCTCGACTACGGCCCAGTGCAACAGCGCCTGGCAGGGCAGGGGATCACCGAGGTCACGCCGAGCGATGTCAGTCGCGCGATTTGCAGCATCCGTAGCGAAAAATTGCCCGACCCGGCAGTGCTTGGCAATGCCGGCAGCTTCTTCAAGAACCCGCTGGTATCGAAGGCCCAGGCTGAAGAGTTACAGGCGCTGTATCCGGACCTGGTGGCCTACCCGCAGGCGGATGGGCAGATGAAACTGGCCGCTGGCTGGCTGATCGACAAGGCCGGCTGGAAGGGCTTTCGTGACGGCGATGCCGGCGTGCATACGCTGCAGGCGCTGGTGTTGGTCAACTATGGCGGCGCCACAGGGCACGATATAGCCAACCTGGCCCAGCGTATCCAACGGGACATCGCCGAGCGTTTCAAGGTCGAGCTGGAAATGGAACCCAACCAGTACTAATACCGTGAAAACAAAAATGCCCCGCATCTTTCGATACGGGGCATTTTTTATGCAGCGAGTAAATCAGTCGTCGCGGCTCATGATGCCGAAGATCTGCAACAGGCTGATAAACAGGTTGTAGATCGACACATACAGGCTGACGGTTGCCATGATGTAGTTGCGTTCACCGCCGTGGATGATGGCGCTGGTCTGGAACAGGATGCACACGGAGGAGAACAGCACAAAACCCGCGCTGATCGCCAGTTGCAGGCCGCTGATCTGGAAGAACATGCCTGCAACCACCGCCGCCAGCAACACGAAGAAGCCTGCGGTGATGAAGCCACCCAGGAAGCTCATGTCCTTGCGGGTGATTAGCACGTAGGCCGACAGACCACCAAACACCAGGGCCGTCATGGCAAACGCCGAGCTGACCACTTCCGCACCGCCGGCCATGCCGAGGTAGCGGTTGAGGATCGGGCCGAGGATAAAGCCCATGAAACCGGTCAACGCAAACGCAGACACCAGGCCCCAGGCCGAGTCACGCAGCTTGTTGGTCAGGAAGAACAGGCCATAGAAGCCGATCAGTACGACAAAGATATTCGGATAGCCGACCCGCATCTGCTGGGCCACGAACGCCATCACGCCGCTGAATGCGAGGGTAAGGGCGAGCAAGCCATAGGTGTTGCGCAACACGCGGCTGACTTCAAGCTGCTCAGCCTGCGCGTTGCCATTCACTGCGTAATTCTGTTCGCGCATGGCGACACTCCTTCGGTTTTGAAACGTTCAGTCGCAAAGATCATAACAGACGCTCTGTAACAAGCTATGGCGAGAGTTTGACAGTGTGTTTCATTCGGGTATTATGGCGCCCGCTGAGACAGGATGGGCTACTCTAATCCTGTGACGCACAAGGGAAATTGGCAGAGTGGTTGAATGCACCGGTCTTGAAAACCGGCGAACGTTAATAGCGTTCCCAGGGTTCGAATCCCTGGTTTCCCGCCAAGATTCAAACGAAAGCCCCGCAATGCGGGGCTTTTGTGTTTCTGGGGTTTGGCGACCTCGGGCTTTGGGGGCGGGCGATGACCATTGTTCTTCGCGCAAAAAACCAACCCGGTGTCGAGAACTGTGTGAACCCATCCGCATTAACCCATATGCACAAGGAACGATGCTAATTAGCCATGCTCCAACCATCCGTGCCAAGCCTGCCCAGTGGGGGCATGGCTCAATCGGCTCCGCGTAAACGGCGGCGTGCGCTACTCCATTACAAGGACGCAAGCTTTATGCAGTCATCCCCCTCCCAAGCGCCTTCCGCCACCGGCGAACTGATCGCCAGTTTCCGTCACGGCAAGGGTTTTCTGATTTTCAGTTTGATATTTGGCGTTGTGTTGTTAGGTCTCGCCGGGTTTGTGTTGTATCTGGGCACGATCCTGCCACCGGGCAATGAGGGGCCGGTCAGTCTCCAACCGTCCCGTGGCATGGCCTTCAGTTTCAGTAACCCACATACCTTGATTTACGCCACCAGCGCTTTGCTGGCCGTTCTCGGGCTTGGTGTATTTGCCGCTTACGCCTGGCACAGGAAACTGCGCGCGCCGCGTTACACAGTGTATGAGCACGGCATCGAGCGCATCATCGACGATCAGCGGGAATACACCGCCTTTGCCGAGATTGACGACCTGTATCTGTTTGGCTCCGGGCAAACCGTGCTGACCGGCATGATCACCAACGTGGCCTACCGTCGTAATGCCACCGAGCCGTTTCATCGGGTGATCGAGAGCCTCAAGGGCTTTCACGACTTCCAGCAGTTGGTCCGTGAGCTGCACGTACGCGCACGTCTGCCGGGGGTAGTGGCGACGCTGGAGTCGGGCGGGGCGGTCAGGTTCAATTGCATCAGCTCCGGGCAGGTCTGGGGCAAGCGTGTCACCGGCAACTTCCTCAAAATTACCACGACGCCGATTGTGGTGAGCCAGGATTTTCTCGAATACCAGGGGCGCATAGTGCCGATGTCGTCGCTGCGTAGGGTCGACCTCAACGCCTGGACCGAAAAGGTGGTGATCAAGGACGAGAGCGGCAAACCCGTGTTGTCGACCATCGCCACCGGCATTCTGAGCCACGATCTGTTCCTCAATACCCTCGATGCCGTGTTTGCGGCTGAAGAACAAAAACGTGAGCCGGCAGCGTCAAGGATGAGTACTAAACGATGATCTATCGCGGCGCAGGCTGGCTGACGCTGTTCACACCGGTGGCCATGGTGTTGTTGCTGATGGGGTTGTGGCCCGACCCCAGCGTCAAACCCGGCAATACCTCATCGATGCAACTGCTGATGGGGGCGGGGATTGGCTCGGGTATCAACACCGTGCTGGGCTTTGTACTGAATCGGCAGGTGCATGAAGATGGCGTGCGCCATCACTTCTTTTTCATGCCCATGCAGTGGCCGGCGCTGGCGATCATGATTGTCTGCGCGGTGATTGCCCTGCTCAAGTAAGGCTGCCGACCGCTTCGGCAGGGGCGGCGGCTTCTTGCCCAGCCTGGCCTTCATCACCACGTCGCGACTGTCGTAGTGATACCGTCTACCCAGCCATCCCCGGAGCCTGCTGGATGAATCGCCAACGCCCACCCCGCCTCGTCGTAACGCCTCCAGCGGTGCCAGGCACTGAATACCCTGCCGGGCACCCACCTGTCTGGCATTACGGCCCGGATGTACCGATCGTTGGCAGCAGTGGTCGGGGTATTTTAGGTTTCTGCATTGGGCTGTTTATGCTTTTGCCGGGCTATGTGCTGGCGATGTTGCTCTTTGTCGGGCTCGGAGCGCTACAAAGTGCGCCGTCCAGCGATGGGTCGAGCTTCACAACGTCCTCGCTCCTCCTGTGCATGCTTGGCACTGCAGTGCTCATCGGTGCGATGTTTGCGTGGATGGCCTCTGCGCCTCATGTGCAGGCCTTTACGTTCGATGAACACCAGCAACTGCTTACACTCATCGTCATCCGTCGTGGTCGCAGACCCACCGAAGTGCGTGTGCCATTTAGCGACATCATCTACGTCTGCCCCTACGTGCTCGCCCGGTTTGATCGCGATGGGCATTTGCGCGTCGTGTGTCAGGGGCCGAAGGACAAGGTGTTCGAATATCAATTGGGAGAGAGTATCTCTCTGGACGAAATGGCGTTTCATGCTGAGTGGTTGCGGGGAATGATAGGGGAGCGGATGCACGAACCATTGAACTTGGACAAGTGACGCACGTATGTGAATAGCGTCTTGAAGCGACTCCCATGACTTTCGATGTTGAATTTTCCGGGTTAATCCCCACAAGGACGGTGAAATGACCCGCTATTTCAAAAGCCCAGACAGTGACCAGGTTGAAGAGGTCGATGCGTTTCAAGTTCTGGCGATATTGTTTCTGGGCGCGATCTATCTTCTCTTCGCCGGCCTTTGGCGGCACTTGCTGATTTGGGGCCTGGCGATAGGGGTGGGTCTGCTCGCAGGCCCTCCTTGGGCGGCTATACCGATTGCGGTATTACCCATCATCTACTGTTTTCTGATACGCAAAATCGTAGCGGACGAGTACTTGAAGAAGGGCTGGGCTGAGGTGCCAGATCCAAAGCTTGCGCTCAAGGAAGCAACGCCACGACCACCAACTGCTCTTTGAACTTGGTGTACAACGTGAGCGTGTGATTCAGGTAGATTTTCGATCCGCTTGCTCGTTTTTCCGGCGAGCCACTGCTCCACACGCCAAATACGATGACTTCTGTGCCTTTGCCCAGTGTCTGCAGCCACTCGCTGTCTTTATCTCCAACACTGACCTTGAAGACGCTTGTCACATTTTCTGCGTCGGGCCGTTCGTATTTAGCCGTGAGATTCAGATAGCTCATGACCCGGCCGCTGCCTTCATCTGGCACGTAAACCCGGTCGACCGTGCCCACCACTGCGAAGGGGTGGCACTCGCTCCCCAGGCGTTGCTGCATTCGCCATGCATCTTCGTAGCGGTTTTTTTCAAAGAAAAAGTCTGACCAGCGAATTTTCTTAGTGCCAAAGCGCAGCACCAGATGTTGAGCCAGTTCATCATCCGCTTCGCACCGCTCACGCAGCTTAAGCAGATCAGCCGTAGTGCGCAGGTAGCTGGCCAGTTTTTTGCCGCTTGGCTGATATAGCTTGGGCTGTCTCTGCGTGGCAGAGCCATCCGTTGCTGAGGTCGTAAACTGAGCACCAGAGAGTGATTTGCCACCCAGATTATTGTGCAGCAGTAACAGGCGCAGTTCGGAAGCGCCGGCGTTGAGCGCTCCGATAAAGTCGGGATCGGACTCGGCGGCGACGATAGTTTTCAACTGGCCGAGGGCGTCGTATTTGCACCCGGGTTTGTGGTCGGAGTCACGACCGGCAGTCAGCCCGATGTAGGCGGCGCGGTCGAAAGGTTCCTTTCCCGATCGGTTGACGAGTCCGCGCGGTACAAAGCGCACCGGTGCACGGCAGTTGCCGCCGTCACACACCAGCGATGGAATTGTGCGGTTATGATCGCTGAGCGTTTGAAGTGCCTCGATAGTGTGCGGATGGCCCAGCGCATCCAATGCCGACGACATTTTTATTCCTTTGCCCACGCATAGCTCCTGATTGAAACGGCAGTTGAGTGGGGCTCATCCTATCAAGCGAAATCCCTGCCTGCGACCCGTAGTGCCGGGTCGTCCGCGCTTGAAAACCGCGCCAACTCTACGGCCGCAGTAATCGCTGCGCGTGCTTGAGGGCTATTCTTCCAGCACGTCGAACCAAGTGCCGCGGATGCTTGAGCCAGGATGTCGCTCACCTCTGACTGCGCGAGGTTGGCCAGCGATTCGATACCCATCTGCTCCAGCCGAGCAATGACGGTAGGACCTACGCCTTTGAGTGCGAGCAAGGCCGCTCTTTCTTCCCATGAGAATGGCATCTGCAAATTCCTTTTTTCAATGAGCCTTCAGGGGGGCGTTGCAGCTGTAATTTAAGTTGATGGGCCCCAAATACAGGGCGAGACCTCCCTCAGCCACACCCGCAGCCGATTTCGAAGGCAGTGACGCATGGCTCAGCAGAAAAGCTGAGCCACCGAAAGCAGGCAAATCACCTGGACAAAAATCTGAGCTCGAATGGGATGTTTCATCTGCGTTACCCTCCTGTACAGCTGCGGGTGAGAGTGTCGTGCACGATGTGAATCTTATCTGGATCGCCAACAACACTCGCAACTGTTCTACCGAGTATAGATCCTGAAACGAATCTTTCACGATGGGGCCGATTCAGGGCCCGGCAGGCGCTGTTTACAACTATCTGCCCAGCCCATCGCACTTTTTTTCATTTCTCCAATCTATCTTTGTCCAAGCCCCGCCGATTTCCCGCGAGGGCAAAAGAACCAGATCGGGTGCCGATGGATCGCACGTTACCTTTATTCAAGACTCGACGGATGCACCGGCCACTGTTGCTGGCCGTGGTGTTAATGTTCTGCGCCAATGGGTGCACCCAGCAGCAGGGGCGGGACATAGCCAAGCAGTTCAGCAATGGCAAACCCGATGAATTCTTCCAGACCAGTGTCGATCGCATGGCGACACTGGGCATGCGCGACAACTTGCAAAGCCTGTATTTGCTCATGAACAAGCTCTATCTGCGTAACCCCAACCAGTGGCGTCAATCGGGTTATCCGGATGCGGTGAGCGCTGCGCGGGAGATCCGCCTGGCCATTGAACAGCGCCGCTCATTGCCCGCCCTCGGTGAGCGTCGCGACCTGGCGGCCCTGAGTTATTCCTTGAGCCCTGAATTTCAGGGCGACCGGGTCGGCGCGTTTATCTATGCAATCGGCAGCATGCTCGTGACTGCCCATGGGGGCCGCACTGAGTTCTACATGACCGATTCGATCAACCCGCAGTTCGTCAGCAACGCCGCGCGTAACATCGAAAAGGCCACCTGGTTGCTCAGCAAGCGTCAGGATGCAAATGGCGTCCTGCTCCTGTTTTCCAACGAAATATCGGAGGAGGGCAGTAACCTGAGTTTCGCCGTCGAGTTCGGCAAGATTGTGGCGCGTCTGGACCTGTTGACCCAGATGCTCGATGAGCGCTACCGCCGTATTGGGCTTAACTATGCACAAAGCCTGTTACTGATGAATTTCCTGCCGGTGCAGTAATGCAGTTCGTCGCCAGGCACTTAAGCCCCAAAGCCGGTTGCCGATGCAGATTTTATCCCGTTGTGCTCTGTTATTTCAGAAGAGCGTTATCAAGCATCTGACAGTTGAAGAGTTGGGCGCGATGACGGAGATGTATGCTGTTTCTGTTTTGAATGTAGGAAGCGGCCTATCTTGCATTCCGATGCTTGAAACACCTCTCTATGCGCAATAGCCTCGGATTTTTTTGAAAGAACGAGGCCCTACCTTGGGTAAGCGAAAAACGGTCTGGCCGACGGACCGCGAAATACGCCTGCGCTTTATCCTCTTCGCTGTGATCGACGCCGCGAGTGTTCAGGGCGTTCCCTCCGAGTTGTTGCTGCCGGCACATAAACTGCTGCGTGACTCGCCGACAGAGGCGCAGTTGCTCGCCGCTCTGGGTGAAATTCTTGCCGCTGATGAAATGCATGGGTTCAGGTTGCCACCGGGGTCGGAGGCCGATGAATTGATGCAGTCCCTGGAGAAGCCCGACGGCTAGCGTCATCCGTTAGATCGTTTATTTCCTTAAGATTGGACGAGATTCCTCAATCGAATATCCATGACGTCCATTCATGCGGGCTAGCGGATGTAAGTAACGCAATAGCGCCTGAATCATCGTTATCACGCCAAATACAGCTGTTTTGTTCAACTAAGCGTCCCTGAGAACATCCATTCCTGCTGCTGCGCCGTCGTCTTGCACAGCCCTCCGGCCTCTCTAGAATCGGCGCCAGAACTTAGCCATTTCCTGTCGATTACGGAGTTTCGAACATGATGAATGCAATGCAGATGCCGATGAACACCTCCATGCCAATGATGCCGATGATGGGCATGCCGATGATGATGGCGACCATGAAATGCGAAATGGCCGCTGACGCCATGATGTGCACCATGAAGCCGGCGGCAGGCATGGACATGGCGCAGTTCAAGACCAACGCCGAAATGATGGCGATGATGATGAACTGCGGCATGCCGATGATGATGCAGTGCGCTAATATGTCGATGATGTGCATGTCGGCCGACGCCATGGCCATGATGACCGGCATGAACATGATGCCGATGATGGGCATGCCGATGCCCATGATGAAGTGCGTCATGGAGTGCACCATGATGGCCGATGGCATGATGTGCAAAATGATGCCGATGCCGGGCATGAGCATGGACATGATGAACAACTGCTGCATGCTCATGAACAAAATGATGAACGACTGTGCCATGCCCATGATGATGAGCTGCAACGGCATGCCGATGATGTGCTGCACCTGCTGACAGGTCCCGCGCCATAAAAAACGCCCCGATAAGTCGGGGCGTTTTTTTTGCCGGGATTAATCCAGCCGCTCGGGGTAGGTGATCACCAGGAACGCTACGGCTTCGCTGTCCGCCGGGTTGCGGTAGCGGTGGGGCTGGTCGGCGTAGAACAGGATCGAATCGCCGGTGGACAACAAGTAGCGCTCGTCATTGACGCTGACTTCCAGCACGCCTTGGGCCACCACCAGGTTTTCCTGGATGCCCGGCCCGTGGCCTTTAGAGACCTCCTCGCCAAGTGCACGCAGGCGAATCTCGTAGAACTCCGACTGGCGTGCCGTGTCGTAGGGAAACAATGCGCGGCTGATAAATGCGCCATCGGCACTCACCAGGCGTTTGCTCTGCTGCGCCGGCAACACTTCAACCCCTTCGAACGCGCGATCCTCCAGGAACGCCGCCACCGACACCTTCAGACCCTTGGCAATTTTGCACAGCACCTTGATCGACGGCACGCTGCGCCCGGACTCGATCTGCGCCAGCATCGCCCGGCTCACGCCGCAGGCGCGTGCCAGAGCGTCCAGTGACAGGTGCCGTTTGCTGCGCAGCCGTTGCAGGTTATGCGCCACGCACAGGCTGATCACATCGTCATCGGTGTTGGGTTTGGGCAGTGGTTCGGGAGGTTCGGGAATCACATGCAGGAAATTCATTGGCCTACGCCCGGCGTGTATCGCTGGGTGTTGTGGCGTGGGTGGTAAACACCGCCAACCCTGCGCGTGCCGCGTACATCGTCCACATCAACTCGGCCGCAGCACGTGCCTGGCGGCGTTTGCGGTGGAGGGTAAAGTCGATGACGGTGGCGGATGTGGGCATGGGGGCGCTCTCGTAGGTAACTCAGTGGCTCCAGATTAATGCGTGCTGGTTATTTCTTTAAATACTGAGTTTGCATGTGTTAATTCGATTTTGGACTTAAAAAATAGAGCGCGTCCGACGCTGTTGTGGGAAGCGTCTGGTCCGTTATTAAGGCGTGACTTGGCGAGCATCGTTGCCTTCCCATCACTGTTCGCGTGATGGCCAAGCCTTTCACGCTCCCGCATTTCGAGGATCCGCCCATGCTGCTGCGCCCACCTCCGTTCCTGTTTGCCGCCCTGACCTTAAGCTCGCTGGTGCACGCCGAAGACCTGCAATTGGCGCCGGTCGAAGTCACCACGCCAGAGGCCAGTGCCGGCGAGGTCGCCCAGGCGCAGCTCAAGAGCGTGCCCGGCGCCACCAATTACATCGACATGAGCAGCGTGCAGCAGGGGCGGGTGAGCACCAACGAAGACGTGTTCAAGTACCAGCCGGGGGTGTACGCCAAGGCGGCGAATAATGAAGGGGTGAAGCTGTCCATTCGCGGTTCGGGCCTGAACCGCAGCCCGGGCGCCCATGCTTCGGGGCTGTACGAAATGTTCGATGGCTTGCCGCTGACCGGCCCCGGCGGCACCCCTTATGAACTCAAGGACCCGTTGTGGCAAAGCCGCGTCGAGGTGCTGCGCGGCGCCAATGGCTTTGATCAGGGCGCGTTGGCGCTGGGCGGCGCGGTCAACTACGTGACCCATACCGGCTACGACGCGCCGAAATTGCAAGTGCGCTATGAAGCCGGTAGCCGTGGCTATGCCCAGCGCGAGATCAGTTCGGGCCAAGTGCTGGGGGATGCCGACTACTACATCAGCCTGACCGACTCGGAATCCGACGGCTACCAGCGCCAGAGCGCGGCCACCGGCAAAGGCATGGCCGCCAACTTCGGCTACCGCTTCAACCCGGACCTGGAAACCCGCTTCTACTTCCGCTACCGCGAAACCACCAACGACACCCCCGGCAAACTCACCCGCGCCCAGATCAGCCACGACCCGCGCGCCGCCAACAGCCTCAACGCCGCCCGTGATTCCAAGCGCCTGCAACCGGGTTCCACCTGGATTGCCAACAAGACCACTTTGCAGCTGGATGACAGCTCGCGCCTGGAAGTCGGGCTGGCGTACCACGATTACCCGATGGACCTGCGCGAAGGCACCAACCGCCTCAAGGTTGCCTACACCGATATCAGCAGCACCTTGAATTACATCCGCCAGGACACGTTATTCGGCCACGACAGCAAAACCACCCTCGGCCTGCGCACCACCCAGGCGATGCCCAACAACGGCACATCGGAATACGTGCGCACGCCTTTCAACAACACGGCCATCTACACCCCCGGCACCAAGACCCGCGACTACAGCTACCTGGGCTCCGACACCGTGCTGCATATCGGTAACGACCTGGAACTGGTCGAGGATTTGTGGCTGACCACCGGCCTGGCCGCGATCTACACCCGCCGTGAAACCCAGGTCACCTATCCCGACGGCCAGGCGCCGCTCAGCCAGCACGACTGGGACTACGCTCCGCGCATCGGCCTGCGGTATGACTTCAACCCGCAGTTGCAGGTCTACGGCAACCTGAGCCGCTCGGTCGAGCCGCCGCATGCGTGGTCGATGATCTGGGGCTCCAATAAATACTTTCCCGTGGGCAGCGGCCCGGCCACTGGATTACAACGCGAAGGCGTCAGCCTGAAAAACCAGACCGCCACCACCCTGGAAATCGGTGGTCGTGGCGAAGCATGGCTCGGCCAGTGGGATCTGGCGCTGTACCGCTCCGAAGTGCGTCACGAACTGCTCACCGTGGAAACCCAGGCACAGACCTCGACCAGCAATGCCATCGTCGCCGAATCCAACGCCAGTCCCACCGTGCACCAGGGCGTGGAGCTGGGCCTGCTCAGCCCGCTGTGGGACGGCGGCCGCAGCGGCAAGCTCGACGTGCGCCAGGCCTATACCTTCAGCGATTTCCACTACCGCGACGACGACCGTTTCGGTGGCAACCGCTTGCCGGGCATCCCCAAGCACTACTATCAGGCGCAACTGCGCTACAGCCACCCGACGGGGTTCTACACCAGCCTCAACACCGAGCATTCCTCACGGGTGGCGGTGGACTACGCCAATTCCTATTACGCCGCGTCCTACACGCTCCTCGGCGCCACCGTCGGCTACGACGCGCCCAAACAGGACTGGCAAGCCTGGGTCGACCTACGCAACCTCACCAACCGCCGCTACGCCAACACCGTCACGCCGGCCTACGACGACAAGGGCCTGGATGTCGCACGCTCCACCCCGGCCGATGGACGCGGGATCTACACCGGGGTGTCATGGAGCTGGCGCTAAGAGGACACACAGGTACCTGCTGCATGGAGATCAAACTGTGGGAGGGGGCTTGCCCCCGATAGCCATAGGTATCTACACAATTTTCAGAGACTGGCGAGTTCCCCTGTGGCGAGCGGGCTTGTCCCGCGTTGGGCCGCGTAGCGGCCCCAAAACAGCCGCTATGGAGTTTCTGATACACCGCATTCTGCTTTACTGGGGCTGCTACGCAGCCCAACGCGGGACAAGCCCGCTCGCCACAGGGAGATTTGTCAGGGGCTGAAAAGTTGTGTAGATACCCATGCCCCGATAGCGGTGTATCAGCGACAGATAAGCTGACTGACCCACCCTCTATCGCGAGCAAGCCCCCTCCCACAGTTGATTCGTGGTGCTTTCAGCGCTTGTTAGCCCCTTGCCCCACTATCGTTTTACTGGCATTGTTTGCGCAATTGGTAATTCTTCCCATTTGAGACTCTTTTGCGCATGCATGACATTCCGGCCGCGCTGGGCGATTCAGTGCGTCAGCAGACCCTTACGGCGATGTACAGCGAGCACCACGGCTGGTTGCATGGCTGGCTGCGCCGAAAACTGGGGTGTTCCCAGCACGCCGCCGACCTGGCCCACGATGCCTTCATCCGTGTGCTGATGCTCGCCGAGCCGCAAAATATCAAGGAACCCCGGGCCTTCCTGGCCACCACGGCGGGGCGCTTGTTGATCGATGGCGTCCGGCGCCGACGTATTGAAAAAGCCTACATGGAAGCGCTGGTAATCCAGAGTGAGGACGCCGGCATGCCCGACCCGGCCGCGATCCATGTCGCCCTGCAAGCCCTGGAACGCATCGCCGAAATGCTTGCCGGCTTGCCCGCCAAGGCCCGCGAAGCCTTCCTGTTGAGTCGCCTCGACGGGCTGACCTACAGCGAAATCGCCACGCGCCTGGACGTGTCTGCCAGTACCGTCAAAAACTACATCTCCAGTGCCCTGGTGCACTGCTACCACAGCCTGCACGCAGCAGACCCGCTGGCATGAGTTCTGAACAGATCATCCAGCAAGCGGCGAATTGGCTGACCCGCCTGCACGACGAAGAGGTCAGCGACGCCGAGCGCCAAGCCTTCAACGCCTGGTGCCAGGCAGACCCTCGCCACGCCGTCGCTATCGAACGCATGCGCTCGCTGTGGGGCAGCCTCGACACCTTGCCCGCACAACCCGCACGCCTTGCCCTGAACCGCGCGTTTGCGCCGCGACGCGCACGCGGTGCGCAGGTGATGGGTGTGCTCGGCATCGTGCTGTGCGGTTGGCTGGGCCTTGAGCACCTGCCGGTATGGATGGCCGACCAACGCACCGGCGTGGGCGAGCGCCGTCAGATCGCCCTCGAAGACGGCAGCCAGTTGCAGCTCAACAGCAACTCGGCGGTGGACGTGAAATTCGACGGTCACCAACGGGTGATCGAACTGCTGCAAGGCGAACTCTGGGTTGACGTGGCCAAGGACGTGCAACGGCCCTTCGTGGTGCGCACCGACCAAGGCACGGCGACCGCCCTGGGCACGCGTTACCTGGTCAAGCGTGCGCCAGACGGCACGACGGTGGTGACGGTGATCGAGTCCACCGTGGCGGTCGAAGGTGATGCCCGCGAAGGCGTCAAGGTCAGCGCCGGCCAGCGGTCGATCCTCGACCATGGCCGCGCCCAGCCACCCGAGGCCATCGGCAACGCCGACCCGGACGCCTGGACCCGTGGCCTGCTCAGGGTCAACGACCAACCGCTGAGCGAGGTGTTGCAAACCCTGGCCAGCTACCGCCACGGCCTGCTGCGCTTCGACCCCCAGGCCCTGCAGAACCTGCGGGTGACGGGGGTGTTCAAGCTGGATGACACGGCGGCGGCGCTGTCGACCCTGGCGGATAACCTGCCGATCCAGGTGGAGTACTTCACCGACCTGCTGGTGGTGGTCAAGCCACGCTGAGGCCTCTCCCCGCATATCCACCATCACACAAATCCGTAGCAGCTGCCGAGCGCAAGCGAGGCTGCGTTGGCGGTGTGTCAGGCATAACGCAAACGCAGCCTCGCTTGCGCTCGGCAGCTGCTACGGGGGGCGCGATGGGTGGCTACGTGCGTTCAGTCATTGCCTTGGCGCAGGCGCTTGTACAGGGTGTTGCGGCTCACCCCCAGCTCCCGCGCCAGGTGGGAAATGTTCCCACCGGCCGCCTTCAATCGCTGGCTCAGGTCGATGCTGTCATCCGGGTACTCATTGGCGGGCAGCGGTGCCGTCACTTTCAAATCGACAAAAAAATCATCCGGCAGATGCTCCGGGCGAATCGGCTGTTCCTCGGCCATCGCCAGCGCCACCTGCAGCACGCTGCTCACCTGGCGCAGGTTGCCCGGCCATGGGTGCTGTTCGAACAGCGCCAGCACCTCGGCACTGAGCCCGGCCCATTGGCTTGGCTCACGGTGTTGCTGCCACAACTGCTGGAACAGCGCCCGCTTGTCGCTGCGTTCGCGTAATGGCGGCAATTCAAGGGTCAGGCCGCCGATGCGGTAGTACAAATCCTCGCGAAAACGCCCGGCCTGGACCCGCTCGCGCAGGGCCCGGTTAGTGGCCGAGATGATGCGCAAATCCACCGGGAACAACTCGCTGCTGCCCACCGGTTGCACGCAACGCTCCTGCAATACCCGTAGCAGGCGCGCTTGCGTCGGCAGCGGCATATCGCCGATTTCATCGAGGAACAGCGTGCCCTTGTCGGCCTTGCGGATCAGGCCGATGCTGCCTTTCTGGTTGGCGCCGGTAAACGCGCCTTTTTCGTAGCCGAACAGTTCCGATTCCACCAGCTCCGCGGGAATCGCCGCACAATTCACTGCGATAAAGGCCTGCTGGCTGCGGGAACTGGCCTGGTGCAGGGCCTTGACGAAGACTTCCTTGCCCACGCCGGTTTCACCGTGGATCAGCAGCGGGATGTCCTTTTCCAACAAACGCTCGGCCTGGCGCACGGCTTTTTCCACGCGCACATCGCCAAAGTGCAAGGTCTTCAAGCCAATCGCAGCGGGCTTTGGCGCAACGGGCTCACTGAACACCCGCGCCTGCACCGGCATCTGCTTCGGCCGTTTCAGCAGGCACTGGAAGCGATTGCGCCCCGCCGCCTGCAACGAAAAGGGCAGGCCCTCCGGCTGATTGAGCAACTCCAGCAGCGACACCTTGAACAAACTGTCGATCATCACCCGCGACAGACTGATGCCCAGCAAATTGTCGGCCCGACGGTTGGCCGAGAGCACCTGGCCGCTCTCGTCAAAGATCAGCAGCCCGGCCCATTGGCTGTCGAGGTTGCTCAGGCCGGTGTTGAACGTCAGTTGGAAGTGTTCACCGCGAAACAGGTTGAGGATCAGCCGGTTTTCCACGGTCTGGCTCATCATCTTGACCATGCCCAAGGTGTGGGAGGGCGGCAGGTAGCTGTCGCTGGACACATCCAGCACCGCGATGATTTCGCGCTGGGCATCGAAGATCGGCGCCGCCGAGCCGGTCATGAAGCGGTTGGCCTTGAGGAAGTGTTCGTCATGCTCGATATGCACCGCCTGGGCGCAGGCCAGTGCGGTGCCGATGGCGTTGGTGCCGCTGGAGCGTTCCATCCAACTGGCGCCGGCGCTGAAGCCACGGGCCAGCTTGGGCTCGATAAAGCGCTGGGTGCCCCAACTGGTCAACACCTGGCCCTGATTGTCGGCGAGCATGATCAGGCAGTTGGAATTGCTCAGGATATTTTCGTAATAGGGCAGGACTTCCTGGTGCGTGGTCTGCACCAGGGAATGCTGGCTTTCCAGCAATTGGCTGATGCCCTCGGCGGGCAGTTGATCGAAGCTGGGCGTGCTCTGGTGGTCCAGGCCGAAGGCGCGGCAACGGCGCCAGGATTCCTGGATAAGGGTGTCGTGAGCCAGGGGTTCGGCCATGGGGCGACCTTCTTTTTATTGTTTTGGGGTCTTGCACAATCCAGCGGATGTAACCAGATCAATCGGGTTCAAAGAGTGTTGTTCAGAACTGTTCATTGTCAACCCCCGGATTGTTCAGTTGTTCAGCCCGACCTGTTCATTTCTGTTCGCTCCTGAACATCCCGTTCAGCTCATTGCCTTATGGATCAAGCACCTGCCATTTTTGGCACGAAACTCGCTCTGACGACTGGCCAGATTCATTCCAATAATAAAAAGGTCGTGTCATGTCATTGACCCTGGAACATGTCTCCCGCGTCGTCGAAGGCCAAACCTGGATCGACGATGCCAACCTGCGCTTCGAAGCCGGTTCCTTCAACGTCTTGCTTGGCCGCACCCTGTCCGGCAAGACCAGCCTGATGCGCCTGATGGCTGGCCTGGACAAGCCCGACAGCGGCCGCATCCTGATGAACGGCGTGGACGTCACGCAAAAGCCGGTGCGCCTGCGCAACGTGTCGATGGTGTATCAGCAGTTCATCAACTACCCGACCATGACCGTGTTCGAAAACATCGCCTCGCCGTTGCGCCAGGCCGGTGTATCCAACGAGCTGATCCAGAGCAAAGTGCTGGAAACCGCAAAGATGCTGCGCATCGAGAAATTCCTGCAGCGCCACCCGTTGGAATTGTCCGGTGGCCAGCAGCAACGCACGGCCATGGCCCGGGCCCTGGTCAAAGACGCCGAACTGATCCTGTTCGACGAGCCGCTGGTGAACCTGGACTACAAACTGCGCGAAGAGCTGCGTCAGGAAATGCGCGAGCTGTTCAAGGCGCGGCATACCATTGCCATCTACGCCACCACCGAGCCCAACGAGGCCCTGGCCCTGGGCGGCACCACTACCATTCTTCATGAAGGCCGGGTGATCCAGAGCGGCAAGGCTGCCGAGGTCTATCACCAGCCACAAACCGTGTTGGCCGCCGAGCTGTTTTCCGAGCCGCCGATCAACTTGATGCCGGGGCGTATCAGCGGTAACGAGGTGAGCTTCGCCAATTTCGTGCACTTCCCGCTGAACGTCGACCTGCGCCCCATCGGCGAAGGCGAGTTCCGCTTCGGCGTGCGCCCCAGCCATATCAGCCTGGTACCGAGCAACGATGACGACCTGGAACTGGCCGTGACCGTGGAAGTCGCCGAGATCAGCGGCTCGGAAACCTTCCTGCATGTGCGCAGCGAACATTTCCTGCTGGTGCTGCACCTGCCGGGGGTACATGAGTACGACGTCGACGCGCCGATCCGAGTGTATATCCCCACCCATAAACTGTTTGTGTTCGATGGCCAGGGCCGTTTGGTCCAGGCCCCCGGGCGCCGCGTCGCGAGGGTTGCCTGATGGCCGAGATCCATTTGCAGAACCTGGCGCACAGCTACAGCCCTACACCGAACGGGCCTGAGGACTACGCGATCCGGGAAATGAACCACATCTGGGAGCAGGGCGGTGCCTACGCCTTGCTCGGGCCGTCGGGCTGCGGCAAGTCGACCCTGCTCAATATTATCTCCGGCCTGCTGAGCCCGTCCGAAGGCCAGGTGCTGTTCGACACCCAGGTGGTCAACGACCTCACCCCGGAAAAACGCAACATCGCCCAGGTGTTCCAGTTCCCGGTGGTGTACGACACCATGACCGTGTTCGATAACCTGGCCTTTCCCCTGCGGAACCAGGGTATGGCCGAGGCGAAAATTCACAGCAAGGTGCAGGAAATTGCCGAAGTCCTCGACCTGCAAACCCTGCTGAGCAAAAAGGCGCGCAACCTTACCGCCGACGAAAAACAGAAAGTCTCCATGGGCCGTGGCCTGGTGCGTGACGATGTGTCGGCAATCCTTTTCGACGAACCGCTGACGGTGATCGACCCGCACCTGAAATGGAAGCTGCGGCGCAAGCTCAAGCAGATTCACGAGCAGTTCAATATCACCATGGTCTACGTCACCCATGACCAGCTTGAGGCCTCGACCTTCGCCGACAAGATCGCGGTGATGTATGGCGGGCAGATCGTGCAGTTCGGCACGCCCCGTGAGTTGTTCGAACGGCCAAGCCACACCTTTGTCGGCTATTTCATCGGCAGCCCTGGGATGAATCTGATCGAAGTGCAGGCCGAGGCCGGCGGTGTGCGGTTTGCCAGCACGCTTCTGCCGTTATCCGAGGCTTTGCAACAACGCATCGCCGGCACCGACTACAAGAAGCTGCAGGTGGGCATCCGCCCGGAATTTATCCACGTCTGGGACGAGTACAACCCTGACGCCCTGCAGGCCGATGTCACTCACCTCGAAGACCTCGGCACCTACAAGATCATGACCCTCAACCTGGACGGCGCCACGCTGAAGATACGCCTGGCCGAAGACAAACCGGTGCCGGAGGGCAAGGCCTGTATCAGCTTCCCCGCGCAGTGGCTGATGGTGTATGCCGACGACTACCTGCTGGAGGTGCTGCCATGAACAAGGTGCAGAACAACAAAGCCTGGTGGCTGGTGCTGCCGGTGTTCCTGCTGGTGGCGTTCAGCGCGGTGATCCCGATGATGACCGTGGTCAACTATTCGGTGCAGGACATCTTCGACCAGTCCAGCCGCTACTTCGTCGGCGCCGACTGGTACAAACAGGTGCTGCTCGACCCGCGCCTGCATGACTCGCTGCTGCGCCAGTTCATCTATTCGGCCTGCGTGCTGCTGATCGAAATCCCCCTGGGCATCGCTATCGCCCTGACCATGCCGACCAAGGGCCGCTGGTCGTCCCTGGTGCTGATCATCCTCGCCATTCCGCTGCTGATTCCGTGGAACGTGGTGGGCACCATCTGGCAGATCTTCGGCCGCGCCGATATCGGCCTGCTGGGCTACAGCCTCAACGCCCTGGGCATCAGCTACAACTACGCGGCCAACACCATGGACGCCTGGGTCACAGTGCTGGTGATGGATGTGTGGCACTGGACCTCGCTGGTGGCGCTGCTGTGCTACTCCGGGCTGCGGGCCATCCCGGATGTGTACTACCAGGCGGCGCGTATCGATCGGGCTTCGGCGTGGGCGGTGTTCCGACATATCCAGTTGCCGAAGATGAAAAGCGTGCTGCTGATCGCGGTGATGCTGCGCTTCATGGACAGCTTCATGATCTACACCGAACCCTTCGTCCTCACGGGCGGCGGGCCGGGTAACGCCACCACCTTCCTCAGTCAGACGCTGACCCAGATGGCCGTAGGCCAATTCGACCTGGGCCCGGCGGCGGCGTTTTCGCTGGTGTATTTCCTGATCATCCTGTTGGTGTCCTGGCTGTTCTACACCGCCATGACCCACTCCGACGCCAACCGCTGAGGCCGCCAACATGAGCAAGCGCAAGGTTATTCCGCTGCTGATCTACATCCTGTTCCTGCTGGTGCCGATCTACTGGCTGCTGAACATGTCCTTCAAGAGCAACACCGAAATCCTCGGCGGGCTGACCCTGTTTCCGCAGGATTTCACCCTGGCCAACTACAAGGTGATCTTCACCGACCCGAGCTGGTACACCGGTTACCTCAACTCGCTGTACTACGTGAGCCTGAACACGGTGATTTCCCTGAGCGTGGCGTTGCCGGCAGCCTATGCCTTCTCGCGCTACCGCTTCCTGGGTGACAAGCACCTGTTCTTCTGGCTGCTGACCAACCGCATGGCGCCACCCGCAGTGTTCCTGCTGCCGTTTTTCCAGCTGTATTCGTCCATCGGCCTGTTCGATACGCACATCGCCGTGGCCCTGGCCCACTGCCTGTTCAACGTACCGCTGGCGGTGTGGATCCTGGAGGGCTTCATGTCCGGGGTGCCCAAGGAAATCGACGAAACTGCCTACATCGACGGCTACAGTTTTCCCAAGTTCTTCGTGAAGATTTTTATCCCGTTGATCGGCTCCGGCATCGGTGTGACGGCGTTTTTCTGCTTCATGTTTTCCTGGGTCGAGTTGCTGCTGGCGCGTACCCTGACCTCGGTCAACGCCAAGCCTATCGCGGCGGTGATGACCCGCACGGTGTCGGCGTCGGGGATCGATTGGGGCGTGCTGGCAGCGGCGGGGGTGTTGACCATCCTGCCCGGCATGCTGGTGATCTGGTTTGTTCGCAACCACGTGGCCAAGGGCTTTGCCCTGGGCCGGGTCTGAGGAGTCGATGATGGAATGGATGGCCTGGACCACCCCCACTGCACTGTTCTTTGGCGGCATTGCCCTGATTCTGGCGGGCATGACCACCTGGGAGCTGCGCTCGCCGAGCATCCCTAGGCGCGGCTTGCTACCGATCAGCACCACCCGTGGTGATCGCTTGTTTATCGGTCTTCTCGGCAGCGCCTACCTGCATTTGCTGGTGATCGGCGTTACCGACTGGAGCATCTGGGTAGCGTCCGCGCTCTCCCTGGTATGGCTGTTGAGTGTGATGCGTTGGGGCTAGTGCCCTTATGAATAAACAACCAGGAGGTCTCTATGTTGAATAAAAACAATAAGCTGCGACATAGCATTTCATTGGCCGCCGTACTGGCCCTCAGCGGTTTGAGCGCCACGGCCTGGGCCGATGCGTACGAAGATGCCGCGAAAAAATGGATCGGCAGCGAGTTCAAACCGTCCACGCTCACCGAAGCCCAGCAGCTCGAAGAGCTGAAGTGGTTTATCAAGGCGGCGGAACCGTTTCGTGGGATGAAGATCAACGTGGTGTCGGAAACCCTCACCACCCACGAGTACGAATCCAAGGTGCTGGCCAAGGCCTTCAGTGAAATCACCGGCATCAAGCTGACCCACGACCTGCTGCAGGAAGGCGACGTGGTGGAGAAGCTGCAGACCCAGATGCAGTCCGACAAGAATATCTATGACGGCTGGGTCAACGATTCCGACTTGATCGGTACGCACTTTCGCTATGGCAAGACCGAATCCATTACCGACCTGATGGCCAACGAAGGCAAGGCCTTCACCTCGCCCACCCTGGATATCAAGGACTTTATCGGCATCTCCTTCACCACCGCGCCGGACGGCAAGGTCTACCAACTGCCCGACCAGCAATTCGCCAACCTCTATTGGTTCCGCGCCGACTGGTTCGAGCGTCCGGAGCTGAAAGCCAAGTTCAAGGAAAAATACGGCTATGAGCTGGGCGTGCCGGTGAACTGGTCGGCCTACGAAGACATCGCCAAATTCTTCAGTGAAGACGTCAAGGAAATCGACGGCAAGCGCATCTATGGGCACATGGACTACGGCAAGAAAGACCCGTCCCTGGGCTGGCGTTTCACCGATGCCTGGTTCTCCATGGCCGGTGGCGGCGACAAGGGCCTGCCCAACGGTTTGCCGGTGGACGAGTGGGGCATCCGCGTGGAGGACTGCCACCCGGTGGGCTCCAGCGTGACCCGTGGCGGTGACACCAACGGCCCTGCCGCGGTGTTCGCCACGCAGAAATACGTGGACTGGATGAAAGCCTACGCGCCACCGGAAGCGGCGGGCATGACCTTCTCCGAATCCGGCCCGGTGCCGTCCCAGGGCAACATCGCCCAGCAGATCTTCTGGTACACCGCGTTTACCGCCGATATGACCAAGCCGGGCCTGCCGGTGGTGAACGCCGACGGCACGCCGAAGTGGCGCATGGCGCCGTCGCCGGTCGGGCCGTATTGGGAAAAGGGCATGAAGAAGGGGTATCAGGACGTGGGTTCCTGGACGTTCCTCAAGTCGACGCCGGAGAAGCAGAAACTCGCGGCCTGGCTTTATGCGCAGTTCGTGACCTCGAAAACCGTGTCGCTGAAGAAAACCATCGTCGGCCTGACGCCGATTCGTGAGTCCGACATCAACTCACAGGCCATGACCGACATGGCGCCGAAACTCGGTGGCCTGGTGGAGTTCTACCGCAGCCCGGCGCGGGTCGAGTGGACCCCGACCGGCACCAACGTGCCGGACTACCCGCGCCTGGCGCAACTGTGGTGGAGCAACATCGCCGCCGCCGCCAGCGGCGAGAAAACCCCGCAACAGGCCCTCGACAACCTGGCCAAGGAGCAGGACGCGATCATGACGCGCCTGGAACGCTCCAAGGTGCAGCCGGTTTGCGGCCCGAAAATGAACCCCGAGCGTGACGCGCAATACTGGTTCGACCAGCCGGGCGCGCCGAAACCGAAACTGGCCAACGAGAAACCAAAAGGCGAAACCGTGGCCTACGGCGACCTGCTCAAGCAGTGGGAGGCAGCGCGTAAGTAAACGTCCCCGGGCATGAAACACAAAACGGCACCCAGGTGCCGTTTTGCTTTGGCGCAAACATAAAGGCGCAGCTCTGTGACCGATGACGCGCATTGGTCAGGCGATCCTGAGTATGGGCAGCTTAGTCTCGTGGCGGCCTTCGGGCCGACGTTTTTTGGGGGTGGGGTGAGTACATATCCGTTGCTGCGGTAACGGCGGCTTAGGGTTCCGCCCTTACGGCGGCTCACTTTTGGAAAGGCCGGAATGCCGGCCCAGCCAAAAGTAAAAAGGTCTTCGCCCCAACACTCGGCACCTCGCCTAGGCTCGGTGTGCCCTCACTCCGGCTT
>JAEAMG010000234.1_pt1 | contig 81785 bp, 74 predicted proteins | sample 8958741 | NCBI WGS metagenome assembly JAEAMG01 (sample SAMN16933256, study PRJNA681125) | bioreactor sludge metagenome | isolation source: anaerobic bioreactor treating anionic surfactant - SDBS | place: India: Bengaluru | collected 2019-02-28
GGCGTTACTGGCCCGAAACAAACGTAGGAGCGAGCGCAGCTCGCGATTGCGCCGCCCGCGCGGCGCTCGATCTCACAGGCGCTGAAGATGCTCCGGCTACCCTTGCCAGGAACCATAGAATCTCCCATAGGACCGTGCAATGCTTGAGGGCTGTGCTGTTCCTGTGGGAGCTGGCTTGCCGGCGATGGGGCACAGAGCGGCCCCACTTGATCAGTTGTGCGCGGTACGAGTTAGCGGGCGACCCAACTTTCGACTTCATCAGCGCCGTATTGCTGCTTCCACTCTTTCAACTGGCGGTGATTGCCGCCTTTGGTCTCGATAACTTCGCCAGAGTGCGGGTTCTTGTATTGCTTGACCTGTCGGGCACGACGCGGTGCTTTCGCTGTGGCAGCAGGTGCTGACTGACGGTTGGCCTGCGGATCGAGCAAATTGATGATGTCCCGCAGGCTGTATCCATATTCGGCGAGCAGGTCGCGTAGTTTTGTCTCAAACTCGATTTCTTTTTGCAGCTCGGACGAGCCTTTGAGCGCTTCAAGTTCAGCCAATTGCTGGGCCAGTTTTTGTTCAAGCTGACGAAACTCTGCCAGACGCGACATGTACTTACTCCGAAGTGGGTGGGGTGCTAGTTGGAGAATCCTAACGCGGTTCAAGTTCAAACCCAAATGACAATGAGCTCCAGCCCTGCGCAAGTTCTGTAATGGCGCCAGACACGACAGCGGTCATTAGCGCATGCGACAAAATAGCGCGTCACGGAACTTGAACTGCCCGTCACCGATACGGCTTAATGCGCGCGACGTTTTCATGGGTGATTCATGCTTTCAAGAGCGCGTGCGCATCTCTGTCTGTTCGCCTGCTTCGCCGTGCTGTTCAACCTGCTGGCGATGCCGCTTGACCGTGCCTTGCAAACACCCCGCGTCGACAGCCAATCCCTGATTCTCGGTAGCTTTTGCAGCCTGCACGGTGCACAGAGCCTGCCCAAGTCACTGCTGGCCCAGCTCAAGGCCGAGTTGCCACAACTCGATGAACAGCCGGACACGAAACACCAGGCGGGCGACTGCTGCTGTGGCCATGCCGGGCATAGCCTGCTGGCCAGCGACTACTATCGCCACCTGTTCCCGCGGTTCTGGCCCGATGCGCTTCTGCTCGGTGACAGCCACAGGTTGCCACTGCCGCGTGAGCAGTGGCCAAAGCTCAACCCCCGCGCCTCTCCCCTGGCCTGACCCGTCGCTGATTGCCAACAGCTGCCCCGTGACCTGCGGTGTGCAGCCCTGCCCGACTGTCTAGCCAGGAAACTTTCCATGCCTGCGTTCCGTTGTACCGCACGTGCTGCCTTGCCCGTGCTCGCTTTGTTCAGCCTCAGCCCCCTGACACTCGCCGTGGCCGAAACACTGCCTGCTGAAAACTCCACCCTCACCCTTGGCGCGGTCAACGTGACCAGTACCGAAAGCGGCCCGCTGGCCACCAGCAGCGTGCTCAGCTCGGTGGATATCCTGGGCGGCGACATCCTCGAGAAAATGCCGGTGGCCTACAGTTGGGAGCTGTTCAGGCGCGCGCCCGGGGTGTTGCTGACCGAATTCAATCAGGGCACCACCTCGGGCAAGCTGTCGTTTCGCGGCTTCAATGGCGAAGGCGAAGTGAACGCCGTGAAGTTGCTGATCGATGGCATCCCCAGCAACACCAACGACGGCAATATGCCCTTCATCGACTCGGTGTTTCCCATGGACATCGACAGCATCGAGGTGGTGCGTGGTACCAGCGATCCACGCTACGGCCTCAACAACATCGCCGGTAACGTCAATATCCACACCCGCACCGGGGGCAACTACAACAAGGCCCGCCTGCGCTACGGCAGCTTCAATACGCGTGAGGTGCAACTGGCCAAGGGCATCGAGACCAGCAATTGGACGCAGAACTACTTCTTCGCTCGCCAGCAGGTTGATGGCTACCGTGACCATGCCGATACCGAGCGCTACAGCTTCGGCGGGAAGTGGTTCTACACCCCCGACGATGGCAGCTACCGCCTTGGTCTGATTGCCCGTCACTACGAGTCAGAAGCTCAGGAGGCGGGCTACCTGACCGAGGATGACGCCCGCCATCATCCGCGCATGAGCAATGACTACAACGCCACGGACAAGGGGACGCGGCGGATGAACCAAGTCAGCGTGCACTTCGATACCGACCTGGCCGACACCTTGTCGTGGTCAGCCAAGACCTACCTCAATACCTTCGACGATCGTCGCTGGACTCAATACTGGCGTACCAGCTCGCAACAGGAACGAGACACCTACGAAGACCAGTACGGTGCCATTACCTCGTTGACCTGGCGGCCACAGGTGGACTGGCTGCACGCCTTCGCGCTGGAAGGTGGCAGCGATGTGCAAAAGCAACAGAACCGCAGCGAGCGCTATCGCACCGTGCAGCGTGTACGCCAGGCGCAGACACGCGACCAGGACTTCGCCTTCAACACGGTCGGTGCCTACGTGCAGGCGGAGATCGAGCCGCTCCCATCGTTGAAGATCGTGCCGGCCTACCGGGTGGACAAGATCAGCGGTGACTTCACCAACAAGATGACCGGGCAGGACTACGACATCAACGATTACGGGCTGATCAAGCAGCCCAAGCTGAGCATTGTCTATTCGCCATGGAAGTTTGCCAGCGTCTACGCCAACTGGGGCCGCACCTTCCAGGTCGGGACCGGCGCCGCAGCCTACAAGGTGCCGCCGCGCAATGAGGACCTGGCCCCTTCGATCAACGAAGGCTGGGAAACCGGCATCAAGTTCACCCCGGCCAGCTGGGTCGATGGCCGCCTCGCCTACTGGCGTCAGGACGCCTCTGGCGAAGTGAGCCGTCGCCTGAACGACCCCAGCGGGGAGTCGGACAATGTTGGTGAGACACGGCGCTGGGGCTACGACCTGCAGGTCAACCTGCACCCGAGCGAACGCACCGAGATGTGGATGTCGTACTCATGGCAATATTCGAAGATCCTTGAGCCGAGCAGCGCCTTGCCTGGCAGCAAAGGCAAAGAGATCGACCATGTGCCGCACCACCTGTGGAATACCGGCATCAACTACCAGGCTACGCCTGCCCTGCAACTGAGCGCCTGGGCAAACGGCCAGACCCACTACTACCTGGAGCGCGAGAACACCCAAGGCACCTACGGTGGCTACGTGTTGCTGAACCTGGGGGCAACCTACCAGGTCAGTGCGTCGATGAGCGTGGACCTGCAGCTGAAAAACCTGACCAACCGCTATTACGAGTACGCCTGGTACGACCCGGATGGGGCGCACGCTTCGCTGCACGCCCCCGGTGACGGGCGCGCACTCTATGCCGGTGTGACGTTCGACTTCTGATGGCAAAGCGGGCTGGCCACGGTGGCCCCGAGCAGGCGAGCAGACGCTCGCCTGTGGCACGGCCAGCCTGTTACAGGCTCATGTTCAACGACACGAATGCCGAACGGCCTGGGGCGGGCGAGAACATGGGCTGGTCGTTGCCGCCCCAGAAGAAGTTGTCGTACCAGACATATTCATATTCGCGGCCCAGCAAGTTCTTCACCTGCAGATCCACGCTGGTGGACGGGGTGATCCGGTAACTCACGCTGGCATCCACGACCACGAAGCCACCGTACTTACCCTGCTCGTTGAGCTCATCGATGTAGTAGCTACCCTGTGCCCGCCCCTGCGCGCCGAACTTCCAGTCGTCATTGTAGCGGTACTCGACGCCCACATTGCTGATGTAGCGAGGGGTGGAAAACACTTCTTTTCCTGACAGCGACTGGCCGTTGGCAGCCAGGCCCTTGACCACTTTCGCCTCCTGAACCGCGTGGGACGCCCAGACCGTCCACTGTTCATCCAGCTGTGCGCTGATCTGCATGTCCACGCCACGGCGGCGGGTTTCGCCGAGCCCCACCGTGGTACCGGTGCTGGGCATGTTCGCGACTTCATCGGTCGCATCCTGCTGCCACAGCGCAAGCCGCGCCTGGGCACCCGGGAACGGCTGGAATTTCACCCCAACCTCCTTGCCCGTGTTGATGGACGGGTCGTACGAGGCTTGCCCGGGCAGCAGGTAAGCCGGTTCCGCCGATCCGGTGAGTACCTGGAAGGTGCGCCCCCAATTGGCGTAAACGTCGATTTCGGGGGTGAGGCTGTAGATCACGCTGAGTTTCGGTTGGCGGATCCAGCCATAGTCCTGCAGGGATGCCTTGGCGCCGCCGAGCACCTCGGTGTTGCCGGAGAATTTATCCACCCGCATGGCAGGGATGATCTTCAGCGCATCGGTAGGCTGAATGACCGCCTGCACGTACCCGCCGATATTGCGCAGGGTGTAAGCGTCGTCATTTTGCACGCGCGCCGGCGGCGCGTCGAAGTCGGTTGGCACACCGTAGTTGTAGCGCAGGCGACGGTACAGGTTGTCCTGCTCTTCGTAGTTGATGCCGCCATCGAGCGTCAGCAACTCGTTGGCGCGCCAGGTGAGGTTGCTGAGCATGCCGCGCTGCTGCTCGTCCCACTGGCGTCGCTGGCGAGGTGCGTTGCCAGGCCGGTAATCGGTGAAAGTGACAGTGCGGTCATCGTTGTAGCTGTTGTAGTACAGCTTGCTGCTCAAGCTAAGGTCATCGGCCAGCTGCCAGTCACTGTGCAAACTCACCTGCTTCATGTCGCGGTCGTCACCATCATTGCCGTTCTTGGCAGGTGACTGGGTGCGGCTGGCGTGCAGTTGGTCACGGGTGAGGAAGCCCGGCTCCTGGGCTTGGTGATGATAAAGCCGGGCAATCAGCCCGACACGGAAGGTCTGGTCATCGTTGTTGACAAACCATTTGCCGCCCAACGCATATTTGTTCGAGTTGCTGTGGTCGCGGTAGCCGTTGCTGTCTTGCTTGGCGAGCATGTAGTTCTGGGCGAAGTTGCCCTCCTCGTGGCCGACTGCCAACTGCACTTCACGGGTATCGAAGCTGCCGTAGGTCACCCGGCTATCGACATAGTTGCCGCCCTGGCGTGTGGCAAAGTTGATGTTGCCACCGATGTTGTGCAGCCCATAACGCGGGTCGTTGGTACCGCGCACCACCTCGATGTATTCGATGTCCAACGGGAAAATCATGTCGATGAAGCGCTGGTTGCCGCTGTTGACGTTGCTTGGCACGCCATCGATCAACGTCTTGATGCCGTTGATGTAGCCCTCGCCGTTGAACGCACGGAAACTGACCTTGCCAGACTCTGCACCTTGGCCGGTTTCGGTCAACTGGATGCCTGGCATCTGCCCCAACAGCTGCCAGCTGTTCATCACGTTCTTGTCGCGCACCTGGTCGCTGCCAAGAACGTCGACCGAGGTCAGCACGTTTTCGGTGCTCAAGGCTACGCCAGCGGTCTGGGTGATGTTCACGTCACCGAGCGTGATGGTCGAGGTGCCGGTCTGTCCGGCGACAAGGTCAGGTGTGAACATTGCCGTGAAAATGGCAAACGATGCTTGGGGGAATCGCATGGAGAGTCCTGAGTCGGGCGTGGGTTGTTGTGTGGCAGACAAATGCGCGGCAAGGCCAAAGGCCAGTACCGCGATGATTTATGTTATACCATAACCTTTCGCGCCACTAGCGTTGGCTGCTGTCCACATACCCCCACCCGGTATCGCGTGAGCCCATTCCAGCAGAAGCTACCCGGTTCGAGCGGATTCGAGCTTGGGCAGCAGCATGAGGCCCCACCCATACATCCCACCCAGCGGGATCACAAGCTCGGCACCTTTTTTTGACTCATTTTTCACAAGCGATGGGCGATCGTTGAGCCATCCCTACGTGTGATAGCAGTTCCCATTGGCCCGTCTAGCAGCGGGCTATCTTTTGCCCGCGATTCAGGCCAGCGCCGGCAGTAACCCGTGCCAGCCCACCGTTGCTGGTGTATCAGAACTCGGTAATCACGGTCACACCCGCCGTATCGAAGCGGTCCATGTTCATCAACGCGTCGATGGACTGCGCCAGGTTGATGGTCTTGCCCACCAACTTTTCAGGGGCCAGCTTGCCCGAACCGATCATCTCCATCATGGCATCGTAGCGATGCGCTTGGATGCCATGGCTGCCGTAGATCTCCAGCTCATGGGCAATGACCTTGCTCATGGGGATCGCAGGCTGGGCGTGGTCTGCCAGCATCAGCCCGACTTGCACATGCCGGCCGCGACGGCGCAGGTTGTTGATGGAGTTGAAGCACGTGGCCGGGTGGCCCAATGCGTCCAGCGACACATGTGCGCCGCCCCGGGTGATTTCCATCACCGCCTCCGTCACGTCCGCTACCTGACTGGCATTGATGGTGGCCACGGCGCCCAGTGCCCGCGCCAGTGCCAGCTTGTCATCCGCGATATCGATTGCAACCACGTTGGCACCGATGGCCTGGGCGATCATCACCGCCGAAAGGCCCACGCCACCGCAGCCATGCACCGCGACCCACTGGCCTGCGCCGACCCTGCCCTGGTCCACCACCGCGCGGAATGAAGTGACGAAGCGGCAACCCAGGCTGGCTGCAGTCGCGTAGTCCATGGTTTCAGGCAGGGCCACCAGGTTCAGGTCAGCCTGATGGATCCCCACGTATTCAGCGAAAGACCCCCAGTGGGTAAAACCGGGCTGGAACTGGGTGTGGCACACCTGCTGATTGCCACTGTGGCACTGCGCACAGGCGCCACAGCCGCCTACGAACGGAACGGTTACCCGGTCACCCACCTTCCACTGGGTCACATCGCCGCCTACGGCGGCGACCACGCCTGCCAGCTCATGGCCTGGAACGTGGGGCAGCTGTATGTCCGGATCGTGGCCTTTCCAACCATGCCAGTCGCTTCGGCACACGCCTGTGCCTTTGACTTCAATCACCACACCATGCCGCTCCGGGCTTGGATCGGCGATATTCATCAAGCGCGGTGGCTGAGAAAAGGCTTCGTAGACGACAGCTTTCATGACGTTTACCCCTGCTGAAAACGGTTGGATGAGTCGTGCTTCCGGCAGCGCCCGAGCAGCGCTTTTCGGCGGCTATCAGTATGAAGAAAACGGCTGAAATTACCTTTCAGAGTTCGGTTGACATGGGTGCGCAAGTGAAATAAACCTTCAGAAAGCTCATTGATTGTGAAGGATTGGCGCATGGCCGACGCACTGGACAAGGTAGACATTGCAATAGCGGACAGGCTGCAACGTGACGGCAGGCTGTCGAACGTCAAGCTGGCCGAGCAGTTGTGCCTGAGTGAGGCATCATGCTGGAGGAAACAGAAGCGCCTGGAGGCGAGCGGCGTGATAGAGGGCTACCAGGCCATACTCAACCGCAAGAAGCTGGGTTTGGGGGTGATGGCGTTCGTGCAGATTTCCTGCACCGACCACAGCGAAGAGGCGACCGCGAAGTTCGAAAAGATCATCGCGGCGGCTCCGCAGGTGCTGAGCTGCCACAACACCACGGGCGAAGCCGACTTCCTGCTTCAAGTTGTCGCCCGGGACCTGGACAGCTATAGCCGCTTCATCGACAAGGTGCTGCGCAAGTTGCCCGGCGTGGCGAGTATCAGGTCCAACCTGTCGTTGCGCGAAATGAAAACAACCAACCAGTTCCCCGTGGCCGAACTCCTGAGCCTTTGATCAGCCCCTTGGGGTACTGGACGGCAACTCGCCGAAGCGCCGGCGGTACTGCTCGCTGAAACGGCCAAGGTGGTTGAACCCCCAGGCTTCGGCAACCTCGGACACCAGCCGGTCCGAGCCGCTGCACAGCAACTCATTGCGTGCAGCATCCAGGCGCAGCGCCTTGACGTACTGCATGGGAGACTGCTGAAGCGCGCGCTGAAAGCCTTCGCTCAAGGAGCGCACGCTGACCCCCGCTGCGCTGGCAATGTCTGTCAGCTTGATATCGTCGCGCAGGTGCTAACGGATATACCCCTCGGCACGCTTCACATGCCGGGGCATCAATGGTTGCGGGCCGAACCCGGCGCCGTGATCGGCGTGCAGCGCATGCATGAGGGTGAACAGCGCACTTTGCTGCAGAAACTCCAGCGTGTCTGCGGTAAAGCTCAACACGGCTTGTGTATAGGTACGCAGCAACGAAACCGCATGGGCAACGCCGTTGCAAGAGGCCATGGTTGTCACAGCGCGCCACTCTTATTGTTGTTGTGAGTGCTCACGTGTAAGCAATCGGCCGGGGGGAGTGAATGCCGGCCATCGCGAGACCCGCCTACAACGCTGCGGTGACGCGCCCCTTTGGCTTCCTTGCTGACGGCTGTTCAATCCTCGCGAATATGCCGCTCCTGGCGTTCCTGACGCTCTTTCGCTTCGATGCACAGCGTGGCGGTCGGGCGCAGCAGCAAGCGCCTGAGACCAATGGGTTCGCCAGTGTCCTTGCACCAACCGTACTCACCGCGGGCAATACGCTCCAAAGCCTCGTCGATCTTGTCCAGCAGCTTTTTCTCCCGCTCCAGCAAGCGCAGTTGCCAGTGCCGTTGCTCTTCCACGGTGCCCAGGTCGGAGGGGTCGCTGCTGGGTTCGAACTGCTGCATCAACTCGAACTCACGGGAAATTCGCGCTTGCAGCTCAGTCCGCTGTACCAGCAGCAGATCACGGAAAAAGGCCAGCTGTGCAGCGTCCATATAGGCCGCTTCAGGCATGCGGAGCAATTGGTCTTCGGTCATTGCAGTCGTTCTCACGTGGAGGGTTGCGTTTCAGCGCCGCTGGCCATTGAACGCCAGCGGTAAGCCTTGGCAGTGCGCGTTCAAGCTGTGCTCATGCCAGGCCAACTGCCCGGATACGATCGTGGTCGTGACCCGATGGCGCAGGCAGTGGTGCTGCAAAGGTGTCCACTGGCAGTGGGCAAGGACCGGGTCGAGGCCAACCGGTCTGGGTGCGTCGAGGCGTTCGACCAGGGCCAGGTCAGCCCAGTAGCCTTCGCGCAGGTAGCCACGTGCCTCTATCGCGAACAGGTCGGCGACCGCATGGCTGGTTTTACGCACCAGCTGGGTGATCGGCAGCAGCCCCTGCTCGACCAGCTCGAACAGCGCTGGCAGTGCATGCTGCACCAACGGCAACCCGGAAGGTGCCAAGCCGTAAGGCTGTTGTTTTTCTGCCAGCGTATGGGGGGCATGATCGGTGCCGATCACATCGATGCGGTCCTCCAGCAAGGCCTGGCGCAGCGCGTCACGGTCGGCAGTGGTCTTGATCGCCGGGTTGCACTTTATGAGATTGCCCAGGCTTGCGTAGTCGCGGTCATCGAACAGCAGGTGGTGGACGCACACCTCAGCGGTGATCAGCTTGTGGGCCGACGGGCCAGGCTCGAACAGCCGCAACTCCCTGGCAGTGGTCAGGTGCAGCACATGCAGACGGGTAGCGAAACGGTTTGCCAGCTCGACCGCCAGGCTGGACGAGCGCCAGCAAGCGTCTGCATCGCGTATCAGCGGGTGCATCGCTGGCGTGATGCCTGCGCCGAACTGCGCACGGTAGCGGGCTTCGTTGGCAATGATCGAAGGGGTATGCTCGCAATGCGCCAGCAACACCGTCGGTACACAGGCAAAAAGCCGCTCGAGCACCCTGGGGTCATCAACCAGCATGTCGCCGGTGGAGGCCCCCATGAATACCTTCACCCCGGCAATTTGCCGGGGATCCAGGCGGGCAACGGTCTCCAGGTTGTCCTTGCTCACCCCAAAATGAAAACCGTAGTTGGCAACCGATGAGCTGGCAGCGCGGGCCTTCTTGTCGTCAAGGGCCGCCAGCGTCAAGGTGGCCGGCCTGGTGTTGGGCATGTCCATGAAACTGGTGATACCACCGGCCACGGCAGCACGTGACTCACTGGCCATGCAGCCTTTGTGCGTGGCGCCGGGTTCGCGAAAGTGCACTTGGTCGTCGATCATGCCAGGCACCAGCCAGCGGCCTTGGGCATCAATCTCCACAGGGGCATTCATGCCCTCGATGCTGGCGGCGATCTTGTCGATTCGGCCGCGGGCAATGAAGACATCGGCCTCGAACACCTTGCCCTCGTTCACCAGCCGGGCATTTCTGATCAGGATACGGCTCATGAACGCGCGTCCCCGTGGCTGACACTGGCTGGCTGCTTGAACCGGAACGGCATGACCCATCACTCACTGCTAAAATGTTATGTTATAACACTGTATACCAGTGGGTATTTCCCCGTCATCCTCTTCTTGCATTACAGGTAATCCGCATGCGCGTTTCTCACACTTCTGCCGCCGAACCCTACGCCGACACTGAACTGGCCTGCCTGGCGGGGGCCAAGGCTGCGCTGTATCGCTGGGCAGCGACGGTCGCCACGCGTGACGTCGACCAGGTGCTGGCGCTTTATGCACCAGATGCGATCCTGGTGCCGACCCTGTCGAACCAGGTACGGGACTGCGACGACAGCCGTCGCAACTACTTCGACAACTTCCTGGCCAATGATGGGCTGGTGTGTGACATCCAGGTATTCAAGAAACGGGTAAGCCGCAAGCTCGGCACCGTGGTGGTCGGTGGGCTCTATACGTTCGTCTATCGCCAAGCAGGCGTTCAGCAAGTGGTGCCCGCGCGCTTCCTGTTCACCTTTGAACGGATCGACGACCAGTGGCTGATCACCGGGCACCACTCGTCGATCGAGGCCTGAGGGTGGTGCCAGCAGGCGGCCGAGGTTCGCATCCGCCGCGAGCACGAGATGCGGCTACCGCCGAGGGTGGCTCGGTGGGCCCTACATCTGCCGCAGCACTGCGTATATTTCAGCCACGATCTGGCAGCTGGCCTGCTCCACCGTGCCTTCATTGCGGCACAGCACCCAGCCCTGTTCGGCAACCGCACGTTCGAACGCCTCGGTACAGGCTACTTGTTCATCCAGGGTGTGGATGACGGTACTGCGCAGCCCGCGGGTGCGCGCAGCCGCCCGGGCCCAGGAGGTTTCGGCGCCGGTGACCACGCCCACGTGCAGGTCCGGCACCTGCACGCCGCGCTCAAGGTTCAACTGCAGGATCTGCGCAAACGGCACGCTGCGGCGGAAGGCTGCGTCCGACGGGTACCAGCGATCGATCAGGATGATGCTGCCGGCCGGTTGCCGGGGCAGCACGTTTCGGGAAATCCAGGCACGGCTGTCGGCAAAGCGTTGGCAAACCTCATGCTCCAGCGCCTGGCAAGGGTTGCGGGCAAGCCTGTTGACCAAGGCCATGGTATCGCCGCGGTAGGGATCGTTGTTTCTCTCGCACAGGCGGACCACCTTGTGCCCGCCCAGCCTGAGGGCTTTCGTAACGGCTTCCAGCAAGGTGGTCTTGCCGGTGCCTTTAGGGCCATCGATAGAGACAAAAAGCGGACGGTTCATCGTTCAAAACCCATAAGCGCAAGCGCGGGATGAGAGCATTGATCACACCCCGCTTCAAGCGCTTGCGCTCAAGGAGTACATTTGTACCCCACCCGGGACAGGCGGCCCATTCGCTAGCGCGCGGGTGCCGCCCCCGTCAGGCGTTTTACCCACGCCGATGGCACGCAACAGGATGTAACACCGCGAGGACCGCTGCGGGTCACCAACTCGGATGCACTGGTGGCGCCGTTGCTGGCAGGCGTCGCGCTTGCCGAACTGCCAGAGTTCATTGCGGCGCACTACCTGGCCGATGGCCGCCTGGAACGGGTATTGCCGGCATGGCGCATGACCCAGGGCGGCCTGTATTTCGTCACCCCTTCGGCGCGGAGTCGGCCACGCAAGGTACAGGCATTGGCCGATTTCTTTGTCGAGCGGTTGTCTGCCGCCGCCTGGCGGGGCCCTCGGGCTGAGGGCTGAGCGCAGCTACCTGCGGGTGAAACGATTGGGGCCACCCTGCAGGCAGCCCCAAAGCGTCAGCTGGAGACTCAGGGCCGCATTGCGCTGGCCCTTTCACGGCGCCAGGACGCGCCCACCAAGGTGGGCTGCCCAGGCTCAGACCGCCAGCGCGAGCTCACGCAGCTCGCTGTTGAGGATGCGGTCGTTTTCGCTGTAGTCGACCGGGCAGTCGATCACGTGCACGCCTGGGGTCTTGATGCAGTGCTCCAGCAGCGGCAGCAGGCCGTCGGCGCTTTCCACGCGGTGGCCATTGGCGCCGTAGGCTTCGGCATACTTGACGAAGTCCGGGTTGCCGTAGTCCAGGCCGAAATCGGTGAAGCCCATGTTGGCCTGCTTCCAGCGGATCATGCCGTAGCCATCGTCACGCAGGATCACTACGGTGATGTGCATGCCCAGGCGCACGGCGGTTTCCAGTTCCTGGCTGTTCATCATGAAGCCGCCGTCACCGCACACCGAAATCACCGGGCGATCCGGGTAGACCAGGTGTGCAGCCATGGCCGATGGCAAGCCGGCGCCCATGGTCGCCAGGGCGTTGTCCAGCAGCACGGTGTTCGGCTTGTGCGCCTTGTAGTTACGGGCGAACCAGATCTTGTAGATGCCGTTGTCCAGGGCCACGATGCCTTCGGACGGCAGCACGCGACGAATGTCGGCCACCAGGCGCTGTGGGTAGACCGGGAAGCGGTCGTCGTCGGCGCCTTCGGCGATCTGCGCTTCGTTGGCTTCACGAATCGCCATGAGGCGGGTGAAGTCCCAGTGCGAAGTGTCGCCCAGGCCTTCAGCGATCTGCCACACGGCGTTGGCGATGTCGCCGATCACTTCAACCTGCGGGAAGTACACGGCATCGACTTCGGCGGAACGGAAGTTGATATGGATGACTTCGGTGCCGCCACGCACCATGAAGAACGGCGGCTTCTCGATCACATCGTGGCCGATGTTGACGATCAGGTCCGCCGCTTCGATCGCACGGTGCACGAAATCGCCGGACGACAGCGCGGCGTTACCCAGGAAGCGCGGGCTGCGCTCGTCAACCACACCCTTGCCCAGCTGGGTGGTGACGAATGGGATACCGGTATTATCGACCAGTTGCTTGAGGACCTTGGCGGTCATCTTGCGGTTGGCGCCGGCACCGATCACCAGGATAGGGCTACGTGCGGTGCGCAATTTCTCGATGGCAGCTTCAATGGCCACGTGCTCGGCCAGCGGGCGGCGGTGCAGGCTGCGCGGGATCGGCAGCGCGTCGGTCTGCTCGGCGGCGATGTCTTCCGGCAGTTCCAGGTGCACGGCACCCGGCTTTTCTTCTTCAGCCAGGCGGAAGGCTTCACGCATGCGCGAAGGGATGTTGTCGGCCGAAGCGAACTGGTGGGTGTACTTGGTGATGGGGTCCATCATGCCGCACACGTCGATGATCTGGAAGCGGCCCTGCTTGGACTTCTTGATCGGCTTCTGGCCGGTGATCATCATCATCGGCATGCCGCCCAGGTAGGCATAGGCGCTGGCCGTGACCAGGTTGGTGGCACCCGGGCCGAGGGTCGACAGGCTGACGCCGGTCTTGCCGGTCAGGCGACCGTAGGTAGCCGCCATGAAGCCTGCAGACTGCTCGTGACGGGTCAGTACCAGTTTGATCTTCGACTTGCGCAGGGATTCGAGCAGGTCGAGGTTTTCCTCACCAGGAATGCCGAATACATACTCGACACCTTCGTTTTCCAGACATTGCACAACGACATCGGCGGCCTTGGCCATTTAGGGTACTACCTCAAAATCTTTGGGGGATTGCAGCGAGATCGGCTGCGTGACTGAGATGTTGCAGGATGTCTCAGTGCCGCGCATCGTAGGCCCTCTGGTTAATAATAATAAATATATTGTTATGATGCGTGGCATCACAGTTCGTTATAAATGCAATGACTACGAAAGGTCGTACGCCCCAATGAACCTCAAGGCACTGCGTTGCTGCGTCGAAATCGTCCGCCAAGGCAGCTTCACCAAAGCAGCGCAACACCTGCACATAGCCCAGCCTGCGTTGAGCATGGCGGTTACCCGGCTGGAGGAAGAGCTGGGCGTGACCCTGTTCAACCGCACCACCCGCAAGGTGCTGCTCACGGCCGAGGGCGAGCAGTTCCTGCCACGCATAGCCTCTGCCCTGCGCGAAATGGATGTGGCCCGGCAGGAGCTGCGCGACATGGCGGACCTCAAGCGCGGCGAAGTGCGCCTGGGTATCCCGCCAATGTTCGGCCTGCACTATGTGCCAGGCTTGATGAACGCGTTCCGTCAGTCGTACCCCGGTATCGCCATGACCGTGTTCGAGGGCAGCGCCGCCGACATCGGCCAGCGCCTCGAACAACGGGAAATCGACCTGGCGTTGCTGGAATCGCGGCGCGTACCGCAGGACAAGGAGTCGATCCTGCTGGGCAGCGACGAGATGCTGGCATGCATGCACCCCGACCACCCTTATGCCGGCAAGGCATTTCTCACCGCCGAAGACCTGCGCAATACCGACATGGTGGTATTCGACCGGACCTTCGTGCAGCGCCACCTGCTGGACGCATTTTTCGCCGAACACGGCATTACCTACCAAGTGGCCCTGCAGAGCAATTTCGTCTCGCTGGTGGTGCAGGCAGCACTGGACAACATGGGCGTGGCCACCCTGCTGCGCTCGGTGCAGCAGCGTACACCGGGCATTGTCGGCGTACCCTTCCGCCCGGCACAGCAGATGAGCTTCAGGTTGTGCTGGCGTTCAGGGGAATACCTGTCGCTGGCCAGCAAACGCTTCATCGATTTCGCCGCACAAACGCATTATCTGGAGCGCTGATCGGCGCTTGGCTCCTGGTTTGAGCGGCGGCGCTGCCTCGACGTTGCGCCCACCGATTGACTATCATCCCGCCTTGAACGTTTCAGCATGTTTCAACATAGGCCCAACAAGGGATTCAGATGTCAGTCCAGCAACTCCCCCCGCCGCCCAGCAAAAGCGCCGTCGCCAAGATGGAAGCCGCCATGGCGCTGGGCAGCTTCGCCATCGGTACCGGTGAATTTTCCATCATGGGCCTGATGCCCGACATTGCCAGCAACCTGCAGTTGAGCGAACCGCAAGTGGGCCACGCCATCAGTGCCTATGCGCTGGGGGTCATGGTCGGTGCGCCGACCCTGGCGATTCTGGGCGCCAAACTGCTGCGCAAGCACATGCTGCTGCTGTTGATGCTGCTGTATGCGCTGGGCAACCTGGCCACCGCCCTCGCCCCTTCCTTCAGCGGCCTGGTGGCTTTCCGCTTCATCAGCGGCCTGCCCCACGGTGCCTATTTCGGCATCGCCGCGGTGGTGGCCTCGAGCATGGTTGCCAAGGACCAGCGTGCCGGGGCCGTGGCCCGGGTGATGCTGGGCCTGACGCTGGCCATGCTGCTGGGCAACCCTGTAGCCACCTTCCTCGGCCAGTACTTTGGCTGGCGCTCGGCGTTCGTGCTGGTCGGCGTGATCGCCCTGTGCACCATTGCCCTGGTCTGGCGCTTCGTGCCCCAGCCGCACGATGAGGTGCGCAGCGACCCACGCAAGGAACTGCGCGCCTTTGCCCTGCCGCAAGTGTGGATGGCACTGGGCATCGCGGCCATTGGCTTTGCCGGCATGTTCTGTGTATTCAGCTACCTGGCGCCGACCATGCTGCAAGTGACCCAGGTCGCGCCGCAGTGGATTCCGTTCGGCCTGGCGGCCTTCGGTGTGGGCGGTATCGTTGGCAACATTGCAGGTGGCAAGCTGTTCGACCGGTTGCAGTTCCGTGCGGTGGGGTTGGTGCTGGTTTGGTCGATCGCCGTGCTGCTGTTCTTCACCGTCGCCGCGCAGGCGCTCTGGAGCCTGCTGCTGGGCATCGGCCTGGTGGGCACCATGATCGCCCTGGCGGCACCGTTGCAGATCCGCTTGATGGACATTGCCCATGAAGCGCCAAGCCTGGCCGCAGCGTCGAACCATGCCGCGTTCAACCTGGCCAATGCACTGGGGCCTTGGCTGGGCGGTATGGCGATTACCGCCGGCATGGGCTGGACCAGCACCGGCTACATCGGCGCGGCGACCGCGCTGGTCGGGCTGGGCATCTACCTGCTCGCCCGGCGGATGCGTGGTGGGCATTGACCCGGCAGCGGTGCTGGGCAGGGGTAGGTTCAGCGTCACACGGCGTTCGATGAACCTTCCCCATTGCTGAACTCACTACCATCAGCACCAGCCGCAGGCTGGGTTCATCCCTTCCCCTTCCTAGGAGATCACGATGCAATACGTAAAGCTGGGTAGCACCGGCCTGGATATTTCCAGGCTGTGCCTGGGTTGCATGACGTTCGGCGAACCGGATGCCGGCACCCACCCCTGGACCTTGGGCGAAGAGGCCAGCCGGCCGATCATTCGCCATGCCGTCGAGCAAGGCATCAACTTCTTCGACACTGCCAACAGCTACTCTGCCGGCACGTCGGAAGTGATCGTCGGCAAACTGCTGAAGGCCTTCACGCGCCGTGAAGAAACGGTCATCGCCACCAAGGTGTTCTACCCACCGAACATGGGGCAAGGCACCCACCGGCCCAATGAACAGGGCTTGTCCCGCAAAGCGATCATGGCCAGCATCGACGCCAGCCTCACGCGCCTGGGCACCGACTATGTGGACCTGTACCAGATTCACCGCTGGGACTACCACACGCCCATCGAGGAAACCATGGAAGCCCTGCACGACGTGGTCAAGGCTGGCAAGGCGCGCTACATCGGCGCTTCGTCGATGTACGCCTGGCAGTTCGCCAAGGCTCAGCAGGTGGCGGCCAGCAACGGCTGGAGCCGCTTCGTTTCGATGCAGAACCACCTCAACCTGCTGTACCGCGAAGAAGAACGCGAGATGATCCCGCTGTGCCTGGACCAAGGCGTGGGCTTGTTGCCCTGGAGCCCGATGGCCCGCGGCCGCCTCACGCGCCCCAACGGCCAGCAGACCGACCGCACCCGTAGCGACCTGTCCGGGCAGTCGTTCTATAAAGCTACCGAGGTCGAAGATGGCCGGGTCATCGATGTCGTCGAGCAGATTGCCGGCGAACGAGGGGTGCCAATGGCCCAGGTCGCGCTGGCATGGGTGTTGGGCAAAAACGGCGTAAGCGCACCGATCGTCGGCGCCTCCAAACCCGCCCATCTGGATGATGCGCTGGCCGCGCTGTCGGTGCAGCTCAGTGCCGATGAAGTGGCACGGCTGCAGGCGCCGTATATCCCGCACGCGGTGGCAGGCTTCAAGTAGCGTGGGCCTTTGCCAGCACGCCGGGTATGCCCGGCGTGCTGGCCAATGACGATGAAAGTATTACAATGCGTGTCCTCGCATTTGAATATTTTCTCTCATGAAATCACTGCTTTATGCCGTAACTCTACTATTTTCCTTTAGCTTGCCAGCGTGGGCCACACCCCCTGCCACCTTCACCGAGGCCAAGGTCGTGGCCAAGCAGAAGGTGTACCTGGACCAAGCCAGCAGCGCCATGGGCGACCTGTATTGCGGCTGCAAATGGACCTGGGTCGGCAAGTCCGGTGGGCGGGTCGATGCGGCGTCGTGCGGCTATCAGACGCGCAAGCAGCAAAATCGCGCCGAGCGCACCGAATGGGAACACATCGTGCCGGCCTATACCTTCGGCAACCAGCGCCAATGCTGGAAGAACGGTGGGCGCGAGCATTGTGTGGACAGCGACCCCGTGTTCCGCGCCATGGAGGCCGACCTGTTCAACCTGTACCTGGCCGTGGGTGAGGTCAATGGCGACCGCAGCAACTTCAACTACGGCATGGTCAGCGGCAACGCCGGCGAATACGGCCAGTGCACCACCAAGGTGGATTTCGCCCAGCGCGCCGCCGAGCCTCGTGACGAAGTCAAAGGCCTGGTGGCCCGTACCACCTTCTACATGTACGACCGCTATCGCCTGAACATGTCGCGCCAGCAGCAACAAGTGCTGATGGCCTGGGACAAGCAGTACCCGGTGTCAGCGTGGGAAAAGGAGCGCGACCGCCGCATCGCCGCGATCATGGGGCATGCCAACCCTTTCGTCAGCGGCCAGCGCAAGTGGACGGCTGATTACAAACCCAGCGGGGTTGGCGTGGCGCAATCGGCGCCCGCCCAGGCACCAGGCAAGCCGGGCCAGGCCAATGCCGGGGCGCCGGGTTCGGTGCTGGGCAACCGCAACAGCCACGTCTACCACCTGGCAGTGGGTTGCCCCGGCTACACCCAGGTAGCGGCCAAGAACCAGGTCAGTTTCGCCAACGAAGGTGAGGCGCAGGCGGCAGGTTACCGCAAGGCCGGTAACTGCCGCTGACGGCGCGCGGGCGCGCCACAGCGCCGCCTTCTATCAGCCGTTTACCAGGTTCGCAGGCCGCTCGCCCGCCAGCGCGCTGAGCAGGTTGTCCACTGCACAGCGCGCCATGGCCTGGCGGGTTTCCTGGGTCGCAGAGCCGATGTGCGGGGTTGCTACCACGTTGTCCAACTGCAGCAGTGGCGAGTCTATCGGCAACGGCTCCTGCACGAACACATCCAGCCCTGCACCACGGATACGCCTGGCGCGCAACGCGTCGATCAGCGCAGCCTCGTCCACCACCCGCCCGCGGGAAATGTTTACCAGAATCGCCTCGGGCTTCATCAACCCCAGCTCACGCGCACCGATCAGCCCTTCAGTACTGGCACTGAGCGGTACCGTCAGGCAGACGAAGTCCGCTTGCTGCAACAGCGCGTCCAGGCTGCACTGGCGCGCAGCGTGGCGTGCTTCCACGTCGGGCTTGGCGCGCTGGCTGTGGTACAGCACGCGCATGCCAAAGCCTGCGGCAGCACGCCGGGCCAACGCTTCGCCAATGCGGCCCATGCCGACGATGCCCAGCGTCTTGCCATGCACATCACAGCCAAAATGCGCCGGCCCCAGGTTGGCCTGCCAATGGCCGTCACGCACCCAGTTGGCCAGCTCCACCACGCGCCTGGCGGTCGCCAGGATCAGGGCGAAACCGGTGTCCGCCGTGGTTTCGGTCAGCACGTCCGGGGTATTGGTCAGCATCACGCCACGGCGGCTGAGCTGCGCAACGTCGTAGTTGTCCACCCCGACCGAAACGCTGGACACGACCTCCAACTGCGGCGCCAAATCGAGCAGGCTGGCGTCCAGGCGCAGGCTGGCGCCCAGCAAACCGTGCGCCAGTGGCAAGGCATCGCGCAGGCGCGCCAGGCCATCGGGCTGGGCAATGTCCACCCAGGTCACGTCCACCTGGGCGTGCAGGCGCGCCATCAGGTCATCGGAAAGGCGCTTGTACAAGACGATTCGTTTTTTCATTGCAGTCATTCCTAAGGGTTCAGCGCCAGGCGCGTGCCATTGCGTTTGGCCCGGCCGGAGGTCTGGGAGGTATTGAGGGCGGCCGTCAGCGCCACGGCAGTCAGCAGCGCACCGCACATGAACAGGTACGAGGCGCCAGGCCCACCCGTGGCGCCATTGAGGTAGCCCACCAGCCAGGAGCCGCCGAAAGAGCCCAGCGCCCCCATGCTGTTGATCAGCGCCATGGCACCCCCGGCGACATTGGCCGGCAGTATCTCGGGCACGATGGCGAAGAACGGGCCATAGGGCGCGTACATGCAGGCGCCAGCGACCACCAGCAGCGCGTACGACCACCAGAAGTGATCGGTGCCCAGGGCATAAGAGCCATAGAACGCCACGGCAGCGATCAGCAGCGGCGGCCACACGAAGCGCTTGCGCTTTTGCATGCGGTCAGAGGCCCAGGACACGCCCACCATGGCCACTACCGCCGCCAGGTAGGGCACCGAGGCCAACCAGCCGGCCTGCACAATGTCGACGTTGGCCGCCTGCTTGAGGATCGACGGCAACCACAGCACGAAGCCGTACACGCCAATGCTCCAGCAGAAGTACTGCAGCGCCAGGATGATCACCTGCGGCGAGCGGAATGCCTCGCGGTAGTTCTTGACCGGCTTGATGCCCTGCTGCTCGGCTGCCAGCGCCTGTTGCAGGTCTGCTTTTTCCTGGGCGCTCAGCCAGCTGACCTGGGCTGGGCGGTCATCCACCAGGCGCCACCAGAAGAACGCCCAGATCACCGCCGGCAGGCCCTCGATGATGAACATCCAGCGCCAGTCGTAATGCTTGATCAGGTAACCCGACACCACCGACATCCACAGGATGGTGACCGGGTTGCCCAGCATCAGGAAGGTGTTGGCGCGGGAGCGCTCGGCACGGGTGAACCAGTGGCACAAGTACACCAGCATGGCGGGCATCACTGCGGCCTCGACCACGCCCAGCAGGAAGCGGATGCCGATCAGCATGTAGACATTGCTGACCATCCCGGTAAGCGTGGCCAAACCGCCCCAGAGGATCAGGCAGACGAATATCAGCTTCTTCACGCTGCGTTTTTCAGCGTAGATGGCCCCAGGTACCTGGAAGAAGAAGTAGCCAAGGAAGAACAACGCCCCCAGCAAGGACGACAGCACGGGCGTGATGTGCAGGTCTTCGGCCATGCCCGAGGCGGCGGCGAAGCCGTAGTTGGCGCGGTCCAGATAAGCCAGGCTGTAGGTGAAGAACACGATCGGGATGATGTACCACCAGCGACGCGGTGCCAGTTTTTGGCTTTGCATGGTCTGTGACTCCTGAGCTTGTTGTTTTTGTGGCAACAGGTGATTCCGGTTAAAGCATTCAGGCACTTCTGCGCAGGTCGTAGGCCTCCAGTTCGTGACGCAGCGGCAGCCGTTCCATGTCGCCGCGCGATTGCACGGCGCGGCTGCCGCACCAGTTGCCTCGCGCCACCGCCTCTGCCACTGGGCGGCCCTCGAGCAGTGCGCTGAGCACGCCCACGGCGAACGCATCACCGGCGCCGACGGTGTCCACCACACGGCTGACGGCTACAGGGGCGACCTGGCCCTCGCCGTTGCCATTGCGCCAGTAGGCCCCGGCGTCGCCCAGCTTGATCACCACCAGTTCCACGCCTTGGTCGAGGTAGAACGCTGCGATATCGGCGGGGCTGTGCTGGCCCGTCAGCAGGCGGCCCTCTTCCAGGCCTGGCAAGACCCAGTCGGCTTTGCTCGCCAGGGCATTGATTTCGCGCACCATGCTGGCCTGGTCCGGCCATAGCGAGGGCCGCAGGTTGGGGTCGAACGAGATGCTGCGCCCGGCTGCACGCATGGCGTCGAGCAGCCCGTGCGACAGTGCCCGGCAGCTGTCCGACAGCGCCGGCGGGATGCCCGTGGCATGCAGGTGGCGCGCTTGCAGCAAGCCAGGTTGCAGCAGCGCAGGCGACAGCCGGCTGGCTGCCGACCCCCGGCGGAAGTATTCGACCGCGGGGTCGCTGCCATCATCGCAACGGGCCTTGAGCTGGAAGCCGGTGGCGCAGTGGCCATCCACTTCCACCGCCGAACAGTCCAGGCCTTCACGGCGCAGGCTGTCGAGCACGAAGCGCCCCAGCGAGTCGTCACCTACCCGGCTCAGCCAGCGCACCTTGAAGCCCAGCCGTGCAAGGCCGATGGCCACGTTACTGTCCGCGCCGGCGATACGCTTGCCGAACTGCCCGACACTGGCCAGGTCGCCGCAGTGCTCGGCGACGAACATGGCCATGGTTTCGCCAAAGCACAGCACGTCATGCTCATGCATGGGCCACCTCCTGGTCAGCACCCAGCAGCGACAGGCTGTGCACCTGGGCCCGGGTCAGGGCCAACAGGTCGTCGCCGGCCAGGGGATACTCGACGGCGCGTACCACCCCAGGGGCGAATTCGGCCAGTTGCTCGGCCCAGGCGCGCAGGTCTGATGCTTGCGGCGGCACGGCGACCAGGCGGCCGTCGGCACGGCGCTGTACGCCCTTGCAATGCACATAGCGCACCCACCGGCCAAGTTGCCGGGCAGCGTGCAACGCCACCTCGCCCTGCCAGTGCCAATTACCGATATCGAACGTCATGCCCAGGTTCAGGCCGCATGCATCGGCCTGCTCGAAGAAGCGCTGCAGGGGCTCGATTCTGCCGCCTTGCAGGGTCTGGTCGTTTTCCACCAACAGCAACGGCCCCTGCGCTGGCAGCAGCGCCGCCAAGGCCGAAAGGTCGCAGTGTTCATCGAAATGGCCCAAGGACACTTTCAGCGCCACCGCGCCCAGCGCCCGCGCGGTGTCCAGTTTGTGCACCAGCGAAGGGTCGGGCACGCCCTGCGCCGTCCACAGCTCCAGAGGGGTCGAATACAGGCACTCCATGCCCAACCCGGCAATCACGGCACCCAGTGCCGCGGTATCGGGTGCACTGGCGAACAATTCTTCACGCAACTCCACCCGGCTGACGCCTGCGGCGGCCAGCAGGTCGAGAAACTGCTCCTGGCCACGTTGCCGGACAAAGTCGGCGCCATAGCTGGAGAGGCTGATGGAAACGGGGTTCGGGTACATTGTTTTTATCCTTTTGAAACCGGTTTCATTTTTATACGGCAGCGTCAGGCACAAGGCCTGCCGTTGCTCACTGGGGTCGGGTCGAGCCGCGGATGACCAGGTTGGCCTTGAATTCGATGCGCCGTGCCGCTGCGCCATCGCCAAGAAGCCGGCCGAGCAGGCTTTCAAAGGCTGCTATGCCGATGCGTTCGGTAGGCTGGGCCAATGCCGTGATGCCAGTGCCGACCAGGGGGTACCAGTCCAGATCGTCTAGTGCGACCAGGCCGACATCGGCAAACAGATTGCACCCGGCGTCATGCAGGGCACGGGTCACGGCCAGGGTGGCAACACCGTTGCAGGTAAAAATGGCTTGCGGGCCATGACCCCGGTCAGCCAGGAACGCGGCCAACCGCCCTGCCAGGCCAGCGCCGGTTTCCAGCACCTGCTGGCGCATGCCTGGGCGGCGGCTGACCGAGGCCCCGAACGCCTGCACCCGCTCCAGGCGCGAGCTGGTGCCATCGAGCGGCTCGCTCACCGCCAGGATATCCCGGTAGCCGCGTGCCTGCAGGTGGTCCAGGGCCTGCTCGACGGCGTCGGCATTGTCCAGGCCGACCAGGTCGGCGTTCAGTTCAGGGAGTTGACGGTCGACCAGCACCATGGGCAGGTCGCGCTGGAGGTTGAGCAGTTCGCCCGGGTGGTGCCCCAGCGTGTTCACGATCAGGCCTTCGACGTTGTAGCTCTGCAGGGCGACCAGGTGGTGGCGCTCCTGGTCGTCGTCACGGTTGGTGTTGCACACCACCAGGCTGTAGCCATGCTGGCGGCAGGCGGTTTCCACGCCATGCATCACCGCTACGGAATAGGGGTTGAGAATATCGGCAACCAGCATGCCGATCAGGCGCGTCTGCCCGCGCTTGAGGCCACGGGCCATTTGGTTGGGGCGGTAGCCAAGGCGTTCGATGACCTCGGCCAGGCGCTTGGCGGTGGCGTCGGCCAGCAACTGGCGATCGCCACCGATGTAGCGCGAGACGGTGGCTTTGGAAACGCCAGCCACTCGCGCGACTTCGCTGATGGTGACCCGTTCGCGGGCATGGGCAGGCGCGTCGGTCATGGGTGTCCTTATGATTATTAGGTGGACGATGAAACCGGTTTCAATACACCAAAACTTGGTGCTTTCGTCAATATGCCGTTGGTCGGCCGAAGCGACCGGGCTGGCCAGCCGGGCAAGGCCAGGTTCGGCGACACAATGCCTTCGCCGAACCTGAGGCAACCCCCTCTCAGCGCAATGCCTTCACATCCCCGGCGGTAACCGCCCCCGCCTGGTTACCCCAGCTGGTCCTGATGAAGTTCACCACCTCGGCAACTTCCTGGTCGCTCAGGCGCCAGCCAAACGCTGGCATGGTGAAGTTCGACGGTGCGGTGTGCGTCGCCGGCACCGTGCCACCTGCCAGCACCACATGGATCAGCGAGGTGGCGTCCGCCGTCTGCACCACCGGGTTGCCGGCCAGGGCCGGGAACACACGGGTGTAGCCCTGGCCATCGGTTCGGTGGCAAGCCGCACAGTTGTCGATGTACACCGCGGCGCCAGGCTTGCTGTCGTCACCGCGCCACAGGGCATCGGCCACCTGCTTGTCGTAGACATGCGGCTGGTCGTTCGGGTCGCTGGGCGGCAGGGTCTTCAGGTAACGGGCAATCGCCGTCAGGTCGGCATCGGTCATGTACTGCATGCTGTGCTCGACCACGTCGCTCATGCCGCCGAACACCGCACTGCGGTCACTGCGCCCGGTCTTGAGAAACTGCACCAGCTCGGCTTCGCTCCAACTGCCCAGGCCGTCCTTGTGATCGCCGCGCAGGTTCTTGGCGATCCAGCCCTCCAATGGCGCGCTGCCGGCAAGGAACTGCTTGCCCTCGGCCGGGCTCAGCGCCTTTTCCTGCATGGTCAGCGCCCGCGGGGTGTGGCAGGCACCGCAATGCCCCAGGCCTTCGACCAGGTACGCGCCACGGTCGACCACCGGGTCAGCCGCTGCCGAGGCTTGCCAGGGCGTTGCCGCAGGCGCGAACAGGCCACGCCAGATGGCCAACGGCCAACGCATGCTCAGCGGCCAGGGAATATCGGTAGCCTGGTTGGGCTGCTCCACCGGCTCGACGCCCTTCATGAAATAGGCGTACAGCGCCTGCATGTCCTGCTCGGTGATGCGCGCATACGAAGGGTATGGCATGGCCGGGTACAGGGTGCTGCCGTCCTTGCCGATGCCTTTGCGTACAGCCTGGTCGAAGTCTTCGAAGCTGTAATGGCCAATGCCACTGGCGGACGGGGTGATATTGGTGGAGTACACCGTGCCGATAGGTGTTTGCATCGGCAGGCCACCGGCGAAGGGCTTGCCTCCCTTGGCGGTGTGGCAGGCCACACAGTCACCGGCGCGGGCCAGGTATTCACCCTGGCGCACCTGCGCATCCTCAGCGGCTACGGCCTGGCCAGCCACACCGGCGCCCAGTAGCAGGGTTGCGATCAACATTGTCTTCATGCTCATCGCTCCTCAAGCCTGGACCAGCGGGCCGGGGTTTTTCAGGTACTGCTCACGGATGGCCCGAGCCGACCAGTAGGTCAGCGCCGCCACCAGCCCGGTGGGGTTGTAACCCAGCCCCTGGGGGAATGCAGATGCCCCCGGAACGAACACATTGTGTACATCCCAGCACTGCAGATAACGGTTGAGCGCGCTGGTTTTCGGGTCGGTGCCCATTATCGCGCCGCCGTTCAGGTGGGTGGTCTGGTAGCTGGCGGTGTTGAAGTGGTCCTTGACCTTCTTGCCCAGCACGGCAATGGCCTTGGGGTTCATCGCCTGGGCAATCTTGCTCAGCTTGTCGACCATGAACTGGTTCATCCTGATGTCGTTTTCCTGCCAGTCGAAGGTCATGCGCAACAGTGGCTGGCCGTAGGCGTCCCGGTAGGTCGGGTCCAGGTCCAGGTAATTGCCACGGTAGGACTGGTGGGCGCCGTGGGCGTCCATCGACACCTGATGGGTGTAATAGTCGGCCGTGGCCTTCTTCCAGGCGCTGCCCCAGGCCGGGGTGCCAGGCGGGTTGGCAGTACCGGCGATCGGACGGCTGCCAGCCTGGTTCACCCACATTGGCGAGCCACCGACGAAGCCGTGCGGGCCATGGTCGAAGTTGTCGGCGTTGAAGTCATCGATGGCAATGCCATTGCCACCGGCACCGATGAAGTTGTTGGTGTAGGTGTCCTTGTCGAAGAACGCCTTGACCGTGCCCATGTTCTGGTAGGCAAAGTTGCGCCCGACCACACCCTCGTTGCTCACCGGGTCGTAGGGTTTGCCGATACCGGAAAGCAGCATCAAGCGCACGTTGTTGAACTGGAACGCCGCCAGGATCACCAAGTCGGCCGGCTGCTCCACCTCGCGCCCCTGGGCGTCGATGTAGGTCACGCCGGTAGCCTTGCGCTTGCTGTCGTCCAGGTTCACCCGCAGCACATGGGCGTTGGCCCGCAACTCGAAATTCGGCACTTGGCGCAGCGCTGGCAGAATATTCACATTCGGCGATGCCTTGGAATACATGTAGCACACGTAGCCGCTGCAGAAACCACAGAAGTTGCACGGCCCCATCTGCGCGCCGTAGGGGTTGGTGTAAGGCCCTGACGTGTTGGCCGAAGGCAGGTTGTAGGGCTTGTAGCCCAGGCTGCTGGCGGCCTTTTCGAACAGCCTGGCCGACACCACGTTCTTCTGCGCCGGCAGCGGGAACGGGTTGGAACGGTCGGGTGCATAAGGGTTGCCACCCCGCCCCTCACCTACCAGCTGGCCCTTGACCGTCCAGGCCTGGCCGGACGTGCCGAACACTTTCTCGGCAAAGTCGAAATACGGTTCCAGCTCTTCGTAGCTGACGCCGAAGTCCTGGATCGTCATGCCTTCGGGGATGAACTTGCGCCCGTAGCGCTCCTCGTAATGGCTGCGCAGGCGCAACTCCACCGGGTCTACCCGGAAATGCACACCCGACCAATGCAAGCCTGCCCCACCTACGCCCTTGCCAGGCAGGAAGGCGCCCAGTTGGCGGTTGGGCAGTGCCACGTCGTTCACGCTATGGCGAATGGTGACGGTTTCTTTCGACACGTCGACGAACAGCTTCTTGCGCACGCTGTAGGTCAGCTCGTCGATTACCTGCGGGTAGCTACCCTCCGGGTAGGTGTCCTGCATCGGCCCGCGCTCCAGGGCCACCACCTGCAGGCCGGCTTCGGTCAACTCCTTGGCCATGATCGCACCCGACCAGCCAAAACCGACGATGACGGCATCCACCTTTTTCAAAACAGTCGCCATGCCTCAGGCCCTCTCGCCGCGGATCGATACAGCCGGGAACGGGTACGGCTCGTTGCGCTCCACCCAGTCCATGAAGTCGGCGCGCGCGCCCGGAAAGCCGATCTGGGTCCAGCCGACCATGCCCTTGTTGCCGCCATGAATCGGGTCACAGAAGAACCCCTCACGGGTGTTCTGCACCAGCAGGCTGAAGAATACCGCGGCCGGTACTGCCTCGAATGCCAGCTCACCCGCCTCGACTTTGCCGAGTATCCGGTCCTGGGTAGCGCTGTCTTGGGCAGCGAACACTTGCCCACTGTTGGCCTTGCACCAGCCATCCACTGCGGCGATGCCCAGGCGGTAGATCTGCTGCGGGTTCAACTGCAGTTGATAGCCCAGTTCGGGTGGGGCGTCGGCGTTGAACGGGCCTTGCATGTACCACTGGGCCCCGGTCGCGTAGGGGGTATTCATCTGCCGGTCTATGAACTCGGCGGCCCCGGCTTCGAGCGCACCGGGCCCGAGGGCATCGGCAGGGATGATGCGCGCTACGGCGGCCTGCACGAAGGCCCATTCCTCGGCACTGAAGAAGGTTGGCTGGTACGTGCCCGCCGGTGGCGCTGCCGGCACCTTCGGTTCCTGCTGCGGCGCGGCCAGCAGCTGGCTGGCACCTGCCCCGAGCCCGGTGCTGGCGACGGTCACCACGGGGATCAAGGTCAAGGTCTTGCGCAGAAAGTCCCTGCGCGGGTTGTCGGGAGCATGTTCGGGCATGGTGAATCCTCATCGGCTGCGGGCGGCCTTATAAGCGCCATCTAGTGTTGTGCGGGCGAGTCTTGTTGGCCCTTCAAAAAGACAGCCAAGTAATCTAGCGCGTTCAGAAATCTTTTGAAACCGGTTTCAGTCTTGACATTGCGATCACGGGTATTGACCCGCGCATAGGCCTGGGCGACGAAGCCCATTACAATGGGCCTACCCCATTCGATACCCAGGCCATGATTCAGTCCGACCTCGACCTGTTCGGCCCTCAGCCACAACGCCTGGCAAGCGAAACCGTGCTGTTGCCCGGGTTTGCCCTGGGCGATGTCGAACCACTGCTCGACGCGTTGCGCCCGGTGCTGCGTGCCGCACCGTTTCGGCACATGCACACGCCCGGCGGCCTGCGCATGGCGGTGGCGCTGAGCAATTGCGGCACATTGGGCTGGGTCAGTGATGCACAGGGTTACCGCTACAGCCGTTCGGACCCGCTGACCGGCCAGCCTTGGCCTGCCTTGCCGCCGATATTGCTCACCCTGGCCAACCGCGCTGCCGCCATGGCCGGTTTCGACGGTTTCACCCCGGACGCCTGCCTGATCAACCATTACCTGCCGGGCACACGTTTGAGCCTGCACCAGGACCGCGACGAGCACGATTTTGGCCAACCGATCGTTTCACTGTCGCTGGGCCTGCCGGCGGTGTTCCTGTTCGGCGGGTTGCAGCGGGCCGACAAAACCCAGCGCATTGCCCTCAGCCACGGCGATGTGCTGGTGTGGGGCGGCGAAGACCGCCTGCGCTTTCATGGCGTACTGCCGATCAAGCCCGGCGTGCACCCGCGCATGGGCGAGCGGCGCATCAACCTCACCTTGCGCAAGGCGGGCGGCTAGGCTTTGTCAGGCCTGTGCAACACAGGCATGAAACAGGTTGAACGACTGCCCACCCCAGGGTTCAGAGAATAATTATACTGCCGCCCGCCAGGAGTCCGTCATGCCTTGCCAGACCTGCCGTCCTTGCCGTAATCAACGAGTCGAATCCCTATGAGGATGCCCGGCCGTTCGCCCAATACCGCGCTGCAACTGGACTACGTTCGCGACACCCTGTTCGGGCCGGTTGCGCAGTCGGTGGAATGCCAGTGCCAACTTGCCCCCTTGAATCTGCAGGGCCGCGCGGCGCTGCGTGTACACATCTGCCCACCGCTCCCGCACAAGGTCGAGCGCGCCCATAGCGTGGCATTCATGTGGGATGGTCGCAGCTACCATGGGGTCGTTCGCGACAAGGGCAAGTGTGGCGATGGTGGATTGAACCTGCTGGTGGAACTTCAGTAGGCAATCAACGGCTGGCGACAGCGCACGGGCCTTCCCCGCCAGCCAGGGGCTGGACGGGGTTCGCGCACTCGCATCAGGCGATGGATTTTAGCGGTGCAGGCGGGCGGTCACGCAGGGTATGTAATTGCTCCACCAGGTTCAGCACATCGCGGCAACTGTTGAGGCTGCGCAATGGCACCCCGCTGAGGGTGCAGCACTCATCGAGGCTCTGGCCCTGACCGAGGCGGATGGTCAGGTTGTGACCATCGGTACAGCTGATTTCACAGCGATCTGGCAGGCAAGCATGCTCGATCAACTGCCGCAGCTCGAGCATGGAAACTCCTATCAACGACATGGTACGACCCTCTCGGTGGGATGGCCTGTTGTGAGGAAGTACGCCCTCGTGGGGCTGGGTGCCAATTGATAATGCGCATGCCACGGCGGGCGTCCATGCGCCGGGGCAATGATGATGCGGGGAATCCTCTAGCACCTTAGTGGAAGATCGCCTGCCAGGATCGGGTGTTCGGTCGCAGCAGCGAACTTCACGACGAATGGTTGCGCAGGGCTTCAGTGGGGGCCGGCACCGGCCCCGCGCTCTTCTACTGCTGCAACTGGCCAAACCGCCCGGCATGAAAGTCGTCGAACGACTCGGCAATCTCCGCCTGGCTGTTCATCACGAATGGGCCGTAACCCACGATCGGCTCGTCGATCGGCTCACCGCTGAGCAGCAACACGCTGGCACCTTCGAGCGCTTCGACCCGTACATCCGCCTGCTCGCGGTCGAACAGCACCAGGCTGGACGGCCCGGCTTCGCGCTCACCATTGACCCGCACGCGGCCGCGCAATACCACCAGCGCCGCGTTGCGCCCGGCGGCCACCGGCAACTGCAAGGCAGCGCCGTTGTTCAGGCGCAGGTCCCAGACATCCATGGCCGTGAAAGTGCGCGCCGGCCCCTGGCGGCCTTGGTAATCCCCGGCGATCACCCGCACACTGCCGGCCCCGTCATCCAGCGCCACCACCGGGATATCGCTGGCCAGCAGTGTCTGGTAGCCCGCCGCCGCACGTTTGTCGCGAGCGGGCAGGTTGACCCACAGCTGCACCATCTCCAGCATGCCGCCCCGCTCGGCAAAGGCTGGCGAATGGAATTCCTCATGGATGATGCCGTTGGCGGCGGTCATCCATTGCACATCGCCCGGCCCGATCAGGCCCCCGGTACCCGTGGAATCGCGGTGCTCCAGCTCGCCCTGGTAGACAATGGTCACAGTCTCGAAACCACGGTGCGGGTGCTGCCCAACGCCGCGCCGGGCCTGGGTTGGGGTGAACGCATGCGGGCCGGCATAGTCCAGCAGCAGGAACGGGCTGATATGGCTGGCCAGGTGGTCATAGGTGAACAGGCTGCGGACCGGGAAGCCATCACCCACCCAATGGGCGTGGGGGCTGTGGTGGATACCCAGAATGGTTTTCATGAGAAGGCTCCTGTTTCGGTTTGGATCACCTTATCAATGATGACAATCTGCCGGTAGAGGGCTTTAACGGCCCACATCGTTCCACCTACAGAACAATCACCGCTGCAAGAAAGCCAGCACCTGCTCGGCTGCCATCGCCGGGTCTTCCTGCATGAAGCAGTGCCCACCGGCGACCTCCTGCGCGCTGATGCTGGCATTCAGCGACACCAGGCGCTGCACCGAGCGTGGCACGAATGGATAGGTGTGCTTGCCATAGATCACGTGGGTCGGGGTATTGATTGCACACAGGCTGGCCCACATGCGCTTGGGGAACGAGCTGAAGATTTCCACTTCGCGGCTGGGTCGGCACTTGAGCACCACGGCCTCGCCGCAATCGCCGATGGCATGCTCGACATACGCCTGCAACGCCGCATCGGCCCAGCCTTTGAAGATGCCCCGGCCCTGCAGCGAAGCCAGCGCCGCTGTGCGATCAGGCCAATGGCTGCGGCGGCTGGCGGCTTTGCGCGCCAAGGCATGACGCTGGTGCAGGCCAACCAGCGCCGCGGCGCCCATCACGCCGAGCATCCGGCGGCTGAACAACACCGGATCGAGCAGCACAGCACGGCCGAACAACTGCGGGTCACTGGCCAACATCAGCCCGGTCAACACGCCGCCGAAGCTGTGGCCCACGGCAAAGCGGGCCACTTCGCCGTATTCGCCACGGCCCGCTTCAAACGCTTCCACGGCCAGCGCCGCCGTGCGGTTCCAACCCAGAAACGCCCCGCCATGGTCACTGTCACCGTGCCCTTGCACATCACATAGCCACAGGTCGAAATGTTCACCCAGGTGCATCAGCAACGGCTGGTAGGCCAAACAGCAAAAACCGTTGCCATGCAAGAAATGCAGCAGTGGCTTGCCGCTGGCCGGGGTTCGCCAACCACGCAAGGTGAAGCCTTCGGCGCATTCATGGGACCAGGGGATCAACTGCATGGGTTCACGGCACTCGCAATGCTAGGGAAACACCGATTCTACAAACAGCAGCGGGTACAGTGAAATCACCAGCAGCAGGGCCATCAGGACATTGAACAGCATCAGCCAGCGGGGGCTCTGCAGCAGGCATGGCGGGCATTCCACTTTCAGTGAGGGTGCTGTCACACTACCGGAGTCGCCCTCCTAGGCGACCACTACAGTTACAACAAATTATGCAGATACACATTACTGTGCTGCCATTCTGGATCAAGGAAGCCGTCTCATGAGCCTTTCCATTCGCCCTGCCGCGCCTGCCGATGCCGCGCAGATCCTCAACTTCATCACCGAGCTGGCCGAGTACGAGCGCGCGCGCCACGAGGTGGTCGCCACCCTGGCCGATATCGAGCACAGCCTGTTCGGTGCAGGCAGTACCGTGCACAGCCTGATCTGCGAACGCGATGGCCAGGCGATCGGCTTTGCCGTGTATTTCTACAGCTATTCCACCTGGCTGGGGCGCAACGGCATCTACCTGGAAGACCTGTACATCACCCCCGAACAGCGCGGTGACGGGGCTGGCCGCCAGTTGCTGCAGCACATCGCCCGCGAGGCGGTGGCCAACAACTGTGGGCGCCTGGAGTGGAGCGTGCTGGACTGGAACGAGCCGGCAATCGGCTTTTATCAGAAGCTGGGCGCCGAGGCCCAGGATGAGTGGGTACGCTACCGCCTGGACGGGGACAAGCTGGCGGCATTCGCGCGGGGCTAACGGTTGCTCCACCCGGCCCAGGCACATGCGCAGCCCACCGGGTAATTGACGCCAGGGCCGCCCCATGCTCTCCTTACGGCCTCACGTTCAGGTGCCCCTTCATGGGGTGAAACGGGAAACCGGTGCGTCGCAGGCCCTGACCAGGGCCCGACAATGCCGGTGCTGCCCCCGCAACGGTAAGCGAGCGAAGCGTCTGTACCACTGTGCCATGTAGTGCGGCATGGGAAGGTGACGCTTGCCAGGAGCCCTGCTCCTCCTCGCAAGCCCGGAGACCGGCCTGGCGTTCATGAACAACCCGCGGTGGGCGGGCGCTGTTGCATTCCCCTGGGTAACCGCGCCCGGGGCTGCCGCGCCTGCCCATTGCCCACAAAAAGCAGAGGAACGCGTCATGCCCGTCGCCAGCACCAAGCCACACAGCCTTGCCACCCCCGCTACCCTCAGCCAGCGCGTCATCATTGCCGTCGGTGCCAGCTTGCTGGGCCTGTGCCTGGTCTACTTCGCCGGGTTCTCGCACATCGAGGCGGTGCATAACGCCGCCCACGACACCCGCCACAGCGCCGCCTTCCCCTGCCACTGAGTACGCCCCCATGATCATGCGCATTGCCCGCACCGCGGGTTTCAGCGGGCTGCTCGCCGCCCTGCTGCTGACCTTGCTGCAAAGCTTCTGGGTGGCCCCGCTGATTCTTCAGGCGGAAACCTACGAGTCCTCGGCACCTGCCGCGCACCATGAGCATGGCAGTGAAGTGCCTGCCCATGAACACAGCGCCGAGGCCTGGTCGCCGGAAGATGGCTGGCAACGAGTGCTCGCCACCACGGGCGGCAACCTGGTGGTTGCCGTCGGCTTCGCCCTTGTTCTCGCCGCGCTGTACAGCTTGCGCGCGCCCACCCGCGCCAGTACCGGTGCCTGGTGGGGGCTGGCCGGGTTCGCCGTGTTCTGCCTGGCCCCGACCTTGGGCTTGCCGCCCGAACTGCCAGGCACCGCTGCAGCAGACCTGGGGCAACGCCAGGCCTGGTGGGTCGGCACCGCCAGCGCCACCGCGCTCGGCCTGGCCTTGTTGGTGTTCGCCCGCCACGGGCTGCTGAAAGTGCTGGGCGCGGCGTTGCTGGTGATCCCGCATGTGCTCGGCGCCCCGCAGCCCGAGGTTCACCAAAGCCTGGCCCCGCAGGCCCTGGAAACCCAGTTCAAGCTGGCCTCGTGGCTGACCAATGCGGCCTTCTGGCTGGCCTTGGGCCTGCTCAGCGCCTGGTTGTTCCGCCGTTCCAGCCAGGCCTGATGGGCACTTTCTATGCCGGTTTTGGCTGCCGCCGGGGTTGCCCGGCGGCCACCCTGCACACCCTGTTGTGCCAGGCACTGGCCAACCACGGCCTGGCACTGGCAGACCTGCGCGGCATCGCCAGCATCAGCCTGAAGGCTGACGAGCCGGGTTTGCAGCAGCTGGCCGAGCACCTGGGTGTGCCATTGGTGCTGTACCATAGCCAGCAACTGCACGCTTACCAGCCACTGCTCAGCCACCGCTCCGCCGCCGCCCATGCCCACACCGGGTGTTGGGGCGTGGCGGAGAGCACCGCACTGGCCCTGGCCGATCGGCAACGAGGCAGCCCACGGCTGTTGCTCAAGCGCCAGGTGCTCGGCCCGGCGACACTCGCCCTGGCCTGCTGAACGCGCCATACCCTTTTTTTGCAAGGACATTGCATGACCGTCTACTTCATCGGCGCCGGCCCCGGCGACCCCGAACTGATCACGGTCAAGGGCCAGCGGCTGATCCGCCAATGCCCGGTGATCATCTACGCAGGCTCGCTGGTGCCCGCTGCCGTGCTCGAAGGCCACCAGGCCAGTACCGTGATCAACAGCGCCGAACTGCACCTGGAGCAGATCATCGCAGCGATGCGCACCGCCCACGAACACAGCCAAGATGTCGCCCGGGTACACAGCGGCGACCCCAGCCTGTACGGCGCTATCGGCGAGCAGATCCGCCACCTCAAGGCACTGGGTATCGACTACCAGATCATCCCCGGGGTCACTGCCACGGCCGCCAGCGCTGCCCTGCTCGGCTGTGAACTAACCCTGCCGCAAGTGGCGCAGACCGTGATTCTGACCCGCTACGGCGACAGTTCGCCAATGCCACCCGGGGAACAGCTGGCCGACCTGGCCCGCCACGGCAGCACCCTGGCGATTCACCTGGGGGTCAAGCACCTGCCACGGATCGTTGAAGCGCTGCTGCCCCACTACGGCACCGAGTGCCCGGTGGCCGTGGTGCACCGCGCCACCTGGCCAGACCAGGACTGGGTGCGCGGCACGCTGGGCAACATCGTCGAGCGCAGCGCCGCCAAGCACTTCCGGCGCACGGCACTGATCCTGGTAGGCCATGTACTGGGGGATGCGCCGTTCGCCGAATCCGCCTTGTACCGTGCCGGTCACGCCCACCTGTATCGGCCTGGCGACTGAGCACGTCCAGGCTTGCCCCTGCGCAGGGTCGAAACCCCTCTGGCTGCGCCTGAGCGCCCTTTCCTGTCTGACATCACCACTGTGGCAGTGGTGATGTTTTTCCACTACTTGTAGGAATTTTCGACAAGTAGTCCGGAAAATTTCAACACTTCTATACTCGGGATTACCAAACGTCAGGTTTGGCCGTATGGTGCTGCGCTCCCGATTAACCCGCTTGCAAACGTATTCCTGAGTGTTCCAGGAAGCGGACCACATCCTGACAGGAGTTTTCCCCATGACAACCGTGCTGATCGTCGACGACCACCCTATCGTGCGGTTGTCGTTGCGCCTACTGCTCGAGCGTGAGCGCTTCCATGTCGTCGGCGAAGTCGGCAATGGCAGCGAGGTGGCGCAGGTGGCCCGTGAACTCCGCCCGGACGTGGTGGTGCTGGATATCGGCCTGCCTGGCCTGGACGGCATGGAGGTCATCAAGCGCCTTCAGTGCCTGGAGCCAACCCCCAAGATCATGGTGCTCACTGGCCAGGCCACCGACTTGTACGTGCGCCGTTGCCTGGATGCCGGTATCGGCGCGTTCGTCACCAAGGAAGAGGACCACGAGGCCCTGCTGTTCGCCCTCAAGGCGTTGGTGAAGGGCTATTCGACGTTTCCGCAGATGTCGGTCAACAGCAACTCCCTGGAGAGCGAACCGGTGCGCCTGGCCAGCCTTTCCAACCGTGAGATGGAAGTGCTGCGGCGCCTGGCACGCGGCGAAAACAACAAGAACATTGGAACCTGCATGAACCTGAGCGCCAAGACCATCAGCACCTACCGGGGCCGCATCATGGAAAAACTCAAGACCGAATCGCTGGTCGAGATGGTCGACCTGGCCAAGCGCAATAGCGTCTACTGAGCGGCTGGCGAGCATGAAGTTCCTGCTGGCGAGCGCCTTCATGATCATCGGCCTGGCCAATGCCAGCGGGTTGCAGGCCAGCAGCGAACCCCGGCAGTTGTTGGCGCGCTCGGTCAGTGCTGCCGCGCCGCTGGCGCTCTCGGCCGAAGACCGCCAGTGGCTGCAGCAGCACCGGCAACTGGTGCTGGGCAGCTCGCGGCCGGACTACCCGCCCTTCGAGATCAATGTCAGCCCCCGTGACTACGAAGGCCTGAGCGCCGATTACGCCGGCCTGATCGGCGAGCAGCTTGGCATTGGCATCGAAGTGCGCCGTTTTGCCAGCCGCCACGAGGCCATCACTGCCCTGCATGAGGGGCGCATCGACCTGCTGGGCAGCTCCAACGCCTTCGAGGCAGCAGACGCCCACCTCAGCCTGAGCTCACCCTATGCCGACGACCTGCCGGTGGTCGTGACCCGGGAGGGGCGCAGCCTGAAGGGTACGCCCGACCTGGCCGGCCTGCGCCTGGCCATGGTTGATCACTACCTGCCCGCCAATACCGTACGCAGCCTGTACCCCAAGGCGCAACTGAGCCTGTACCGCTCCACCCTGGCCGGGCTGGCCGCTGTCGAACTGGGCGAGGCCGACGCCTACCTGGGCGACGCCATCAGTACCGACTTCATGATCGGCAAAAGCTTCCAGGGCACGTTGAAGATCGACCACTTTTCCCCGGCCGCCCCCGAAGCGTTCGCGTTCGCCCTGTCCAGCGACAACCTGCACTTGCGCCAGCTGGTCGACAAGGCACTGGCCCGCATCAGTGAAAGCGAACGGCTGAACATCCTGCGCCGCTGGAGCGGTGGCAATACCAGCCTGTTGTTGCAGCGCCACCTGACGGCCCTCAGTGCCGAAGAGGAAACCTGGATCGCCGAGCACCCGGTGGTCAACGTGCTGATCAACACATCACTGGCGCCCTTGACCTTCAACGACGCCCAGGACAACGCCAACGGCATCACCCTGGATCTGCTCAAGCAGATCGGCTTGCGCACCGGGCTGCAGTTCAAGACCGTTGAAAGCACATCGGCCTACCACATGGTCGAGCGGCTGAACCAAGGTGATGCGCTGATGATCGGCGCCTTGGGCTACGGCGCAGACCGCGCCAGGCAACTGCGCTACACCCGGCCTTACCTGGTCAGCCCAAGGGTGTTGGTCACCCGCAGCGACATCACCGCACCCGCCCCTTTGAAGGCTCTGGACGGCCAGCGTATCGCGGTGGTCAAAGGCTCGCCGCAACGCGCCTTGCTGCAGCAACGCTACCCGCAGGCCCGCCTGGTCGAGGTGGACAACCCGCTGGGCCTGATGGAAGCCGTGGCCAATGGCCGTGCCGACGTCGCCCTGAGCAACCACATCAATGCGGCGTACTACATCAGCCATGTATTCAAGGACCGCCTGCGCATTGCCAGTGTGCTCGATGAAGACCCGGCCCTGGCCGCCTTCGCCGTGGCCGCCGACCAGCCCCAGCTCCAGGCCATTCTCGACAAGGCGCTGCTGAGCATTCCGCCTGAAGAACTGGCGCAGTTGATCAACCGCTGGCGCACCAGCTCCCTGGTCAGCGACAGCCCGTGGCGCGACTACCGCACCCTCGCCCTGCAAGTGCTGGTGCTGTCGGCGCTGCTGCTGGCCGGCGTGGTGTTCTGGAACAGCTACCTGCGCAAGCTGATCAACCAGCGCACCGAGGCGCAACATGCCCTGCAGGACCAGCTGGCACTGAGCCGCGGGCTGCTGGAGCAACTGCGCCAGGCCAAGGACGACGCTGAACAGGCCAGCCAGACCAAAAGTACGTTCCTGGCCACCATGAGCCATGAAATCCGCACCCCGATGAATGCCGTGATCGGTTTGCTGGAACTGGCGCTGGAGGACTGCCGTAGCGGCCGCAGCGATATCCATACGCTGCAGACGGCCCATGATTCAGCGCTTGGCCTGCTGGAACTGATTGGCGACATTCTCGATATTTCCCGCATCGAGTCCGGGCACATCACCCTGCAACCCGTGCCCACGGACCTGCGCGAACTGGTGCGCGCCACCTTGCGCGTGTTCGAAGGCAACGCCCGGGCTAAGGGCCTGCACCTGCACGGCGAACTGCCCGCTGAACCGGCCTGGGTGCTGGCGGACCCGCTGCGGCTCAAGCAAATCCTGTCGAACCTGATCAGCAACGCCATCAAGTTCACCGACCGTGGCGAGGTGCAGGCCAGCCTGCTTCTGCCAGTTATCGCCGGCCATGACGTGTTGCCGGTGGAGCTGGATGTGCGCGACACCGGCATCGGTATCAGCCCTGCCGACCAGGCCCGCCTGTTCAATGCCTTTGTCCAGGCCGACGGCCCCAGGGCCCGCCAGGGCGCAGGCTTGGGCCTGGTCATCAGCCGCACGCTTGCCGCGCTGATGGGCGGCACGCTGAAGCTGCAAAGTGTCGAAGGCGTCGGCACCCGGGTGCAAGTGAACCTGCAACTGCCCACCTGCGCGCCCCCGGCAGCCGTGCCTGAGGACCCGGCCCAACTGGAAAACAGCGACGGCCCTTTGAATGTGCTGATCGTCGACGACTACCCTGCCAACCTGCTATTGCTGGAGCGGCAATTGCACACCCTTGGGCACCAGGTGAGCCTGGCGCAGAACGGTGAAGTCGCCTGGGGCCGCTGGCAAGCGGGGCGCTTCGATGTGGTGATCACCGATTGCAGCATGCCGGTCATGGATGGCCATGAACTCACCCGGCGCATCCGCCAGTTCGAGGCCGAGCGCAGCCTGCCCAGGTGCCGGATTCTGGGCATCACCGCCAATGCCCAGGCCGAGGAACGTACCCGCTGCCTGGCCAGCGGGATGGACGTTTGCCTGTTCAAGCCGATAGGTTTGCGAGCCCTCAAAGCCCACCTGCCCCAGGCCCGCCCACCTGCGCCAACAACGCGCGCGGGCGGCTTGAACCTGGATGAGCTACGCCACCTGACTCAGGACGACGCGCAGCTCACCAGGCATTTGCTCGAGCAACTGTCGATCAGCGTTGGTGAAGACCTGGCGGCCCTGCATGCGCTGGCGGCGGACGCGCCCGAAGAGGCGCTGCGTGCCTTGGCCCACCGCATCAAGGGCGGTGCCAAGATGATCAGGGTACGCACCGTGGTCCAGGATTGCGAAGCGATCGAAGCGGCCCAGGCGCAAGGCTCGCCGACCGACGAGCCGCGCGCACGGCTGCAAGCCAGCCTGCAGGCCCTGCTGGACGATATGCGTGCTGCGCTCAATGCAATTGCAGCGTCGAACTGATCTGGCTGATGGCATCGACCACGTGCCTTGAGCCTTGCTGAATCTCCATGATCACCGTGCCGGCTTCATTGGCCAGCGCCACGCCATGGCCGGTGCGGTTCAGGCTTGACTGCATGCTGGCTACGGCCAACAGCGACAGGTCGTGGTTCTGCCGCACCACATCGACGATTTCCAGGGTAGCCTTGCTGGTGCGCGCGGCCAGGTTGCGCACCTCATCGGCGACCACGGCAAAACCGCGCCCGTGTTCGCCGGCACGGGCGGCTTCGATGGCCGCATTCAGCGCCAGCAAGTTGGTCTGGTCGGCGATACCACGAATGGTCAGCACAATCTGCCCGATCACATCCGACTGTTTGCTCACCGCATCGATGCTCCGCGCTGCGTCGTTGAGCTCCACGGAAATCTGCTCGATCACCTGCACGGTCTGCTGAACCACTTCGGTGCCTTTGCGCGCGCAGGCATCGGTCTGCACAGAACTGGCATGGGCCGCATCGGCGGCACTTTGCTGGGTACAGACCTGGTGGGTGATGTCGCTGGCGAACTTGACCACCTTGTACAGGCGGCCCTTGCTGTCGAAGATCGGGTTGTAGGAGGCTTCCAGGTACACCGTCTGGCCTTGCTTGTTCACCCGCTCGAAGCGGTGCGAGTGGTATTCGCCACGGTTCAGCGAGGCCCAGAACTGGCGGTACTCGGCCGACTCACGCTCGTGCGGCAGGCAGAACAGGCCATGGTGGCGGCCTACCACCTCGTCGAGCCGGTAACCCATGGTGTCCAGGAAATTCTGGTTGGCCTTGATCACCCGCCCTTGCGGGGTGAACTCGATCACCGCCATGGCGCGGCTGATCGCCTTCAGCAGGCTTTCGCTTTCATGCTCAAGGGCGACGCGCTGACTGATGTCGGACGCCACCTTGATCACGCTGCTGACCTGGCGCTGGGCATCCAGCACGGGCATGTAGCTGGCCTCCAGCCAGACTTCACGGCCGGCCTTGTCGACGCGCTCGAACGTCCCGCTGATGGCCTTGCCCTGACCGAGCTCATGCCACAACTGCTGGTACTCGGCGCTCTGGGCATAGTCCGGCGCGCAGAACAGCCGGTGGTGCTTGCCGCGCAGCTCTTCAGCGCTGTAACCCATGGCTTGGCAGAAGCGGTCGTTGGCGTCGAGAATGGTGCCATCCGGGGCGAATTCGATCATTGCCATGGAGCGACTGATGGCAGCCAGTTTGGCCTGTGCGTCGGCCAATGCCTGATGGCTGCGCTGGATCTCGACCAAATCGGATTTGCGATGGAAATCGAACATGACGCCGGGCCTCCTTTATGCGCGGTTTCATGAGCATAGATGGCCGTATGCGCGGTGCAAGCACAGTGCCATCGCTTTGTGATTACTCCATTTCTGTTACGCCGGCAGGCCGCCAGGGCGTGGTCAACGCCATTGCACAGGGAAGCGAATCAGGTACTTTCCCGCACCATCAGCTCAAAACCCAGGTCCTGTTGGGCACTGGCCACCCGTTTGCCGTCCAGCAACGCGAGCAGGGCCTGGGCCGCGCCCCGACCGACGGCAGCCCGCGGGGTACGGATAGACGTGAGGCGCGGCACCATGTGCGCCGAAGCCGGCAGGTCGTTGAAGCCCACCATGGCCACCTGGCGAGGCACCTCCACACCTTGGCGCAACGCCTGCAAGACAGCGCCCTGGGCCAGGTCGTCGTTGCAGAAGAAGATGCCGTCCACATCCGGGGCCTGCTGCATCAGGCGGCTGAACAGTGTGCTGCCCAAGGCAATCGAAGAAGGCTCCGGGGCCAACACTTCCAGTTCTGCAGCGTGCAGGCCCGCCTCGGCCAGGGCCTGGCGGAAGCCCTCGGCCCGCTGCATCACCCGCGGGTCGAGTTGCGCGGCTATGAATGCCAGGCGCTTGCGCCCGCGCTCGAGCAGGTGCCGCGCGGCAGCCCGCCCCGCCTGCTCCTGGGAAAAACCGACCGATACCGCCCCCGGCTCGCCCTTGAGCTCCATCATGTGCACGCAGGGTACGCCGCTGGCGGCCAGCATCTGGCGGGCCGCATCGCTGCGCTCGAACCCGGTCAGCAACATGCCGCAGGGCTGATAGGCCAGGTAATTGCGGATCAGGTTCTCTTCTTCGGCCAGGTCATAGTGATAGTTGCCGATCAGCACCTCGAGCCCACGCGGGCGCATGACGTCGTGGATGGCCTCCAGGGTATCGATGAACAGCTGGTTGGACAGCGACGGGATCAGTACCACGACAGACTGGCTGCGCGCCGAAGCCAACGCCCGGGCCGCAGGGTTGGCCACGTAGCCCAGGCTGGCGGCGGCAGCCATGACCTTTGCGGCCAGCTCTGGCGCGACCGTGCTCACGCCGCGCAGCGCGCGCGAAGCGGTGATCGGGGAAACCCCGGAAAGCCTGGCGACTTCAGCCAGGGTAGGACGACCTGTGGTACGGGAGCCGGTGCGGGACATGGATGTTGTAATTTTACTACTTGCAAGGATGGGGAACGGCCACTAAGGTAGCGCTGTCTCAGGATGCAGGCAATGTAATCTTTGGTAGCTGCCGCTACACGCGTGCTGCCAGGCGTCCATACTGCGTAAGGACAAGACCAATAACACCGGGGAGGTGGCTGTTCGTCAGCGACGAGACAGCGCTACCTCACCCCGCAGGAGGTACTGATGAATTCTCCCCTGTCCGCCATCGTGGTGATGGGCGTGGCCGGTTGCGGCAAAAGCTGCATCGGTGCTGCCATCGCTGCCCGAAGCGGCGGTCGCCTGATCGAAGGCGACGCTTTCCACCCTGCCGAAAACATCCGCAAGATGAGCGCGGGCATCCCCCTGGACGACGCCGACCGCGCCGGCTGGCTGGTGCGCCTGGGCGAAGAGTTGCAAACCATCAGCCAGGCCGGCGAACGCCCGATCCTGACCTGCTCGGCGCTTAAACGCCGCTACCGCGAAACCCTGCGCCAGGCCATGCCTGGGCTGGTGTTCGTTTTCCTCGAACTGTCGCCTGCCGAAGCCGAAAAGCGCGTGCTGGCACGCCCTGGGCATTTCATGCCGGCCAGCCTGATCGACAGCCAGTTCGCCGCCCTGGAATCGCCCCGTGGCGAGCCCCTGACCCTGGCCCTGGACGCTACCCAGCCCATCGAAGCCCTGGCCGAAGCGGTAGACCGCTGGCTAAAGAGCCGCGGTGAGCAGGGCCTGGCGCAGACCGCCTGACCCAGCGGTTTCCCGGCTCACCAAAGACAGCGCTACCCGACCCCGCGAAAGCGCGAAAAGTTCCCACAACGCTACGCCCAAAACAACGATAAGACCGAGGCCTTAAAACCATGTTCGGACTGGCTACTGATACCTTCCTGTTGCTCGACGCGCTCGTGACGATCGTCGGGCTGATCCTGCTGATCACCCACTTCAAGGTTCACCCCTTCGTCGCCCTTACCCTGGCGGCCGGCTTTCTGGGCCTGACCTCCGGCATGCCGGTGGCCAAGGTCATGAAGTCGTTCCAGGACGGCTTTGGCGGTGTGCTGGGCTTTGTCGGCATCGTGCTCGCCCTGGGCACCATGCTTGGCAAACTGATGGCCGACTCCGGCGGCGCCGACCAGATCGCGCAAACCCTCATTCGCGCCTTCGGCAAGAAGAACGTGCACTGGGCCATGATGTTCGCCGCTTTCCTGGTGGGCATTCCGCTGTTCTTCGAAATCGGCTTCGTGCTGCTGATTCCACTGGTGTTCATCGTGGCCCGGCGCTCCGGGGTTTCACTGGTGAAAATCGGCATTCCACTGCTGGCCGGCCTGTCGGTCGTGCACGGCCTGGTACCGCCGCACCCGGGCCCGTTGCTGGCGATCGGCATCTTCCACGCCGACATCGGCAAGACCATTTTCTACGGCCTGATCGTGGCGCTGCCTACCGCCATCATCGCCGGCCCGCTGTTCGGTAACTTCATCTCCCGCTACATTCCCGGCAACCCGTCGCAGGAGCTGATGGACCAGATCGCCAAGGAGTCCGACCAGGGCAACCTGCCGAGCTTCAGCATCACCCTTATCACCGTGCTGCTGCCGGTGGCCTTGATGCTGCTGAAAACCTTCGCCGACGTGGTGCTGCCTGCCGAGCACATTGTGCGCCAGTGGATGGACCTGATCGGCCACCCGATCACCGCCCTGCTCGCTGCCTTGCTGCTGGCCTTCTACACCTTCGGCTCGGCCCGCGGTTTCAACCGCCAGCAAATCATGAAAATGCTCGACCAGAGCCTGGCGCCAACCGCTGCGATCGTGCTGATCGTCGGTGCTGGCGGCGGTTTCAAGCAGATGCTGGTGGACACCGGGGTGGGCAACGTGATCGGGCAAATGGCCGTGCAAGCGGAAATTTCGCCGATCCTGCTGGCCTGGCTGGTGGCGGCGGTGATCCGTATCGCCACCGGTTCGGCCACCGTCGCGACCATCACCGGCGCGGGTATCGTGGCACCGGTGATCGACCTGGTACCGGGCGTGAACCGTGAGTTGCTGGTGCTGGCCACCGGCGCCGGGTCGCTGATCCTGTCGCATGTGAACGACGCCGGCTTCTGGCTGGTGAAGCAGTACTTCAACATGACCGTGGCCGAAACCTTCAAGACCTGGAGCATGATGGAGACGATTCTTTCCATCGTCGGCATCATCTTCATCATGTTGTTGTCGCTGGTGGTGTAACCGCTGATCGGAAGAATGAACAGAGTAATGGCACGTTAGCGCCACGGGTGGGGCCGAAAAGGAGTACGCCCCACCCCACGCAATGGAGACTGCCATGAACCGCTCAAGCGTGCTGCTGATTGCCCTGCTCGCCTCGCCACTGGCGCTTGCCGCCGGCACTGGCCCGACCTACCCCGACGACCCGCACAACAACGCGCCCCAGCCCGGCGTGGACAGCACCCTCAACCCGATCGAAAAACCCATGCCGCGCGCTACCGACCCGCGCATCAAGGGCAATGACCCGGACAGCCCGCCCGCCCAGCAGAACGACAATCGTGACTTGCCAGGCATGGACGGAACAGGGTCCGAAGGGACCGGTGGTGCCGACGCAGGCGGCGCTGGCGGCAGCCAACGCTAAGCCCGTGGCAGCGGGCCCTGGCACCGGCTTCGGGTGCAGGCCCGCACCCTCGATTCACCACCCGCTGATCCCCACCTATCATTCAGCGTGATAATACATTTCGGCCCGTTCGATTCGTGCCTCTCGCGCAAGACACTCACACTCCGCCCATCACTAATACATTGGCGGAGTTCTCCATGGAACAATCACTCAAACCCTTGCGCTTCCCCCTCGCAGCCCTGGCTGTGGTGGTGATCAGCGCTTGCGGCCGAACCCCCGACGCCGTGCAGGCTCCCGCCGCGCCGAAGGTCACCGTGGCCAAGGTGATCGAGCAACCGATCAATGAATGGGACGAGTTCACCGGCCGCCTCGAAGCCCCGGAAACCGTCGAGGTGCGCCCGCGGGTGTCCGGCCAGATCGACCAGGTCGCCTTCACCGAGGGCGCCCAGGTCAAGAAAGGCGACCTGCTGTTCCAGATCGACCCGCGCCCGTTCCAGGCTGAAGTCCGCCGCCTCGAAGCCCAGTTGCAACAAGCCAAGGCCACCGCCATCCGCAGCGCCAATGAAGCCCGCCGTGGTGAGCGCCTGCGCGACAGCAACGCCATTTCCGCCGAGCTGGCCGAATCGCGCAGCAGCGCCGCTGCCGAAGCCCGGGCCGGGGTCGACGCCATCCAGGCACAACTGGACCTCGCCCGCCTGAACCTCAGCTTTACCCGGGTTACCGCGCCGATCAGCGGCCGGGTCAGCCGCGCCGCGTTCACGGCCGGCAACATCGTCAGCGCCGACGTGACCCCGCTGACCAGCGTGGTCTCCACCGACAAGGTCTACGCCTACTTCGACGCCGACGAGCGCGTGTACCTCAAGTACACCCAGCTGGCGCGCGAAGGCCAACGCGGCCAGAGCACCCCGGTGTACCTCGGCCTGACCAATGAAACCGGCACCCCTCACCTGGGCCAGATGAACTTCGTCGACAACCAGGTCAACCCGCGCACGGGCACCATCCGTGGCCGCGCCGTGTTCGACAACCGCGACGGCCAATTCACCCCGGGCCTGTATGCCCGGCTGAAGCTGGTGGGCAGCGCCCAGTACGACGCCGTACTGATCAACGACGAGGCCGTGGGCACCGACCTTGGCAAGAAGTTCGTGCTGGTCATGGACAAGGACAACAAGGCCGCCTACCGCGCCGTGGAACTGGGGCCGAAACTCGAAGGCCTGCGCATCGTGCGCAGCGGCCTGGGCAAGGACGAGCGCATCGTGGTCAAGGGCCTGCAGCGCGTACGCCCGGGTTCGCCGGTAACGCCGCAGGAAACCCAGATGGCCAGCGAGCAGACCCTCGCCGCCCTCGCCCAACAGCGCCAGGCCCTGGAGGCCAGCAACCCGGCGCCCAAAGTGGCGGGCAACAACGTGAAAAACGCCAGCGCCCAGGCGCCACGCGGTTAAGGGACCAGACCGATGAACTTCTCCAAATTCTTCATAACCCGGCCGATCTTCGCCGCCGTGCTGTCGCTGGTGCTGCTGATTGCCGGCTCGATCTCGCTGTTCCAGTTACCCATCAGCGAATACCCCGAGGTAGTGCCGCCAACCGTGGTGGTACGCGCCAACTTCCCGGGTGCCAACCCGAAAGTCATCGGCGAAACCGTGGCTGCGCCGCTGGAGCAAGCCATTACCGGTGTGGAGAACATGCTGTACATGTCTTCCCAGTCCACCGCTGACGGCAAGCTGACGCTCACCATCACCTTCGCCTTGGGCACCGACCTGGACAACGCCCAGGTGCAGGTGCAGAACCGCGTCACCCGCACCCAGCCCAAGCTGCCGGAAGAAGTGACCCGCATCGGTATCACCGTCGACAAGGCCTCGCCCGACCTGACCATGGTCGTGCACCTGACCTCGCCGGACAACCGCTACGACATGCTCTACCTGTCCAACTATGCCATCCTCAATATCAAGGACGAGTTGGCACGCCTTGGCGGCGTGGGTGATGTGCAGCTGTTCGGCATGGGCGACTACTCGCTGCGCGTCTGGCTCGACCCGAACAAGACCGCCTCGCGCAACCTCACCGCCAGTGACGTGGTCGCAGCCATTCGTGAACAGAACCGCCAGGTCGCCGCCGGCCAGTTGGGCGCCCCGCCCGCCCCGGGTTCGACCAGCTTCCAGTTGTCGATCAACACCCAGGGTCGCCTGGTCAACGAGGAAGAGTTCGAGAACATCATCATCCGCGCCGGCGCCGACGGCGAAATCACCCGGCTGAAAGACATCGCCCGGGTCGAGCTCGGCTCCAGCCAATATGCCCTGCGCTCGTTGCTGAACAACCAGCCGGCAGTGGCACTGCCGATCTTCCAGCGCCCAGGCTCGAACGCCATCGAGATCTCCGACGAAGTACGGGCAAAAATGGCCGAGCTGAAGAAGGACTTCCCCGAAGGCATGGACTACAGCATCGTCTATGACCCGACCGTGTTCGTGCGCGGCTCCATCGAGGCGGTGGTGCACACCCTGTTCGAAGCGCTGGTGCTGGTGGTGCTGGTGGTCATCCTGTTCCTGCAAACCTGGCGCGCCTCGATCATCCCGTTGCTGGCGGTGCCGGTATCGCTGATCGGCACCTTTGCGGTCATGCACCTGTTCGGCTTCTCGCTCAACGCGCTGTCATTGTTCGGCCTGGTGCTGGCCATCGGTATCGTGGTGGACGACGCCATCGTGGTGGTGGAAAACGTCGAGCGCAATATCGGCTTGGGCCTCAAACCCCTGGAGGCGACGCAGAAGGCCATGGCCGAAGTGACCGGGCCGATCATCGCCACCGCCTTGGTCCTGTGTGCGGTGTTCGTGCCTGCTGCATTCATTTCCGGCCTGACCGGGCAGTTCTACAAGCAGTTCGCGCTGACCATCGCCATTTCCACGGTGATCTCGGCATTCAACTCGCTGACCCTGTCACCGGCGTTGGCTGCCGTGCTGCTCAAGGAACACCATGCGCCCAAGGACCGTTTCTCGCGGTTACTGGAAAAACTCCTGGGCAGCTGGCTGTTCGCCCCGTTCAACCGCTTTTTCGACCGTGCCTCGCACCGCTACGTGGGCGGCGTGCGCCGGGTCATTCGCTCCAGCGGCATCGCCCTGTTCGTGTACGCCGGCCTGATGGGCCTGACCTACCTGGGTTTCTCGTCTACCCCCACCGGCTTCGTACCGGCCCAGGACAAGCAATACCTGGTGGCCTTCGCCCAGTTGCCCGACGCCGCCAGCCTCGACCGCACCGAGGCGGTGATCAAGCGCATGAGCGAAATCGCCCTCAAGCAACCTGGCGTGGCCGACTCGGTCGCCTTCCCTGGCCTGTCGATCAACGGCTTCACCAACAGCCCGAACAGCGGCATCGTGTTCACTCCACTCAAGCCGTTTGACGAGCGCAAGGACCCAAGCCAGTCGGCTGCCGCCATCGCTGCCGCGCTCAATGCCCAGTTCGCCGACATTCAGGACGCCTACATCGCGATCTTCCCGCCACCGCCGGTACAAGGCCTGGGCACCATCGGCGGCTTCCGCCTGCAGATCGAAGACCGCGGCAACCTGGGCTACGAAGCGCTGTACAAGGAAACCCAGAACATCATTGCCAAAAGCCACGAGGTGCCGGAGCTGGCGGGCCTGTTCACCAGCTACCAGGTCAACGTGCCGCAGGTCGATGCCGCCATCGACCGGGAAAAGGCCAAGACCCATGGCGTGGCGATCAGCGACATCTTCGACACCCTGCAGGTCTACCTGGGCTCGCTGTACACCAACGACTTCAACCGCTTTGGCCGCACTTACCAGGTCAACGTCCAGGCTGAGCAGCAGTTCCGCCTCGATGCCGAGCAAATCGGCCAATTGAAGGTGCGCAACAACCTGGGCGAGATGATACCGCTGGCGACCTTCCTCAAGGTCAGCGATACCTCCGGGCCGGACCGTGTGATGCACTACAACGGTTTCATCACCGCTGAAATCAACGGTGCCGCAGCCCCTGGCTACAGCTCCGGCCAGGCCGAGGCGGCCATCGAAAAACTGCTGAAAGCGGAACTGCCCAACGGCATGACCTTCGAGTGGACCGACCTGACCTATCAGCAGATCCTGTCGGGCAATACCGCGCTGTTCGTGTTCCCGCTGTGCGTGCTGCTGGCCTTCCTGGTACTGGCTGCCCAGTACGAAAGCTGGAGCCTGCCGCTGGCCGTGATCCTGATCGTGCCGATGACCCTGCTGTCGGCGATCACCGGTGTGATCGTATCGGGTGGCGACAACAACATCTTCACCCAGATCGGGCTGATCGTACTGGTGGGCCTGGCGTGCAAGAACGCGATCCTGATCGTCGAGTTCGCCAAGGACGAACAGGCCAAGGGCCTCGACCCGCTGGCTGCCGTGCTGGAAGCGTGCCGCCTGCGGCTGCGGCCGATCCTGATGACCTCCATCGCCTTCATCATGGGCGTGGTGCCGCTGGTGTTCAGCTCGGGGGCAGGCTCGGAAATGCGCCATGCCATGGGTGTGGCGGTGTTCTCCGGAATGATCGGCGTGACCGTATTCGGCCTGTTCCTCACCCCGGTGTTCTTCTTCCTGATCCGCCGTTTCGTCGAGCGTCGCCAGGCCCGCAAGGCCGAACGCGTGCAAGTGCTGGAGAACCACGCATGAACCTGCTCAAACCCCTGACGCCAAGCCTGCTGGCCCTGGCCCTGGCCGCCTGCGCGGTCGGCCCGGACTACCAGGCCCCCGCCACCGCACCTGCCCAGCTGGGCGCCGATGCGCAGGCCAAGGCCTATGACCGCAGCCACTTTGAAAGCTTGTGGTGGAAGCAGTTCGACGACCCGGTACTGAACCAGCTGGTGCAGGCTTCGTTGACCGGCAACCGGGATCTGCGCGTGGCCTTTGCCCGCCTGAAGTCGGCCCGCTCGATCCGTGAAGACGCCGAGAACGACCCGTTCCCGGTGGTCACCAGCCGTGCCAGCAGCGATATCGGCAAAGGCCAGGTTCCTGGCCAGACCGAGCAACGGGTGAACAGCGAACGCTATGACCTGGGCCTGGACATGGCCTGGGAGCTGGACCTGTTCGGCCGCATCCAGCGCCAGATCGAAGCCAGTGAAGCGCAGGAAGCGGCCGCTGCCGCCGACCTGCAGCAGTTGCAGGTCAGCCTGATCGCCGAACTGGTCGATGCCTATGGGCAATTACGCGGTGCACAGCTGCGCGAGAAGATTGCCCTGGCCAACCTCAAGACCCAGCAGCAATCGCGCAGCATCACCGAAACCCTGCGCGACGCCGGGGTCGGCAACGACCTCGACGTGGTACGCGCCGATGCCCGCCTGGCCGGGGTCGAAGCGACCGTGCCGCAACTGCAGGCCGAACAGGCCCGGGCGCGGCATCGCATCGCCACCCTCCTCGGCCAGCGCCCCGACGCCCTCAGCATAGACTTGTCGCCCAAGGCGCTGCCGGCCATCGCCAAGGCGCTGCCGGTGGGCGACCCCGGCGAACTGCTGCGCCGCCGCCCGGACATTCGCAGCGCCGAACGCCAACTGGCAGCCGCCACGGCCAACGTCGGCGTCGCCACCGCCGACCTGTTCCCGCGGGTCAGCCTCAGCGGTTTCCTGGGCTTTACCGCCGCGCGCGGGTCGCAGCTCGGCTCATCGGCGGCCAATGCCTGGGCCTTGGGCCCCAGCATTACCTGGGCGGCGTTCGACTTGGGCAGCGTGCGGGCCCGCCTGCGCGGGGCCAAGGCCGACGCCGAAGGCGCCATGGCCAATTACGAGCAACAGGTGTTGCTGGCACTGGAAGAGTCGGCCAACGCCTTCAGCGACTACGCCAAGACCCAACAACGGCTGCTGTCGTTGATGCGCCAGAGCGAAGCCAGCCGCAAGGCGGCGCAACTGGCCTCGATTCGCTATCGCGAGGGGACCGTGGACTACCTGGTGCTGCTCGATGCCGAACGCGAACGGCTGAGTGCCGAAGATGCGCAAGCGCAAGGCGAGGTCGAGCTGTACCGCGGCATCGTTTCTATCTACAAAGCCCTGGGTGGCGGCTGGCAACCGCAGACCGTGGCCAGCGCGCACTGACCCCAGGCACAACCATGGCCTGTGGCGCTACACCGCTGCAGGCCGTTAGCGCAGTATGGCGTGGTCATGGTCGATGTCGGGCACAGGCACCTGCCCGCGTTGCACGACCAGCCACTCGCGCATGCGCTCGGTGTCGAATATCTGCCCCTCATCCATCATCGCCAGGATCAGCGACTGGGACATTCGGTAACACCCGCATTGGGCACAGCGCCGCTCCTCCCATCCAAGGGTGCATTCGACGGATTCCGCGTGCCCTGCGCAAATCAGACAACTCATGTTAGCCCCCTTTCTTGTTCTTCCGTGGAGGTGATGGAGGTAGTGCAGTAGGTGGAGACTGGACTCCCGACTAACATGGGATATTCATGCCAACTTGAAAATTCCGTACCTTTAGTCTGGAAAGTTGCGAGCAAGATCACAGGGCCAACCGCCCGCGCTCGACCGCATACACAAGCTTTCCTTCCCGTTGCCTACTCCCGACACCCACCATCATGAGCGGTTCTAAATCATTAGTGATTTATCTTCAATATCATTCATGTAGGGCCCCTGCCTAGAATACGGCCTGAACACGGACATCACGTCGCTCGCGCCATGGCAATAGTTGCCTGCTTGCACTACCCAACGGCACGAGCAGGCATCAGGACACCGTACAACATGGCTTACGCACCGCAATTCACTGTGCAGCGCATCGCTTTCGACGAGCACTACCAGCCCGGCGAAAACACCCGCATCACCACCAATTTCGCCAACCTGGCGCGGGGGGAAAACCGCCAGGAAAACCTGCGCAACACCTTGCAGATGATCGACAACCGCTTCAACGCCCTGGCGCACTGGGACAATGCTTATGCAGACCGCTACAGCGTAGAGCTGGATATCATTTCGGTGGAACTGCACCTGCACAGTGAACAGCGCAGCAGCGGCCTGCCGCTGATCGAGCTGTTGCAGACCCATATCGTCGACCACACCACCAACCGCCGTATCGACGGCATGGTCGGTAACAACTTTTCCTCGTACGTGCGGGACTACGACTTCAGTGTGTTGTTGCTGGAACACAACAAGGGTCGGCCAAGCTTCAGCACGCCGGACAACTTTGGCGAACTGCATGGCAAGCTGTTCAAGTGCTTCATCAACTCGGCCACCTACAAGGCTCACTTCGACAAGCCGCCGGTCATCTGCCTGAGTGTGTCGAGCAGCAGGGTTTACCACCGCACTGAAAACCAGCACCCGGTGCTGGGCGTGGAGTATCACCAGAACGACCACTCGCTGACCGACGAATACTTCAGCAGGATGGGGCTCAAGGTGCGCTACTTCATGCCGCCCGGCAGTGTGGCGCCATTGGCCTTCTACTTTGCCGGTGACCTGTTGGCCGACTACAACGACCTGGAGCTGATCAGCACCATCAGCACCATGGAAACCTTTCAGAAGATCTACCGCCCCGAGATCTACAACGCCAATGCGGCAGCCGCAATGGCCTACCGACCGAGCCTGCAGCACCAGGACTATTCGCTTACACGCATTGTCTACGACCGCGAAGAGCGCAGCCGCCTGGCGCTCGAACAAGGCAGGTTTGCCGAGGAGCGCTTCGTCAAACCGTACCAGGCCACCCTGGAGCAATGGTCCGCTCAATACGCCGGCTGATCACCCCAACGCACAAGGTAACCGCTGATGAACACGCTACTTCCCACCTCCACTGCCGGCAGTTTGCCCAAACCGACCTGGCTGGCGGAGCCTGAAACACTCTGGTCACCCTGGAAATTGCAGGGCGCGCAGCTGGCCGAAGGCAAGCAGGACGCCTTGCGCCTGGCCTTGCAGGAACAGCAGCACGCGGGCATCGATATCGTCAGTGACGGCGAACAGACCCGCCAACATTTCGCGACCACGTTCATCGAACACCTGAGCGGGGTCGATTTCCAGCAACGCCAGACCGTGCGCATTCGCGATCGCTACGACGCCAGCGTGCCCTCGGTGGTGGGTGCTGTCGCGCGACAGGCACCGGTGTTCGTCGACGATGCCAGGTTCCTCCGCCAGCAAACTGCCCAGCCAATAAAGTGGGCGCTGCCGGGCCCCATGACCATGATCGACACGCTGTATGACGGCCACTACAAAAGCCGGGAAAAACTGGCCTGGGAATTCGCCAGGCTACTCAACCAGGAAGCCCTGGAACTGGAAGCGGCGGGCGTCGATATCATCCAGTTCGACGAACCGGCGTTCAATGTGTTCTTCGATGAGGTCAACGACTGGGGCGTGGCCGCCCTGGAGCGCGCCGTTCAAGGGCTCAAGTGCGAAACCGCGGTGCACATCTGCTATGGCTACGGGATCAAGGCCAACACCGACTGGAAACAGACCCTGGGGGCGCAATGGCGGCAATATGAGCAGGTGTTCCCGACGTTGCAGCAGTCGAGCATCGATATCATTTCGCTGGAGTGCCACAACGCCCATGTGCCGATGGAACTGCTTGAGCTGATTCGGGGCAAGAAGGTCATGGTCGGTGCAATCGATGTCGCCAACCCTGCCATCGAAACACCCGAAGCCGTGGCCGACACCCTGCGCAAGGCGTTGCAGTTCGTCGATGCCGACAAGCTCTACCCCTGCACTAACTGCGGCATGGCCCCACTGCCGCGCGCGGTCGCCAGCGGCAAGCTCAAGGCGTTGAGCGCCGGGGCTGCCATCGTTCGCCAGGAACTGACCGCCAACGCGGGTTGAGGTGTTGAACCGCCTGCCTGGCCTGGCCGGCATGGCAGTACGCACCAACGCGGTTCAAAAAACGCGGCTGCACACCAGGCGCCCTGTTTTGATGCACGCCGGCCGGTCAGCCGGCCGCCACTTCACCCCGCCTGGACCAGGCGCCGCCCAGCAAAACCGCTGCCCACCGCCCATTCCCTGGCCTGCCCGGCACTGCACCGGGTTTCCGGCACTTTCATTGCAATGCTGGTTGGTGAACGGAATGCACCCGCAACCCAACGCGACCGAGGCTGAAGACACCCCCACTTACCAGCAAGGCAGCACCCTGAAAGACGCAGATGAACGGCAATGAAGCTGCCGGTAACGGCGGCAAGGAGTGGGTATGTCCCGGGCTTTTTTCAATGAAATGTACGACGCGAACGGCAGCTGCCGCCCGCACTACCAAGAGTTCGCCCGCTGGCTGGCGAACACCCCGCTGGAGCTGCTGGAGCAGCGCCGGCGCGAGGCCGACCTGCTGTTCCACCGCGCCGGTATCACCTTTACCTTGTATGGCGACAAACAGGACACCGAGCGGCTGATCCCCTTCGATATCATCCCGCGCAGCATCCGCGCCAGCGAGTGGCGTACGGTCGAGCGCGGCTGTATCCAGCGCGTGCAGGCCCTGAACCTGTTTTTGGAAGACATCTACCACGACCAGCGCATCCTCAAGGCCGGGATCATCCCGCCAGAGCAGGTCCTGGCCAACGAGGGTTATCAGATCGCCATGCAGGGCCTGGACCTGCACCGGGGCCTGTATGCGCACATCGCCGGCGTGGACCTGGTCCGCGATGGCGATGGCAGCTATTTCGTGCTGGAAGACAACCTGCGCACCCCCAGTGGTGTCAGCTACATGCTCGAAGACCGCAAGATGATGATGCGCCTGTTCCCCGAGCTGTTCGCCGCCCAGCGCATCGCGCCCATCGACCACTACCCCAACCTGCTGCTGGACACGCTCAAGAGCGCCAGCCCGCTGGATAACCCCACCGCTGTGCTGCTTACCCCAGGGCGCTTCAACAGTGCCTATTTCGAGCATGCCTTCCTGGCCCGCGAAATGGGCATCGAGCTGGTCGAAGGCGCCGATCTGTTCGTGCGCGACGAGCATGTGTACATGCGCACGACCGCCGGCCCGCAACGGGTCGATGTGATTTACCGCAGGCTGGACGACGACTACCTCGACCCCCTCTCGTTCAACCCCGACTCGATGCTGGGCGTGCCCGGGCTGATTTCGGTGTACCGCGCCGGCAACGTAGTGCTGGCCAACGCGGTGGGCACCGGCGTAGCCGACGACAAGTCGATCTACCCCTATGTCGCCGACATGATCCGCTTTTACCTGGGCGAGGAGCCGATCCTCAACAACGTACCGACGTGGCAGTGCCGCAAGCCGGCCGACCTGTCCCATGTACTGGCCAACTTGCCCGAGCTGGTGGTCAAGGAAACCCAGGGCTCTGGCGGCTACGGCATGCTGGTCGGGCCGGCCGCCACTGCCGCGCAGATCGAGGACTTCCGCGCCCGCATCAAAGCGCGTCCACATGCCTATATCGCGCAACCGACCTTGTGCCTGTCCACCTGCCCGACCTTCGTCGACAGCGGCATCGCGCCGCGGCATATCGACCTGCGCCCGTTCGTACTGTCGGGCAGCGAAACCCGCCTGGTGCCAGGCGGCCTGACCCGCGTGGCGCTGAAGGAAGGCTCGCTGGTGGTCAACTCGTCACAAGGTGGCGGCACCAAAGACACCTGGGTGGTGGAGGACTGAACCATGCTTTCGCGAACTGCTTCTGATCTGTACTGGATGTCCCGCTACCTGGAACGTGCGGAAAACTTGGCGCGCATGCTCGAGGTCAGCTACTCGCTGTCACTGATGCCGCAGGCGGGGCGCAGCGACGGCCATGCCGAACTGGCCATGTCACTCTTGGCCTCGGGCACGCTCGACGACTACATCCGTCGCCACGCCGAGCTCGACACCGAGCGCATGCTGCATTTCTTCGCCCTCGATGCCACCAACCCCGGCAGCATCTACTGCTGCCTGCAGGCGGCCAGGACCAACGCCCATGCAGTGCGCGGGCGGATCACTGCCGACATGTGGGAGAACATCAACGCCACCTGGATCGAAATGCGCAACATTGCCAGCAACGGGCTGGGCCGCTACGGCATCAGCCAGTTCTGTGACTGGGTCAAGGAGCGCTCGCACCTGTTCCGCGGCGCCACCTCCGGTACCATCATGCGCAACGATGCCTACAGCTTCATTCGCCTGGGCACCTTCCTGGAACGGGCCGACAACACCCTGCGGCTGCTCGATGCGCGCTATGAAATGTTCGGCGAGGCCTCCGACGAGGTCAGCGACGACTCGGCCAGGGGTTTTTACCAGTGGAGTGCCTTGCTGCGCGCCCTGACCTCCTACGAAGCCTTCAATGAAATCTACCGCGCCGCGCCCAGTGCCGGGCCGGTTTCCGAATTGCTGTTGCTGCGCGTCGACGTGCCGCGCTCGCTGCATGCCTGTATCGAGGAGCTGGACCAGATCCTGGCCGGCCTGCCTGGCAGTACCGGGCGAGCGGCCCAGCGGCTGGCCGCCGAGCTCAACGCGCGGCTGCGCTACACCGCCATCGACGAAATCCTCGACGCCGGGCTGCATCCCTGGCTCAGCGATTTCATCGGCCGCGTCAACCAACTGGGCCAGGCGGTCCATCACTCCTACCTGGAGGTTGTATGAAACTGTCCATCCGCCACGACACCACCTACAGCTACGCCAGTGATGTGTCCAACAGCATTCAGTTCCTGCGCCTTACCCCGCGCAGCAGCGAACGCCAGCGCATCGTCGAATGGCAACTGGACCTGCCTTGCAAGGTGAAGAGCCAGATCGACCCGTACGGCAACATCCTGCATGTGCTGACGCTGGACAAGCCCCATGGGCACCTGGCCCTCACTGCCAGCGGCCAGGTCGAAATCGACCCGGCCTGCGAACAGGAGGCAGCCTGCCAGTCACCCCTGCCGTTCTTGCGTGGCAGCCACCTGACCCTGGCCGATGACGCGCTGGTGGCCTTCGCCGCCCAGCAATGCGGCACGCACCGTGACCGCGCCGCATTGATCGACCTGATGCAGGGGCTGGCCGAGCGCATGCCCTACAGCCCAGGGTCGACCTCCGTCGGCACTACGGCCAGCGAAGCGTTCAATGCCGGTGCGGGCGTGTGCCAGGACCATACCCATGCCTTCCTGGCCTGCGCCCGTAGCCTGGGGGTGCCGGCCCGCTATGTTTCCGGCTACCTGTGCACCGAGGATGAACAGCACCTGGCCAGTCATGCATGGGCCGAAGCCTGGGTCGACGACGCTTGGTACAGCTTCGACATCACCAACCGCCTGACCCGGCCCGAGCGGCACCTGAAGCTGGCCGTGGGCCTGGACTACCTCGACGCCTGCCCGGTCAGGGGCGTGCGCCGCGGGGGTGGCACCGAGTCCATGCAAGCCAGTGTTCACGTGCATCGCCAGTGACGCCTGGCCCTCAAGCCAGCCTTGCTGCGCGCCTGCAGCAAGGCCACTACCTCTGCCACACAAGGGAACTTGCATGACTTACTGTGTCGCCATGCACCTGCAAGACGGGCTGGTTTTCATCAGCGACTCACGCACCAATGCCGGTATCGACCAGATCTCCACCTTTGCCAAGTTGTTCGTCTTCAGCGTACCCGGTGAGCGCCTGATCGTGCTGCAGACGGCGGGCAACCTGGCAACCTCGCAGTCAGTGGTCAACCTGCTGCAGCAACGCAGCCAGGGCAGCGGCCCGCACCTGCTGAATGTCGCCACGCTCTACGATGCCACCGTGCTGGTGGCCGATACCTTGCGCGAGGTGGTGTGCCGCGACCGCAGCAAGCTGACGGCCGGTATCGACCTGAGCAGCTCGTTCATCGTCGGTGGCCAGATTGCGGGCGGGCCGATGGCGATCTACAACGTCTATGCCCAGGGCAACTTTTTCCAGGCCACGCGCGACACGCCTTTCCTGCAGTTGGGGGAAAGCAAATACGGGCGGCCCATACTCGACCGCAACCTGGAGTACCGCACCCCGCTGGATGAGGCGTTGCGCTGTGGCCTGATCTCGTTCGACTCCACCATCCGCAGCAACCTGTCGGTAGGCATGCCGCTGGACTTGCTGGTGTACCGAGCCGATGCCTTGGAGGCACCGCAGCCCATCCGCATCGCCAGCGACGATGCCTATTACCAGCAGATTCGCCGGCAGTGGGGCGAAGGCCTGAAAACCTTGCTGGCCGAGCTGCCGGCGCCGCCGTATGGCTGATGGGGGAATGGCCAGGAAATCCCGGCCAGCATGCCCGGCCTTTTCGTGGATGAGCCCGCCCCCTCAAAGGGCGGTGCCGCCCCCCAATACGCCTCATGCCCCTCAGCCCAGCAACTGGCTCAATACCGCACGCAACTTGCCTGGTTTCACCGGTTTGTTCAGCAACGGTGCGCCAAGCTTGCGCAACGAGCGCCGGCACTGGTCACTGCGGTCGGCCGTGATGATGACCGCGGGTATGGCGCTGGCGTAATGTTCGCGCAACTGCCGCACCACATCACAGCCCACCACGCCGTGATCCAGATGAAAGTCAGCCAGGATCAGCTCCGGGGCGCGCCCTTCAAGCGCCTGCAAGGCACCCTGCTGATCGGTGGCGGTGACCACTTCGCAGCCCCACTGCCCCAGCAACGCGCCCATGCTTTCGAGAATGCTCACTTCGTTGTCCAGCACCAGCATGCGACGGCCCGGCAGCGGGTTGCCGGCAGTGGGCTGGGGCAGCGTGGGCTGCAGGAGCGGCGGCAGCGCCTGGCCAAGCGGCACCTCGATGCTGAACACCGAGCCACGCCCCGGCCACGAACGCACTTCGATCCGGTAGCCGAGAATCTTGGCGATCCGCTCGACGATGGCCAACCCCAGGCCTACGCCCTTGCGGTCCGCCGCGCGGCCAACGTCCAGCTGGTTGAACTCCAGGAATATGGCTTGCAACCGGTCCTGGGCAATGCCGCGCCCGCTGTCCCATACCTCCAGGCGCAAGTGTTCGCCGCGGCGCCTTGCCCCCAACAGAACGCGGCCCTCGTCGGTGTAGCGGCAGGCATTGCTGAGGAAGTTGCGCAGAATGCGCGTCAGCAAGCGCAGATCCGTGCTGACGGCATAATCGGGAACCCTGGCGTGAAATTTCAGGCCCGCGGCATCGGCCACCGAGCGGAATTCTGAAATCAAAGGCGCAAACAGCTCGTCCAGGCGATAAACCGCCACATCGGGCCTGACCGCAGCCTGGTCGAGCCGCGAGATATCCAGCAAATCGGTCAGCAGGTCTTCGGCGCCCTCCAGCGCCTGGTGGGTACGCTCCACCAGCACATGTTCGGCGTCTGGCAGCGGCCGCTCACGCAAGGTGGAGATCAACAGGCGCGCGGCGTTCAGCGGTTGCAGCAGGTCATGGCTGGCAGCGGCCAGGTACTTGTCCTTGCTGCGGTTGGCGGCTTCGGCAGCATCGCGCGCCTCGATCAGCTCATCGGTACGTGCAGCAACCCGTTGCTCCAGTTCGTCATTGAGCTGTTGCAGGCGCTGCTGGGCCTGCTTGCGCTCGGTGATATCGGCCACGAAGCCTTCAACCAGGCCTTCGTGACCGGGCTTGAGCAGCAGGTTCATCAGCACGTCGAGGTGGCTGCCATCCTTGCGCCGCAGCCGGGTTTCATAGCCATGCAGGCTGTGCTCCCGGGCGAGAATCGCGGTAATCGCCTGCAGCTCTTGCGCACCGCCATCGAACAGGTGGGTTGCCAGGTCGGTCAGGGAAAACAGCACTTGCTGTGGGTCGTCATAGCCGAGCATGCGGGCCAGTGCCGGGTTGGCAGCACGCATGCCGTCCTGCAGGCTGGCCTGGAAAATGCCGTGCACGGCGTTCTCGAACAGCCATTTGTAGCGGTTGCGCTCGGCTTCCAGTTCATCCAGCCGGGCAGATAATTCCGGGTAGTGGCTTTTACGCGCCGAGTGGTCGCCCAGGCCTAGCAGCCCCGCCAGCGCGCGCTGCTGCTCGTCAGAGGGCCTCGCCATAGACCACCTCGACATCTCGCTGGCTCGACGCGCGCGGGTTGGTGAGGATGCACGGGTCATCCATCGCATGTTGCGACAGGAACGGAATATCGGCCGTGCGCACCCCGTGCAGGCCCAAGGTTTCATGGAAGCCGATGGCGTGCTTCAGGGCAATCAGGTGTTCCACCAGCCGGCCGCAGATCTGCCGGTGGTTGAGGCCGCGGCAGTCGATGCCGAAGACCTCGGCAATGACCTTGAAGCGCTCGGGCGCCGAACTGTAGTTGAACGCCACCACGTGCTCGACCAGCACCGCATTGCACAGGCCATGAGGCAGGTCGAGGAAACCGCCGAGGCTGTGCGACATGGCATGCACCGCGCCCAGGATCGCGTTGGAGAACGCCAGCCCCGCCTGCATGCTGCCGAGCATGATCTTCTCGCGCAGGGCAATGTCGCCGGGGTTGGCGATCATTTCCACCAGGTTGCCGTTGATCAGGCGCATGGCTTCCAGCGCATGGGGGTCGGTCAGCGGGCCATGACCGGTAGACACGAACGCCTCGATGGCATGCACCAGCGCGTCGATGCCGGTACAGGCCGACAGGAACGGGTCCATGCTCAACGTGGTTTGCGGGTCGATCAGCGACACGTCGGGCACCACCGCCTTGCTGACGATGGAGAACTTCATGCGCTCCTGCTGGTTGGAGATGATCACGAACTGCGACACATCGGCCGAGGTACCGGCGGTGGTCGGGATCAGGATCAACGGCGGGCTGGGCACGCGAATCATGTCCACGCCCTCGAACTCAAGGATGCTGCGACCGTGGGCGACCACGATCCCAATGGCCTTGCCGCAATCCATCGGGCTGCCACCACCGACCGCGACGATCACATCGCAGTGGTTCTGCCGGTAGATCTCGGCGCCGAGCATCACCTCCTCGACCCGGGGGTTGGGCGAGACGGCCGTGTACAGGCAATAGTCGATACCCTGCGCCTGCAGGCTGGCCTCGACGTCGGCCACCCAGCCAGCGGCAATCACCCCAGGGTCGCTGACCACCAGGACCTTGCGCGCACCAAAGGTCTTGGCGTAGTTGGCCACATTATGTCGGCAGCCGGCACCAAAGATGATTTCAGGCGAAACGAACTTGCGAAGGGGGCTGAAACTCTGGCTCATCGTAAAGCCTGTTCTTATTGTTCTGGAAGATAACCGCCAGCGTAAAGCATCCCGCGGCGAAAGCAACCAGACCAAAGCGGCACAGGCATCATTCGATCCACGCCTTGGCGCGGGCCACCTCCAGGAACGCCAGTACGTCCTCGCCAAGGCCGGGAACCCCGGGAAAACGCTGTGCCAGCTGGTCGATGATCGCTGCCGTACTGCGCTGGCCGTCCAGCAACTCCAGCACCCAGCCGGCACTGGCGTTGAGCTCGATGACGCCCCCGGGGTACAGCAGCACATGGCATGCCTGCAACGGGTCCCAGCGTAGCCGCAAGCCCTTGGCCAGGGCCAGTGTCTGCTGGCGGTCGATCAGTTTCACGGCAGGCACCGGGCGTGGGGATCCGGCCACCTTGACGGTGGCCGGGCAGGCATCAGCGGTTGGCGAAGTACATCGTCACTTCAAAGCCAATGCGCAGGTCGGTGTAGGCGGGTTTGGTCCACATGGGGCATGTCCTCTTCTTGTGCCGGGCGATTCCGGTAGAGGCATTAATGCATGGGCGGTGGTGAGGGCGAATGCTACTTTGGAACGAGTTTGCCGGGTGCATTGGTAGCAACGGGGTTGCCACACATTGCCATCAGGCCAGCCAGGGCGCCTGGGCAGGCGGCCTGGCATTCGCTGCACCGCTACAGCAATGAGGGTGGCTGCGCAGCCTGGCCGCGACACCAGGCCGCTGCGCCAACCGCGCAGGTTCATCAGGGGGTCAGAAGAAGCCCAACGGGTTGATGTCGTAGCTCACCAGCAGGTTCTTGGTCTGCTGGTAATGGTCGAGCATCATCTTGTGCGTCTCACGGCCCACACCCGACTTCTTGTAGCCACCGAATGCCGCATGCGCGGGGTACAGGTGGTAGCAGTTGGTCCATACCCGGCCGGCCTTGATGCCGCGGCCCATGCGGTAGGCACGGTTGATGTCGCGGGTCCACAGGCCGGCCCCCAGGCCGAACTCGCTGTCGTTGGCGATCGCCAAGGCCTCGGCTTCGTCCTTGAAGGTGGTCACCCCCACCACCGGGCCGAAGATCTCTTCCTGGAACACGCGCATCCGGTTGTGGCCCTTCAGCAGGGTCGGCTGGATGTAATAGCCGCTGGCCAGGTCACCCTGCAGGCGCTCGGCGGCACCGCCAGTGAGCAATTCGGCACCCTCCTCCCGGGCAATCTGCAGGTACGAGAGGATCTTGTCGTACTGCTGCTCCGACGCCTGGGCGCCGACCATGGTTTCGGTGTCCAGCGGGTTGCCACGGCTGATCTTGGCGATCTTCTTCATCACCTCGGCCATGAACGGTTCGTAGATCGACTCCTGGATCAGCGCACGCGACGGGCAGGTGCACACCTCGCCCTGGTTGAAGAACGCCAACACCAGGCCCTCGGCGGCTTTCTCGATGAACGCCGGCTCCGCCTGCATGATGTCTTCGAAGAAGATGTTCGGCGACTTGCCACCCAGTTCGACGGTAGACGGGATGATGTTCTCGGCCGCGCACTTCATGATGTGCGAGCCCACCGGGGTGGACCCGGTGAAGGCGATCTTGGCAATACGCTTGCTGGTGGCCAGCGCCTCCCCAGCCTCACGGCCATAGCCCTGGACGATGTTCAGCACCCCGGCCGGCAGCAGGTCGGCGATCAGCTCGGCAAAAATGGTGATCGAAAGCGGCGTCTGCTCGGCCGGTTTCAGCACCACGCAGTTACCCGCCGCCAACGCCGGGGCGAGTTTCCAGGCAGCCATCAGCAACGGGAAGTTCCACGGGATGATCTGCCCAACCACACCCAGGGGTTCGTGCAGGTGATACGCCACGGTGGTTTCGTTGATTTCCGCCGCGCCACCTTCCTGGGCACGAATGCAGCCCGCAAAATAACGGAAGTGGTCCGCCGCCAGCGGCACGTCGGCATTCAGGGTTTCGCGTACGGCCTTGCCGTTGTCCCAGCTTTCGGTAACCGCCAGCACTTCGAGGTTCTGTTCGATCCGGTCGGCGATTTTCAGCAGCGCCAGGGCCCGCTCCTGCACCGAGGTCTTGCTCCACGCGTCAGCCGCGGCATGGGCAGCGTCCAGGGCGCGCTCGATATCCTGTGCGCTAGAACGTGGGAATTCGGCGATCGGTTGGCCGTTGACCGGCGAGCTGTTGGTGAAGTACTGGCCAGCCAAGGGCGCCACGAACTCGCCATTGATGAAGTTGCCATAGCGCGGTTTGAAGGAAACGACGGCGCCTGGGGTTCCGGGTTGTGCGTAGATCATGCTGAGCCTCTGCAGGTCAATGCCTGTCCCACGACAGGCGATATGCCGATGGTAGAAAGCCCCGCCTGCCAGGCGAATGCATCGTTGGCAGCGGGGCTCTCGTCATTTGGTAGTAGGGGTCAGGGTTTGGCGCTGGCGGTCTGCTGCAACTGCTTGGGCAACTTGAAGGTCCAGAGCATGCCGCCCTGGTTGAAGTCCTTGACCCGCTTGGCCACTTCGCCGCCCCACAGCGGCACCGCGCCGCCCCAGCCGGACACCACCGATACGTACTGCTCGCCGTCCATTTCCCAGGTCACCGGCGAACCGAGCACGCCTGAGCCGGTCTGGAACTCCCAGACCTTGTCGCCGGTCTTGGCGTTGAACGCCTGCAGGAAGCCTTCCGGGGTACCGGTGAACACCAGGTTGCCCTTGGTGGTCAGTACCCCACCCCACAGCGGTGCATAGTTCTTGTGGCGCCACACTTCCTTGCCGCTGACCGGGTCGATGGCACGTAGCACACCGATGTAGTCTTCGTTGAGCGGCTTGATGGTGAAGCCGGCGCCCAGGAACGCCGCCCCTTTCTTGTAGGCAATGCCCTCGTTCCAGATGTCCATGCCCCACTCGTTGGACGGCACGTAGAACAGCCCGGTATCCTGGTTATAGGCCATCGGCATCCAGTTTTTCGCACCGAGGAACGCCGGGGCAACGAACACCGAGCTGCCCTTGGCTTCGCTACCCGGTGCACCCGGGCGGCTGGCCTCGTTGTAGATCGGCCGGCCGTTCTTGTCCAGGCCAGTGGCCCAGGTGATTTTGTCGACGAAGGGGAAGCCGCGGATGAACTTGCCGTTGGTGCGGTCCAGCACGTAGAAGAAGCCGTTGCGGTCGGCAGTGGCAGCGGCCTTGACCTCTTTGCCGCCGTCCTTGTAGTTGAACGAGATCAGCTCGTTGACGCCGTCAAAGTCCCAACCGTCGTGTGGCGTGCTCTGGAAATGCCATTTGATCGTGCCATCGTCCGGGTTCAGTGCCAGGCGCGATGAGGAATACAGGTTGTCCCCTGGGCGCAGGTGGGAGTTCCACGGCGCCGGGTTGCCGGTGCCGAACAGGATCAGGTTGGTTTCCGGGTCGTAGTAGCCGCCCAGCCACGGCGCTGCACCGCCGGTCTTCCACAGGTCGCCCGGCCAGGTCTTGCCGGCTTCGCCACCGGAAATACCGTTTTCGATGGCCTTGCCGTCCTTGTACACATACCCCATGTGGCCTTCCACGGTGGGGCGCATCCACAGCAGCTCACCGTTTTCCGGGTTGTAGGCCTGGATCTTGCCCACCACACCGAACTCGCCGCCAGCCACGCCGGTAATCAGCTTGCCGTTGACGATCATTGGCGCGGCGCTGATCGAATAGTCTTCCTTGTGGTCGGCCACCTTCTTGCTCCACACCACCTTGCCGGTGTCCTTGTTCAGCGCCACCAGCTTGGCGTCGAGGGTGCCGAAGAACACCAGGTTGCCGTACAACGCCACGCCCCGGTTGATCACGTCGCAGCATGGGCGGATGTCATCGGGCAGGCGCGCATCGTACTGCCACAGTTTCTTGCCGGTTCGCGCGTCCACGGCGAATACCCGCGAGTAGGAGCCGGTCAGGTACATCACCCCATCCTTGATCAGCGGCTGCGCCTGTTGGCCGCGCTGCTTCTCACCGCCGAAGGAAAACGCCCAGACCGGGCGCAGTTCCTTCACGTTGTTGGTGTTGAGCATGTCCAGCGGGCTGTAACGCTGGCCCTGCACGCCCAGGCCATTGGTCACGATCTGCTGGGGGTTCTTCGGGTCCTGGAGGATGTCTTCATTGCTGACGGCGGCGTGGGCAGCGCCGGCCAGCAACATGGCGCTGAGCACCAGGCTCACGGCGAACGCGGGACGACGTGGGGATCGGGTCATGTCGGCTACCTTTGGTTTTTTGTTGTGCCCGGGAAATTTTCCCGGTGTGCCGGGAATTCTTGGTCCCGAGGTGTTTGCCAACAATTGCTCGCAGTGTGGAGATTTCTAGTTCCTTGGTAGCAGCTGCCTTTTAAACGAAAGGGGCGCAAAGCGGCCCCTGGGTTGGTGTCAGCGGAAATTGCCGGCGCTGCTGCGCCGCCCTTTCGCGACGCATGGCCGCTCCCACGCCGTAGTGTCTGGCTCAGGGCGTACTATCTACCCGCCGAAGTTGCCGGCGTTCGTACCGCGGGTATAGGTGGCTGACACTGCGAATAAGTTCGTAGCGCGTCAGGCTCAGGCCGGCGAAGCGTTCGGGTATAGGGCTGCGGATCATTTCGGCCATATCGTCGCCACGGGCGGCGCCGTCGCGCAGCAGGTTGTCCAGCCAGGTGAGGTAGTCGCGCATCTGCACAAAGGGTTGCGCATCACTGGCCAGCGGCCCGTGGCCGGCTACCAGTTGCTTCCAGGGCAGCGCCTGCAAGGTGTCGAGGTCGTGCAGCCACACATCGAGGCCCGGGCTGTTGGGGGTGGTCAGGGCACGCTGATAAAACAGCAGGTCGCCGGCAAACAGCACCCCGGTCGTTTCATCGAGGATCGCCAGGTCCGAACCGGTATGCCCGCGTAGCCCGAGCAGGCGCAGGCGGTGCCCGCCCACATCGCGCACACCCGGTTCCACGACTCGGGTCGGCAGCACCACCTCAGTGCCTCGCATCCAGTCACCAACCAGGCGGTACATGTTTTCCGCCATGGCATCGCCTTGCTCGCGCAACAACGCAGCGGTGCCGGCCAGGGCACCGATGGGCACGTCGGTGAACGCCTGGTTGCCGAGCACATGGTCCGGGTGATGATGGGTCAGCAGCACTTCCAGCACCGGCTTGTCGGTCACCGTGGCAATCGCCTGGCGCAAGGCCTCGCCATAGCGTCTGGACGGCCCGCTGTCGATCACCACCACCCCCTCGTCGGTCACGATGAAGGCCGTGTTGACCACGTTGCCGCCATTGGCCTTGGCGAAATTGTCGGTACTGCCCTCCAGCAGCCAGGTACCCTCGGCAATCTGCCGGGGGGCGAGCCGGTAATCCAGGTTGGCCTGGGCCGGAAGGCCCAGGCACAACAGCAACAGCAGGATCCAACGCATGGCAGGCGCCTCGGTTCAGGGGTGGATGGCGACCGCGCTCAAGGCACTGCCGCCTCGAACTGGTTACCGCTGTTGTCCTGCAACAACAGCCGGGTCGGCCCGGGGCCCTGGATATCGAAACTCAGGTTCGGGTTCTCGCTGACCGCCGGGTACAGCGTCAGGCTGGCCAGGCGCTGGCCATCGACGCCTTGCAACTCGGCATGGTTGAGGTAGAACTCGGGAATGCCACTGACCAGGCCGTTGTCCATCGGGTGCGCCACCTGCAGGCGCAGGCGGCTGCTGTCGCCACGCGGGTAGCGGCCCCCCAGCACCTCGCCGAGGTGCTCTTCCCAGCCGGGCTGGGTGCGCACCACGCTGGGGGCGGTACAACCACCGCCGGCAGCATCGATCAGGGTCGAGCCCACGTGCCACAGGCCGTCGCGCGTGAGCACGGCCGCGCGAAGTGGTGTGGCCTGCTCGATACGGATACGCAGCGATAACCACGGCAGTACCCGTTCGCCGGGCTGGAAGTCGACAATGCGCGGCAGCGGGTTGAGTTCGGCCCAGGCAATGATGCGCACCACCTCGCCAGTGAACGCGCGGGCATCGATTTCCAACGGCACCTGGCGTGCGTCCTCGGCAAAAGGGGGAGCCAGCAGCTTGACCCGCTCATCGAAGACGAACGCTGCCTGGTCGAGCAGTTGCTTGTGGTAGAAGTCCCACATCACCGAGGGCACCGGGTCCTGGTTGGCAGGCGGCTCGCTGGCCAGGGCCTGGCTTGCCCAAGATAGCCAGCAGGCCAGCAGCAAGGTTGCTTTGAGGTTCATGATCCGCTCCCATTTGCCGGGCTGCCGAGCCCAGGCTACTGGTACATGTCCGGCACCTGGTAACGCAGGCCGTACTGGGCATAGATCGCCTGCATGCGCCCCTCCCGTATCAACACCTCTAGCGCCTCCTCGACCGCATAGGCCAACTGCCGGTTGCTTTCATGCACGGCCATGCCGATGTCCCAGGCCTGCTTGCCCAGGTTGGGGTACGCATTTTCCGCCAACGCCAGCTGTGGGTTCGCGGCCTCATGCAGTTGCCAGTCGACCTCGCCGCGCATGGCCATCACCGCGTCTACCTCACCGGCCTGCATGGCGGCGAAGGCTTGCTGCACGCCGGGGTAATGGTGGGTCTTGGCGCTGAGCATGCCGTTGAGCACCGAGGTCAGGTAGAACGACGGCACGCTGTCGACCTCTACCCCAATCGGGTGCTGCTGGAATACCGCGACACTGGCCACCGAAGGCAACCGGCGGCGGTCATAGGCCACCTGCCAACGTTCTTGCTGATACGGGCCGAACATCACCACCTGGGCGTTTTCCAGCTCGCCCAGCTCGTTGCGCCTCTGCGCATAATCGTGGTCGTAGGGCACCCGCAGCATCAGGTCTGCCAATTGCTGATGACGCAGCGGGCTGCCGCGCCAGATGTAGTCCCGCAGGTCGTCGTCGAGCTTTTCCCCAGGCGGCGCCCAGATCAGTTTCAGGCGCACGCCCATCGCCTCGGCCAGTGCCTGCGCCAGGTCCACATCCACGCCCCGCGGCTGGCCGTGGTCCTGGAAACTGTAAGGCGCAAAGTCCTTGTACACCGCTACCTTGAGCTCCCCGGCGGCGATGATCGTGTCGTAGTTGCGCACTTGCGCCTGGGCCGCCGCACAGCACAGCAACAGGGCACTGAACAGCACCGCCATCAGGCGCATGGCCGTTACTCCTCGACGTGCACGCTGTCCAGGTATGTGCGCACCGCCCACAAAGCCTCCTGGCTCAGGTAGTCGGCCATTTTCGGCATGTACACGCGGCCGTCGCGCACCGCGCCATGGCGCACACGCTCGACGAACCATTCATCGCCGGCGTCGCCGGCATCGAGCAGCCGCAGGTCCGGGGCAATGCCGCCAGACTTGGCTTCCAGGCCATGGCAGGCCGCGCAGTTCTGGTTATAGGCCGAGGCGCCGATCTCGACTGCCTTGTCGTGTTCCGGCGAGCTACGGTAAGGGTTGACCGCCACCCAGCCGTCTGCGTCCAGGCTCACCCCAGCGTCCTTGACCGGGGTCAGCCCCTTGGTCTCTACCGCCTGTGGGACTACATTGCCATGGGCCCAGGCGGTACCGGTCATTACCGCGCCGGCCAACAAGCCTGCAGCAAGCCACACATTGCGTTTTGTTGTCATTGTTATGCCCTCACCATTGCACGCAAAGCCTCAACCACAGAGGCCGTGTCGCCATCTTAAAAACACCCGGCATACGGCCGAATGCTGCTTTGGTGGTCGCGCCTTACTCCCTTGGTAGTAGGGCTTGTGGCGAACGGCCAAATGAGGTGCCGACCGGGAACTCTTCCCGGCAATGGCGGGATTTTTTCCGTATCCGGCGAGCGCCCCGGCGGCTCACCCTGTGCAGGCCAAAACCTCCACTGGGAACTGCAACCATGACAATAAGATCGCTACCCGCCCTTTCCCCTCTGGCCTTGAGCGTGCGCGTGCTGCTGATGGCCGGTAGCCTGGCCTTGGGCAGCGTGGCAACAGCGGCCACCCCCCCTGCGGCACCTGCCACCAAGAACGTCACCTGGGAAGACATCGCCAACGACCACCTCACCACCAACGACGTGCTGCAGTACGGCATGGGCACCAATGCCCAGCGCTGGAGCCCGTTGGCCCAGGTCAACGACAAGAACGTGTTCAAGCTCACCCCGGCGTGGTCCTACTCGTTCGGCGACGAGAAGCAGCGCGGCCAGGAATCGCAGGCCATCGTCAGCGACGGTGTGGTCTATGTGACAGGGTCGTACTCACGGGTATTTGCCCTCGATGCCAAAACCGGCAAACGCCTGTGGACCTACAACCACCGCCTGCCCGACAACATTCGCCCCTGCTGCGACGTGGTCAACCGGGGCGCCGCCATCTACGGCGACAAGATCTACTTCGGCACCCTCGACGCGCGGGTCGTGGCCCTGGACAAACACACCGGCAAGGTGGTCTGGAACAAGAAGTTCGGCGACCACAGTGCCGGCTACACCATGACCGGCGCGCCGGTGCTGATCAAGGACAAGACCAGTGGCAAGGTCCTGCTGATCCACGGCAGCTCGGGGGATGAATTCGGCGTGGTCGGGCAGCTGTTCGCACGCGACCCGGATACCGGGGAAGAAGTGTGGATGCGGCCTTTCGTCGAGGGCCACATGGGCCGCCTGAATGGCAAGGACAGCACCCCGACCGGCGACGTCAAGGCACCGTCCTGGCCAGATGACCCCACCACCGAAACCGGCAAGGTCGAAGCCTGGAGCCATGGTGGCGGCGCCCCTTGGCAAAGCGCCAGCTTCGATCCGGAAACCAATACCATCATCGTCGGGGCGGGCAACCCGGGGCCTTGGAACACCTGGGCGCGTACCTCGAAAGACGGCAACCCGCACGACTACGACAGCCTGTATACCTCCGGCCAGGTCGGTGTAGACCCGAGCACCGGCGAGGTCAAGTGGTTCTACCAGCACACCCCCAACGACGCCTGGGACTTCTCCGGCAACAACGAACTGGTGCTGTTCGACTACAAAGGCAAGGACGGCAAGGTGGTCAAGGCCACCGGCCACGCCGACCGCAACGGCTTCTTCTATGTGGTCGACCGCAACAATGGCAAGTTGCAGAACGCCTTCCCCTTCGTCGACAACATCACCTGGGCCAGCCATATCGACCTGAAGACCGGGCGGCCGGTGGAAAACCCCGGCCAGCGCCCGGCCAAGCCGCTGCCGGGTGAAACCAAAGGCAAGCCAGTCGAGGTTTCGCCGCCATTCCTCGGCGGCAAGAACTGGAACCCCATGGCCTACAGCCAGGACACCGGCCTGTTCTACATCCCCGGCAACCAGTGGAAGGAGGAATACTGGACCGAGGAAGTGAACTACAAGAAAGGCTCGGCCTACCTCGGCATGGGCTTCCGCATCAAGCGCATGTACGACGACCACGTCGGCACCCTGCGCGCCATGGACCCGACCACCGGCAAACTGGTGTGGGAACACAAAGAGCACCTGCCACTGTGGGCAGGCGTGCTGGCAACCAAGGGCAACCTGGTGTTCACCGGCACCGGCGATGGTTTTTTCAAGGCCTTCGACGCCAAGACGGGCAAGGAGCTGTGGAAGTTCCAGACCGGCAGCGGCATCGTATCCCCGCCCATCACCTGGGAGCAGGATGGCGAGCAGTACATCGGCGTGACGGTCGGCTACGGCGGTGCGGTGCCGCTGTGGGGTGGCGACATGGCCGAACTGACCAAGCCCGTTGCCCAGGGTGGCTCGTTCTGGGTGTTCAAGATCCCGAGCTGGGACAACAAGACCGCCCAGCGGTGATCGCCTGAGGTGGCGTATACCCGGGGCCGCGTTGCGGCCCCTTCACCTGGTGCTTACACCCACGAGAGCCATTCGCCATGAACTACCTGCCCATTGCCCTGCTGTTGGCGCTCTCGCCTGCCCTGGCCGCACAGGCCGAAGACGCTGGCGACGATGCCCCACTGACCATCAACGGCTGCGTCATCGCCGAAGCCAGCCAGTGCCCGGGTGCCAACCTGCGCGGCGCCAACCTGGCTAACCAGGACCTGCGCAAGATGAACCTGGCCGGCGCCGACTTGCGCGACGCCGACCTGCGCCACGCCCAACTGGACCTGGCCAACCTGGAAAAAGCCCGCCTGCAAGGCGCCAACCTGACCCGCGCCAGCCTGCAGCAGAGCAACCTGCGCCTGGCCGACCTGAGCAATAGCCACCTGGTGGCCATCCAAGGCTGGGGCCTGTTCGCCCAAGGCGCGCAGTTCGAGAACGCCGACCTCAGCGCGGCCTATCTGCAGTTCGCCCGGTTGTCCGGGGCCAAGTTGCACAAAGCCAACCTGCAGGCTGCGGACCTCGAAATGGCCTGGCTCAGCAAGGCCGACCTGCAGGAGGCCAGGCTGACCGACGCCAACCTGCAGGAGGCCAAGTTCGGCCAGAGCAACCTGGCACGCGCCGACCTGCGCGGGGCACGGCAGCATTACGGGAATTTCCAGGAGGCCAACATGGAGGGATGCACAGGCTGCCCCGAAACCTGGGACAAGTGACTGATTGCGCTGCCTGTAGGAGCGGCCTTGTGTCGCGATGGGCTGCAAAGCAGCCCCGGCAATTTGTGCACCATGCTGAAACCCTGGGGCTGCTTTGCAGCCCATCGCGACACAAGGCCGCTCCTACAGGCAGCCCATCGCGACACAAGGCCGCTCCTACAGGCAGCCCATCGCGACACAGGGCCTACCCCGCTACCCGCACCAGCCCCAGGTCAATCCCCAGGTGCACCAGCTCGGCATGCGAGCTGACCTGCAGCTTGCTCTTGAGCAAGGTCAAATGGTTGGACACGGTCTTGGCACTGATGCACAACTGCTCGGCAATCAGCCGCGCCGGGGTGCCCTTGGCAAGCATGACGAAAATCTCCAGCTCGCGCTGGGTCATGCGCTGCAGGCGCGGGTCGCTTTCATTGTGCGGGGTGGTGCAGGCCAATTGCGTAGCCAGCGGCTGTTCAATGTAGGCATGCCCGGCCAATACACGCTGCACCGCCTCGATCAGCACCTCGGGCGCCGAATTCTTGGTCAGGTAGCCCGACGCCCCGGCTTCCAGCGCCTGCCGCACCAGGGGCAACTCGTCGTGCATGCTGAAGAACAGCACCCGCAGCTGGGGCAGGCGCTGACGCAGCCGACGGGTGGCTTCCAGGCCGCTGATGCCCGGCAGGCCGAAGTCCATGACCACCAGGTTGGGCACCTGCTCGTGCACCAGGGCCAGCGCCTCTTCGCCACTGGCCGCTTCGCGCACCTGGATGTCTGGCAATACCGCCCGCAGCAGGCTGGCATAGCCTTGGCGGACCACAGCATGGTCGTCGACCAGTACGATATTCATCACACCTCCTTGGGGATGTTCAGCGCCAACGCCCAACCGCCACCCGGGCGGCTGAAAATGCGTAATTCACCCCCCAGGCTGCGCGCGCGTTCGGCCATCGAGTGCAAGCCAACCCCGGGCCGGCGCGGTTGGCGCGCGCCGCACCCATTGTCGCGCACGAACAAGCGCAACCCCTTGGCGCTGCGCTGCAGGCGCACCCGCACCTGGCTGGCGCCGGCATGCCGGGCGACATTGGTCAACGCCTCCTGCAGCAGCCGGTACAAGTGCGTCCTGCTCGGCGCGGGCAAGTCTGGCAAATGCTCGCCAACCCGCAGCCGGCAATCGATGCCCTGCCTGGCCTGCCACTGGCTCACCAGCAGGCCAATGGCCTGCGCCAGCGGCATGTGTTGCAGCGCCACCGGATACAGGTCTTGTACCAGGGCACGAAACCCTTGCTGCAAATGTTCGCAATTCAGTTCCAGTTGCTGTGTGGTCTGCTTGACCACAGCGGGCTGGTCGGCCGCCATGCGCAGCAGGCAGCCCTGGGCGCGGATACCGGCCAGGTATTGCCCAAGGTCATCGTGCAGAGCCTGCGCCAGCCGGGTACGCTCCTGCTCCTGCACCGCCAGCAGGGCCTGGGTCAGCTGCGTATTGTCGGCCCGGGCCTGCTCCAGGTTCGCCACCATCGCGTTGAAGTGCGCAGCCAACTGGCGTGCCTCCGGCAGGTTGGCCTCGCGCAAACGCACGGCCAGGTGCCCCGCCGACACCTGCCGCAGCGCCCCCAGCAATTCAGCCAGCAGCCCCATCGCCCGCCCGACCGCCCAACGGATGGTCACCAGGCTCAATACCAGCGCCAGGCCGCACAAGCTCAGCAATTGCACCAGCGACTCCCAGACTTCGTCGATTTCATCGCGGGCATCCACGGCAATCAGCACCCGCCGGCCATCGCTCAGTGTCAGTAAACGGCCACCTGGGTGGTGTTGACCGAACAGCTGGCGGCCCAGCCAGGCATCCACACCGGCATCCCCCGGCAACAGGGCGGCATCGCCAGCTGCCAGCCAATGCACCCGTACATGGCGCAGGTTCTGGGTCAGGCCCGGCTGCAAACTGGCCGGGTCACGCTCGGCAGTCTCGGCAAGGTAGGTCACCACGGCTTCGGCAGACTGCAGCTCACGCTCCACGTCGGCCACAGCCTGGTGCAGCAGCACCCCGGCACAGGCCACCGTCACCAGGGCGAAGCAGCCGGTGACCCAAAGGTTGATGCGCCACAGCGCAGACAAGTTGAACAGGCGCATGGGAGCTCTCTTCAGGGGTGCCGAGGCCCATCGTAAAACCGTAGGTGGCGCGGGAAATTACTACCTTGGTACCGGCCGAGCGCTACTTTCTGCATATTTCCCGTGCCCGGCGGGGTTCCTATGCTGGCGCCATCTGCCGTGGAGTGTGTCATGCGCCAGCCTGCCCACCTTGCCTTGTTCTGCCTGCTGGCCCTGATCGCCGTGTTGTCCGCGCCCCATGCGTCGGCCGCTGCGGGCCAGGCCGACGCCCTATTGCACGTGGGCATCGGCTATTTGGGCTACCGGCCCGACCCGGGCCCGCTGCTGTCCAATATCATCCCCGAACCGGCCGACGCTGGCCTGCAAGGCGCCGAGCTGGCGATCGTCGACAGCAACAGCACCGGGCGTTTTCTCAAGCAACAGTTCCAGCTGACCCGCGCCAACGTGGACAGCCCCGAGGCGCTGTTGCAGGCGGCCCAAGCACAACACGAGCAAGGCCTGCGCCTGTTCGTGGTCAACGCCCCGGCCACCAGCCTGCGCGCGCTGGCCGCGGCGCTGCCCGACAGCCTGCTGTTCAATGCCGGCAGCCCCGACGACAGCCTGCGCAGCAGCCAGTGCCTGGGTAACGTGCTGCACAGCCTGCCGGGCCGGGCAATGCTCGCCGATGCGCTGGTGCAGTTCCTGGTGCTGCGCAAATGGCAACGCGCGCTGCTGGTGGTCGGCCAGACCGCAGATGACCAGGCCTACGCCGCCGCCCTGCGCCGCTCGGCGAAACGCTTCGGCGTGCAGCTGGTCGCGGAAAAAGCCTGGACCTTCGACAACGACCAGCGCCGCAGCGCCCAGGCCGACATGCCGCTGTTCACGCAAACCGCCGAATACGACGTGGTGCTGGTGGCCGACGAACGCGGTGACTTTGGCGAATACCTGCCCTACCAGACCTGGTACCCGCGGCCAGTGGCGGGCACCCAGGGGTTGACCCCCACCGGTTGGCACAAGACCGTGGAAACCTTCGGCGCGGCGCAACTGCAAAAACGTTTCGAGGCCCAGGCCGGGCGCTGGATGAACGACCGTGACTTCGCCGCCTGGATGGCCGTGCGCAGCATTGCCAGCGCGGTCAGCAAACTGCGCCAGGCCGACCCACGGGCGCTGCAACAGCTGCTGCTCAGCGAGCAACTGCCCCTGGACGGTTTCAAGGGCCGCAAGCTCAGCTACCGGCCCTGGAACGGCGAGCTGCGCCAACCGATTGCGCTGGTGCAGCCTCGCGCACTGGTCAGCACATCGCCACAAGATGGCTTCCTGCACCCCTTCAACGAAATGGACAGCCTGGGCTACGACAAGCCCGAAGTGACCTGCACGTACCCCTGAGCCGACAACCACAACAATAAGGAATACGCCATGCACCGCCCTCTGCTTTCCCGCGCCCTGCTCTACCTCAGCTTGCTGACGGGCGCCCTGGCGCTGGCCTGCGGGCATGCGCTGGCCGCCACTGCCTGGGTGTCCAACGAAAAGGACAACAGCCTCAGCCTGATCGACCTGCAGACCCTGGAGGTCACCGAAACCGTTGCGGTCGGCCAACGCCCTCGGGGGCTGCTGCTGTCGCATGACAACAAGCTGCTGTACATCTGCGCCAGCGATTCCGACCGGGTACAGGTGATGGACGTGGCCACCCGCAAGATCATCAAGGAACTGCCCTCTGGCAAGGACCCCGAGCAGTTCGCCCTGCACCCCAACGACCGCTGGCTGTACGTTTCCAACGAAGACGATGCGCTGGTGACCGTGATCGACACCGTGACCGACCAGGTACTGGGGCAGATCGATGTCGGTATCGAACCTGAAGGCATGGCCGTCAGCCCCGATGGCAAATGGGCGGTCAATACCAGCGAAACCACCAACATGTTGCACTGGATCGACACCAGCACCCAGACCCTGGCCGACAGCACCCTGGTCGACCAGCGCCCGCGCTTCGTCGAATTCAGCCAGGACGGTTCCAGGCTGTGGGCCTCGGCGGAAATCGGCGGCACGGTGACTGTCCTTGACGTTGCCACGCGCCAGGTGCTGAAAACCCTGAACTTCCAGATCAAGGGCGTGCACCCGGACAAGGTCCAGCCGGTGGGAATCAAGCTCAGCGCGGACGGCAAGTATGCCTTCGTCGCCCTGGGCCCGGCCAACCATGTGGCGGTGATCGATGCCAAGACCTACGAGGTGCTCGATTACCTGCTGGTCGGGCGGCGGGTCTGGCAGTTGGCGTTCTCCCCCGACCAGCGCCGCTTGCTGGCCACCAACGGGGTCAGCGGCGATGTATCGGTAATCGATACGCAGGACCTCAAGGTGCTCAAATCGGTGAAAGTCGGGCGCTACCCTTGGGGCGTGGTGGTCACCCCATGAACGCCCTCGAGGTGGCCGATGTGAGCTTCGCCTACGGCCAGCGCGAGGCGCTGCGGCAGGTCGGTTTCAGCCTGGCACCGGGCCGTTTTGCCGCGTTGCTGGGCCCCAATGGCGCCGGCAAGTCGACCCTGATCGCCCTGCTGACCCGCCTGTACGACCTGCAGCACGGCGATATCCGGGTGTGCGGCTGCTCGTTGCGCGACACCCCGCGCCCGGCGCTGCGGCAGATGGGCGTGGTGTTCCAGCAGAGCACCCTGGACCTGGACCTGAGCGTGGAGCAGAACCTGCGCTACCACGCCGCCCTGCATGGCCTGTCACGGCGCCACGGCAACCAGCGGGTAGAGGCCGAGCTGACGCGCCAGGGCCTGGGCGAGCGCCGCCACCACAGCGTGCGCGAGCTGAATATCGGCCACCGCCGGCGGGTGGAAATCGCCCGTGCGCTGCTGCACGAGCCACGCCTGCTGCTGCTGGACGAGGCCAGCGTCGGCCTCGACCCGGCCAGCCGCCTGGCACTCAACCAGCACGTGCGGCAGCTGTGCCGCCAGCAGCAGTTGAGTGTGCTGTGGACCACCCACCTGCTGGACGAAGTGCAGCCTAGCGACGACCTGCTGATTCTCCATCAAGGGCGCCTGGTGGCCAGCGGTACCGCCGATGCCCTGAGCCTGCAGCACGGCGGCGACCTGGACCATGCCTTTGCCCACCTGACCCGGCAGCCTTCAGGAGCCCACACCCGATGAACGCCTACTGGCAGTGTTTCAACGGCATCATGCTGCGCGAATGGCTGCGCTTCGTATTGCAGCGCACGCGCCTGCTCAGTGCCCTGGTGCGCCCGTTGCTGTGGTTGCTGGTGTTCGCCGCCGGCTTTCGGGCAGCGCTGGGCATCGCCATCATCGAGCCGTACGACACCTACATCCCCTACGAGGTGTACATCATCCCGGGGCTGGCCTGCATGATCCTGCTGTTCAACGGCATGCAAGGGTCCTTGTCGATGGTCTATGACCGGGAAATGGGCAGCATGCGCGTGCTGCTGACCAGCCCCCTGCCGCGGCCGTTCCTGTTGGCCAGCAAGTTGCTGGCGACCTCGCTCATTTCCCTGCTGCAGGTGTACGCGTTCCTCGCCATTGCCTGGGTGTACGGTGTGCAACCGCCGGCGGTGGGGTTGCTGCTGGCACTGCCGGCGCTGCTGCTGGTGGCGTTCATGCTCAGTGCCCTGGGGCTGCTGCTGTCGAACGCCATCCGCCAGCTGGAGAACTTTGCCGGGGTGATGAATTTCGTGATCTTCCCACTGTTTTTCCTGTCTTCGGCGCTGTACCCACTGTGGAAGATGCGCGAAGCCAGCGAGTGGCTGTACTGGCTGTGCGCGGTGAACCCGTTCACCCATGCCGTGGAGCTGGTGCGGTTTGCCTTGTACCAGCGCCTGAACCTGTTGGCGCTGGCGGTGTGCTTGGGCTTGACGGTGCTGTTCACGCTGCTGGCGATTGCCACCTTCAACCCCCAGCACGCAGCGTTGCGCAAGCCGCGATGATCCTGTGGCCTGGCGCGGCCCAGGCTGACGGGCGGCGCTAAGCCATCTACTACTTTAGTACTGCATTTACTGTCTATCGTCGCATTCACAAAGCACCGCTACTGGCATGTAATGGGTCCATAACAAAAAGGAAGAACCCCATGCCATGTGCCCTGCCCCGGCTGCCACGCCCCTTGCTGGCGGCACTTTCAATGAGCCTGACGCTGGGCACCGCCCAGGCCGACACGGCGCCGCTGTTCTCTGCCGACGGTTACCGCATCACCCTTTACCGCAGCCCGACCCCAGCGCAGGTCGACGGCGGCCAGGTGGTAGACACCGCCACATTGCAACGCCTGCTCAGCCAGCAGCCGCGGCCGGTACTGATCGACGTGTACCGCCGCCAGTGGCTGCAGGGCCGCTTCATCGAAGACGAGCCGCACGCCAACCTTCCCGGCAGCCTGTGGCTGGCCAACACCGGCGATGGCGAGCTGAGCCCGGCCTGGCAGGCGTACTTTGCGCACAACCTGCAAAGCGCCACCGCCGGGCACCCCGACCAGCCTGTGGTGTTCTACTGCCGCGCCGATTGCTGGCTGAGCTGGAACGCGGTAAAACGCGCTAAAGCCCTGGGTTACCACAACCTGTACTGGTACCGCGACGGCGTTGACGCGTGGCAGCAGGCCAACCTGCCGCTGCAGCCGGCGCAACCGGTGCCTTTGCCCTGATCTGTTCAACTGCCACTGCGTGCCCTGCTCCATCCAATAAAAACAAGGTGAAAAGGCCATGTACAAAATTCTGATTGCCGACGATCACCCCCTGTTTCGCGAAGCCATCCACAACGTCATCAGCGATGGGTTCCAAGGCAGCGAGGTCATGGAAACCGCCGACCTGGACAGCGCCCTGGCGCTGACCCAGGCGCATGACGACCTCGACCTGATCCTGCTCGACCTGAACATGCCCGGCATGCACGGCCTCAACGGCCTGATCACCCTGCGCAACGAAGCACCGACCACGCCGGTGGTGATCGTGTCGGTCGAACAGGAGAAACAGATCGTGCTGCAGGCCATCACCTACGGCGCGGTGGGTTTCATCACCAAGTCCTCGCCGCGCGCACAGATGATCGAGGCGATCGAGCAGATCCTCAACGGTAATGTCTACCTGCCGCCCGACATCATCCGCGCGCAGAAAAGCAGCACCGGCCGGCGCCAGAACGATGCGCCGAGCTTCCCGCCGGAAATGCTCCAGGCCTTGACCCGCAAGCAGTTGCTGGTACTGGAACGCATGACCAAGGGGGAATCGAACAAGCAGATTGCCTACACCCTGGATATCGCCGAGACCACGGTCAAGGCGCATGTGTCGGCGATCTTGCGCAAGCTCAATGTGCACAACCGCGTGCAGGCCATTCTCAGTGCGGGCGATATCGACTTCGCCGACTACCTGCGGCGCTGACCGTCTCCAGCTTCATGGGGGCCGCGTTGCAGCCCCCATAGCACACCCGGCCCTAGCCTTGGGTGCCCAGCAAATGGCTCATTGCAGTCTTCAATTTCAACGGCCGCACCGGCTTGTGCATCAGGGTATGGCCCAGCTCACGGATCTGCTGCTTGAGGTCGTTGCTGTAGTTGGCCGTGATCATCAGCGCCGGTAGCGGCTGGGTGCGGCGGGCATTGATCCGCGCCACCGCGTCGAGGCCGTTGCAGTCATTGTCCAGGTGGTAGTCGGCAATCAGCAGGTTGGCCTCGGCGTGGTAATTGTCCACCTGGCGCGCCAGGTCTTCCTCCGACAGCGCGGTAATCACCTTGCACCCCCAGCCTTCGAGCAGCGTGCGCATGCCGGCACAAATGGCCGCATCGTTGTCCAGCACCCAGACTTGCGCCCCACGCAGGCGTTCGAACATCGGCTCGCACACGGCCTGGCTCGGCTGCGCCTTGGGCGCAACGGTGCTCAACGGGACCTCGACGGCAAACACCGATCCCTTACCCAGCCATGACCGCACGCGGATGCGATGGCCCAGGATACCGGCGATCTTCTCCACGATCGCCAGGCCCAGGCCCAGCCCGCGATCCTGCTCGGGGCGCTGCACATCACCGCGCCGGAACTCCTGGAACATTTCCTCCAGGTGTTCTTCGGCGATGCCGATGCCGCTGTCCCACACCTCGATCCGCAAGCCGCCACGCAGGCGCCGGCAACCCAGCACCACCCGCCCGCTGCGGGTGTAACGGATGGCATTGCTGAGCAGGTTGCGCAGAATGCGCGCCAACAGCTGGATATCACTGCGCACCACCGCCGAACACCCCACGAAATGCAGGGCCAGGCCCTCGCTACGCGCGACCTGGGCATATTCGGCCGCCAGGTTGTCCAGCAGCTCGCTGAGCGCGAAAGGCGCGATATCGGCCTTGATCACGCCCGCATCAAGTTTGGAAATGTCGACCAGGGTGCCCAGCAGGCTCTCCACATCCTCCAGCGAGTTGCTGACATTGCGGACCAACTGGGCACTTTGCTGCGGTTCGCGGCTTTCCAGCAACGCGCTGGTGAACAGCCGCGCCGCATTCAGCGGTTGCAGCAAATCATGGCTGACCGCAGCCAGAAACTTGGTTTTCGACAGGTTGGCCTGTTCGGCCTCGCGCTTGGCTTCGCGCAGCCGCGCTTGCGCCTGGCTGCGCTCTTCGATTTCCCGCAGCAACTGGTCGTTGAGGCTGGTCAGCTCCGCCGTGCGCTCACGCACCCGCTGCTCCAGGTGCTGATAGGCCTGGTGCAATGCCTGCGCGGTATTGCGCCGCTCGGTGATATCGCGGATCAACACGAAGATACCCACCACCTCGCCGCTGGCCAGGCGGTTGGGGACATAGGAGCGCAGCATGTAGCGCTCCTGGCCCTTGATGTTGGTTTCGGCAAACTCGAAGGTCACGCTCTCGCCCGCCAATGCCCGCGTCACATAGGCCTCGAGGCGTTGGTAGTGCTGTTCGCTGTGGGCCTCGCGCAGGCTTTGCCCCAGCATCACGCCACGCGGCCAGCAGTACCATTCCTCATACACCTTGTTGGTGAATTCATAGACCAGGTCGGCATTGAGGTAGGCGATCAACGCCGGAACGTTGTCGGTGATCAGGCGAATCTGGTGCTGGTGCGCGGTCTCGGCCCGCTGCCGGGCCTCGCTGAGCAGGTGGTTCACCGCCTTCAACTCGGCCATGGCCTGGCTCAGCGCATCGGTGCGCTCGCGCACCTGCTCGGCCAGCACCACCGAATGCTGAAACGCCGCGTACGGGTCGTTGCCGCGGGTGACCCCGGACTCGACACGTTCGATCAGCGCACCATTGATGCGCTGCAGCTTATGGTTCTGCTGCTGCAGCCGGGCCACCTCGGCCTGCAGGTCAGCGACCGACAGGAGGCCGGTTGCGGGCAATGGCGACGCCGGTGAAGGTCTGGTTGATATGCATGCCATTGAACTGTTCTCCGTAGGTGTTGAACCCGATCACCCGTTGCTCGCGCAGAAACGCCCCCACCAGTTCCAGGCTGTGTTGCCCCTCCAGTTCCAGACGCCGCAGGAAGCAGTCGCAACCGATGGTCAACAACAGCGGGCCCAGGCGCTGGTGCAGGCCGTCGAACAGCTCATGCAGGTTCGGCAGCAACGGCCCTGGGGTCATGGCCGTGAGCACGATGCCGTTCTCCACAGCACAGTAGAAACTCAGGCTCAAGTCATCGTGCACACGCTGGACGGCGCGCATGTAGTACTGGTCGTGAATGCGCACGGCCAACGGGTGCGCGGCGAACACCCGGTAATCGAGCGCCGCCACCGGCACACCGATGAGCCGGGCATATTCCTCGGCAGCGGGTTCGGCATTCAGCTCGAATACCCGGCGCTGGCCGCTGTCGGCGCCAGTGACCACCAGTTTTTCCTGGCGCGGCTGGATGTGATGGGTGGTGAACACTTCGAAGTCGAGCCAGGTGTTGACCAGCACCACCACCGCTGCGCCGCTGTGGAAGGCGCCGCCGTGGTAGACATGCGTGCGGTTGAGGTAGTTGTCGTCGCCGGCCGAACCGCCGAAGTGCGGGATGTCGCCCAACGCCGCGCTAAGGGCAGCGAGGACCATTTCCTCCCGGCTGGACAGCCCATCGAGCAGGGTCAGGGCAAAGCTGTGGCCCTTGATCGGCGCCAACGAATTGCTGCGGCAGGTGCCGACCAGGCGCTCGACCATCTGTTGCGCATCGATGAGGCTGAAGTGCTCCATTTCGTCGATCAGCCCGGTGGCGATGGAAAAGTGCCGGTGATCGAAGCCCAGCGCGGTCACGCAGTTGCGGCCGTACCCCTGCGGGGTGATTTCGCCGGCACTGGTGCAGCCCACCAGGCGGATGCCGCCAAACCCCTGTTCCAACGCCTGGGCCAGTTCCTGCAGGTTGTATTCGGCAGAACAGAAAAACAGCACCAGGCCCAGGTGGGGGTGCAGGAGCTGTCGCGCCAGGTCCTGGGCGGCCAACCGGGCATCGGTGGCCTGGGACATGGCGCTGAGCACACCGTCGTTGAGGGCCTGTTGCATCAAAGTCTCCGGCGCAGGGCGGCTGAAGGTGCAGTGTACGAAGCCGGGTACGTGGGGCGAATGCTACTTGGGTAGCGGGTGGGCGGTTCCAAGGGTGTAAGTGCCAGCTTCACCTGCGCCTGCCTTGCCGCCCCGTGCTTACCAGGTCAGCACCGCGCCCACAGCCAAGGTATCGGTGTCTTCATTCTGCGCACTGCCCTCATGCCCATCGATGGAGAACTGGTTGTACTCGGCCACCAGCTTGAGGTTGTCGTTGACGTCATGGAACAACGCCACCCCACGGGTCTTGTAGTCGGCACCGCTGCCCACCGCACCGTTGCCATCGTCCTTGGTCTTGCCATACGACAGCGCCACGCGGTTTTTGCCGAACTTGTAGGAGCCTTGTAACAGGTAGCCGTCGCTGTCCACATTACGCAACACCGGCTCGCCCGCGTTATTGGTGAAGAACGGGTTGATGCCCTTGGCCTGGAACCCAGAGCCGGTCAATGACCAGCCGCCCAGCTTCGCCTGCACCCCATAGCCAACCCCCTTGGAGGTGACGGACTGGACCGTCGAGTCGGTGTTGTCCGAGGTCTGGTAGCTACCGTTGACCCAGCTGTAGATCTGCGCCCCCGCCAGGTCGAACTGGTAGGTGATTTCGCTCTCTGTGCGTGGGTTTTCCTGGTAGGCCTTGCCGGTCGGGCTGCTGTCGTTGGTATCCACGGGGTCCATGATGCCGACCGCCACGCGCAGGCCGTCCATCACCGGCGTGCGGTAGGTGATCTGCGAGGTGGGAAACGGATAGGGGTAACCGCTGCCGATGTTGCCGAACGACACCCCGCCGCCATCCACCAGGCCCAGCGTGTCACTGACCTGGCCATAACCGGCCAGCAGCTCGTCCAACAGGATGTTGGAGCGCGCGAACAGGCCAAAGTCCTTGCCGATCAGCACTTCGCCCCACTCAGGGTTGGCCACCGTGCCGTAGAACTGGCGCACGTCGATGGCGGTATCGGTGCCGTTGGTTTCGCTGTCGTTGATGGTGACCCAGAACGACGCCCGCGCGCCGAGTTTCAGGTCGTCTACCTGCTTGCCCATGTTGAAACCGATGTAGTTGGGCAAAAAGCCCATCTTCACCCGCGACTGGCGCCGGTCGAACTGCTCGCCCTCGCGGTCGACCTTGCTGTTGACATAGAAGGCGTTGATGTAGCCATCGGTAGAGAATGTCGTCTGGTCCTTGTCGTACAGCATGATCTCGGCCTCGGCGGCACCGCTCAGGCCCAAGGCGGAAACACTGGCGAAGGCAGCAGCGAGAAAACGAGGCGGCAGGTGCTTTTTGTTGTTGTGCATGGCGCGCTCCAAACGGGGGACAGGATGTCGGAGGCGATTATCAGAAGCCGGCAGGCCACCCGGAACGCTGCTTTGGCGTGGGTTGGCGGGTGCTTTGGGGCGGAGGGTGAGGCGCGGTGATTTGGTCTTGGGACCTGCTGGGGTCGGGGTGGCAAGACTTAGGGTGTAGGCAGGCGTGGCAGGCGGGTATCAATACGCCTGAATGAACCGGGGCCGCCTTGCGGCCCATCGCCGGCAAGCCAGCTTGTATGGTTAGACTTGAAGGGAGGAGGAGGGAC
>JAEAMG010000236.1_pt1 | contig 81081 bp, 82 predicted proteins | sample 8958741 | NCBI WGS metagenome assembly JAEAMG01 (sample SAMN16933256, study PRJNA681125) | bioreactor sludge metagenome | isolation source: anaerobic bioreactor treating anionic surfactant - SDBS | place: India: Bengaluru | collected 2019-02-28
CCCCCTTGCGGAGTTTCATTCGCCCCGAAAACCCATCGGCTTTACACTGCCGCCTTTGTTATTGCTTTGGCCATGCCATGTCAGAACTCGACTCCGAACAGCTGGACCTCCTCCTTTTTCCTACCTGGCTCGTTCCGGTCGAGCCGGCGGGCGTAATTCTGCGAGAGCATGGCCTGGGTATTCGCGACGGGCGCATCGCCTTGATCGCTCCTCGGCTGGACGCTAACAAGCATGCAGCGAAATGCGTTCTGGAGCTGCCTGACATGCTTCTGGCACCAGGGCTGATCAATGCGCATGGGCACGCAGCGATGACCTTGTTTCGCGGACTTGCTGACGACCTTCCGTTCAAGAATTGGCTGCACGACCACATCTGGCCGGCGGAAAATCGCTGGGTTGACGAAGCCTTCATTCAGACCGGCACGGAACTGGCGATTGCCGAGCAACTGCTAGGCGGTATCACCTGCTTTTCGGACATGTATTTCTTTCCAGATGTAGCCAGTGAAGTCGTACATAGATGTGGGGTGCGAGCTCAGATCACCGTTCCGGTAATGGATTTCCCCGTTCCAGGAGCCCGCGACGCAGGCGAAGCGTTGCGCAAGGGGGTCGCTCTTTTCGACGATCTCAAGCACCATCCGAGGATTAGCATTGCGTTCGGGCCGCACGCCCCCTATTCCGTCAGCGACGACAGTCTGGAAAAAATGCGCATCCTCGTCGCGGAGACGGACGCAGGCATTCATATGCACGTTCATGAAACTGCGTCGGAGATTTACGAAGCCTTGCAGCAACACGGCCAACGACCCCTAGCCCGCTTGGCAAAAAGGCAACTTCTAGGACCGCGCTTTCAGGCTGTACATATGACGCAGGTCGACGACGAAGATCTCGCCCTCCTCGTCGAGCATAATTGCAGCGTCATTCATTGCCCCGAATCGAACCTGAAACTGGCAAGCGGATTCTGTCCGGTAGAACGGCTCTGGGCCGCCGGCGTGAATGTAGCGATTGGCACAGACGGCGCAGCAAGCAACAACGATCTCGATCTGCTGGGCGAAACCCGCACCGCGGCGCTTCTTGCCAAAGCCGTCGCCGGATCGGCCAGTGCACTGGACGCACATCGAGCCTTGCGCATGGCGACCTTGAATGGCGCCCGGGCGTTGGGGCTGGACGAGCATACGGGTTCGCTGGAAGTCGGCAAATTCGCTGATCTGGTGGCATTCGATCTTTCAGGCCTGGCGCAGCAACCCGTTTACGATCCGGTGTCACAGCTTATCTATACCTGCGGCCGAGACTGCGTTCGCCATGTTTGGGTAGCAGGAAAGCAACTGCTCACCGATCGTCGATTGACCCGCATCGATCAGGACCAACTGATGGCGAACGTGCGCCAGTGGAGCACGAAGATACGCGATGGGAAAAAGCCCTGACTCTTCCTACCAGAACACTGCGCCACTGCGACAAACTGCCCCACGAGAGAGAACATTACCTCTCTCCTTTATCGGACTGAGGCTGGCAACATGAGCGATTGCAGCTCAAGCTTCACCTCAAGATCTTAAACGGAACAGACCATGAGCAACGTCGACAACGCCGAAATCGCCAAATTCGAAGCACTCGCCCATCGCTGGTGGGATCGTGAAAGCGAATTCAAACCGCTACACGAAATCAATCCACTACGCGTCAACTGGATCGACGAACACGTCGCCCTGGCCGGCAAGAAGGTGCTCGATGTCGGTTGCGGCGGGGGGATTCTCAGCGAGGCGATGGCTCAGCGCGGCGCCCAGGTCACGGGTATCGACATGGGCGAAGCGCCGCTTTCGGTGGCGCGCCTGCACCTGCTGGAGTCGGGACTGGAGATCGATTACCGGCAAATCACCGCCGAAGACCTGGCTGCGCAATCTCCCGAACAGTTCGATGTCGTAACCTGCCTGGAAATGCTGGAGCACGTGCCGGATCCGGCCTCGGTGATTCGCGCCTGCTGCGCACTGGTGAAGCCCGGTGGCCAAGTGTTTTTCTCGACCATCAACCGCAATCCGAAAGCCTATGCGCTTGCCATCATCGGGGCGGAATATTTGCTGCAATTGCTGCCGCGCGGCACGCACGATTTCAAGAAGTTCATCCGGCCGTCGGAGCTGGGCGCCTGGAGCCGCGATGCCGGCTTGGCGGTCAAGGATATCGTCGGCCTCACCTACAATCCGCTGACCAAGTTTTACAAGCTGTCGGCGGATGTCGATGTCAATTACATGGTTCAGACCATCAAGGAGGCTTGATGCGCCTGCGCGCCGTTTTATTCGATATGGACGGAACGCTGCTCGATACCGCGCCTGACTTCATCGCCGTTGCCCAAGCCATGCGACTGGCGCGCGGCCTGAACCCGGTCCCGGATCAGCAGATACGCGATGTGGTTTCTGGCGGTGCGCGGGCGATGGTACTGAGTGCATTCGACGTCGACCCGATGTCAGGCGAATTCGAAACGCTGCGTCTGGAGTTTCTCGAGCGCTACCAATCGCATTGCGCGGTGTTCAGCCGCCTGTATGACGGGATGGAGCAACTGCTTCAGGACATCGAGCAAGCGAAGCTGATCTGGGGCGTGGTAACCAACAAGCCATTGCGTTTCGCCGAACCGATCATGCAGCAGCTCGGGCTCGCTTCGCGCTCCTCGGTGCTGATCTGTCCCGACCATGTCAGTCGCAGCAAGCCTGATCCAGAACCGATGCTGCTCGCATGCAGCAAGCTGCAGCTGGACCCGTCTACCGTACTCTTCGTCGGCGACGATCTGCGCGATATCGAATCGGGGCGCGCCGCCGGCAGCAAGACTGCCGCAGTGCGTTACGGCTACATCCACCCGGACGATAACCCGGGCCTGTGGGGTGCCGACGTGGTGGTGGACAACCCGCTTGAACTGCGCTCCGTGCTCGACCGGGCACTGTGCAGCTGCTGAACCATAGCGTGCTGCGTCCAGATTTCTGAAACAAGAGAGACATTCAATGTTTGACTACACCGCCCGCCCCGACCTTCTCGCGGGCCGAATCATCATGGTGACCGGCGCTGGCCGCGGCATCGGCGAAGCGGCCGCGAAGGCCTACGCCGCTCATGGCGCCACGGTGCTGCTGCTGGGCAAGAACGAAGACAACCTCAACCGCGTCTACGACGATATCGAGGCAGCGGGCCACCCACGTCCGGCAGTCATTCCGTTCAATCTGGAGACGGCACTGCCGCACCAGTACGACGAGCTTGCCGCGATGATTGAGCGCGAGTTCGGCCGTCTGGACGGCCTGCTGCACAACGCCGCCATCGTCGGTCCGCGTACACCGCTGGAGCAGCTCTCGGGCGACAACTTCATGCGTGTGATGCAGGTGAACGTGAACGCGATGTTCATGCTCACCAGTACGCTGCTGCCGCTGCTCAGACTGTCGACGGATGCGTCGGTCATCTTCACCTCCAGCAGCGTCGGTCGTAAGGGCCGCGCATACTGGGGCGCGTACGCGGTGTCGAAATTCGCCACCGAAGGGCTGATGCAGGTCCTGGCCGATGAACTCGATGGCACCGCCTCGATTCGCGCCAACAGCGTAAACCCGGGTGCCACGCGCACCGACATGCGCGCCAAGGCCTACCCAGGGGAGAATCCGCTGGTCAATCCGCTGCCACAGGACATCATGCCGGTCTATCTGTATCTCATGGGTCCCGATAGCGCAGGCATCAACGGCCAGGCATTGAACGCTCAATAACCGAAGCCGTATAGAGAAACGGGGTGCACCGCATGCGGGCACCCCGTTTTTGTTAGCGAAGAAGGGAATCACTCACCGGACCTCGCCACCGCGCTAGGCGATGCAAGGCTCGGCGGATGCATTCACGAGCTACGCAGCTGCTCGTCGGCGAGGAAATCCTCCTCCAGCAGCGCATCCTGCATGCCAGCGCCGCCTTCATTTTCTTGTGCCTGGGTGACGGCACGCTTGCTGCGCAGCTTGCCGAAGTGGTGATTCAACGCGTTGCCCAGCTTATCGATCGCACCGTCGATGGCCAGCTCCAGCGACTCGGCCTTGTGGGTCACGGAAATCGGCTGCTGCCCTTTCGGGCGGGCCTCGATCTGGCAGCGCTTGTCATGTGCGCCGGCCTTCTCGCCATTTTCGTCGTTGAGATGCACGACGATCCGGGTCAGTTCGTCGTCGAAACGCTCCAGCTTGCTGGCGACACTGGCACTCACCCAGTCGACCAACCGGGCACTGCCTTCGATGTGGTTATCGCTATGAACCTGGATTTGCATACGTCGTCCTTACTTCCGCTTCGTGAAGGCCATCTTTTCGGATGGCTTGAGACAAGCTATGCCACCGTTGCCGTTTTTAAGCAACGGGGAAAATCAGCGCAGCCGTGAAAGGAGCTCGATGGCTGCCGACACGACCATGCCGTTTCGCAGCGCGATGCTGGCAATTGCCCGATGGTTGACGAGCGTTCGCCGCCGGCCCCGTTTTTGAGGGGGCCGCATCGAAAACCTGCGAAACCACGCATCGTTTTCATGCGGCCTCGGGGAACAGCCTCACGCCGTGATCAAGACATTGATCTACCAGCCATTTTCCATGTGCTAGGGAAAGACGCTGGGCCTTGTCCAGCTCCGCCATGAAGGCGTGCTCGACGGGTAGAGGCATGCGGCGGGTAGTATGGCCTGAAGGGTCGCTGATTCGGCAACCGCCGGCCCAGGGCGTGGGCGAACCGGGATACTCCATCACATCGGCGATGATGTGATAGCCACGGTAGGTGCATTGCATCGTGCTCATGATCGGTACCTCGCAGTCTCGAAGGCATCCATCAGGACGATACGACTGTTCAACAGCAACAAAAGCCCCGCTGGAGTACCAAGCATCCACCCGGCAAGCACTCCGAGAACGGATTCTATCCGGGCGTGTTCGACAGGCTGCGCGCCTCACTACGGCAATGCAATGCGTGACCGACGAAGGGCGCCTCAGCCATCCAGCGACGGACCGATCAATTCCGCCAGCTGGTCATAAACGCCTGGACAGGCCACCAGATAAGGATTGCCATCGAGCAAGCCATCGTTGCGAAAGAAGTCGTTGATCCGCCCCCCGGCTTCCGTCACAAGCACAAGACCTGCGAGGCAATCCCAACTTTTGAGCTGCGTTTCGTAGTAGCCGATCAAGCGCCCGGCCGCGACATAGGCCGTCATCAGCGCACCAGAACCGTTGCGGATGAACATGCCGCCCTCCTCCAGCAGCTGTTGCAGAAAGGGGATGAAATGCTCCTTGCCGCGCGGATGGAAGGTTCCGGTCCCCGTCAACCCCTCGCGCACGTGCTGCGCCTGGCTGACGGCAAGCGGTGTGTCGTTGACGAAGGCACCGCTGCCCTTGCAGCCGTGGAACAGTTCGCGGTGATTCGGGTCTGCGATGGCACCGAGATACGGCTCGCCATCCACCAGCAGGCCGACGGATACACACCAGTTATGCAGCCCATTGACGAAGCAGGCAGTGCCGTCGATGGGATCGATGACCCAGACGCAGCGTGCATTGAGATCGGCCGAGCCGCTCTCCTCGCCGAGAAAGCCATCCTCGGGGAAATGCTCGCTCAGCTGCGCCCGGATGAAGGCTTCGATCTGCTTGTCGGCAATGCTGACCACGTCCTGTCGGTCATCCCCCTTGTGCTCTACCGTTAGATCGTCGCGTTGCTGATAGAACTCCATGCCCATTTGCGCGGCCTGCTGCGCCACGCTTTTCGCCCAGGCATAACGCGCCTCGATATCGAGCGCAGTGCCGGTATTGTGGGAAGAAGCCATCGCAAAATCCTCAGAACCCGAAGTGAAGACGGGATTCTAGAGACAGGCAGCGCTCGGGCATACCGCATCACAACAATTTTTAGTAGCCCTTATAGGCAACATTTGAATAAGTAGCTAATTAAGGCTACTTTCTGGCAGGTAGCGTATTTACACCACGGAGCGACTCGTGAACCTCAAGGCTGTCCTGACCGGAGACCTCATCGACTCACGCTCGATGCGTGATCCCAATGCATTCATCGCTCGGCTGAAGACCTTGCTCGGCGAACTCGGCGCGCATTTTGACGCCCAGGCCGAAACCTTCCGCGGCGATGGCTTTCAGGTTGTCATGCGCCACGCGCAGGACGCCTTCGACTGCGCGGTGGCGATACGCGCCGGCCTGCTTGCCGCTAGCGCCCCAGGCGAACGCTGGGACGCGCGGCTGGCCCTGGGCATCAGTCAGGACGACACTGCCGCGCAGCCCTACAGCGAAGCCTTCGTTCTCTCGGGTAGAGGGTTGGATGGGATGAAAAAGGAGACGCTCTGCATCTTCAGCGACCAACCCCAGCTCCAGCGCTGTACCGAGTTGCCAACTGCATTCCTCGCCGCGCTGATTGATCGCTGGACCCCCGTGGAGGCGCAGACCTATTTCCTGCATCTGATCCAAGATCGCGACCAGCAAAGCATCGCCGAGCAGCTGGGCAAATCCCGCGTGACGGTGACCAAGGCCCTGCAGCGCGCCGACGCGCGCCTGGTGGATCGCTATCTGACCTGCACTCGCAGCTGGGTCGAGGAGCTACCGCATGCCTGACTCGACGACGCTGCTGCTGGCGCTGCTGCTCGGGCATGTCGCCGTGGATTTCCTGCTGCCGCTGCGCCAGCGTATTCAGACTCACACGCCAGCCTGGCGCAGCCCGGCGCTCTATCTTCTGGCATTTGCCCAAGGACTCGTGGCGCTGGTGATATTCGCCCTGCTGCGCGGCGGACTGGCGTTCGCCTGCGGTGCGGCCCTGGTATTGGCGTCGGGCCGCCTGCTGACCGCCGGCTGGGCGGCCAGTCGAGGACAACGCACTGCTGCCACACTCCTTCTGGAACATGGCGTGCAGGTAGTACTGGTGCTGGCGCTCTGGTTATCCAGCGAACGGCTGTGGACTGCGTTGCCGAGCTTTCTGCAATCGCAGGCAAGCGCCCATCATCTGTCGATCCTGCTGACTTATCTGGTGGTCTTCAAACCAGCTTCGGCGTTGATCGGCGCCCTGCTCAAGCCCTGGCAGGAGCGCATAGGCACCGACGATTCGCTGGTCAACGGCGGCGCTTTCGTCGGCTATCTGGAGCGTGGTTTGATCGTGACCTTCGTGCTGCTGGACCAATGGCAGGCAATCGGCTTTTTGCTAACGGCGAAAAGTATTCTGCGCTTCAACGAACTCAAGGGGCGCAACAACCGCCAGCGCAGCGAATACGTACTGTTGGGTACGCTGTTGAGCTTTTCGCTGAGTATCGCGCTGGGGCTGGCCGTCGCGCTTACGCAGGATGCCTGAGCATGTCGGAGATCACGGCGCGTTGTGTTCGTGCAGACGCACGTTGAGTTCATCGACGATCGGTGCCCACTCGGCGTCCTCCAGTAATTCCCCCTTGAGGAATGCCGCTTGCGATTCGTTCCAAAACGGCGCCTCGGACACCTTCACCTCGTTGGGCAGCGGCGCATGCTGGGCGATGAACGCGTCGATACTGGCCGGATCGGAGTCCAGTCCCAGTTGCTCGAACAGGGTACCGAGGTCTTTATTGGGCAGTTCCATGAAGATTCTCCGCATCGATGGCGCAGGCGATCATGCGCGCGCCGTTGCAGATAAGAGGCCGTCGCAAGCGATGCAGTTCCACCACGTTTTCCCCGGCACGATGGCATAGCGCACTCCGCGACCGCACTCCGCTGCCTCCAGCTACAGCGCCGACAGCGCGCGGTATTCGTCCTGAGCGAGCTGATCGGTCATGCCGCTGACTAGGTCCTGCAGCAGACGGCTACGGTAGTAGAACTCCCACAGCGGAAAATCCGGCGAATCCTGCGGCACTTCCTTCAGCGCCTCGTGATAGGCCTTGACCAGCTGATCGGGCAGGCGCCGAGCGAGCATCTGCAGTTGCGGCTCGCGACGGCAGCCACCGGCAGCCAGCGCGCGGAAGGTCGCCGGCGCAACTCGCAGCAACGCGCCATAGTCATCCAGCAGTCCCTGGAGGATGCGATAGCCCTGCAGTTGCAGCGTTTCCACTTCGCGATGGCAGAACACCCGATCCATCGCCACGTCCTTGAAGGTCTGCACGATGGCGTTCGGCAGGCTGCGATCCTCCAGCAACGCTCGATCCAGCGTGCCGTGATAGATCGCTTCGATGTTGTCGATGAACTGCCGCGCGGCGTGCTGTACCAGCGGGTGAATCATCGTCACCCGCAGCCAGATGAAGAATTCGCCGGTCTTGTTGATCGGCTCACGCCCGGCGCGCTCCAGTGCGTAGCCAACCATGCTGCGGAAGCTGCGCTCGGCACCGGGAATCGGCTCATCCAGCGCACCATGCTCGGCGAACTTGACCAGCAACAGCTGCGCCAACTGCTCGATGGTGAAGATGCCCTTCTCCACCGAGTCCTCGATATCGGCCAAGCAGTAGGCGATGTCATCCGCGGCCTCCATGATGTAGGCGAGCGGATGGCGGCTACCGGGTCGCAAGTCGAGCACCTGCTGCAATTGCTCGATGAACGGCTGCTCCGACAGGTAGAAACCGGGCTTTTTCTGCAGATAAGCGCCGGGGCTGCCTTGCGGCGGACGCTCGGCATACGCGGCACGCACGTACTTGAGCAGTCCGGCGGTCTGGGTATAGGTCAGATTCAACCGCAACAGACTCACTACCAGACGGATCGCCTGAGCGTTGCCCTCGAAGCGCTTGAGGTCGGCCAGCATGCGCGCGCGTAGCTCGGCATCGCCTTGCTCAAGCGGCACCGCGCCGGCAAACAGCTCGTCGAGGTGACGTGCGAACCATTCGCCGATAGCGAATTCGCCGAAATGGCCGAAGGGTGGATTGCCGATGTCGTGCATCAGGCAGGCCATCTCCACCAGGGTCTGCAGCACGTTTTCCAGCCCATCCAGACCGTAGTCCGAGGCTCTGGCACCCAGTTGCTTGTACAGCGTGCGGACGATGAACCGGCCGGTCTGCTGCACCTCCAGCGAATGCGTGAGGCGGCTGCGCACCGCGGCGTTGCGCTCCAGCGGAAAGACCTGCGTCTTCTGCTGCAGCCGACGCACGGCAGCGGAATTGATGATACGGCCACGATCGCTTTCCAGCTGATCGAGGATTGCAGCAATGTCGCCGTCGCTCGCCCTCATGCCAGCCTCGACCCTGCCGTAGGGACGTTGGCGGGAAATCTTTTCCTTGAAATCAACCGGCATAGCTCGCACTCGCGCAACGGAAAGCGCCGAGCCTAACGCGCCGTCGCCGCGATACCAAGCGTGGGGCTGGCATTGGCGCACGGGCTCTGCTATCCAGTCGCCCACATCGACAGGAGGCCCCATGAAACGAGCGGATTTCCATCAGCAGAACGCAGCACGCGCCCAGGCCGAAGCACAGCGACTGCTCGACCAGCGCGCTACGCTGGGTGCGCAATGGCTCGCCTGGGTCGCGACCGAGCTTTATCGGCTCAGTCCCGCCGAATATGCCTCGATGGTCCGTCGCGAACTCGAGCGGCTCAGCCGCGAACCCGAGAATGAGCGCAGCCACCTGTCTCGTTGAACAGGCTGCCTGACGACAGCGGGTCCATACTGTTTGGGCAGGCAGGCGCGGTTCGACCAGTCGCCCCGTCCCGCCGAGTCGAAGTACCCAGCCACTTACCGTCCGAGGTGAACATCATGAGCAAGGGTATGGATACGAAGAAGCAGGCCAAGAAGAAGCCGCTGAAAANGCTCCGAGCGGACGCATGAGCCCGACCAGCCGCGCACCGCCGACATTGACCAGCAACCCCAGCATGACCAGCAGGGCACCGGTCATCTGCAGCGCATCGAGGCGCTCGCCGAGCAACAGCGCCGACGACGACAGACCAACCACCGGCACCAGCAGCGAGAACGGCGCCACCTGGCTCGCCGGATAGCGCGACAACAGTCGACTCCACAGGCTGTAGCCGAGAATGGTCGCGCCGAACGACAGATAGGCCAGCACCAACAAGGACTTCAGGCCGAAGCCCTGCAGTGCGGTCTCGATGGCTACCGGCCCTTCCAGCCACCACGACAGCCCCAGAAACGGCAACGGCGGCACCAGGCTGCCCCACACCACCAGGCCAACCAGATTCACATCGCCGATCTTGCGCGTCACGACGTTGCCCAGCGCCCACATCGACGCTGCGCCGATGGTCAGCACGAAGCCGGCCAGCGTCATCCCCTGCCCACTCTGCGCGCCGATCAGCGCCAGCCCGCCGGCAGCAACCAGCAACCCCAACAGATTGACGGCACGCACCCGCTCGCCCAGCAGCAGCGCGGCAAAGAACAGCGTGAAGAACGCCTGCGACTGCAGAACCAGCGAAGCCAGCCCGGCGGGCATGCCTACCTTCATTGCCGAGAACAGGAACGCGAACTGCCCCAGTGAAATGGTCAGGCCATAGGCCAACAACCAGCGCAACGGCACCCGCGGCGGCCTGATGAAGAAAACCGCCGGCAACGCCGCCAGCAAAAAGCGCAACGCCCCGAGCAGCATGGGCGGCACATCTTGCAACCCCACCATGATGACGACGAAGTTCAAGCCCCAGACCACGATCACGACCAGAGCGAGCAACAGATCTCTCGGCGACATGACACCCCACCCCGCATCGGGTAAAGAATCATTAGAGCCGCTGTCCGGCCGGGCCTCTCCGTACAGTGAACAGGCATTTCGTCGATACAGTTCGCCGCCATTCGCTGCATACAGATGCCGCCGGAACGGCGACCAGCTAGAATTCGCCGCTCGAACGACCTCACACGAGACAGGCTATGGGCGCACAGTGGAAAGCGAAGCATAAGGAAGCGGCAGCGAACGCCAAAGGACGGATCTTCGGCAAGCTGTCGAAGGAAATCATGATTGCCGCCCGCAGCGGCGCCGACCCTGACATGAACCCCCGTCTGCGTCTGGTGGTCGAGCAGGCCAAGAAGGCCTCCATGCCCAAAGACACCCTGGAGCGTGCCATCAAGAAAGGCGCGGGGCTGAGCGGTGAGGTCGTCCATTACGAGCGCACCCTCTACGAAGGCTTCGCGCCGCATCAGGTTCCGCTGATCGTCGAGTGCCTCACCGACAACCTCAACCGCACCGTGGCGGAAATCCGCGTGCTGTTCCGCAAGGGCCAGCTGGGCTCCTCCGGTTCGGTGAGCTGGGATTTCGACCATGTCGGCATGATCGAAGCGGCCCCCGAAGGCGATGCCGATCCCGAAATGGCCGCCATCGAGGCCGGCGCACAGGATTTCGAAGCGGCAGATGAAGGTGCCACGCTGTTCATCACCGAGCCTACCGACCTCGATGCGGTGTGCAAGGCACTGCCGGAATTCGGCTTCACCGTGCAATCGGCACAGCTGGGCTATCGACCGAAAAATCCGGTCAGCCTGTCGGGAGCCGAGCTGGAGGAAGTCGAAGCGTTCCTCGAAGCCATCGATGCACACGACGATGTCCAGCATGTCTACGTCGGTCTGGCCGGCTGACGTACGACGCACCTTCACCGTGAACAGACTTCAGCGAGCGGACCAGCCATGAGCACGAACAAGCCAACCACGCCCTACAGCCAGCGCGAGCAGGGTTATCGGGAAAAGGCGTTGAAGATGTATCCCTGGGTCTGCGGACGTTGCGCGCGGGAATTTTCCGGCAAGCGTCTCAGCGAGTTGACGGTCCATCACAAGGACCACAATCACGACAACAACCCGGAGGACGGTTCCAACTGGGAGCTGCTCTGCCTGTACTGTCACGACAACGAGCATTCCCGCTATACGGACAATCAGTACCAGGCAGAGGCCCGCCCCGGCAGCGACCTGGGGCCGAAGGAAACCTTCAAGGCCTTCGCCAACCTGGCCGATCTGCTCAAGGGCAAGCAATGACGAAGGGCGGCCAAGCCGCCCGAGCCGTCACTTGACCAGCAGAACCGGAACGGTCACCTCGTGGATCACCCGGGTCGCCACGGAGCCCAGCACCAGTCCGGTGAAACTGCCCAGCCCGCGCGTCCCCATCACCACGGTATCGCAACCCAGACGCTTGACCGCATCGTTGATCTGCTCGGAGACGTTGCCAAGCACTGCATGGGTTGCATGGGTGATTCCGGCAGCCTTCAGCTTCTGTGCGGCCTCGTCGAGCACTTCCTGAGCTTGCGCCATCAGGCCGGCGTTGAGATCGTCGATCAGGCTGGCGGTAACGTATTCGCCGTAAATGATGGGTTCGTGCTGGACATTCAGTACCTGCACCTGCAGCGGCAACGACGTATCGCGAACCAGATCGATCACATACTGCAGCGCGCGTTTGGCGTTTTCCGAACCATCGAATGCAAGCAGAATATTGCGCATAGACACCTCCCTTGTTGAGTGAACTTGAGCATAGCCCAGCAGCATGACAGCGGCTCGCCACCATCGAGGCTGTCTTGATCTGGCGCAAGCAGGCATCATTTCAGGCTAATCACGCGACGCGGAGGTAAGCATGACAACCCCTGAAACTCCCCCTTTCGGCACCGCCGACGCCTCGTTCCAGGCAGCGGGCGGCACTGCCGGCATCGAGCGACTGGTAGATGATTTCTATCACGCCATGAATCAACTCCCACAGGCAGCGGGTATTCGCGCCATGTACCCCGAAGACCTGACATTGCCACGCGAGAAACTGGCCGCGTTCCTCAGCGGCTGGCTGGGCGGGCCGCGTCACTATGCGCAAAAATTCGGTCCGATCAGCATTCCGCAATTCCATACACGCTGGGAGGTCGGCGACGCCGAGCGCGACGCCTGGCTCGACTGCATGGCCTACGCCATTGCACGACAGCCCTATTCCGCCGAATTCGCCGAATACCTGCTCCAGCAGCTGCGCGTACCCGCCCAGCGTATTCTCCAGGCGCAGCCAGCGCATGGCTGCCCGGGCACACGGCAATAACGCGGCGCAGCTTCACCATGCAGCTTCGTCAGGCTTCGATACAGATGACTCGAACGCTAGACTAGGCGGTCTCGAACACCAGCGGACGGCCATGTCAGCCCTAGAATTCCTGCAGCTCTCTGCCGCGCAGCACCCCCTGATCGTGAAGTTCTACCGCACCCATCACAGTCGCAACCGGGTTCGGCCACAGGCGCGATGCTGGGTTGTGCGGCGACGAGGCGAGATCATTGGTGGGCTGTGCCTGACACCCGTGGCGTACGGGCATTTCCTGACCGGCCTGCTGATCGCTCCAGATGAGCGCAACCAGGGCATCGGCGCACAATTGATGCGGCAGGCCCTGAAGGACATCCAGCAGCCGATCTGGCTGTTCTGCCAGCCACGTCTTTATGCTTTTTATGCACGTCTCGGATTCACCCTGGCCAGCACCTTGCCCGAAGCGCTGGCCGACCGGCTGGCACGCTACCAGCGAACCAAGACATTGATTGCTCTTCAACGCAACGCCCGGATGGCCACCTTGCCCAGACCAACGCTGACGATATCCATTGCCTGCCTGTTCGACGACTCTGGCCGCATCCTCGTCGTGCGCAAGCGCGGCAGCACCTATTTCATGTTGCCCGGCGGCAAGTCGGAGCCAGGTGAAACACCCATCCAGACGCTGCAACGGGAACTGTGGGAAGAGCTGGGGTTGCAGCTGGCTGAAAGCGAGTTTCAGTCGCTCGGTCATCATTCAGCGCCAGCCGCGAATGAGCCGGGACACTGGGTCGAAGCGGAGGTATTCCAGGCATCCCTTACCCAGGCCGTAAAGGTGCAGGCAGAACTGGAGGAGCTGGGCTGGCTGGACTTACCACCTGCGCGTACCGAGCATCTGGCACCGCTGCTGCGTGAAAAAATTCTACCGCTGCTGCTGGAGCGCGAAGACCGGCTCTCGCTGCGCTTTACACAACCTGCAGCGACTGATTAAAGAACTGCCGTTAAACCTGATCGGCGCGGCTGCGCTTGCGGCAAGCCGTGGGTTCGACATTGCGCTACTTTTCTTCGGGCAAAAAAAAGGGGCGGGAGTTTATCCCCGCCCGTCTTCTTCCCTGCTCCCTGTCGTCCATCATCTTCCTGATGAAATCGCTCCGCGATTGTTCCTTGGCCCTCATCCCTGCTGACCCGTGCTTATCCATAAGCACGGAGGGGATATTAATGACTTTAAGGACGTCGACAACTCGCAGAGATTCGCGCACCGGCGACATTCAACGCTTCGCGCCCTGAAACAATTTCTTTTAAATCAGATAGATAAGAACAGTCTTGGCCGACTCGGAGAAAATGCAGCAGCGTGATTTCACGCTTCTCCTACAGTTCTTGTAAGTAAATGCTTACAAAAGAAAGCGACATGCAGGAAATTTTCGGCGGCCCCGATTAATTCCATCGACCGTTAACCGTTAAATCGGCAAAGGGAACGTCACGGCGCACGCCAGCGCATCGGCCCGGCAGAGTAACCGGGCCGATAGCGGGCAACTCCCTACTGGAACAGCGCGTCGCTAGAAAGACCGTTGCGCTCCAGAATCTCGCGCAACCGCCGCAACGCTTCGACCTGAATCTGCCGAACGCGCTCGCGGGTCAGGCCGATCTCCTGCCCGACCTCCTCCAGCGTGCAACTCTCATGACCGCGCAGCCCGAAACGACGGACGACCACTTCACGCTGCTTTTCGGTCAGATCGGAAAGCCACTGGTCGATGCTGGCCGACAGGTCGTCATCAAGAAGCAGCTCGCAGGGATCGCTCGGTTTGTCATCCGTCAGGGTGTCGAGCAAGGTCTTGTCGGTATCCGGTCCAAGCGAAACGTCCACCGAGGTAACGCGCTCATTGAGTCCGAGCATGCGCTTCACCTCGGCCACCGGCTTCTCCAGCAGGTTGGCGATTTCTTCGGGGCTGGGCTCGTGATCAAGCTTCTGGGTCAGCTCTCTGGCCGCGCGCAGGTAGACGTTGAGCTCTTTGACCACATGGATCGGCAGGCGGATGGTGCGGGTCTGGTTCATGATCGCCCGCTCGATCGTCTGCCGAATCCACCAGGTGGCATAGGTCGAGAAGCGGAAACCACGCTCGGGATCGAACTTCTCGACCGCACGGATCAGGCCCAGGTTGCCCTCCTCCACCAGATCGAGCAGCGACAGGCCGCGATTGACGTAACGTCGGGCGATCTTGACGACCAGTCGCAGGTTGCTTTCGATCATGCGCTTGCGCCCCGCCGGATCGCCCTTGCGCGCCAGACGGGCGAAATGGACTTCTTCTTCGGGGGTCAGGAGAGGGGAGAAACCGATTTCGTTGAGATACAACTGCGTGGCGTCGAGCGCACGGTTGTAATCGATGAACTTGTGTTGCTTGCTGGCCGCGAGCTTGCCTTTGCTACTCGCGGGACTTCGATGCGCCTCGCCAACCGCCTCGAAGTCCAGGGTGGGTTCCATGAGCAGAACCTCGTCGTCAACGTCAAACTCCAGCGCTTTTTTTTCGAGTGCCATTTTTATTGTCCCGTTCTGAGTTCGACAACGGGCTCAGGCGACGCGCGATCCTTGGCGAAACCAGAGCCCATCCTACGTGGAACGGGTGGCCGTCAGGTCAACGCCTTGGCAGGTACTGCATGGGGTCTACGGGTTTGCCCTGACGGCGGATCTCGAAATGCAGCTTTACGCGGTCGGTGCCCGTCGAACCCATCTCGGCAATGCTCTGCCCAGCTTTGACTTGTTGACCCTCCCGAACCAGCAGCCTGCGGTTGTGGCCGTAGGCGCTCACATAGGTATCGTTGTGCTTGATGATCACAAGTTCGCCGTAACCCCGTAAACCACTACCGGCGTACACAACAGTCCCATCAGAAGCAGCCAAAACAGGCTGGCCTAATTGCCCAGCGATATCAACGCCTTTATTCAAACTCCCGTTTGAGGAAAAACGCCCGATGATCTGACCGTTCGTTGGCCATGCCCAGCCGCTGGCCGAACGTGCCACCGGAGTGACCTTCGTGGCCGGCACCGGTTGGGTAGGTGCCTTGCTGAGTGTCGGCGGCGACTGCTGAGGGACGGGCGTTGCGACAACGGCAGGCGGCACGGCCCTGGGCGCAGGCGTTGGCGCGGCTCGGGGTGTCGAGGCACTGGCGACGGTGTTGCTCGCACCCCGGTCGAAGCGGATGCGTTGCCCTGGATGAATGACATAAGGCGGCTGAATTCCGTTGGCGCGGGCCAGTGCGCGCCAATCCCAACCGTAGCGACCGGCGATCGACGACAGCGTGTCGCCGCGACGCACCGTGTGATAGCCGCTGGTAACGGCCGGACGGCCGTTACGGTCCACCACCTGCACGCCTCCCTGCTGGGGTGTCGAACAGCCGGTCAGCAACCAGCCAGCCAACAGCACACCAGGCACGAAACGGAACAAGGGATCGCGAATCAACCGCTGAATGGCTGTGAGCCTCAATGCTCGCTCCCTGATGAAGAACTCTCTGTTCAGACGCTTTCTGCAGTCGACTGGCGGCGACTGGCAAGCCACTCCAGGCCGAGCACAAGCGCAATACCGGCGATTGCCAGAACAACAGCCAATACGAATTGCGGATCCTGCCCGGTGAGTTCGCCATAGGCGCCCGGAAACAGGTTCTGCTCCAGCACGGGTGTACGCTCGCCGTGCGAATTGGTGCGCCAGGTCAGCGTTTCCTTCCACGGCCAAACCTTGTTCAGCGAACCCAGCATCAGCCCGGTGAGAAAGGCCAGCGTCAGATCGCGCCAGCGATGCAGCGTCCAGTGAAGCAGTTTGGCGAAGCTGAGCAGCCCCAGTGCACAGCCGACCGCAAACACGATCAGCACGGCGATGTCGAAGCTCTTTACCGCGGCCAATACCGTCGGATAGAGACCGAGAAGCACCAGCACGAAGCTGCCGGAGATACCCGGCAAGATCATCGCGCAGATGGCGATGGCTCCGGCGAAAAACAGGCTCAGACTATCGGTTCCCCACTGCATCGGCGCCGCCACGGTGATCCAGTAGGCGAAGGCGATACCCAGCACGAAGCTGATGCCGCTCGACAGGTTGCGTTGACGGATTTCCCGAGCGACCAGGTGCACCGAGACCAGAATCAGGCCGAAAAAGAACGACCACACCGGAATCGGATGCTGCTCCAGCAGATAGGTAATCAAGCGGGCCAGACTGAAGACGCTGGTGAGGATACCGGCCAGCAGAGTTATCAGAAACCCGGCGTTGGCGATTTTCCAGGCCTCGCCCATACGGCCACGCAGCAACGAACCCAGCGCCCGGGGAAACGCCGCGATGGAACGCAGCAATTCGTCATAGATGCCAGTAATGAACGCGACAGTCCCGCCGGATACGCCAGGCACCACATCCGCCGCACCCATCGCCATGCCCTTGGCGTACAGCAACAAAGCGTCTTTCATGCTTCCTTCCACTGATGATCAAACAACCGGTCCATTGAGCAGCGGCACGAAGCGTACGGAATCCAGAAGGCGGCGCGAAAAGCCGGTTTCCTCACGAACGATCAGCATCAGTTGCTGAACCTCGCCGGCCCCGACCGGAATCACCAGACGCCCACCGGGCGCCAGTTGATCGAGCAGGGCCTGCGGTACCTCGGCAGCCGCCGCAGTAACGATGATGCCATTGTAGGGCGCCAGCGCAGGCCAGCCCTCCCAGCCATCACCCCAGCGAAAGACCACGTTACGCAGCTTGAGTTCGGCCAGACGCTCCTTGGCACGCTCCTGCAGCGCCTGGATGCGCTCCACGGAAAACACCCGCTCGACCAGCTGCGCCAACACGGCGGTCTGGTAACCCGAACCGGTGCCGATCTCCAGCACCTTGTCCAGCGGGCCGTCGGCCAGCAGCAACTCGCTCATGTGGGCGACCATGAACGGTTGCGAAATCGTCTGGTTGTGCCCGATGGGCAGCGCAGTGTCCTCGTAGGCCCGGTGCGCCAGCGCTTCGTCGACGAACAAGTGCCGCGGCGTGCGGCGGATCACTTCGAGCACATGAGGATTGGACAGCCCCTCCTCGTACAACCGCTGGATCAACCGATCGCGGGTGCGCTGCGAGGTCATGCCGGTACCGTGCCGCATCAGATCGCCCGATCCGCGATGACTCACAGCAGATCCTCCAACCAGCGATCAAGGCCCTGGAATGCCTCGCGGAACGTGCGATCCAGCTGCAGCGGCGTGATCGACACGTAACCCTGCATCACGGCATGGAAGTCCGTGCCTGGCCCACCATCCTCGACGTCTCCGGCGACCGAAATCCAATAGCCTTCCTTGCCACGCGGGTTGGCTTGCTTGACCGGCGGCTTGGCGCGGCTGCGATGCCCAAGACGGGTAAGGCGAATACCACGGATGTGATCCAGCGGCAGGTTCGGCACGTTCACACTGAGTACCGTGCGCGGCGGCAGGTCGAGCTGATCGTGTTTCTCGACCAGCGTCCGGGCGATGGCAGCAGCAGTCGGCAGGTTTTCCGGCGAACGGGAAATCAGCGAGAAAGCGAATGCCGGGCGGCCCGTGAAACGCCCTTCGATGGCCGCCGCGACGGTGCCCGAATAAAGCACGTCGTCGCCCAGGTTGGCGCCCAGGTTGATACCCGAGACAACCATGTCCGGCGTTTCGGCCAGCAGGCCGTTGAGCCCGAGGTGCACACAATCGGTGGGCGAGCCGTTCAGGCCGATGAAGCCGTTGGGCATGCTCACGGGGTGCAGCGGGCGATCCAGGGTGAGTGCGCTGCTGGCACCGCTCATGTCCTGGATCGGGGCAACCACCCGGCACTCGGCATAGTCGGCCAGCGCGTCATAAAGCGCGGCGAGCCCGGGCGCATGCACCCCGTCGTCGTTGGCGATCAGAATACGCATCAGATGTCCGTCTGCCCTGCCAGGTTGACCAACTCGCGCACCACAGCGGTGGCGAAACATCCGGTCGGCAGGACGAATTCCAGTTGCAGAATGTCAGGCTCGGGATAATGCCACGACAAACCCCCAATGGGGAGGCGAAGAATGCGCCGTTCGTGCTTCATGCCAGCATCTGCGAGCCACTTGGCGATCGCCGGCTCGCTGCCCGCAATCCGCTGTTCCAGCGCCTGAACATCGCCGGCCGCCGGCGACTCTCCAGCGCCCCACAACGGCCCGGTGGGATGCAGATCGAGAATCGCCAGCCGCGGATCGTCACATTCGGCCTCGCCCGCCGGAAAAAAGCTGCGGCTATCGGTGAACGCCAGCAGATCACCCACCTGTGCGCGATCCCAGGTTGCCGCAGCGACCCGCTCGGCCAGAACGCGGTTGAACAGGTAACTGCGGCCGGCCGAGAGCAACCGCGAACGCAGGTTGCGCTGCGCCGGCAGTTCCCCTCGGCCGGCGAATTCGCGGGCGCCGTGCACATTGCCACCTTCGTGGCCAAAACGCTGCAGACCGAAATAGTTGGGTACGCCGAGATTCCGGATACGCTCCAGACGGGCGTCAAGCGCTGCACGCTCGCCGCGCAGCTCCGTCAGGCGCAGGGTGAAACCGTTGGCCGAATGGGCACCGCGCTGCAATTTGCGCTGGTGACGGCTGCGCTGGAGGATCTTCAGACTTTCGTTCTCCGCAGCCGCCAGCTCCGGGTCGCTCTTGCCTGGCAGGTGCAGGCTGAACCACTGGCGGGTCAGCGCCTGACGATCCTTCAGCCCCGCGTAACTGACCATCTTCAGCGGCACCCCGGCGGCGCGCGCGATGCGTCGGGCGGCTTCCTCGGTGTTGAGGTTGCGCTTTTCCACCCACAGCCACAGGTGCTCGCCTTCACCGGACAAGGCGATGTCCAGCACCTCGTCGACCTGAAAGTCCTCGGCCACGGCCTTCAGCACCGCGCTGCCGCAAGGCTCGCCATGCGCCCGTGGCCCCAGCAGCTGGTCCTCGGTCATGCGCGTACCAGCAGGGCGACCGCATGCACCGCGATCCCCTCCTCGCGCCCGACGAAACCAAGCTTCTCCGTGGTGGTGGCCTTGACGTTGACCTGATCCAGCGCCACCTGCAGATCGGCGGCGATCAGCTCGCGCATGCGCTCGATGTGCGGCGCCATCTTCGGCGCCTGCGCAATGATGGTGGTATCGACGTTGCCGACCGTCCAGCCCTTGGCTTTCACCTGCTCGAGCACATGACGCAACAGCACGCGGCTGTCGGCGCCCTTGAACTGCGGATCGGTGTCCGGGAAATGCTTGCCAATGTCACCGAGCGCCGCCGCGCCGAGCAGTGCATCGCTCAAGGCATGCAGCAGCACGTCACCATCGGAATGCGCCAGCAACCCGAAGCGATGCGCAATCCGCACACCGCCGAGCGTGATGAAATCGCCCTCACCGAAGCGGTGTACGTCATAACCGTGGCCGATACGCATATGAGAAATACCTTCGAAAAAACGCAGGCGGCCGATTCTACAGGACCCCGTTGCGTCCGGATGACAAAGAGCCGCTGAGCTATCGATATCGGCGATAAGCATCATCAACCGGATCGATCATATATCGGCAAATCACGATATATAGTTCGCCTCATTCCGATATACCTTTCAACGGAACCAATATGCCGGACGACCTCGACGACATCATCAAAGCGCTCGCCCACCCGCTGCGCCGCGACATTCTGCGCTGGCTAAAGGAGCCGCACCTGCATTTCGCCGAACAGCATCATTCGCTGGAGAACGGCGTCTGCGCCGGGCAGATCGATCAACGGGCCGGGCTGTCGCAGTCAACGGTATCCGCGCACTTGGCAACGCTGCAGAAGGCCGGCCTGATCAGCAGCCAAAAGGTCGGCCAGTGGCATTTCTTCAAGCGCAACGAGGCCGTGATTCAGGCCTTCGTCGAACGCATCGGCCAGTCACTCTGAAGCTCTTAATCCTCCCACTGCACAGGAGCGGTATCGCTATGCCCACTCTCTTCGACCCGATCAAGATCGGCGATCTGGAACTCACCAACCGCATCATCATGGCGCCTCTGACCCGTTGCCGTGCCGAGCCCGGCCGTGTCCCCGGCGCCCTGATGGCCGAGTACTACGCTCAGCGCGCCGATGCCGGCCTGATCATCAGCGAAGCCACTTCGGTCACGCCGATGGGGGTCGGCTACCCGGACACGCCCGGCATCTGGTCGGCTGAGCAGGTGCAAGGCTGGAAGAAGATCACCGAAGCCGTGCATGCCAAGGGCGGCAAGATCGTGCTGCAGCTCTGGCACGTCGGGCGCATCTCCGATCCGCTGTACCTCGACGGCCAGTTGCCGGTCGCCCCGAGCGCCATCAAGCCGGCCGGTCACGTCAGCCTGGTGCGCCCGATGAAGGACTACGAGACGCCGCGCGCGCTGGAAACCAGCGAGATCCCGGCCATCGTCGAGGCTTACCGCAAGGGTGCCGAGAATGCCAAGGAGGCCGGTTTCGACGGCGTGGAAATCCACGGCGCCAATGGCTATCTGCTCGACCAGTTCCTGCAGGACAGCACCAACCAGCGCACCGATGCTTACGGTGGCTCGCTGGAAAACCGTGCGCGACTGATGCTTGAAGTGACCGACGCCGCCATCAGCGTCTGGGGCGCCGGCCGGGTCGGCGTACACCTGGCGCCGCGCGCCGATTCGCATGACATGGGCGACTCCAATCGCGCCGAAACCTTCGGCTACGTTGCCCGTGAACTGGGCAAGCGCGGCGTCGCGTTCATCTGCACCCGCGAATACGCCGGCGAAGACAGCCTCGGCCCGCAGCTGAAGCAGATATTCGGTGGCGTGTACATCGCCAACGAGCGCTTCACCAAGGAACAGGGCAATGCCTGGCTGGCAGAAGGCAAGGCCGATGCGGTCGCCTTCGGCATTCCGTACATCGCCAACCCTGATCTGGTCGAGCGTCTGCGCCAGGATGCACCGCTGAACGCACCCAAGCCCGAGCTGTTCTACGGCCAGGGTCCGGTCGGCTACACCGATTATCCGTCGCTCTAAGCTCCGGCGATGGAAAGGCCCGACCGGGAATTCCGACCGGGCCTTTTTTGTGCCCGTCTTCGGCGTTCATCCTTCCGAGTGTGTTCAACGCACCCCGGCGTAGCATGCGGACGCTCGGGTGGAGCCGGCGCGTGGATGAGGCTGCGCCGTGATCCACCTACGCGTTCAGCGCCTCGGCGTGATGGCGCAGATGGTCCTCGATGAAGCTGGCGATGAAGTAGTAGCTGTGGTCATAACCCGGCTGGATGCGCAGGGTCAGCGGATGCCCGGCAGCCCTGGCGGCGGCATCGAGCGCCCGAGGCTTCAACTGGCCATCCATGAAGTCGTCACGATCGCCCTGATCCACCAGAATCGGCAGCTTCTCGCCCGCCTCGGCCAGCAGCACACAGGCATCCCACTCGCGCCAGCGTGCGCGATCCTCGCCCAGGTAACGACTAAACGCCTTCTCACCCCACGGGCAGTCCAGCGGATTGCTGATCGGCGCGAACGCCGACAGCGACCGGTAACGCCCCGGGTTCTTCAACGCGCAGATCAGCGCGCCGTGCCCGCCCATCGAGTGCCCGCTGACGCCTCGGCGATCGGAAACCGGGAAGTTCGCCTCGACTAGCATCGGCAGCTCATGCACCACATAGTCGTACATGCGGTAATGCTGCGCCCAGGGCTGCTCGGTCGCGTTGAGATAGAAGCCGGCGCCCAGGCCGAAATCCCAGGCGCCGTCGGGGTCGTCCGGCACGTCCGCACCGCGCGGGCTGGTATCCGGCGCTACGATGATCAACCCAAGCTCGGCAGCCAGGCGCTGTGCACCGGCCTTCTGCATGAAGTTTTCATCGGTGCAGGTCAGCCCCGACAACCAGTACAGCACAGGCAGCCGAGCACCCTGCTCGGCCTGCGGCGGCAGGTACACGGCGAATACCATGTCGCAGTTCAGGCTGCTGGAACGATGACGGTAACGCTTGTGCCAGCCACCGAAACTCTTGTTGCTGGAAACGATTTCTAGAGTCATGGACGTGCCTCGCGCAGGGTGAAAAAACCGCAAGGTGTTTGCCACCGATCAAGGTGGATAAGCCGTGCGGCGGCGTTATCCACCCTACGGGTCAGAAATGGATGACGGTGCGGATGCTCTTGCCTTCGTGCATCAGGTCAAAAGCCTTGTTGATGTCGTCCAGCCCCATGGTGTGCGTAATGAAGGTATCCAGCGGGATTTCGCCGGTCTGCGATTTTTCGACGTAGCTGGGCAGCTCGGTGCGCCCCTTCACGCCGCCGAACGCCGAGCCGCGCCACACGCGCCCGGTCACCAGCTGGAACGGACGGGTGCTGATTTCCGCTCCGGCCGGCGCCACGCCGATGATGGTCGACTCGCCCCAGCCCTTGTGGCAGCACTCCAGCGCCGCGCGCATCAACTGGACATTGCCGATGCACTCGAAGCTGTAATCCACGCCGCCGTCGGTCATTTCGACGATCACGTCCTGGATCGGCTTGGCGTGGTCCTTCGGGTTGACGAAGTCGGTGAGCCCCAGTTCGCGCGCCACAGCTTCCTTGGCCGGATTGATGTCGATGCCGATGATGCGGCTGGCCTTGGCCATCTTCGCGCCGATGATCGCCGCCAGGCCGATGCCACCCAGGCCGAAGATCGCCACGGTCGAGCCTTCGGTGACCTTGGCGGTGTTGAGCACCGCGCCGATGCCAGTGGTCACGCCACAGCCGAGCAGGCAGACCTTCTCCAGCGGCGCCTCCTTGGGGATCACCGCCACCGAGACTTCCGGCAGCACGGTGTACTCGGAGAAGGTCGAGCAGCCCATGTAGTGGTAGACCGGCTGCCCCTGGTAGCTGAAGCGCGTGGTGCCGTCCGGCATCAGGCCCTTGCCCTGGGTGGCGCGCACCGCGCTGCACAGGTTGGTCTTGCCGGATTTGCAGAACTTGCACTCGCGACATTCGGCGGTATAGAGCGGAATCACATGATCGCCAACGGCTACGGAAGTCACACCCTCGCCGACCGCTTCGACGATGCCGCCACCTTCGTGACCCAGGATGCAGGGGAAGACGCCTTCGGAGTCCTGCCCGGACAAGGTGTAGGCGTCGGTGTGGCAGACGCCGCTGGCAACGATGCGTACCAGCACTTCACCAGCCTTGGGCGGGGCGACATCTACCTCGACGATCTGCAGAGGCTGGTTCGGGCCGAAGGCCACGGCGGCGCGCGATTTGATTGTCATGACGGGACTCTCGATGTGACATGGAAAGCCGAGAGTGTAATTGAGCGGCAAACTGGTTTAATCAGGCTTTCCTGGAAAACATTATTGCCAATCAGGGACAATTGACCGCCACGCATAAGAGAGAGATCAAACGATGAGTCGCTGGGAAGGCCTGGACGAATTTGTCGCCGTAGCCGAATGCGGCAGTTTCATGCGTGCCGCCGAGCACCTGCGCGTCTCGTCTTCGCATGTCAGTCGACAGGTCGCTCGCCTGGAGGAGCGTCTGCAGGCACGGCTGCTGTACCGCACCACGCGTCGGGTGTCGCTGACCGAAGCGGGTCACACCTTCTTTGCGCGCTGCCAGCGGTTGATCGAGGAGCGCGACGAGGCGTTCCTGGCGATCAGCGACCTGCACGCCGCGCCCACCGGGCTGCTGCGCATGACCGCGGCGGTGGCCTACGGCGAGCGCTTCATCGTGCCGCTGGTCAACGAATTCATGGCACAGCACCCGCAGCTGCGGGTGGAGATCGAGCTGTCCAACCGCACGCTGGATCTGGTGCAGGAAGGTTATGACCTGGCGATCCGCCTGGGTCGTCTCGGCGAGTCGCGGCTGGTCGCCACCCGTATCGCGCCGCGCGCGATGTACCTGTGCGCTGCGCCATCCTATCTGGAGCGCTACGGGCGACCGCACACGCTTTCCGAGCTGGGCCGACACAACTGCCTGATCGGAACCGGTGATACCTGGACCTTCCAGATCGACGGCCGCGAACAGCACTTCAAACCGAGCGGCAACTGGCGCTGCAACAGCGGCCAGGCCGTGCTGGACGCTGCGCTGCGCGGCTTCGGCCTCTGCCAACTGCCCGACTACTACGTGCAGGAACCGCTGCGCCACGGTGAGTTGGTTTCGCTGCTGGAGGCCAATCAGCCGCCGGACACCGCCGTGTGGGCCGTCTACCCGCAACGGCGTTATCCGCTACCGAAGGTGCGTTTGCTCATCGAGGCGCTGAAGATCGGCCTGGCACAGCGCCCCGAATATGCCGGAACGCCGCTTTAGAACGCGTAATCAATGATCGCCTCAGACGGGCTGACGAGCTGGACGCCTGGGCACGGAGGTTGAAGTCGTCATCGTGCCGTCGACCACCAGCGATGCGGCGGCGCGCTATCGCTATCCAGCGGTAACGGGCAGAGAGGTCTAGCGGTTGTCAGGCGTCTTGGCCTGCCAGCGCTGCTGCAGCCAGAGCAGGTCCTCCGGCCGGGTGACTTTCAGGTTATCCGCCCGCCCTTCCACCATGCGCGGCGCAAAGCCCGCCCATTCCAGCGCCGAGGCCTCGTCGGTGACGTTGACACCGCTGTGCAGCGCCCTCTCCAGCGCGTCGCGCAGCAGGCCAAGACGGAACATCTGCGGCGTGTATGCCTGCCAGATCACACTGCGATCCACCGTTTCCAGCACGCGCCCATCGGGGCCGACACGCTTAAGCGTATCGCGCGCCGGGACACCCAGAAGTCCACCGACGGCATCGTCGCCAAGCTCGGCCAACAGCGTGTTCAGGTCTTCGCGCGTCAGGTTGGGGCGCGCCGCATCGTGCACCAGCACCCAGTCCTGGTCCTGCGCACCCAGCTCGCCAAGTCGCCGCAGACCATTGAGCACCGAGTCACAGCGCTCGCGCCCGCCGGCGGCGCGCTGCACGCGTTCATCGCGGGCACAGGCGAGGTCCGGCCAGTACGGATCGGCGTCGGCCAGGCTCACCACCAGTCCGCGCAATCCTGGATGATCGAGAAAGCAGTCGAGGGTGTGTTCGATGATGCAGCGCCCACCGAGCGGCAGGTACTGCTTGGGGCGATCGGCCCGCATGCGGCTGCCCACGCCAGCGGCCGGTATCACCACCCAGAAGTCGGGCAATGCGCAGCTCATTCGGTCAGCTGATAGAGGGTCTCGCCCTCTTTGACCATGCCCAGCTCCTGGCGCGCGCGTTCCTCGACCGTCTCCATGCCGGCTTTCAGCTCGAGCACTTCCGCCTCGAGGATACGGTTACGTTCAAGAAGGCGCTCGTTCTCGCCCTTCTGCTCGGCGATCTGTTTGTTCAGGCTGCTGATCTGCGCAAGGCTGCCCTCGCCTACCCACAGACGATATTGCAAACCGCCCAGCAATAGGATCAGCACGACGAACAACCAGTAGGGACGGCGCATAGCAGGCATGAAACGAACTTCGGCGGTTTTCAGTAGGGAAAGATGGCGAGCGCACCGCTGGCGGCCCGAGTGACTTCCGCAGCGTTAAGCATCGAGCCGATTGAAACAAAAAAGGGCGACTTGCGCCGCCCTTTTTTAAATGCCGCAACTCAGCCGCGGAATTCGGCACGGCCCTTGTATGGTGCCTTGCCGGCCAGCTGCTCTTCGATACGCAGCAGCTGGTTGTACTTGGACACGCGGTCGGAACGGCACAGCGAGCCGGTCTTGATCTGGCCAGCGGCGGTACCCACGGCCAGGTCGGCGATGGTGCTGTCCTCGGTTTCGCCGGAGCGGTGCGAGATCACCGCAGTGTAGCCGGCGGCCTTGGCCATCTGGATGGCTTCCAGCGTCTCGGTCAGCGAGCCGATCTGGTTGAACTTGATCAGGATCGAGTTGGCGATGCCCTTGTCGATGCCTTCCTTGAGGATCTTGGTGTTGGTGACGAACAGGTCGTCGCCGACCAGCTGCACCTTCTCGCCGATCTTGTCGGTCAGTGCCTTCCAGCCAGCCCAGTCGGACTCGTCCATGCCATCTTCGATCGAGATGATCGGATAGCGCTGGGTCAGACCGGCCAGGTAATCGGCGAAGCCGGCGGCGTCGAATGCCTTGCCTTCGCCGGCCAGGTCGTACTTGCCGTCCTTGAAGAACTCGCTGGATGCGCAGTCCAGAGCCAGGGTCACGTCGCTGCCCAGCTGGTAGCCGGCCTTCGCGACCGCCTCGGCGATGGCCGCCAGGGCGTCTTCGTTGGAGGCCAGGTTCGGCGCGAAGCCGCCTTCATCACCCACGGCGGTATTCAGGCCACGGGCTTTCAGCACGGCTTTCAGGTGATGGAAGATCTCGGCGCCCATGCGCAGGGCATCGGCGAAGGTCTTGGCGCCGACTGGCTGAACCATGAATTCCTGGATGTCGACGTTGTTATCGGCGTGCTCGCCGCCGTTGATGATGTTCATCATCGGCACCGGCATGGAGTACTGGCCGGGGGTGCCGTTCAGGTCGGCAATGTGCGCGTACAGCGGCACGCCTTTGGCCTGGGCAGCAGCCTTGGCAGCGGCCAGGGACACGGCGAGGATGGCGTTGGCGCCCAGCTTGGCCTTGTTCTCGGTACCGTCCAGCTCGATCATCGCCTGATCCAGGCCCTTCTGATCGACCGGATCCTTGCCCAGCAGCAGATCGCGGATCGGCCCGTTGACGTTGGCCACGGCGTTCAGCACGCCCTTGCCCAGGTAGCGGCTCTTGTCACCGTCGCGCAGCTCGAGGGCCTCGCGCGAGCCGGTGGAAGCACCGGACGGTGCACAAGCACTGCCGATGATGCCGTTATCGAGGATCACGTCGGCTTCCACGGTCGGATTGCCGCGGGAGTCGAGGACTTCACGACCCTTGATGTCGATGATCTTTGCCATTGTTATTAACACTCCATAGATAGCTGCAAGGCTTTCAAGCAGTTTCGATTGGCGGAAAACTCTTGACCAGATCATCCAGCTGCTTGAGCTGGGTGAGGAAAGGTTCCAGCTTGTTCAGACGCAGCGCGCAGGGACCGTCGCACTTGGCGTTGTCCGGATCTGGATGAGCTTCCAGGAACAGCCCGGCCAGCCCTTGGGACAGCCCCGCCTTGGCCAGATCAGTAACCTGGGCACGGCGCCCACCGGCCGAATCGGCGCGACCACCCGGCATCTGCAACGCATGGGTGACGTCGAAGAACACCGGATACTCGAACGACTTCATGATGCCGAAGCCAAGCATGTCGACGACCAGGTTGTTGTAGCCGAAGGACGAGCCGCGTTCGCAGAGGATCAGCTGATCGTTACCGGCTTCCTCGCACTTCTTCAGGATGTGCTTCATTTCCTGTGGCGCGAGGAACTGCGCTTTCTTGATATTGATTACCGCGCCGGTCTTGGCCATGGCCACCACCAGATCGGTCTGCCGCGAGAGGAAGGCCGGCAGCTGGATGATGTCGCAGACCTCGGCCACCGGAGCGGCCTGGAATGGCTCGTGCACATCGGTGATCACCGGCACGCCGAAGGTCTTCTTCACTTCCTCGAAGATCTTCATGCCCTCGTCCAGGCCCGGGCCGCGGAACGAGGTGATCGAGGAACGGTTGGCCTTGTCGAAGCTGGCCTTGAACACGTAGGGAATGCCGAGCTTCTCGGTTACCCGCACGTACTCCTCGCAGGCCGTCATGGCCAGGTCGCGCGACTCGAGCACGTTGATGCCGCCGAACAGCACGAACGGCTTGTCGTTGGCGATCTCGATATTGCCGACGCGGATGGTTTTCTGGGTCATGCCTTGCTCGCCTTGTAGTCCAGCGCCGCATTGACGAAACCGCTGAACAGCGGATGGCCGTCACGCGGGGTGGAGGTGAACTCCGGGTGGAACTGGCAGGCGACGAACCACGGGTGATCCGGCGCCTCGACCACTTCCACCAGCGCGCCGTCGCCGGAGCGGCCAGTAATTTTCAGGCCAGCGGCCTGCAGTTGCGGCAGCAGGTTGTTGTTGACTTCGTAGCGATGGCGATGGCGCTCGACGATGCGCTCCTGGCCATAGCATTCGAATACCTTCGAGCCCGGCTCCAGACCGCACTCCTGCGCACCCAGACGCATGGTGCCGCCGAGGTCGGAGGAGTCGGAGCGTTTTTCCACCGCACCGCTGGCGTCTTCCCATTCGGTGATCAGCCCCACCACCGGGTGAGCGCTGTTCTTGTCGAACTCGGTGGAATTGGCGTCCGTCCAGCCCAGCACATCACGCGCGAACTCGATGACCGCTACCTGCATGCCGAGACAGATGCCCAGGTACGGAATCTTGTTCTCGCGGGCGTATTTGACCGTGGTGATCTTGCCTTCCACGCCACGCAGGCCGAAACCGCCGGGTACGAGGATGGCATCCACCCCTTCGAGCAAGCCGGTGCCCTGGTTCTCGATGTCTTCGGAGTCGATATAGCGCAGGTTCACTTTGGTACGGCTCTGAATGCCGGCGTGGCTCATGGCCTCGATCAGAGATTTGTAGGCATCGAGAAGTTCCATGTACTTGCCGACCATGGCGATGGTGACTTCCTTCTCCGGATGCAGCTTGGCATCGACCACGCGGTCCCATTCGGAGAGATCGGCACCGCCGCACTTGAGATCGAAGCGCTCGACGACGTAATCATCCAGACCCTGCGCATGCAGGATGCCCGGAATCTTGTAGATGGTGTCGGCGTCCGGCAGGCTGATCACCGCGCGCTCTTCGACGTTGGTGAACAGGGCGATCTTGCGCCGCGAGGAGACATCGATGGCGCGATCGGAACGGCAGACCAGCACATCCGGCTGCAGGCCGATGGAGCGCAGCTCCTTCACCGAGTGCTGAGTCGGCTTGGTCTTGGTTTCGCCGGCGGTGGCGATATACGGCACCAGCGTCAGATGCATCAGCATGGCGCGCTTGGCGCCGACTTCCACACGCAGCTGGCGAATCGCCTCGAGGAACGGTTGCGACTCGATGTCGCCGACGGTGCCGCCGACTTCCACCAGCGCCACGTCGGCATCACCAGCGCCCTTGATGATGCGGCGCTTGATCTCGTCGGTGATATGCGGAATGACCTGAATGGTCGCGCCCAGGTAATCACCGCGGCGCTCGCGGCGCAGCACGTCTTCGTAGACGCGACCGGTGGTGAAGTTGTTGTTCTGGGTCATACGGGTGCGGATGAACCGCTCGTAGTGCCCCAGGTCCAGGTCGGTCTCGGCGCCGTCGTGGGTGACGAACACTTCACCGTGCTGGAACGGGCTCATGGTGCCTGGATCGACGTTGATGTAAGGGTCCAGCTTGAGCATCGTGACCTTCAGGCCCCGCGCCTCCAGGATGGCCGCCAATGAAGCCGAAGCGATGCCTTTCCCCAAAGAAGAAACAACACCACCCGTGACGAAGATGTAGCGCGTCATGAAAAACCCTAGAAGTCTGCGTTAAGCGGCCAGCGCCGCCGGGGGAAAGCGAAGATGCCATTGCGCACCAGGCGGCAATAGCGCAACTGCCACGGATTCGAAGAAACCGCAGAAGCTGTATTGAGACGGGAGCGTAGTCTACTGGAAAGCACCTACCAGCTCAAACCTGCGTCGGCCGGCGGCGGCTGCCAGTCGAACACCAGCGGCAGCGCGCACAGGCCGGGCAGATTGGCCACACCGACCAGCTGGCCATCGGCGTAGAGCAATGGCAGGCGCGCTCTGGCGAACCGCGGCACACCCGCCTCGTTGAGCAAGCGCTTGAGATCGCGGCCACCCCGCCCGGGCACCCGCAGCACTTCACCACCCTGCCGGTAGCGCACCTCGTAACGCGCCGACGCGGCAGCGCCCGCAATCTGCACCGAGCCGTTGTCAGGCAATTGCAGCGCCTGATTAGGATCATTCCAGGCGACCGGACCGGCCACCGGGCGCAACCAACATCCCGACAGCCACCATAGGCGATCGCCACAGCGGTGCAGTTCGCCCGCGGCCAACCGCCACACGGGCGTCGCATCGGCGGCAGCGGCGCACAGCGACTCCCAACCTTGCCAATGCTCGCTGTCAGGCAATGCGGTGAACGGTGCCAGCCAGTGGCGCAGTGCATTGCGCTGCCGGGCGGGACTGAGCGACAGCATGGGCGCGAGCGCCAGGCTCGGCACCGGCAGCCAGGCGTAAGCGCCGGGTGACGCCATCATCGCAAGATCCATCTCCGCCAGCTGGTCCAGCAACGCCTGCGCTTCGGCCATGTGCGCCGCTGTGCGCGCCAGTGTCGTTGCCGTCTGCGGCCAACGCTGCGCAAGCATCGGCATCACCTGATGACGGAGATAGTTACGTGAGAACTCGAGGCTGTCATTGCTGGGATCCTCGACCCAGGTCAGCCCCAGGCGTCGCGCATGAGCCTCCAGCTCGCCCCTGCTGACATCAAGCAGCGGCCGCACCAGCCAACCGCGACCGAGCCTGCGCCTGGCAGGCATGGCAGCCAGCCCGCGCACACCGGCACCACGCAACAGGCGGAACAACAGCGTTTCGGCCTGATCGTCGCGATGCTGCGCGGTCAGCAGCACTTCGCCGTCCTCGAGGCGCAGTTCGATGGCGGCGTAGCGTGCTTGCCGCGCTGCCTGCTCCAGGCTGCTCCCCGCCTCGACCTGCACGCGCACCACCTCAAGCGGAACCCCAAGCGCCGTGCAGACGCGCCGACAGTGCTCGGGCCAGGCATCCGCCGCAGACTGCAAGCCATGATGAACATGGATCGCCCGCAACGGGGGGAGCGCTTCGCGCCGGGCAAGATCGGCCAAGAGCTGCAGCAGCACCGTGGAGTCGAGCCCGCCGGAGAACGCCACGCACCAACGCGGCGCATGACGGACGCAACTCAACGCAGACGACAAACGGGCTTCAAGAGACATATCGATCACGGCGCAAAGTCAGAGAGTGCAATGCCCCAAATGAAAACGGACAGGGCACATTAGTGCACCTGTCCGTTCGTGTCGCGTGGATGGCAGCGCGATCAGGCGATGCCGTAGCTCATAAGACGCTCGTAACGACGCGCCAGCAGCTTATCGGTGTCCAGCGACTTGAGCATATCGAGCTGCTTGATCAGCTCCTGGCTCATCGAAGCCGCCATGGCAGCCGGATTGCGATGCGCGCCGCCGAGCGGCTCAGAAATCACCTTGTCGACGATGCCCAGATCCTTCAGACGCTCGGCAGTCACACCCATCGCCTCGGCCGCCTCCGGCGCTTTCTCGGCGGTGCGCCAGAGAATCGAGGCGCAACCTTCCGGCGAGATCACCGCGTAGGTGGAATATTGCAGCATGTTCAGCTGGTCGCAGACGCCGATGGCCAGCGCACCGCCGGAACCACCCTCGCCAATTACCGTGGCGATGATCGGCGTCTTCAGGCGCGCCATCACACGCAGGTTCCAGGCAATGGCCTCGCTCTGGTTGCGCTCCTCGGCATCGATGCCCGGATAGGCGCCGGGAGTATCGATGAAGGTCAGGATCGGCAGCTTGAAGCGCTCGGCCATTTCCATCAGGCGGCAAGCCTTGCGATAGCCCTCGGGACGCGGCATGCCGAAGTTGCGGCGTACCTTCTCGCGTACTTCACGACCCTTCTGGTGACCGATCACCATTACCGGCTGGCCGTTCAGGCGGGCCGTGCCACCGACGATGGCAGCGTCATCGGAGAAATGACGATCTCCGTGCAGCTCTTCGAACTCGGTGAACAAATGATTGATGTAATCCAGCGTGTAAGGACGCTGCGGGTGGCGGGCCAGGCGGGCGATCTGCCAGCTGGTCAGATTGCCGAAAATGCTTTCGGTGAGCGATTCGCTCTTGTCCTGCAGGCGGGCAATCTCGTCGCCGATGTTCAGCGAGTTATCGTTGCCGACCAGGCGCAACTCTTCGATCTTGGCTTGCAGGTCGGCAATCGGCTGTTCGAAATCGAGAAAATTCGGGTTCATAGGCATCCGTCATGCGTCGACGGCCAGGCGGCCGGGAGGCTGTTCCGTTTTTTGCGCCATACCTTACGGGAGCGGCGCTTCGAGGTCGAACAAAAATTGTTCGGAACCATGACCCGATCGAGACCGGGCCGTTCTGGCACTACGCGGGCAGTGCCAAGGGATCAGGGTGCTCGGTAGCGACCACCCGTCATCGGTATTGCAGGAAGACGTTGTCGCGTCCGAACTGGTCACGCAACGCCTGAATCAAGTTGTCTGCCGGATCGATCCGCCAGTTCTCGCCGAACTGTAGCAATGCACGCGCATCGGCCCCGGTGTATTCGAGCGTGATTGGACAGGCGCCACGATGCCGCCCGAATACATCGGCAAGCCAGCGCATCCGATCACCTTTGAGCGCGTCGCTGGCGACCTTCACCCGCAGGCTTTCGGCCAACCCGGTACGCGCCTCCTCCAGACTCATCACCCGCTTGGCGCGCAGGCGCAGGCCGCCGGAAAAGTCATCATTGCTGACTTCACCTTCAACCACCACCAGCGCATCCGTCTGTAGCAGCGCCTGAGCGGTGTTGAAGGCTTCGGCGAACAGCGACGCCTCGATGCGTCCGGAGCGGTCATCGAGGGTGATGAAGCCCATCTTGTCGCCTTTCTTGTTCTTCATCACCCGCAGATTGACGATCAGCCCGGCCACGGTCTGGGTATCGCGCGCCGGCCGCAGGTCGACAATGCGCTGCCGGGCGAAACGCCGCACCTCGCCCTCGTACTCGTCGATGGGATGGCCCGTGAGATACAGCCCGAGGGTATCTTTCTCACCCTTCAAACGCTCCTTGAGCGACAGCTCACGCGCCTTGCGATGATTGGCGTAGACATCCGCCTCGGGTTCGGCGAACAGCCCGCCGAACAGGTCCATGTGGCCGCTTTCCTCGCTGCGTGCCGTCTGTTCGGCAGCCTGCACCGCCTCTTCCATCGCCGCCAGCAGCACCGCGCGATTACGGTCGATGTTGGCTTGGTAGGCCTTGGCTTCCTCGTGGAAGTAGGGCCCAAGGCGATCCAGCGCGCCGGAACGGATCAGCGCTTCCAGCGTGCGCTTGTTGATGCGCTTCAGGTCCACGCGACTGCAGAAATCGAACAGGTCCTTGAACGGCCCGCCTGCGGCGCGGCATTCGGCAATCGCCTCGACCGGACCTTCGCCGACGCCCTTGACCGCGCCCAGACCGTAGACGATGCGGCCATCGTCGTTGACGGTGAATTTGAACTCGGAGACGCTCACATCGGGCGGATCGATACGCAGCTTCATGCTGCGGCATTCCTCGATGAGGATCACCACCTTGTCGGTGTTGTGCATATCCGCCGAGAGCACTGCAGCCATGAACGGCGAGGGGTAATGCGCCTTGAGCCAGGCAGTCTGGTACGAGACCAGGCCGTAGGCAGCCGAGTGCGACTTGTTGAAACCGTAGCCGGCGAATTTCTCCACCAGATCGAAGATGTTGCCCGCCAGCTCCCCATCGATACCGTTATTGGCGCAGCCCTCGATGAAGCCGCCGCGCTGCTTGGCCATCTCTTCGGGCTTCTTCTTGCCCATCGCCCGGCGCAGCATGTCGGCGCCGCCGAGGGTGTAACCGGCCATCACCTGGGCGATCTGCATCACCTGCTCCTGATACAGGATGATGCCGTAGGTGGGCTTGAGCACTGGCTCGAGGCCCGCGTACTGATAGTCCGGGTGCGGATAGGAAACCTCGGCACGACCGTGCTTGCGGTTGATGAAGTCATCCACCATGCCCGACTGCAGCGGGCCGGGGCGGAACAGCGCCACCAGTGCGATGAGGTCTTCCAGGCAGTCGGGCTTGAGCTTCTTGATCAGCTCCTTCATGCCGCGCGATTCGAGCTGGAACACGGCCGTGGTCTCGGCCTTCTGCAACAGCTGGTAGGTGGGCTTGTCATCCAGCGGGATGAAATCGATATTGACCGGCTCCAGGCCCTTCTTGGCCTGCTCGCGGTTGATAGTCTCCAGCGCCCATTTGATGATGGTCAGGGTGCGCAGACCGAGGAAGTCGAACTTCACCAGGCCAGCCTGCTCGACGTCATCCTTGTCGAACTGGGTCACCAGGCCGCCGCCCTCCTCGTCACAGGCGATCGGCGCAAAATCCGTGAGCTTGGTCGGAGCGATCACCACACCGCCGGCGTGCTTGCCGGTGCCGCGGGTGATGCCTTCGAGCTTGAGCGCCATGTCCCAGATTTCCCGGGCATCCTCGTCGACGGCGAGGAAATCGCGCAGCGGCTCCTCCATCTCGTAGGCCTTTTCCAGGGTCATGCCGACTTCGAAGGGAATCATCTTCGACAAGCGATCGGCCAGACCATAGGACTTGCCCTGCACCCGCGCGACGTCGCGCACCACTGCCTTGGCCGCCATCGAGCCGAAGGTGATGATCTGACTCACCGCGTTGCGCCCATAGGCCTCGGCCACGTAGTCGATCACCCGGTCGCGGCCGTCCATGCAGAAGTCGACGTCGAAGTCGGGCATCGAAATCCGCTCGGGGTTGAGGAAGCGCTCGAACAGCAGGTCGTAGGCCAGCGGGTCGAGATCGGTGATCTTCAGCACGTAGGCGACCAGCGAGCCGGCGCCCGACCCCCGGCCAGGGCCCACCGGCACGCCGTTGTTCTTCGCCCACTTGATGAAGTCCATCACGATCAGGAAGTAACCGGGGAAGCCCATCTGGATGATGGTGCCCAGCTCGAACTCGAGGCGGTCGATGTACACCTGCTTCTTCGCCGCGTAATCGGGCGTGTCCTTGGGCAGCAGGACTTCCAGACGCTCTTCCAGCCCCTCGTACGAGACCTTACGCAGGTAGTCGTCAATGGTCATCCCGGCGGGCACCGGGAAGTTGGGCAGGAAGTAGGTGCCCAGCTGCACTTCAATGTTGCAGCGCTTGGCAATTTCGACAGTGTTTTCCAGCGCCTCCGGCAGATCGGCGAACAGCTCGGCCATCTCCTCGGGGGTCTTCAGGTACTGCTGGTCGGAATAGTTGCGTGGGCGGCGCGGGTCATCGAGGGTGCGCCCCTCGCCGATGCAGACTCGCGTCTCATGGGCCTCGAAATCCTCCTGCCGGAGGAAGCGCACGTCATTGGTCGCCACCAGCGGCGCGCCGCAGCGCTCGGCAAGCGCCACCGCGGCATGGAGATACTCTTCATCGTTGACGCGACTGGTGCGCTGCACTTCCAGGTAGAAGCGCTCGGCGAACACCGCACCCCATTCCTGCAGCAACGCCTCGGCCAGCCCTTCATCAGCATTGAGCAGGGCCTGGCCGATCTCCCCTTCCTTGGCTCCTGACAGTGCGATCAAACCTTCGGCCGCGTCCTTGACCCAGTCGCGCTCGATGACAACCAGATCGTTGCGCTGGCCTTCGGTCCAACCGCGGGACACCAATTCGGTGAGGTTGCGATAGCCCTTGGCGTTCATCGCCAGCAAGGTCAGCCGACTGAGCGGACCATCCTCCTCGCGGCTGGCCAGCCAGATGTCGGCGCCGCAGATGGGCTTGATCCCGGCACCCTGCGCCGCCTTGTAGAACTTGACCAGCGAACACATGTTGCTCTGATCCGTCACCGCCACAGCGGGCATTCCGGCACCGGCGACCGCCTTGGTCAGCGGCTTGACGCGCACCAGACCGTCGACCAGCGAGAACTCGGTATGCAGGCGAAGATGGACAAACGAAACGGACATGAACGAATCCCGGTAGCGGCGGTGACAAGCCGGCGATTGTAACGGAAAGCCGGTCAACGGACCGCGGATGGCGCCAGAAGGCGCTGTGACAGTTGGCGGTCAGCTGACCAATTCGCCAACCGCCGCGGCGGTGCATATGAGCGCGGCTCGCTCAAGGAGCACACGCACTGGCGCGAAGGACCGCCGATGGATGGGCGTCGGCCCGAGGCTTTCCAACGCCTGGAGGTGCGCCGGAGTCGGGTACCCTTTGTGGCCGGCCAGTCCGTAGCCTGGGTAAACCAGATCCAGCGCCTGCATTTCCCGGTCGCGACTGACCTTGGCAAGAATCGAGGCGGCAGCGATCGCCGGCACGCTGGCATCGCCCTGCACCACCGCCGCACTGGGCACCGCCAGAACGGGACAGCGGTTGCCGTCGATCAGTGCCAGTCGCGGCACCACGCTGAGCCCTTCGACCGCACGCTGCATGGCCAGCATGGTGGCGTGCAGAATATTCAGCCGATCGATCTCTTCCACCTCGGCGCGAGCGATGCACCAGGCCAGCGCCTTTTCCTGAATCTCGTCGAACAGCGCCTCACGCCGGGCTTCGCTGAGTTTCTTCGAATCATTGAGCCCCTGAATCGGTCGCAACGGATCGAGGATCACCGCCGCCGTGACCACCGGACCGCACAGTGGGCCACGGCCGACTTCGTCGACGCCAGCGACCAGCTCCTGCACCAGATCGAAATCGAGCCCTAACTGCATCAGCCTTGCCCGATCAGGCCAAGCACCGCGTCCGCCGCCTGGCTAGAGGCCTCGCAGCGCAGGGTGCGGTGGATTCGGTCAAAGTCCTCGGTCTGCACATCGCCGTTGTCGAGCAGCGGCGACAGCGCCTGGGCCAGCGCCTCGGGGGTCGCCGCCTCCTGCAGTAGCTCAGGCACCAACAGGCGCTGCGCCAGCAGATTAGGCAAGGCCACGTATGGGCTTCTCACCAGGCGTTTGAGAATGCGGAAAGTCAACGGTGCAACACTGTAGGCGACGACCATCGGCCGTTTGAACAGCAAGGCCTCCAGCGTTGCCGTGCCCGAAGCGATCAGCACAGCATCGCACGCTGCCAGCGCTTCGTGAGAGCGCCCATCCACCAGGGTCAGTGGCAGGTCGCGCCCGGCCAACATGGCCTCCAGTTGCGTACGACGCTCAGGGCTGGCGCAGGGCAGCACAAAATGCACACCTGGCCGCATCGCACGCAGGCGCTCGGCCGCAGCCAGGAACAACTCGCCAAGACGCGCCACTTCGCCGCCCCGACTTCCCGGCAGCAAGGCAACAACCATTCCCTGCGCGGGCAGACCGAGGGCCTGGCGCGCTGGTTCACGCTCGGTTTGCAGCGGAATCGTGTCGGCCAGCGGATGCCCGACGAAGCGCACCGGAACCCGGTGCTCCTCATAGAACTTCGCCTCGAATGGAAACAACGTCAGCATGAGGTCGCAGGCATCGCGAATCTTGAAGACCCGCTTCTGCCGCCAGGCCCACACCGAGGGGCTGACGTAGTGAACGGTGCGGATACCCGCACGGCGCAGCTTGAGTTCGAGATCCAGATTGAAGTCCGGCGCATCGATACCGATGAACACATCCGGTCGCGCCTCGAGCAGATCGCGCAACAGCTGCCGCCGTCGCGCCAGCAACTCGGGAAGCCGCCCCAGCACCTCCACGAGCCCCATTACCGCCAAGCGCTCAAGCGGGAAGTACGACGTCAGGCCTTCGGCTTCCATCCGCGCGCCACCGACGCCGACGAACTGCACATCGGGATGGCGCGCCTTAAGCGCCTGCATCAATCCGGCGCCGAGAATGTCGCCGGATGATTCACCGGCTACCAGCGCAACCTTCAGCGGCGCGCGCATATCAGCGGGTAATACCGCGAGTCGAGGCCTGGATGGAGTCACGGAACATCGCCACCTCCGCGAATGTCTTGGCGTCCTCCGCCAGCTCCGCCAGCGCCGCCTCCACAGTCAGTCCCTTGCGGTAAACCACCTTGTAGGCACAGCGCAGCGCATGAATGGCTTCATCGCTGAAGCCACGCCGGCGCATGCCCTCGAAATTCATGCTGCGTGCCTCGGCGGGGTTGCCGAACACGGTGACGAACGCCGGCACGTCCTTACCAATGGCGGTTCCCATGCCGGAAAAGCTGTGCGCGCCGATATGGCAGAACTGATGCACCAAGGTGTAGCCGGAGAGGATGGCCCAGTCGCCAACGTGGACGTGGCCCGCCAGCGCCGTGTTGTTGACCAGGATGCAGTGATTGCCGATCACGCTGTCGTGGCCGATGTGCGCGTAGGCCATGATCAGGTTGTGATCACCGAGCGTGGTCTCGGAACGATCCTGTACGGTGCCACGATGGATCGTCACGCCTTCGCGGATCACGTTGTGATCGCCGATCACCAGCCGAGTCGGCTCACCCTTGTACTTGAGATCCGGCGTATCCTCGCCGACCGAGGAAAACTGGAAGATCCGGTTGTGCCGGCCGATCACGGTCGGCCCCTTGATGACCACGTGCGACGCGATCACCGTTCCCTCACCAATTTCGACATTCGGCCCGATGATCGACCACGGTCCGACCTGGACGTCATCCGCCAGTCTGGCCGTGGGATCGACGATGGCGCGAGGGTCGATCAAAGTCATAGTTCGCGTTCCGCACAAATGATTTCGGCCGAGCAAACCGCCTTGCCATCGACGCTAGCCTGGCACTCGAACTTCCAGATGCCGCGCTTGACCCCGAGGAACTTCGCCTCGAGTACCAGCTGGTCGCCCGGAAGCACCGGCTGGCGAAAGCGCAGCTTGTCGGAACCGACGAAGTAGTACAAGGTCCCATCCGAAGGCGTCGCGCCCATCATCTTGAAGCCCAACAGACCAGCGGCCTGCGCCATCGCCTCGATGATCAGCACGCCCGGCATGATCGGATGCTGCGGGAAGTGGCCATTGAAGAACGGCTCGTTGATGGTCACGTTCTTGTATGCGCGAATGCGCTTGGCGTCCGTGTCCAGCTCGACCACACGGTCTACCAGCAGAAACGGGTAGCGGTGAGGCAGGTATTCGCGAATCTCGTTGATATCCATCATGTCAGCAAAAAGCCCGTAAATGAGTATGGGAGCCGCCATCGCCCGCACCGCCGGCGCAGGCAGGCACTACCCTTGAAAAAAGACGGCGATCAGAGAGATAGCTCAGGCATCAGAAGCCGTATCCCCATCCGGGGTCACGGCGGCGAGGCGCTTTTCCAACTGCTGCAGACGACGCGCCATATCATCGAGGTGGCGAATACGCGCCGCGCTTTTGCGCCATTCGGCTGCCGTTTGCATCGCCGTACCGGACGAATAGCTGCCCGGCTCGGTGATCGAACGCGTCACCATCGTCATCCCGGTCACGAAAACGTTATCGCAGACTTCAATGTGTCCAACCATGCCGACACCGCCCGCAATCATGCAGTTACGGCCAATCTTGGTGCTGCCGGAGATACCCGCGCAGCCCGCCATCGCGGTGTTGTCACCGATCTGCACGTTGTGCGCGATCATGATCTGGTTATCCAGCTTGACGCCGTTGCCGATCAGCGTATCGGATAACGCTCCGCGATCGATGGTGGTATTGGAGCCGATCTCCACGTCATCACCGATGGTAACGCCGCCAATCTGAGCGATCTTTTGCCACACGCCCTTCTCGTTGGCGAAGCCGAAGCCCTCGCCACCGATCACCGCGCCGGACTGAATGACCACCCGCTTGCCGATCCTGACATCGTGATAGAGCGTGACACGCGGCGCCAACCGCCCACCTTCGTCGATGCGGCAACGTGCACCGATGAAACACTGTGCACCGATCACCACATCGGGGCCGATCCAGGCGCCCGCCTCGATTACCGCATAGGCACCGATGCAGGCCGAAGGATCAATCTGAGCATCAGCCGCGATGATCGCACTCGGATGAACGCCGGCCGCAACCGCAGGGCGCGTCTCGAACAGATGCGAGGCGCGGGCGTAGGCCAGATAGGGGTTTTCGATGACTAATGCCGCGCCGCTATAGTCGCCGGCATCCTCGGGCGTCAGCAGCACCGCGCCGGCACAGGTATCTTCAAGGAACTTGCGATACTGGGCATTGGCCAGAAAGGTGAGATGCTGCGGCCCCGCGTCCTGCAGCGTCGCCAGACCGTGGATCGGCCGAGACGCATCGCCACGCAGAGTGGCGCCCAGCAGCTCGGCCAGCTGGCCGAGCGTATACACGATAGAAGACATGATCAGCGCAGCTGGTTCATGCGCTCGATGACCTGGCGGGTTATGTCGAACTGCGGTTTGACATCGACCACCGCGCCACGCTCGAACACCAGATCGTAATTACCTTTCTTGATGACCTCTTCCACAGCCTGATCAAGCTTCGGTTTCAGCTGCTTGAGCATGTCCCGATCGGCAACAGCCTTGGCCTCGTTCAGCTCCTTGGACTGGAACTGGAAGTCGCGGGCCTTCTGCTTGAACTCCAGCTCCAGACGCTCGCGCTCCGCCTGCTGCATCTTGTCGCCATCCTTGACCAGACGATCCTGGATGCGTTTGGCATCGCTCTCCAGGGTCTTGAGCTTGTTCAACTGGGGACCGAACTTCTTCTCGGCATCCACTGCGTAACGCTTGGCGGCATCGGATTCAAGCAGGGCCATCTGATAGTTCATCACCGCGATCTTCATCTCGGCGAAGGCCGGAGTCGCAACCAGGGCTGCGACGACGAGGAACAACTGAGTCAACTTACGCACGGTATACACCACTCCTGAAAAGGCACTGAAGCGCGACGCTGCAGCGTTAGAATGTTTGCCCCAGCGAGAACTGGAAGACTTGGGTATCGGCATCGTCCGGCTTCATCACCGGCATCGCCAGACTGAAGCTCAGCGGCCCCATCGCCGTGATCCAGGTCAGGCCGACGCCCACCGAGCTGGCCATGTCGCCGAAGTCGATGTCGCTGCAGTCTTCCGAGCCGGAAGGACAGTTGGTATCGAAGACGTTACCGACGTCCCAGAACACGGAGGTGCGCAGCGAACGCTGATCCTTGACGAACGGCATCGGGAACAGCACTTCCAGACCGCCCTGAACGAGCACGTTGCCGCCGAAGGGCAGCGGATCTTGGTCATCGGTGCAACGCCCCGAGGAGTCACAGGAGCCTTCCGGCAACAGGACACCGTTGGAATAAGCTCGACTTGGCGTGCTACGCGGCCCCAGGCTGCTGTCCTCGAAGCCGCGCACGGAGTTGAAACCACCCGCATAGTAATGCTCATAGAACGGCAGCCGCGAGGTCGAGCCGTAAGCGTCACCGTAACCCAGGCGGGTGTGCATGCGCAGCGTGTAATCCTTGCTCATCGGCACGAACAGCTGGCCGTTGTAGTCGAGCTTGTAGAACGACAGATCGCTACCCGGCAGTGTCGTTTCGAAGACCAGACTCTGCGAGTGGCCGCGCGTGGCCAGCACGCCGCGGTTGAGTGTCGACTCGGACCAGCCTATCGATCCCTTGAAGTTGAGGAAGCTATCGCCCTCTTCGTCCATGAAGTCGTAGATTTCATCGACCGTGTAGCGACCGGTGTCCAGATCGTCCTGCTGCACCGACAAACCGAACGACAGGCGCGCCGTTTCACTGATTGGATAACCGATATTCACACCGCCACCCAAGCTATCGACGGAATAGCTGGAAACGTCGTAATCCAGCTCGTCGTAGTCAGTGGTGCGATAAAACGCGTTGTAGCCCAGGCTGACACCGTCTTCGGTCCAGTAGGGATCGACGAAGCCGAAGTTGTAGCGCGACTGATACTCGCTGCGCGTCAGCCCCAGCGATACACGGTTACCGGTGCCTAGGAAGTTGTTCTGACTGATCGAACCACCCAGGATCAGGCCGGCGTTCTGAGCGAAACCAACACTGGCCATGATCGAGCCGGACGGCTGCTCTTCGACGCTGTAGTTGACGTCGATCTGGTCCTCGGTGCCCGGCACCTGCGGAGTCTCGACGTTGACTTCCTTGAAGAAGCCAAGACGCTCCAGACGGGTTTTGGACTGATCGATCAGATAGGTCGATGCCCAGCCACCTTCCATCTGCCGCATCTCGCGCCGCAGTACTTCGTCCTCGGTCTTGGTATTGCCACGGAAATTGACGCGATTGACATAGGCACGGTTACCCGGATCAACCACGAAGGTGATCGAAACGGTATTGTCCTCGTCATGAGCCTGCGGCACGCCGTTGACGTTGGCAAAGGTGTAGCCCTCGTTGCCCAGACGACGAGTAATCAGCTCGGACGTGGTGGTCATTACCTTGCGCGAGAAGACTTGCCCTTCTTTGGCCAGCAGCAGTGCCTCTACCTCCTGCTGGGGTACCTTAAGATCACCGCTGAGTTTGACTTCGCGCACGGTATAACGCTCGCCTTCGGCGATGTTCACCGTGACGTAGACATCCTTCTTGTCAGGGGTGATGGATACCTGGGTAGAGGTGATATCCATGTTGATGTAGCCGCGATCCAGGTAATAGGAGCGCAACCGTTCGAGGTCGCCTGAGAGCTTTTCGCGGGCGTACTTGTCATCGTTCCGGAAGAAGGACAACCAGTTGGTGGTCTTCAGCTCGAACAGGTCGATCAGGTCCTCGTCAGGGAAAACCGTATTGCCGACCACGTTGATGTGCTTGATGGCCGCGACCGAACCTTCATTGATCTTGATCTTGAGGGCCACGCGATTGCGTGGCTGCGCGACCACCTCGGTTTCGATGGTGGCCGAGTAGCGGCCTTGCGCGACGTACTGGCGCTGCAGCTCGTTGCGCACACCTTCGAGGGTGGCACGCTGGAAGATTTCGCCCTCGGCAAGGCCCGACTGCTGCAGACCGGCAAGCAGGTCCTCGGTCTTGATGGCCTTGTTGCCTTCGATTTCGATGGCCGAGATCGATGGACGCTCAACCACACTGACTACCAGTACGTTACCTTCGCGGCCGAGCTGGATGTCTTGAAAGAAACCAGTCTTGAATAATGCGCGAGTGGCCTCGACCAGGCGTCCGTCATCGGCAGCATCGCCAACATTCAGCGGCAGCGCGCCGAATACGCTACCGGCGGAAACCCGCTGCAAACCGTTGACCCGGATATCGGAGATGGTGAAGGACTCAGCGTGAACTTCGGCGATCATCAACGCGGAAATTACCGCAGGTAGCAGCAGACGTTTCATGAAGTCCTTTCTTATTCAAACCTGAAAAAATGAACTCGCGTTTGGCGCAACGACATTAAGAAGCCCGCGTCACAGACGGCCGATATCGTTGACCAGCGCCAGCAGCATCACTCCGACGACCAGTGTGATACCGATCTGCATCCCCCACCCCTGGACTCGATCCGACAAAGGCCGGCCTCGAACCCACTCGACCAAATAGAAGAGCAAATGGCCCCCGTCGAGTACCGGGATAGGCAGAAGATTGAGAACCCCCAGACTAATGCTCAAATAGGCGAGGAAATTCAGAAAATCCCCCAGACCCGACTGGGCAGAAGCGCCCGCCACTTTAGCAATGGTTATCGGACCGCTCAAGTTTTTTACCGACAGCTCTCCGAGCAGCATTTTCTTCAGCGAATCGAGCGTCAGAAGGCTCATCGCCCAGGTTCGCCTGCCCCCTTCGACCATCGCCTCGAGCGGGCCGAAGCTAACCTCACGCAGCATTTCGGCGGGCCACTCGCCTGCAGCGACACCCGCGCCGAGATAACCCCGAGCGGATGCCCCCTCACCGCGGACACCAAGGGTCAATGCGATTTCCTCTTGTCGCCCTTCCCGCTCAACAACCAAGCGAACCGGTTGACCTGGCAGGCTCCCGACCTGGTCGATAACCTGCTGCCAGTCCGCCAGCGACTGGCCATTCAGGCTCAGCAGACGATCGCCGAGAACGACGCCAGCCGACCGTGCCGGCCCCTCGGGATCAAGCTGCGCGATTACAGGGGCTACCTGAGGACGCCATGGACGAATACCGAGCGCACCGATCGGGTCCGGCTCCTCGACGCCCTTCAGCCACTCATGCAGCACAATCTGGCGGTGCTGCTCCTGCGATGCGCCCAGCTCGCGCACCGTCAGGTCCAGCTGGCCGCTTTCACCGAGACGCCGAACCAGCTGCAGATTGACCTCTCCCCAGCCCGCCACCCGCTTGCCGTTGACGGCAAGAATTTCCTCATCTGCCGCCAGTCCAGCCTGCTCGGCGAGACTGCCTGCTTCCACCGCGCCGATAACGGGCCTCACCTGTTCACTGCCAAGCATTGCCAGCAGCCAGAAGAACACTAGGGCGAGTAGAAAATTGGCCAGAGGTCCGGCCGAAACGATAGCGAAGCGCTGACGCACGGACTTGCGATTGAACGCACCACCGAGCAATGCCTCCGGCACCTCGGCCTCCCGCTCGTCGAGCATCTTGACGTAGCCGCCCAGGGGAATTGCGGCGATCACGAACTCGGTGCCGTGACGATCCGACCAACGCAGTAGCGGCTTACCGAAGCCGACCGAAAAGCGCAGGACCTTGACGCCGCAGCGCCGCGCCACCCAGAAATGTCCGAACTCGTGAAACGTAACCAGCACACCCAGCGCAACCAGAGTGCCGACAATCATGTAAAGCGTGCCCATCGAATCCTCCAGGCTAACGCCCGTGACGATCGAGCCAGGATCCGGCGAGAGCCCGAGCCTGCCGATCTGCCGTCAGTACGTCCTCAAGGCAGCGAGCCGGAACCGATGCCTCGCGATCCAGTACATCACCGATAATACCCGCGATTTCAGTGAAACGAATCCGCCGATCGAGAAACGCGTCGACTGCCACTTCGTTGGCCGCATTGAGCATCGCCGGGCTGGTGCCGCCCGCCTCCGCGGCCTGCCGGGCGAGGCGCAGACAAGGAAAGCGCTGTTCATCCGGAGCCTGGAAATCAAGCCGACCGATGCGCAGCAGATCGAGCGCGGACACGCCAGAGTCCATGCGCTCGGGCCAGGCCAGCGCATGGGCGATGGGCGTACGCATATCGGGATTACCCAACTGGGCGAGCACCGAACCATCGACATAGTCGACCATCGAATGAATGACGCTTTGCGGGTGTACTACCACTTCGACCTGATCCGGGCGGGCATCGAACAGCCAGCACGCCTCGATCAGTTCGAGCCCTTTATTCATCATGCTGGCGGAGTCGACCGATATCTTGCGCCCCATGGACCAGTTCGGATGCGCGCAAGCCTGTTCAGGCGTAACGCTGGCGAGAGCGGCTGCCGGCAGTTCGCGGAAAGGACCGCCGGACGCGGTCAGCAGAATGCGCCGCACACCGACCTCAGCCATACCGCGCGCATAATCGCGCGGCAGGCACTGAAAGATCGCATTGTGCTCGCTGTCGATGGGCAACAACACCGCTCCGCTGTCACGCAGCGCCTGCATGAACAGGCCGCCGGACATTACCAGCGCTTCCTTATTGGCAAGCAGGACGCGCTTGCCAGCCTGTACGGCAGACAAAGTGGGACGCAGGCCGGCGGCACCAACAATCGCGGCCATCACCACATCCGTCTCCGGATGAGCCGCCACCTCGCACAAACCGCCTTCGCCCACCAAAACCCGCGTGGACACACCATCGCGCGCCAACTCAGATTGCAGGACACGTGCCTGAGCTTCCTCCGCCACCACGGCATAGCGTGGCCGATGCAACAAGCACAGCTTGTGCAAATCAGCCATCCGCGTAAATGCTGTCAGGGCGAAGACCTGGTAGCGCTGTGGATGGCGCGCCACCACATCGAGCGTGCTGAGACCGATCGAGCCGGTAGCGCCCAGCACCGTAACGAGCAGCGGTCGCGTCACCATGCCCCCCATCCCGCCAGCCAGAGCAGCACTGCAAACAGGGGAATCGCCGCAGTGAGGCTGTCGATGCGATCCATCACCCCGCCGTGGCCCGGCAGGAGCTGACTGCTATCCTTGATTCCGGCACTACGCTTGAACATGCTTTCGGTCAGGTCTCCAATTACCGAGACACCCACCACCAACGCTGCGCCAAGCAGTGCAAGCACCAACTCGCGCGCGCTCCAGCCGCGATTGAGCCCAACCGCCAGCGTGATGGCGAGGCTGGCCAGCAAGCCGCCGATGAGACCTTCCCAGCTCTTACCCGGACTGACGGCGGGCGCCAGCTTTCGCCGACCGAATGCCTTGCCGGAAAAATACGCACCGATATCCGCCGCCCAGACCAGAACCATCACCGCGATGATCAGCCAGTTGCCAGACGGCCATTGCTTGAGTATCTGGAGCGCCTGCCAAGCCGGCAGCAGAATCAGCAAACCGATCAGCAGACTGCCCGGGGCTCCGCCCCAGAAACGCCGGCTCTGCGGGTAGCCGACCACCAGCGCGGTTGCCGCAATCCACCAGAGCACCGCCGCAAGCATCAACCAGGGCGCCAGCGCTGGAAGCTGATAAAGCGCCGCCAGCAGCAGCGCTACCAGGGCGGCGTAGGCAATGCGTACCGGCTGCGCATTGAAGCCCGCGAGATGCGCCCACTCCCAGGCGGCCAGTGTCACGACCAGACCAATGAACAGGGCGAAGGCGATGCCTTCGAGGTAAAAAAATCCCACGATGGCGACAGGCAACAATAGCGCTGCCGTGATGATCCGCTGCTTCAGCATTCGGCTCTAACCTCGTTTTCTACTTGTTCGCCAGTCTTGCCGAAGCGACGTTGACGCGAGGCGAAATCGACCAGGGCGCGACGCATCGCCTGATGCTTGAAGTCAGGCCAGAACAGATCGGAGAAATAGAGCTCCGCGTAAGCCAGCTGCCACAGAAGGAAATTACTGATGCGTCGCTCGCCACCGGTACGGATGCACAAGTCAGGTGGCGGCAGATCGCCCGTAGCGAGGTAGCCCTGAAACAGCGCAGGCGTGATCTCATCGGGATTCAAGCGTCCGGCCTGAGCCTCAGCCGCCAGGTGACGGGTGGCCTGGAGAATGTCCCATTGCCCGCCATAGTTGGCCGCGACCTGCAGGATGAAACGATGGTTGTGCGCGGTAATCGCCTCGGCTTCGAGCATCGCCGCCTGCAATTCGGGGTGGAATCGCGACCGGTCACCAATAATCCGCAGGCGGATACCGTTGTCGTTCAGCTTGCGGGCCTCTCGGCGCAGAGCCCTGAGAAACAGCTCCATCAGCGCACCGACTTCATCGGCGGGACGCTGCCAGTTTTCGCTGGAGAAAGCGAACAGGGTCAACACTTCCACACCAGACTCGGCACACACCTCGATGACCGCGCGCACCGCGTCGACACCCGCCTTGTGCCCAGCCACACCCGGCAACAAGCGCCTCTTTGCCCAGCGGTTATTGCCATCCATGATGATCGCCACGTGACGGGGAATACTCCGTCCAGCGATCTGCCTGACCTTTTCCATCAAACAACTCTACTTGCGCTGAAACACGCTTCGAACGATGAGAGGCGCAGCAAAAGCCGGCCAAATGCATCGATTGGACTGCCGCGTCCGGCAGCGGTTTCGTCCATTGTGCCGGCTAGATATCAAGGATGGCGATTAGACCGCCATCAGATCGGCTTCCTTGCTTTCCAGCGCCTTGTCGATTTCTGCGACGAACTTGTCGGTCAGCTTCTGGACATCGTCCTGCCCGCGACGCTCGTCGTCTTCGCTGATTTCCTTCTCTTTCACCAGATCCTTGAGCTGCGCCAGGGCATCACGGCGAATGTTGCGCACGGCGACGCGGGCATTCTCCGCTTCGGCGCGGGCCTGCTTGGTGAAGCCCTTGCGGGTCTCTTCGGTAAGGGCCGGCATCGGTACGCGAATGGTGGTACCGGCGGTTGCCGGGTTGAGACCGAGATCGGAGGTCATGATTGCCTTCTCGACCGCCTGGATCATGCTCTTGTCGAACACGGTCAGCGCAAGCGTACGTGAATCCTCGGCGATCACGTTGGCGACCTGACGCAGCGGTGTATCGGCGCCGTAGTAGGAGACCATGACGCTATCGAGAATGCTCGGATGCGCACGACCGGTACGAATCTTGGAAAACGCGTTATCCAGCGATTCCAGAGTCTTCTTCATGCGCTCCTGCGCGTCTTGCTTGATCTCGTTGATCATTCGTTCGATTCCTCGATCAGGGTTCCTTCGGCGCCACCGAGCACAATGTTCAGCAGGGCGCCAGGCTTGTTCATATTGAAGACGCGCAGCGGCATGTTGTGGTCGCGGCACAGGCAAATGGCTGTGAGGTCCATGACACCCAGCTTGCGGTCGAGCACGTCATCATAGGTCAATTGCGCGAATTTCTCGGCGTTGGGATCCTTGAATGGATCGGCCGTATAGACGCCGTCCACCTTGGTCGCTTTCAGCACGACATCCGCCTGAATCTCGATGGCGCGCAGGCAGGCGGCCGAATCGGTGGTGAAGAACGGGTTGCCGGTGCCAGCCGAGAAAATCACGACCTCGCCAGACTTGAGATGGCGCATCGCCTTGCGCCGGTCGTAATGATCGGTCACACCGACCATGGAAATCGCGGACATTACCAATGCCGGGATATTCGAACGCTCCAGCGCATCACGCATGGCCAGCGAGTTCATGACCGTTGCCAACATGCCCATGTGGTCGCCAGTGACGCGATCCATACCCGCAGCGGAAAGCGCGGCACCGCGGAACAGGTTGCCCCCACCGATGACCAGGCCGACCTCCACACCGATACCGACCAACTGGCCGACTTCCAGCGCCATACGATCCAGCACCTTGGGATCGATGCCGAAGTCTTCGGAGCCCATCAGGGCCTCGCCGCTCAGTTTGAGCAAAATGCGCTTGTAGCGAGGATTGCGTGAACTCATCTGCTGAGCCATTGGCATGTGTCTCCTGCGGCGTTCAAATGACTAGATTGATTGGCCAGACAAAAAAATATCTGCGCTAGGACACTGCGTGCGCAGTTTGGTGCCCGGCTGCGAGCATAAAGCGAAAAAACAATTTGTGCGCTTCTCTGAAAAAGAGGCCGCGCGCGTAAGCGGGCAGCCTCTTCGGGGACAGCGGAACCGAGGTTTTACTGCTTGCTGGCTGCGATCTGAGCGGCCACTTCCGCAGCGAAATCGACTTCAGCCTTCTCGATGCCTTCACCCACTTCGTAGCGAACGAAGGAAACGATCTGTGCGCCGGCCTTCTTGGCCAGATCACCGACCTTGACTTCCGGGTCCTTGACGAACGGCTGCTCAACCAGGCTGGCTTCAGCCAGGAACTTGTTGATGCGGCCCTTGATCATGTTCTCGACGATGTTCTCCGGCTTGCCGGCGATCTTGTCGGCGTTGAGCTGCAGGAAGATCTCCTTCTCCTTGGCGATCAGCTCCTCGGAAACGTCCGCCGGGCTCAGAACTGCCGGATTGCTGGCCGCCACGTGCATGGCGATGTCCTTGGCCAACTCGGCGTCGCCGCCCTTCAGGGTCACCAGCACGCCGATGCGATGGCCGTGCAGGTACGCACCCACCACTTCGCCCTCGACCGCGGTCAGACGACGAATGTTGACGTTCTCGCCGCACTTGGCAACCAGCGCCTCGCGAGCGGATTCGCGCGAAGCGATCAGCGGAGCGGCTTCGGTCAGCTTCTGCTCGAAAGCCTCGTCCAGGCTGTCCTTGACGAACGCTTTGAAGTCGTCCTGCAGGGCCAGGAAGTCGGTCTGCGAGTTGACTTCGATGATCAGGCCGCGGCCGCCTTCGACACGAACAGCGATGGCGCCTTCAGCAGCAATGTTGCCGGACTTCTTGGCCGCCTTGATGGCACCGGAAGCGCGCATGTCGTCAATCGCCTTCTCGATGTCGCCACCAGCGGCAACCAGCGCCTTCTTGCATTCCATCATGCCCTGGCCGGTACGCTCGCGCAGTTCTTTGACCATCGCCGCAGTGATTTCTGCCATGTTCGGAATCCTCTCGATTGGTTTCTAACCATTCGCCCGACAGCGCGGACGATCAATTCGGAAGTGGCAAAAAGGGGGCCTAGCCCCCTTTTTGTCCATCGGGTGTCACGCTAGAGCGTCACTCTCAGCCTTGAGCGGCTTCGGAAGCGACTTCCTCGACGAACTCATCGGCACCGGCACCAGCGTTCTGGCGACCGCGCAGGACAGCCTCAGCCATCGAGCCCAGATAGAGTTGCACAGCGCGGATGGCGTCATCATTACCGGGGATAATGTAGTCAACGCCTTCCGGGCTGCTGTTGGTATCGACAATGCCGATGACCGGAATGCCCAGCTTGTTGGCTTCGGAGATAGCGATACGCTCGTGGTCGACGTCGATGACGAACATCGCATCCGGCAAACCGCCCATGTCCTTGATACCGCCCAGGCTACGCTCGAGCTTCTCGAGGTCGCGGGTGCGCATCAGGGCTTCTTTCTTGGTCAGCTTGTCGAAGGTGCCGTCCTGGGACTGGACTTCCAGTTCACGCAGGCGCTTGATCGAGGCGCGGATGGTCTTGTAGTTGGTCAGCATGCCGCCCAACCAGCGATGATCGACATACGGCGAGCCACAACGAGCGGCTTCTTCGCGAACGATCTTGCCAGCGGAACGCTTGGTGCCGACGAACAGAATCTTGTTCTTGCCAGCTGCCAGCTTTTCAACGAAACGCAGAGCGTCGTTGAACATCGGCAGAGTCTTTTCAAGGTTGATGATGTGGATCTTGTTGCGCGCGCCGAAAATGTACTTGTCCATTTTCGGGTTCCAGTAACGGGTCTGGTGGCCGAAGTGCACACCGGCCTTCAGCATATCGCGCATGGTGACTTGAGACATGATACGTCCTCGAATAAGTCGGGTTAGGCCTCCACGCGCCCCGATATCCAACTCTTTCGAGCACCCAGGATACCGTGTCGACGCGTGTGTGGGTTCAGGCGCAACGGGGAGGTCCCCGCTGAGCGGCGCGTTTTATAGCATAGAAAACCTGCACAGGCTACAGGCGAACACTGGATGCGCGGCTCGGGCCGACCACAGCAAGCGCCCGGCTTCAGGCTTGCTGCCTCAAGCTGCTACCATACCGCCCTTTCCTTTCGTGCCCGAGAGTTCCCATGACAGTCACCATCAAGACGCCCGAAGACATCGAGAAAATGCGTATCGCCGGCCGGCTCGCCGCCGAGGTACTGGAAATGATCGAAGAGCATGTCAAGGCCGGCGTCACCACCGATGAACTGGATCGCCTCTGCCACGACTACATCGTCAACGTGCAACAGGCGATTCCGGCGCCGCTCAACTACAAGGGCTTCCCCAAGTCGATCTGCACGTCGCTGAATCACGTCGTCTGCCACGGAATTCCCAACGATAAGCCGTTGAAGGATGGCGACATCGTCAATATCGACATCACCGTAATCAAGGATGGCTACCACGGTGACACCAGCCGGATGTTCATCGTCGGCCAGGTACCGGAATGGGCGCAGCGGCTGTGTAAGGTGACTCAGGAATGCCTATATATAGGCATCGAAATGGTCCGCCCCGGTGCTCGCCTGGGCGACATTGGCGAGGCGATCCAGAAACACGCCGAAAAGAACGGCTTCTCCGTCGTGCGCGAGTACTGCGGGCATGGCATCGGCAAGGTCTTCCACGAGGAGCCTCAGGTGCTGCACTACGGCCGCGCCGGCACCGGCATGGAACTCAAGGAAGGCATGACCTTCACCATCGAGCCGATGATCAACCAGGGCCGCGCCGAAACACGCCTGCTCGGTGACGGCTGGACCGCAATCACCAAGGATCGCAAGCTCTCCGCCCAGTGGGAACACACCATTCTGGTCACCGCCAGCGGCTACGAGATCTTTACCCTGCGCCGGGACGACACCATCGCGCGCACCTCGGCCTGACCTTTCCATCGTTTGCGGCATCAGGGGGTACGCATGCCTCAGGTTGATCCAGAGCTGTTCGATCGCAGCCAGTTCCAGGCCGAACTGGCGCTCAAGGCCAGCCCGATTGCCGCATTCAAGAAAGCCATCCGCCAGGCCCGCGAGGTGCTCGACAAACGCTTTCGGGATGGCCGGGAGATTCGCCGGCTGATCGAAGACCGCGCCTGGTTCACCGATCAGATCCTGCGCGCAGCCTGGAGCCGCTTCGACTGGGACAAGGGTGCGGATATCGCGCTGGTTGCAGTCGGCGGCTACGGTCGCGGCGAGCTGCACCCCTACTCCGACATCGACCTGCTGATCCTGCTCGACGATAGCGACCACGAATTGTTCCGTGAGTCGATCGAGGGGTTTCTGACGCTGCTCTGGGACATCGGGCTGGAAGTCGGCCAGAGCGTGCGCTCGATCGCCGAATGCGCCGAGGAGGCGCGCGCCGACCTCACCGTCATCACCAATCTGATGGAAAGCCGCACCATCGCCGGCCCCGAGCAGTTGCGGAGGAAGATGCTGGAAGTCACCCGTCCAGAGGTGATGTGGCCGAGCAAGGATTTCTTCCTCGCCAAGCGTAACGAGCAGCGCCAGCGGCATTCCAAGTACAACAATACCGAATACAACCTGGAGCCGAACGTGAAGCGCTCGCCTGGCGGCCTGCGCGACATCCAGACGATTCTCTGGATCGCCCGTCGGCAATTCGGCACGCTCGATCTGCAGGCCATGGTCGACCAGGGTTTCCTCACCGAGAGTGAACTCAGTCTGCTGACCGCCGCCCAGGAGTTTCTCTGGAAGGTACGCTACGGCCTGCACATGCTCGCCGGGCGTGCGGAGGATCGCCTGCTGTTCGATCACCAGCGCTCACTCGCCGCCCTGCTCGGCTACGAGGACAGCGACGCCAAGCTGGCCATCGAACGCTTCATGCAGAAGTACTATCGGGTGGTGATGAGCGTCGCCGAGCTGAGCGATCTGGTCGGCCAGCACTTCGCCGAGGTCATCCTCTGGGAAGGCGATTCCGGTCCGAGCACCAAGCTCAATAGTCGCTTCCTGGTGCGTGACGACTATCTCGAAGTTCGCGACCCGGCGGTCTTCACGCGCACCCCGTTTGCGATCTTGGAAACCTTCGTCCTGCTCGCCCAGCACCCGCAGATTCAGGGCGTGCGCGCCAACACCATCCGCCTGCTACGGGATCATCGCTACCTGATCGACGATGACTTTCGCAGCGACATTCGCAACACCAGCCTGTTCATCGAGCTGTTCAAGTGCAAGGAAGGCATCCACCGCAATCTGCGGCGGATGAACCGCTACGGCATTCTCGGCCGCTACCTGCCGGAATTCGGCCATATCGTCGGACAGATGCAGCACGACCTGTTCCACATCTATACGGTCGACGCCCACACGCTCAACGTCATCAAGTACCTGCGCAAGCTGACCAAGCCAGGCGTGGCGGAAAAGTATCCGCTGGCCAGCGCGCTGATCGAGCGCCTGCCCAAGCCGGAGCTGATCTATATCGCGGGGCTCTATCACGACATAGCCAAGGGCCGCGGCGGCGATCACTCCGAACTGGGCGCGGTGGATGCCGAGCAGTTCTGCAACCGACACAAGCTGCCGGCCTGGGATACGCGACTGGTCGTCTGGCTGGTACAGAATCACCTGGTCATGTCCACGACCGCCCAGCGCAAGGACCTTTCCGATCCACAGGTGATCATCGATTTCGCCCAGCAGGTAGGCGACGAGACGCATCTCGACTATCTCTACGTGCTGACCGTCGCGGACATCAACGCGACCAATCCGACGCTCTGGAATTCCTGGCGCGCGAGCCTGCTGCGCCAGCTGCACACCGCCACCCAGCGCGCGTTGCAGCGCGGCCTGGAGAATCCGCTGGGGCGCGAGGAGCAAATCCGCCAGACCCAGCGCGCCGCACTGGACGAACTGGTGCGCAACGGCGGCGACCCCGACGAGGCTGAGCAGCTGTGGGCGCAACTGGGCGATGACTATTTCATGCGCCACTCGGCCAGCGACGTGGCCTGGCATACCGCGGCGATCCTCGCGCACGGCGAAGACAACGGTCCGCTGGTGCTGATCAAGGAAACCACGCAGCGCGAGTTCGAGGGCGGCACGCAGATCTTCATCTATGCGCCGGACCAGCACGATTTCTTCGCCGTGACGGTGGCGGCGATGGACCAGCTCAACCTGAACATCCACGACGCCCGCATCATCACCTCGAGCAGCCAGTTCACGCTCGACACCTACATCGTGCTGGACGCCGACGGCACGCCGATCGGCGACAACCGCGAGCGGATCGAGGAAATTCGCCAGGGCCTGATCGACGCGGTGCGCAATCCCGACGAGTACCTCACCATCATCCAGCGCCACGTGCCGCGCCAGCTCAAGCACTTCGCCTTCCCGCCGCAGGTCACGATCCATAACGATACCCAGCGCCCGCAGACGATCATTGAGATCATCGCGCCGGATCGTCCCGGCCTGCTTGCCCGCGTCGGGCAGCTGTTCCTGGCCTTCGATCTGTCGGTGCAGAACGCCAAGATCGCCACACTGGGCGAGCGGGTCGAGGACGTGTTCTTCGTCACCAACGCCGACAATCAGCCGCTATCGGACCCACAGCTCTGCACGCAGCTGCAGCAGGCGCTGATCGCGCAACTGCAGCAGGAAAACGAGCATCAGCCGTCGCCGAGCAGCTTCACCATCTGACGCTGCGCGACAGCTTTACTGCCAGGGCTTGCCGCGCGTGCGCTCGATGAACGGCAGCTTCTGCTGCATCGCGGCCTTGGCCAGCATGTGGGCACTCACCGGGGCGGTGAGGAAGAGAAACAGGGTGATCAGCAACTCGTGCAGACTCAGCCCCTCGGTCCGGCTGCCAAAGAAGATCATCGACGCAATGACAATCCCGCCAACCCCCAGCGTGGTCGCCTTGGTCGGGCCATGCAGGCGGGTATAGAAATCCGGCAGACGGTACAGGCCGATGGCACCGACCAGCGCGAACAGACTGCCGACGATCAGGCAAACGCTTACCAGCAACTCGATCCAGAAAGGCATGCGCAATCCTCAGTCAATGATGTCGCCGTGCAGCAGGTGCTTGCCTACTGCGACCGTGCTGATGAACCCCATCACCGCGATCAGTAGTGCGGCCTCGAAGAACAGCTCCGACGCCAGCCAGATGCCGAACAGCACGATCAGCGCGAGCGCGTTGATGTAGAGCGTATCCAGCGCCAGCACCCGATCCGGCATCTCCGGGCCGATGATCAGACGTGCCAGGTTGAGTATCGCCGCCAGCGACATGATCGCCAGGCAGATGGGTATCACGTACGTGAGCATTCAAAAATCTCCAGCAGCGGCGCCTCGTAGCGCGACTTCACCTCGTGCACCAGCGCCTCGACGTCCGGCGCGTCCAAGGCGTGCAACAGCAGGGTCTTGTGATCCGGACTCAGACCGGCCGACACCGTGCCCGGGGTGAGCGAGATGATGCTGGTCAGTACCGCAAGCACGAAATCATCCTCGATCGCCATCGGCACCTCGACGAACGCCGGGGCGAGCCGGCTCTTCGGTCCGAGCACCAGTTTGGCGACATGCAGATTCGCCACCACGATGTCGTAGAACACCAGGGCGATGAAGCGGCACAGCAGCAACGGTTTGCGCACCGTCGGAACCTCGATGAGAAAACACCGCAGCAGCAGCGGCAGGCCCCAACCGAGCACAGCACCGAGCACCACATGACCGGTGCTCAAGGTGTTGTTCAACATCAGCCACAGCAGCGTGAGCAATACGCTGAGGGCAGGATGAGGCAGCCAGCGTGACTTCTTCATGCGCCACCTCCGGTAATCGTCTGCAGATAGGGCTGCAGATTCAGCAACTGACTCGCCGTCGCCTGCAGATAGCCCTGCACCGGCTGCGCGAGCACGACCAGCAGCAAGCTGGCGGAGAGCAAGCCCAGGGTCGCCAGCAGCCTGATCGGATCGGCACCCGCACCGGCAATGGCCGGGCACTCGTCATTGGTGCGCCAGAACACCAGACTTCCGGCGCGACTGAGGGCGATCAGCATGCCCAGTCCGCCGACCAGCAATACCGACCACAGCCAGGCCGCCTGACTGTTCAGCTCCACCGCGCGCATCAGCATGAGCTTGCCGAGAAACCCGGAAAAAGGCGGCAGCCCGGCCACCGAGATTGCCCCGAGAAAGAACAGCATGCCCAGCAGCAGCGGCTGGCGCAGCGGCCCAGCGGAGATCAGATCCGTGCCAATCGCCCCGCGTTGCAGGCCGATCAGATCGGCCAACAGGAACAGTGCGCCGGCGATCAGCGTGCTATGCAGCAGGTAGTACAACGCCGCTGCGATGCCACTCGCGTTACCCAGCGCCATGCCCGCCAGCAAGGTACCGACCGAAGCCACGACCAGATAGGCCAGCATGACCTGCAGGTTGCGCGCCGCCAGCGCACCAATGACGCCCGCCGCCAGCGTGAGCAATGACAACGGCCACAGCCAGACCTGCGCCAGGTTGCTCAGCTCGCCGGCCTCGCTGCCGTAGATCAGCGTGAACACCCGCAGGATCGCGTATAGCCCGACCTTCGTCATGATCGCGAAGAGCGCCGCCACCGGAGCCGTCGCCGCCGCGTAGGCACGGGGCAACCAGAAATATAGCGGCAGGATCGCCGCCTTCAGGGCAAATACCACCAGCAGCAGGAAACCTGCGGCAGCCACCAGCGGTGCCTGCGCCGGATCGAGCAGCGCAGTACGCCAGGCCAGATCCGCCATGTTCAGCGTACCCAGCACGCCGTACAACATGCTCACGCCCAACAGGAAGAACGACGAGCCCAGCAGATTCAACACCACGTAATGCATGCCCGAGCGAATGCGCGAAGGACCATGGCCGTGCACCAGCAGCGCATAGGACGAGATCAGCAGGATCTCGAAGAACACGAACAGGTTGAACAGATCGCCGGTGAGAAAGGCGCCGTTGATGCCGAGCAGCTGGAACTGGAACAGAGCATGAAAGTTCGGCCCGCGCTCATCGTCGCCACGACAGGCATATAGCAGCGCAAAACCGGCCAGCAGCGCCGTCACCAGCAGCATCAGCGCGCTCAGGCGATCCAGCAGCAGGACAATGCCGAACGGCGGCTGCCAGTTACCCAGCGCATACACGCGCAGTTGATCGTCACCGGCGAGCCACAGCAGCCAGAGCGCAAGCGGCACCAGCGCCCAGGTCGCCAGCAGCGAGAGCAGGCGCTTGCTGGAGCTACCCACCCGATGGCCAAACAGTAACGCCGCGCCCATGAACAGCGGCAGCAGAATAGGCAGGATCAGCACGTGATTCATTCGCGTGGCTCCTGACCATCCACATGGTCCGTGCGCAGCTCACCAAGCCCGCGCAGGGCCAGCACCACCACGAACGCGGTCATGGCGAAGCCGATGACGATCGCAGTCAGCACCAGCGCCTGTGGCAGCGGGTCGCCATACTCCGCGCTCTGCCCGATGACTGCCGGCACTCCGGTCGCCAGACGGCCCATCGAAAAAATGAACAGGTTGACCGCATAAGAAATCAGCGTCAGCCCCACAACCACCGGAAAGATCCGCGCCCGCAACAGCAGGTAAACGCCACTGGCGGTCATCACGCCCAGGGTGATGGCAAACAAAGCTTCCATCAGAGCACCTCCTTGCTCGTTTCGTCCTGACCGACATGGCCGATGTTGGAGAGGATCAGCAGCGTCGCGCCGACGACCACCAGATAAACCCCGAGATCGAACAGCATCGCGGTCGCCAGCTCGAATTCGCCCACCAGCGGCAAATCAAAATGCCCGAACGCCGAAGTCAGGAACGGATAGCCGAACAGCCAGCTGCCAAGCCCGGTCAGCCCGGCGATCAGCAACCCAGCGCCACTGATCGCGTGATAGCTCACCGGCTGACGCTCCTGTGCCCAGGCGACCCCGTGTGAGATGTACTGCAGGATCAACGCCGCGGCGGTAATCAGTCCGGCGATGAAGCCCCCCCCTGGCAGATTGTGCCCGCGCAGGAAGATGAAGACCGAAATCAGCATGGCCAGCGGCAGCAAAGCCCGCGCCAGTACATCGAGGATCATCGGATGGCTGTCCGGCGACCACGGTCTGCCACCATAGTCACGCAACGGATGCGGCAGGTGCAGGCCATACAGCAGGCCATAGATGGCCACGCCGGCGATTGCCAGCACACTGATCTCACCGAGCGTATCGAAGCCGCGGAAGTCCACCAGAATCACGTTGACTACGTTGGTCCCGCCGCCACCGGACACGCTGTTCTCCAGGAAAAAGCCCGCGATGCTTTCGTATGGACGGGTCAGTACCGCGTACGCCAGCAAAGCGACCATCGTGCCGCAACCGCCGGCGAGGAGCAGGTCGCGCAGGCTACGCAGACTGCTGGATTCGGCCGGGGTCCGATCAGGCATGAAGAACAGCGCCAGGATCAGCAGGATGATCGATACCACCTCGACCGACAGCTGGGTCAGCGCCAGATCGGGCGCCGAATAGCGAGCGAATGCCAGAGACACCATCAGCCCGACCACTCCAAGCACCATCAGCGAAATCAGCCGGCGACGGTGAAAGAGCACAGTCAGCAGCGAGGCCAGCGCGAGGATCGCCATGCCCAGCACCGTCACGCCATCGAACGGGGTCATGGCGACGCTGCCGTGGAATGAGTCCAGCGTCGACAGCGCGAACACCACCAGCGCCAGCGCACTGGTCAACATCAGCGCCAGGTAGCGCTGCAGCGAGCCGTTATCCAGGCCATCGGTGAGCTTGCGTGCCGCTGCCGTGAGTGCACTCATGGCGCGCTCGAAGACCGCCAGCGAGTCGACCACCGGCAGCCCCTCGTACCAGCGGAATATCCAGCGGCGCAGCGAATAGATCAGCACGCCACCGGCCAGCGCCAGGAAACTCATCATCAGCGGCAGGTTGAATCCGTGCCAGATCGCCAGGCTGTACTGCGGCGCTTCGCTGTTCAGGCTTGCCGATACGGCCGACGCCAGCAGTGGCGCCACTGTATAGGCGGGGAGCATGCCCACCAGCAGGCAGAGCAGTACCAGCACCTCCACCGGAATCTTCATGTAGCGCGCCGGCTCATGCGGCGGGTATTTCGGCAGGTCGATCGGCTCGCCGTTGAAAAACACGTCATGAATGAAGCGCAGCGAATAAGCCACCGAGAAGGCGCTGGCAATCGTCGCCAGCGCCGGGATGATCCAGTAGAAGCTGCCGAGCAAATGCTGGTCCAGCGTTTCGGTGAAGAACATTTCCTTGCTGAGGAAACCGTTGAGCAACGGCACACCGGCCATCGCCAACGACGCCACCATCGCCAGCATCGCGGTATGTGGCATGTACTTCCACATGCCGTTGATGCGCCGCATGTCCCGTGTACCGGTTTCATGGTCGATGATGCCGGCGGCCATGAACAGCGAGGCCTTGAAGGTCGCGTGGTTGATGATATGGAAGATCGCCGCCACCGCTGCCAACCGCGAATCCAGCCCGAACAACAGCGTGATCAGACCCAGGTGACTGATTGTGGAATAGGCCAGCAGTCCCTTGAGGTCGTGCTGGAACAGCGCCATCACCGCGCCCACCAGCAGGGTCGCAAGGCCGGTCATGCTCACCAGATAGAACCACAAATCCGAGTACGCCAACGCCGGATACAGGCGGGCAAGCAGGAACACCCCGGCCTTCACCATCGTCGCTGAGTGTAGGAAGGCCGAGACTGGTGTCGGCGCCGCCATCGCCTGCGGCAACCAGAAGTGGAAAGGGAACTGTGCCGATTTGGTGAACACGCCCAAAAGCACCAGTACCAGGATCACCGGATACAGCGCACTGTTGCGAATCACCTCGCCTGCATCGAGCACGCTGCTGAGTTCGAAGCTGCCGACCACCTGACCGATCAGCAGCACCCCGGCGAGCAGCGCCAGACCGCCGCCGCCCGTCACTGCCAGCGCCATGCGTGCGCCCTGGCGGGCGTCGGCGCGGTGGTTCCAGTAGCCGATCAACAGGAACGACGACAGACTCGTCAGCTCCCAGAACATCAGCATCAGCAGCAGGTTTTCCGACAGCACGATGCCCAGCATCGAGCCCATGAACAGCAGGAAGAAGCCGAAGAAGCGCCCCATCGGATCGCGCTTGGCCAGGTAGTAGCGCGCATACAGAATGACCAGCAGGCCGATGCCGAGAATCAGCAGCGCAAACAGAAAGCCCAGACCATCCAGACGCAGACTCAGATTCAGCCCCAACTCCGGCAACCAGGGCACCTGCACGATCTGCACCTTCCCGGCGAACACTGCAGAGCGCTCGGAGAGCAGCAACACCAGGGCGGCCAACGGCCCGATGCCGGCTCCGAAGGCGCACGCCGAGCGGCCGGCGCGCTCCAGCAGCAACGGCAGACAAATGCCCAAGAAAGGCAAAGCGATGATCAACGCAAGCGTCATGGGAAACTCTCTGGGCCGTCCGGCTCGACGGCATTTCTTCTTCTAAGCGAACTGACTATCAGCTCGCGCGCACACATAGATACGCTCGATTATCCATATCACCGGGGTGAACGTCATGGGTCCATGTATTACGAAAAACAAAAAGGCGCCGCCCCGCCGCAAAGCGAAGCCGCGCCTTTTGTAGGGTCCCGCCGTCAGGGTGTGACGCGACTGGTTCCGCTTACGCTCAGGATGCGTACCCGCTGGCCGACCCTGAATACCTGGTTCGGCTCGACTTCCTGCACATAGGCGCGGATATTGCCGTCGTCCTCACGCACGGTGATCTCGACGCCCTGCGTGCGGGTGAAACCCTCCTCCGCCGCCGCGCCGAGCATACCGCCCGCAACCGCACCGATGACCGCCGCGACGGCACTACCGCGCCCGCCGCCGACACCGCTGCCGGCGACTCCGCCCACGATGGCGCCAGCACCGGTGCCAATCGGCGTCTTGGTTCCTTCGATCTTGACCGGTCGCAGCGACTCGATGGTGCCATAGCGAACAGTCTGGACGGCACGCGCCTCATCACGCGAATAGGTGTCGCCCGTCAGGCTGGACGCGCAGCCGCCGACCGCGAGAGCTACGGCAGTGAGTGAAGCGATACAAATTGACTTGCGCATGGGTTCTCTCCTGAAAAACGAACGAATCGCTTGGCAACCAACCGGCCCTGCCGCAGCATTCTCGCTGCTTGGCGGCATGCATGGGCCGTCAGATCGTATTCAACCGAACGAGAATGTCCGTGGATTATTTCATCATAGCCGTCACCACCTTCGCCGGCCTGGCTTTCCACGCCTGGCTGTTCATCCGCTTTCGCCGCTGGATCGAACGCGACCTGGCCTATTCGATCGCCGGCAGCGATCCCGATAAGCGCGCGTGGCTGCTGGGGCGGCTGGGCGAAGCCAAAGCGCAGAAGATCAAGCGGCGGGATCTGCAGGCGTGGCTGGAGCGCGAAATCCAGCACTATCCAACCCAGCGCGCTCAGCAATAAGCCCAGTCGGCCGCCGCTCGCTGCCCGGCCAACGGCTTACGCTTCAGGGCGCCAGTCGCCGACGCTCCCAGCCACCGGCTACGCAGCGGTAATCGAGCCGGTCATGCAGGCGGCTCGGACGGCCCTGCCAGAACTCGATACGCTCCGGTATCAACCGGTAGCCGCCCCAGTGCGGCGGACAATGCGGCGCCTGATCGAGGAAACGTTGTTCGGTTGCTGCGAGCAGGCGCTCCAGCTCTGCGCGGTCGGCAATCACCTGGCTCTGCGGCGACGCCCAGGCACCCAGGCGACTGCCCAGCGGACGCACATGATAGTAGGCGTCCGACTCTTCGACGCTGACCTTTTCTACCCGCCCCTCGATACGCACCTGGCGCTCCAGAGTCGGCCAGAAAAACGTCATCGCGGCAAACGGCTGCTGACTCATCTGCTGCCCCTTGTCGCTGTCGTAGTTGGTGAAGAACGTGAAACCACGTTCATCCAGCGCCTTGAGCAGCAGGATCCGGCAGTGCGGCCGGCCCGCCTCATCCACGGTCGCCAGCGACATGGCATTGGGCTCGACCGGCGCCTGCTCGGTCTTCATCGCCTCACCGAACCACTGGCGAAACAGGCTGAACGGTTCGTCAGGAGCGTTCGCTTCGCTGAGTCCTTCACGGGTGTAGTCGCGGCGCATATCGGCCAGGGACTGGATCATTCGCGGGTTCCTTCTTCGTCAAACGGGCCTGATCGAAGGCAGCGCACGGCGCACTCGCCTCACGGGCGGTGGCCATCGCGTAGCCTGCCTGGAGCCTAGCTTATCCCTGGAACCAGGCCGCGCGCTTGATTCAACGCAAAAGCAAACGGGCCTGAAAAGGCCCGTCGCCAGGCCGCGCGCTTGATTCAACGCAAAAGCAAACGGGCCTGAAAAGGCCCGTCGGATGATGCCGTTACTGTGCTGCTATTTTTCGCTCTTGGCGGTCTTGGCGACAGCAACCTGCGTGGCCGCGGCCGGAGCCGCTGGTGTCGCGGTCGGGTCGTTATATTCGGCTACTGTCGCCAGCAAGCTGACCTGCTGCGTCAACAGCATCTCCACACGACGATTCAGCGCGCGCCCATCCTTGCTGTCATTGGCTGCCCGCGGCTTGTCCGACCCCATGCCGCGGATGCGCAGGCGATCGTGCTTCAAACCGCTGAGGCGGAATATGGCGGCCACCGCGCCAGCTCGCTCGCGACTGATGGTGCGATTGATCGCGTCGGAGCCGGTGCTATCCGCATGGCCGAGAATGACCACGGCGGCCTTGCTGTCCTTTTCCACCAGTTTGGCTACCCGCGTGATAGGACCCAGCGTGACCGGCAACAGCATGCCGGGACGATCAGGATTGAACGAGGAGTCGACCGGCGCGGTGATCACCAGCAGGTTGTCGCGGCGCTCCAGCTCGAAGCGGCTGTCCTTGATCGCCTCGCGCAAACGCGGCTCGTAATCGTCCATCCAGGCCGTATCGACCTTCGCCACGGCAGGCGCCGCAGCCGCGGCCTCGGTGGGCTTCTCATCCTTGGAGCTGCAGCCGACCACCAACAGGCAGACAATCAGAGAAGCGCTTTTCAGCATGTTCATGTGCGGATTCCGTCAGACGATTGAGTTCAGATTCTCGCCAGGCAGCCCAGCCGGCAATAATTGAAGAGATTGATCAAATTGTGGCCGCAAGTCCCTGCCCTGCAAAGCCTTGCCATGCAGAACTGACGAGCGGTTAACCTATGCAGTGCGCCACGCTTCGCGCCAGGGCCTGCGCACGGGGGTCCATCAGCACATAAGGTCCCAGTGTATTGGTGGCGAAACCGAACGCCAGGTCCCTGTCGGGGTCGGCGAAGCCGATACTACCGCCGGCACCCGGATGGCCGAAAGCCCTCGGGCCCATCGCGAAAGTCGCGTTGGCGACCTCCGGCTGATCGAGCCAACAGCCAAGTCCGAAGCGGGTCTGGGATAACAGCGTAAGATCTTCGCCGGCACTGTGCTCGCGACGCATTTCATCGAGCACGGCCGCGTCCAGCAAACGCCCCTGCAGCAGACCGGAATAGAAGCCTGCCAGCGAGCGTGCGTTGCCATGTCCGTTGGCGGCAGGCTGCGCCATGCGCCGCCACTCGGGCTTGTTGCCGCTGTTCATGATTGACGGCGGATTGTTGAAGGCCCGCGCGCTCAACGATGCCGGATCACTCATCAAGACCTTGAACAGCCGCTGCGCCGCCGCATCGCCGAAGTCGTTCTTGGCACGGGTCAGGTAAGCGACGCGGTGAAACTCCTCGTCATCGAGGCCGATATGGAAATCCAGCCCCAACGGAGTGGCCGTTCTGGCCACGATGGTGGCTCCCGGCTCCGCCCCATCGACTCGCCGGATCACCTCTCCCACCAACCAGCCGTAGGTCATCGCGGCATAGCCCTGGGCCTCGCCGGGCGTCCACCAGGGTTGCTCCGTGGCCAACGCGGCGGTCATGGCATTCCAGTCGTACAGGGCCTCGGGCGGCAGCGGCTGGCGCAAGGCAGGCAGACCCGCGCGATGGCAGAGCAGCTGGCGCAGCGTAATGCGCGACTTACCGTTGGCCGCGAACTCCGGCCAGACCTCGGCAATCGGCGCGTCGAGCTGCAGCTTGCCCTCGGCGACCAGTTGCAGCGCTGCAACCGCGGTAAAGGTCTTGGTACAGGAGAACAGGTTGACCAGCGTATCGCCGTGCCAAGGCAGCTCACCGGCATTGTCAGCCACGCCAGCCCACAGATCGACGACCGTCTCGCCGGCAATCTGCACACAAACAGCCGCACCGCGGGTCTGGGTATGCTCGAAAAGCGCGGCGAACGCATCCCTCACCGCCTCGAAACGAAGATCGAAATAACCTTGTATCTGCACGCTGCCCCCTGTGATCGGATGTTATCGGCGCATTGTTCCAGCAGCCTCACCGGAAGAAAACCGCACGGATCCGTCGGAAAGAATCAGTCGATCTCACGACGAAACGGCGGCAACGCATTGAGAATGGCCTTGCCATAACGCTGCGTCACCACACGCCGATCGAGCAAGGTGATGGTGCCGCGGTCGGCCTCGGTGCGCAGCAGTCGACCGCAGGCCTGCACCAGCCGCAGCGAAGCATCCGGCACGGCAATTTCCATGAACGGGTTGCCGCCCCGCGCTTCGATCCACTCGGCCAGCGCCGCTTCCACCGGATCGTCCGGCACCGCGAAGGGAATCTTGGCGATCACCACATGCTCGCAATAGGCACCGGGCAGATCGACCCCTTCGGCAAAACTCGCCAGGCCGAACAGCACGCTGGGCTCTCCGTCATCGACCCGCTTGCGGTGCTTGTTCAGTGTTTCCTGCTTGGACAGGTTGCCCTGGATCAGCACCCTGCGACGCCAGTCACGCTCAAGGCCATCGAATACATCCTGCATCTGCCGGCGCGAGGAGAACAGCACCAGCGTACCGCGTGAATGCTCCACCAGCCCCGGCAGTTCGCGGACGATGGCCGCCGTGTGCGCAGCCGCGTCGCGCGGATCGGCCTGCAGGTTCGGCACCCGCAGAACCCCGGCGTCAGCATGATGAAACGGGCTCGGCACCACGGCAGTGACGGCAGACCGCGGCAGGCCTGCGCGCATGCGGTAGCGTTCGAAGCTGTTGAGCGCCGTCAGCGTGGCAGAGGTCACCAACGCGCCGTAGGCGACATTCCAGAGATTGCGCCGCAACGTCTCGGCCGCCAGGATCGGGCTGGCATTGACCTCGATGTCAAACAACGCACCGCCATCGGCAAGCGTCAGCCAGCGCGCCATTGGGGGACTGTCCTGCGGGTCCTCGACGGTAAACGCCGTCCACAATTCCCAGTTGCCCTGGGCGCGCGTCAGCAGACTGCCAAACAGTGGATACCACTCTTCCGCCTGGTGACTGGCGATGCCGCCGCCGGTCTCGCCATCCATCGCCTCTTTGAGCAGCTCGGCGATGCGCGAGAACAGGTCGGTCAGGCGCGCGAAGCCCTTCTTCAACTCCACGCCCAGCTCGATCAGGTGTTCCGGTACCACGCCGCCGACAAAGCGATGGCGCGGCCGTTCGCGCCCTTCCATATCCTCGCCGGCGCGGAAATCCGCCAGTTGCTCGCAGGCGCTGAACATGAACTGTTGCTGGCTGCGCAGCTCTCGCGCCAGCTCTGGCACGCCTTCGATCAGCCTGCCGAGTTCACCCGGCAACGGATGCTGGGCGAGCAGCTTGGTCAGATTCTTCTCCACCTGCCCCAGCCACTCGCCGGTCGAACGCAGACGGGTGAAATGCGCGAAATGGCCGATCGCCTTGTCCGGCAGGTGATGCCCTTCGTCAAACACGTACAGCGTGTCACGCGGATCCGGCAGCACCGCACCGCCGCCGAGCGCCAGGTCGGCCAGCACCATGTCGTGGTTGGTGACGATGACATCGACCTTGGTCATGCCCTCGCGGGCCTTGTAGAACGCGCATTGCTGGAAGTTGGGGCAATGCCGGCCGGTGCACTGGCTGTGATCGGTGGTCAGGCGCGACCAGTCGGTATCCTCCAATTCTTCGGGCCAGCTGTCGCGATCGCCATCCCAGCGGTTGCCGGCGAGCTTTTCAATCATGCCGGTGAACAGCTTCTGGCTGCGCTCGTCGACGTCGATGCGAAAGCCCTCCTCCTCGAACAGCTGGGCGGTGGCCGTCTGCGCGTGCCCTTCCTGCAGCAGCAGATCCAGCTTCGACAGGCACAGGTAGCGCCCGCGCCCCTTGGCCAAGGCGAAGCTGAAATTCAGCCCGCTGTTGCGCATCAGGTCAGGAAGATCCTTGTTGACGATCTGCTCCTGCAGCGCCACGGTCGCGGTAGCAATAACTAGGCGCTTGCCGGCAGCCTTCGCCGTAGGAATCGCCGCAATACTGTAGGCCACGGTCTTGCCAGTGCCCGTGCCGGCTTCCACCGCCACCACCGCCGGCTCGCCTTCACGACGGCCCTCGTCATCGGCCTTGATGGCGCCCAGCACCTTGGTTACCTCGGCGATCATCAACCGCTGACCGTAACGTGGCTTGAGGCTCTTGGCCTCGAGAAAACGGGAATAGGCGCCCTGGATCTGGGACTTGAGTTCGGTGCTGAGCATGGGCGCTGATGCTGTATATATTTTCAGTACTTCAATCGGGCGGCTATGATAACGCGCGTCGCCCCGATCGCCAGCGGAGATTTGCCATGACCCCATTTGCCTCGCTCTATGCCTTGCACGTATTGGCCGCCGTGTTGTGGGTGGGCGGTATGTTCTTCGCCTGGATGGTTCTGCGCCCGGCGGCCGTTGCCGTGTTGCAGGCGCCCGAACGCCTGCGGCTGTGGGCCGAGGTGTTCCGCCGGTTCGTGCAATGGGTCTGGATCGCGGTGGCGGTGCTGCCGATCAGCGGCATCGGTATGTGGCATCTGCGCTTTGGCGCGATGGCCAGCGCCCCTCGCTACGTACATGTGATGACCGGCTTGTATCTGGTCATGCTGGCGCTGTTTCTGCGGCTAGTACTGCTGCAGCTACCGGCGCTCCGACGCGCCGTCGACGGCCAGGATTGGCCGGCCGGCGGTGCCGTTCTGGGGAAGATTCGAGCATTGGTAGGGCTGAACCTGCTGCTCGGCCTGGCGCTCATCGCGATCGCCAGCGCGCGTCCGATGTTCTGAGCGCAGAAGTGCCGTATCTGCCGGCACACCACGTTGCGCAAAAAGAAGCCGGGCAATGCCCGGCTTGGTTATACAGCTGGCGTCAGGGGCGCGCTTCGACTTCCGCTTCCACCCGACGGTTGATTGCCCGACCGGCATCGGTCGCGTTATCCGCTACCGGGCGCGACTCACCGTAACCGACCGCATCCACCCGACCAGCCTCCACGCCGTACTGGTTGACCAGCACTTCGCGCACAGCACTGGCACGACGCTCGGAAAGCCGCTGGTTGTAGGCGTCGGTGCCGACCGAGTCGGTGTGACCTTCCAGCACGGTGGTGGTCTGCCCGTATTCCTTCATGAAGTCCGCGAGATTCTGGATATCGCCGTAGCTGTCAGGTTTGACGACCGCACGGTCGAAATCGAACTTCACGTCAAGCTCGACGCGCACCGGCTCGGCTGCGGGCTCCGGTTCCTCGGCCGGCATCGGCTCGACGGTTTCAACCACCGCGACCGTCTGCTCCTCGGTGCCGTTCGCCCAGCAATAGGCCGCCGCGACACCACCGCCGATCACGGCGCCCCAACCGGCATAGGTGGAGCTTTCGATCGCACCAAGCGCGGCACCCGTGACGCCACCAACCGCGGCACAGGTAGGCCAATCCTGCTTCTGCACGCCCGCGCAACCGGCCAGGAACGTGGTCATTACAATCACGGGTACTGCTGTCCGTAGGGTACTCATCGATAAAACCTCCGCTGTGGGTTCGTCCAGAACCGCCACCTGCTCGACCTCAGGCGGCTCCGGTTGCTTTGAGACTAGGCCGCGATCGGTGACCACGCTAGTCTTGCGCCTCTTGTCGAGGATTTTTCGCGTGATTGCCAACGCCCGCACGCCGCAACAAGCGCTCGCCGCATTGCTCGAGCAGTACCAGCCAGAGCGTATTCTGCAGGTCGGCCAAAGCCGTCCGCCGGCGCTCGACGCATATCTGGCGGGCCACCCGCACAGCCAGGTCGACCACATCGACGGCACCTCCTCGGACGCAACCGCCGTGCAGCAGCGCTACGATCTCGCACTGATCGTCGACTGTCTGGAACACCTGCCCAAACGTCGCGGGCGTGAGTTGCTGGGCGGTATCCGCAATCTCCACACGAGCCGCCTGGCAGTTCTGGTCGATCTTGAGGCTAGCGACTGGCAGACCACCGAGTTCTTTTCGCTCGGCCTGCAGATTGCCGATCGCTTCCAGCGAGATGCGCAGACCCTCACGCTATTCACGTATGACCTGCTGGACTACAAACAGATTCCCGACTGGTTGAACGCCAAGTTCTGGGCGAATCCGCAGATGTTCGGCAAATACTGGTGGTAACCATGAACATGCAGGCAGCGCAAACCGAACAATGCCCCTGCGGCAGCGCCAACACCCTGGCCCAGTGCTGTGGCCGCTATCACGCCGGCACGCCTGCGCCCAGCGCCGAGCTACTCATGCGCTCGCGCTACAGCGCCTATGTACTCGGCCTGATCGATTATCTCCAAGCCACCACGCTGCCGGTGCAGCAGCCACTCCTGAACCTGGAGTCGATACGCCAGTGGAGCCTGGAAAGCACCTGGCTGGGGCTGGAGATCGAACAGAGCACCGTACTGGGTGGACAACCGGAGCACGCACTGGTGACCTTCACGGCGCGCTGGCACGACCACAGCGGCGAACATAGTCATCAGGAGCGTTCGGCATTCGTCCAGCGGGAGGGCCGCTGGTATTTCATCGATCCGACGGTACCGCTCAAGGTCGGACGTAACGACAACTGCCCTTGCGGCAGCGGACAGAAATTCAAGAAATGCTGTGCGGCCTACCTGTAGCAAGTCGAATCGGTAGCCGCGGCATGCTTTCGCATCTGGCCAGCACACAACGTTGTGCGCGCTGGCCGTAAGGCAAACTCTGCGATTACTTCTCGACGAAAGCGCGCTCGATCAGGTAGTCGCCCGGATCGCCCATACGCGGCGAAACTTTCAGGCCGAAGCTATCCAGCACCTGGCTGGTCTCTTCGAGCATGCTCGGGCTGCCACAGATCATCGCTCGATCGTCCTGTGGGTTGATCGGCGGCAGACCGATATCGCTGAACAGCTTGCCGCTGCGCATCAGATCGGTGAGTCGCCCCTGATTCTCGAAAGGCTCGCGCGTCACCGTCGGGTAATAGATGAGCTTTTCCTTCACCGCCTCGCCGAAGAACTCGTTCTGCGGCAGGTGCTCGGTGATGAACTCGCGGTACGCCACTTCATTCACGTAGCGCACGCCATGCACCAGGATGACCTTCTCGAAACGCTCGTAGGTTTCCGGGTCCTGGATAACGCTCATGAACGGCGCCAGTCCGGTGCCGGTGCTGAGGAGGTAGAGATGCTTGCCCGGCAGCAGGTCGTCGAGCACCAGTGTCCCGGTCGGCTTGCGGCTGACCATCAGCTGATCGCCTTCCTGCAGGTGCTGCAGGCGCGAGGTCAGCGGGCCGTCCTGCACCTTGATGCTGAAGAACTCCAGATGCTCCTCATAGTTCGGACTGGCGATGCTGTAGGCACGCATCAACGGACGCCCACCCACTTCCAGACCGATCATGACGAACTGCCCGTTTTCGAACCGCAGACCGGGATTGCGGGTGGTTTTGAAGCTGAACAACGTATCGTTCCAGTGGTGCACACTGAGGACACGTTCCACGTTCAGGTTGCTCATGCTGCGAGTTCCTCGATTACAACGGATAGTGCGTCTTGCGCGGATGAGCGCCAGTTTATATACAGATCGCTTATCCGTTAATTAAATATTAAAGATATGGGTTATCGGTTATATCGATATGCATTTTACCTTGAGACAAATGCAGGTTTTCTCTGCCATCGCCCGCCTGGAAAGCGTCTCTCGGGCCGCCGAGAGCCTCTCGCTGTCGCAGTCGGCGACCAGCACATCGCTGGCGGAGCTGGAGCGGCAGTCGGGTTGCCTGTTGTTCGATCGCGCCGGCAAGCGACTGGCGCTTAATGCGCTGGGCCAGCAACTGCTACCGCAGGCCGTGGCGCTGCTTGACCAGGCGCGCGCCATCGAGGATCTGCTCAACGGCAAAAGCGGCTTCGGTTCGCTGGCCGTGGGCGCGACGCTGACCATCGGCAATTATCTCGCCACCTTGTTGATCGGCGGCTTCATGCAGCGGCATCCCGACTGCAGAGTAAAACTGCATGTCCACAATACGGCGCATATTGTGCAGCAGATCGCACAGCATGACCTTGATCTGGGTCTGATCGAAGGCGCCTGCCAGCATCCCGACCTGATCGTCGAACCCTGGGTCGAAGACGAACTGGTGGTGTTCTGTGCTCCGCAGCATCCGTTGGCCAGCCGCGGCATCGTCGACCTGGACGAACTGGCTGGTGAGGCCTGGATTCTTCGCGAGCAGGGGTCGGGAACGCGCCTGGCTTTCGATCAGGCCATGCGCCACCGACCGGGCCGACTGAACGTCCGCCTGGAGCTGGAGCATACCGAGGCGATCAAGCGCGCAGTCGAGTCGGGATTGGGGATCAGCTGCATTTCGCGCCTGGCGCTACGTGATGCATTCCGGCGCGGCAGCCTGGTACCGGTGGCCACGCCACAACTGGATCTGAGCCGGCAGTTCTCGTTCATCTGGCACTCACACAAGTACCAGACTGCAGCGATGCGCGAATTTCTCGAGCAGTGTCGGGCGCTGACTCATGGGGTGCGTCGCAGCGATGAAATCATCCTGCCACCGATTGCCTGAGTGCCTCGGTGGCGGAAGATGAGCCGTCAGGCGGTGGGAATAGAGCCCATCTGCTGCAGCAGCAGTGCGGCCTGAGTGCGCGTGCGCACACCCAGCTTGCGGAAGATTGCGGTGACATGCGCCTTGATGGTGGCTTCCGACACATTCAGTTCGTAGGCGATCTGCTTGTTCAGCAAACCGTCACACACCATCGTCAGCACACGGAACTGTTGCGGTGTCAGGCTGGCAAGTCCGGCGCTCGCGGCTTTCGCCTCGTCGCTGACATGACCGACGTCCTGGATGTTGCTCGGCCACCACACGTCCCCGTCGAGCACGGTGCGAACGGCCTCCTGGATGGTTTCCAGCGAACTGGATTTCGGAATGAAGCCGCTGGCACCGAACTCGCGCGAACGCGAGACCACTGCGGCATCTTCCTGCGCCGAGATCATGACTACGGGTAGGTGCGGATACTGCCCGCGCAACAGCACCAAGCCGGAAAAGCCATAGGCGCCGGGCATGTTCAGGTCGAGCAGAACCAGATCCCAGGTGGCGCTCTGGTTAAGCAGGGCTTCGAGTTCGGCGATGCTCGCCGCCTCGACCAGACGAACGTTGTCGCCCAGCCCCATGGTCAGCGCCTGTTGCAAGGCGCTACGAAACAACGGGTGATCATCGGCAATGATTATTTCGTAAGCAGCCATTGGCAGACCTGTATTTTTTATTGGCGCTTTGACCAACTGTTTCAGTCGATCCCGGGAGTTGCCGGAAAACCTCAAGCGGCGCAAGCATGCCGACCGCAGAATAAGTGGTCAAGCACGATGCTTTGCTGCAAAGTTTGCGGCTCACTTGCAGCGAGCCCAAACATGCGTAGCCAAGCCCTCCGTGCCGATTTCCTGATGCTGATTACCGCCATGATCTGGGGCACGGCATTCGTAGCCCAGCGCGTGGGCATGGACAATATAGGCCCATTCCTTTTTACCGGGCTGCGCTTCGCGCTCGGCGCACTCGCATTGCTGCCGCTGCTGTTGTATCAGGGGCGCCACGCCGCTCGCCATGAGCCGTTCATGCAACGTGGGCTGCTGCTCGGCGGGCTGGCGATGGGGCTGGCACTGACGCTCGGCATCAATCTGCAGCAGGTCGGCCTGCTGTTCACCAGCGTGACCAATTCCGGGTTCATCACCGGTCTTTACGTCATCGTCGTGCCACTGCTCGGCCTGATCATTGGCAACCGTACCGGGCTTGGTACCTGGCTCGGGGCCGTGCTGGCGGTAGGCGGCATGGCGCTGCTGAGCATCGGCGAGAACTTCCAAGTCGCCTCCGGTGACTGGATCCAGCTGGCCGGCGCGTTTGTCTGGGGATTGCACGTGCTGCTGGTGAGCTTCTTCGTCAGCCGCCACGACGCCATCCGCCTGGCATTCCTGCAGTTCGCCACCTGTGCAGTGGTCAGTCTGATTCTCGCCGCGCTGTTCGAGGAGACGAGCCTCGGGGCTGTCTGGCTGGCCGCTCCTGCGCTGCTGTACGGCGGCCTGTTCGCCGTGGCGGTCGGCTATACCTTGCAGGTCGTCGCGCAGAAGCATGCGATCGCCTCGCACGCTGCGATCATCCTGTCGCTCGAAGCGGTATTCGCGGCGATCGCTGGTGCGCTGTTTCTGGACGAGAGTCTTAGCCCACGCGGTTATTTCGGTTGTGCGCTGATGTTCATCGGCATGCTCACCGCGCAGCTGTGGCCGCGAACGGGGCAGCCAGCGAACGCCTGAGCCGAGGATGCTCAGGGTCGGGTGCTGGCGGCGAGCGCGCGATGTGCCGCGCTGTGCGGGTCGGTCACACGGTGGTGCTTGGCATCCAGATAATGCTCGGTGAAGACGTCGAGCCAGGCATCGAGCGCCCGCGCCGCCTGCAGGTCACCAGCGAGTTCGAGGCACAGGGCGGCGACCTCGGCAGTACACAGGTGCTCGCCTCGGGTTGAACGGCGCAACGCATAGCGCGACAACGCTTCCGGTTGCAGGCTCAGCACCGGCAACGCATCGAGATACGGGCTCTTGCGAAACATCTTGCGCGCCTCGGTCCAGGTCGCGTCGAGCAGGATGAACAGCGGACGCTTGCCCGGCGGCAGCGTGACCCGCTCGACAACCCGCGACGGCTCGGCATATTCCCCTGGAAAGATCACCCACGGCTGCCACTGCGGATCAGCCAGCAGTTCCAGCAGGCGCGGATCGACGTCGGTGCGCTGCCAGCTGAACGCATAGCAGTCGGCCACCACATCGGCGATCAACCAGCCGGTGTTGCTGGGCTTCAGGGGTTCGATATCGTGCATCAGCAGGCACACCCCGCAATGCGACGGCACCTGCGGCAGCCAGCGGCACAGGCAGTGGCTGACGGCGACCCGGCAGCGAGGGCAGCGCTGCGTACGCGAACCGCGCGCAACGAACGGCTTGAGGCTGCGCGCGAGGCGCTCGTCGCGCAGGCGGGATACGGCATGAGGCATGGTCGGCTCGCAGAGAGTTGAAGGCAGACGCCGCGTTTCGGCACCTCGAATCCGTTTCGATGTACCGTTTGCGATCATCGCGAAGCCGGCGCAACCTACCGGCCCTCAGGAAAAATGGCAATGAACCGCGTCGCCCGCTACCGGTCGAACGAGCGCAGTCAAAAGGAGATCGCCATGTACCGTCTTACCCCCCTGCTGCTTCTCAGCCTCGCGCTGCCTAATGCTCACGCCGCATCGCTGCAGGAGCAGCAGCTGGGCCAACTGCTCGAGCAGGTCGCGCAGCAGAGCAGTGTCGGCACGCCGCGCGCCATCAATGAGGACATCCTCGACCAGGGCTACACGGTCGATGGCAACGAGCTGGTCAATCACCTCAGCGTGCAACCGCGTCATGCCGCGCAGATGCGCGACAACCCCGAGCAAGTGCGCAGCCAGCTGGCGGTCAGCGTCTGCGGCAACCAAGGCCTGCGTACGCTGCTGAGCAAGGGCGCGGTACTGCGCTACGAATTCAGCGAGTACAAGAGCAACCGGCCAATCGCGACCGAGCGCTATCGCGCCACCGATTGCGCACGCTGAAGTTGCGCGCGCAACCGCCCCATCAGCGCAAGCAGTCGGCGTTGCCCTTGCCGGCTACCGCCGCAGCTTCCTCGCGCGTCAGCAGCGCAGTACGTGGAACGCTGCGCAGGCGCGCGCAGGCGGCCAGCACATTGGCCCAGCAGGCGCGATTGGCGAACTGCATGCCGTCCACATCCAGCGTGCCGCCACGGTTGCGATAGCCCAGCACCGAGCTGCGCCGCGCGTCCGGCAGGATCGGCCACAGGTGCCCGCGCGCCACTTCCGGCCGCATATGCGTGAGCATGACGCGCATGTCCATGCTGTCCGGGAATAGCCGTGTCACCAGCTCATCGTCGGCATGCACCTCGGCTTCCCAATGATCGCGCGGCGCACGGAAACGCCCCGGCTCCTGCAGATAGACCAGCCGATAGGCGCAATCCGCCTGTTTCAACCGTTCGGCCGCACGCAGCATTTCGCCCAACTGATAGCTGCCGTTGGCGATCAGCAGCAACGATTCCGGACCACGGCTTTCATCGACGACGATCGCCCCATCACGTGCCAGCTGCTCGGCCTGGGCCTGGTCGAAATAGCACGGCCGCTCGCGCTTGGGCATAACCAGGCAGGCCAGCTCGCCGCGTGCCTGATAGATCGAGGGCAGCAGCGCCAGCGCACTGTTGTGGTCGGCCGGAAACAGCACGCGCACCATGTCGCTCATTTCGCCCAACAGCGCTTCGCAGAAGGTGGTGTCCTGGTGCGACTGCTGGTTCTTGCCGTTTTCCCAGGTGTGTGAAGTGGCAATCAACGGCCAGCCGAGCCACCCGGCAGGACGACCAACTTCCTTCTGCTGGCGGGCGAAGATCAGGGTCTGGCGCACGGCACCGAGCATCTTCACGCAGAAGGCTTCATAGCTAGATCAGGGTCTGGCGCACGGCACCGAGCATCTTCACGCAGAAGGCTTCATAGCTGGCCACCAGGTTCAATCCGCCCTGGTTGGCCAGGCAGGCAGACACCACGGCCTCCTCGTTGAGCGCGGTGATGATGTTGCCGTCAATTGCCTCCAGTTCGCTTTCCGGGTCGATGACGCGATGCTTGAGCGCCTTCAGCACGCCCCCCAAGCGGTTGCTGGCCAGCTCGTCAGGGTTGCCGACGCGTGGCCGCAAGCTGGCGTTGGCCTGCGTCAGCTCGACGAAAAAGCGATCCACGGCGGACATCGGCGAGCAGGCATCGTCACGGTAGTGAAGCCTGGGGATTACCGGCGCGGCCGGGCGGCGCAACGCCAGTGCGTTGTCACGCTCCAACGGGCGGCCGCGACGATGCTGGGTGAACAGGGTCAGCGCGGCATTCAGCTGCTCCTGCGGCACGAACAGTTCCGCCGCGTGCCGGTTGAACAGCTCGCGCGACTCGATATCCAGTCGCGGATTACCCGGCAATGGCAGGTTGTGCGCGGCATTGCTGCCTGCGCCGTAGAAGCCGAAGCCCTTGATGGTCTCGGCGATACCGTACGGGATCGGCAGCGGGTAGTTGAGAATGCCCCGTTCCTTTTCCTCGACCCGACGCGCGAGACGCTGCTCCATCTCCCACAGCGTCGCGACGAATGCCGCCGGGTCACGGCCATCGAACGGAATCGGATCGAAACCGCAGTGGCTCAGGTGCTGGCGGAAGCCAACCAGTCCCTCATCGGTTGCCAGCGCGGTGCGCTGCTCGATGCGCCGGCCATTGGCGATCATCACCGGCAGCGCTGCGCCACAGTCTTCCGCGCGCCACCAGCGCGGCATCCAGTCGCTGCCGCGCTGTTCTTCCGCGGCCCCATCCGACAGGAACGCCACCAGCGTTTCACCCGGCAACGGCATGTGCGCGTACTGCAGTTCCGCGAAGCCCAGATAGCCCCCCTCGGCAATGCCACCGGCGGTATGCGGGTTGACGTGGCTACCCAGCGGCGCGAGCGGACTTCCGTCGCTGGCCTGCCGGTAGCCATAGAAATCCTGCAGCATGCGGTTGATACCCGTTTCCCCGCCACCGTAGGCCTGAGCCTGCTCGGCATGCAGGTTACCGGTCAGCAGATTGAGCGCATCGATGGCGGCGACGCAGTGCCCCTGCCCCATCAACCAACCCCGCGTGTGCCCGGTGAGGGCGTTGAGCGCCAGGTAGCCGGCATACGCCGGCACCATGTTGAGCGCACCGCCGGTATGCCCCTCGGGCGTGCGCTTGAAGTCCTCGGCCGCGAGCGGCGAGCCATCGAGATGGACCTGCTGGGCATAGGTCATGTGCACCACCAGCCACAATCCCGCAGAGGTAACGTGATCGAGCGCCTGCAGCAGGCGATACACGCTGGCGAGGTCCGGCTGCAATCCAGCCTGCACCAGCTGATGGGCCAGACGGAACACCGCCGCCTGGGTTTCCAGCGTGTGTTCGAGCGGACCGCAGCCGGCGCGCCAAGTGGCGAATGCGGGCTGGGCCTCGGCGTGTTGCTCCAGCTCGACAAGGCTGGGCAGAAGCTGACTCATGGGATTACTCCATCACTGACCGGTTGCGATAGTCTAGGCAGCACCAGCTCCACCACCTCTGACATGTATCAAGGCGAGCCGGCGCATAAGCGAGCACCTTTGGAAACATCCTACAGACAGGGAGGCATTATGGCTTTGCTCAGTTTTCTCGGTGCCATTCAAGAGGTCACCGGCTCCTGCTACCTGATTGAGACACACGCCGGCGCACGAGTTCTGCTCGATTGCGGGATGCATCAGGGACAGCGCAAGAACGAGGATAAGAACAGCGCCCCGTTTCCTTTCGACCCGAGCAGTTTGGATGCCGTGGTGCTCTCCCACGCCCACATCGACCACAGTGGCCTGCTGCCGCGACTGGTTTCGGAAGGCTACCGCGGCCGCATTCACTGCACCGACGCCACCGCCGAACTGCTTGAGCTGATGCTGCTGGATTCGGCGCAAATCCAGGAAAAGGACGCCGAATGGGAGAACAAATGGCGCGCTCGCATCGGCAAGCCGTTGATCCAGCCGCTGTACACCCGTGTGGATGCCGAGCGCGCGCTATCGCAGCGTGAACCGCACAGCTACGCCGAAACGTTCGAAGTGGCGCCGGGCGTGCGCATCACCTTCCACGATGCCGGGCATATTCTCGGCTCGGCGATCGTCCAGGCCGATGTGACCGATTTCGGCCAGACCCGCAAACTGGTGTTCTCCGGAGACCTGGGCAACACCTGCTCGCCGCTCATGTATCCGCCTACCACGCTCACCGAAGCCGACGTGATCCTGATGGAGTCGACCTACGGCGATCGCGATCACCGTGACCACGACGCGACCATCGAGGAGCTGGCCGATATCCTGCAGCAGGCCCACCGCGACGGCGGCAACGTGCTGATGCCATCGTTCGCCGTCGGACGTACCCAGGACCTGATCTATTACCTGGGACGGTTCTACCGCGAAGGCCGCCTGCCGCAGCAGGTGGTATTCCTCGACAGCCCGATGGCGATCGGCGCCAACGCCATCTACGCGCACTTCAAGGACCAGCTCGACCTCAACGGCATCTCCCCGGCAATCGACCCCAGCAAGCGCAAGCTCTATGCCGAGCGCTGGCTGCCGATTCTCAAGAGCACATCCACCCCCGAGGAATCGATGACGATCAACCGCTTCAAAAGCGGCGCGATCATCATTGCCGGCAGTGGCATGTGCAGCGGCGGGCGCATTCTCCATCACTTCAAGCACAACCTCTGGCGCGAGGAATGCCATCTGGTGATTCCGGGGTTTCAGGCGCAGGGCACCCTTGGCCGCGTGATCGTCGATGGCGCGTCGAGCGTCAAGCTGCTGCACCAGCGCATCGCAGTGAACGCGAAGGTTCACACGCTTGGCGGTTTTTCGGCACATGCCGGCCAATCGCAACTGATCGACTGGGTGAGCCACTTCAAAAAACGCCCCGAGCTGTACCTCGTGCACGGCGAGCTTGACCGCATGCAGGCGCTGCAACAGGCACTGAAACGACGCCTGAACTGGGACGCTGCCATTCCGGAACCCGGCGACCGTATCGCACTCTGACACAACGCAGAGTCATCCCAGCCCAAGCCGCGCCCGCGCTCACTACCGGGCGCGGCTTGGCGCTTGAAGCGCCCGGCATCGCACCTATAGCCTGAACGCGCAAGCCCATACATGGAGAAGTTGTATGTCCTTCGANGCACCTATAGCCTGAACGCGCAAGCCCATACATGGAGAAGTTGTATGTCCTTCGAACCGGACGACTATCTTTCCCGGCACTTCAAAACCAGCGCCGTGGACCTGTCCAGCAAGATCGACGAGCTCGTGTCACTCGTCGTCTCGGACACCAGCCCCAACCTGTCGCTGTACCGCGAGATGCTGGTCACCGTGATTCGCATGGCCCAGGCGGATCGCAGCCGCTGGGATGCCAAGATCCTGCTGCAGACCATGCGCGAAATGGAGCACGCGTTCAGTCGTCTCGATCAGTTCAAGCGTCGGCGCAAAGTCACCGTATTCGGCTCGGCACGCACCCCTGTCGAGCATCCGCTCTATGCCCTGGCACGCCAGCTCGGCGAGACACTGGCGCGCTACGACCTCATGGTCATTACCGGCGCCGGCGGAGGCATCATGGCGGCCGCCCACGAAGGCGCCGGGCTGGACAACAGCCTGGGACTGAACATCACCCTGCCGTTCGAACAGCACGCCAATGCCACCGTGGGCGGCACCAGCAATCTGCTGTCGTTCCACTTCTTCTTCGTGCGCAAGCTGTTCTTCATCAAGGAAGCCGATGCACTGGTGCTGTGCCCCGGCGGCTTCGGCACCCTCGATGAGGCACTCGAAGTGCTGACCCTGGTGCAGACCGGCAAGAGTCCGCTGGTTCCAGTGGTATTGCTGGACGAGCCAGGCGGATCGTTCTGGACGGATGCGTTGCAGTTCATGCGCCGGCAGCTGGTCGACAACCGCTACATCCTGCCCACCGACCTGCGCCTGGTGCGGCAGGTCTACAGCGCCGAAGAGGTGGCTCAGGAGATCACCACGTTCTACCGCAACTTCCACTCGAGCCGCTGGTTGAAGGATCGCTTCGTGATGCGGATGAACCATCCCCTGAGCGATGCAGCGCTGGAATACATCAACACGACCTTCGCCGATCTGTGCCTGAGCGGCTGCTACGAACAGCAACCCTGCTGCGAGCACGAACTGGACGAGCCGGAACTGCAGCGTCTGCCCCGCCTGAGCTTCGCTTTCAACGGCCGGGACTACGGGCGCCTGCGCGAACTGACGGACTACATCAACGAAACGGAAAGCTGGGCGACCCCGCTACCGTCCGAAGACTGAACCACGTCTCACACCTGCAGACGGCAGCACCACCGTTACCGCCTGCCCGGAACGCGGCACTTTGCCCGTTCCGGTGCGCCAGGCGGCACCGGGCCGGAAGCCCATCAGTCGTCCGCCACGCCGCGCAGCAGACGCCCGATCATCTCCAGCGAATAACCCCGATAACTGAGGAAACGCCCCTGCCGGGCGCGCTCGCGCGCATCGCCTGGCAGCTGTCCGGCGAATTTGCGTTGCCAGACCTCGCGCAGCTGTGCGTTCCAGTCGAAGTCGCCGTCGCGCAATGCCCGCTCAATCGCATCACGCGCCAGCCCGCGCTGTGCCAGCTCTTCACGAATGCGTAACGGTCCGTAGCCGGCGAGCGCACGGCTTCTGACGAAGCTCTCGAGATAGCGCGAATCCGACAGCAGCCCCTCGTCGCTCAGACGATCCAGGGCTGCCTCGATCAGTTCGGCAGCTGCGCCGCGCTGGCGCAGCTTGCGGGTCAGCTCGACACGCCCATGCTCGCGGCGTGCCAGCAGGTCCATCGCGGCCCGTCGCACGGCGGCTGGGCTGTCGAGCACGACGGGCATGGCGATCAGAAGTCGACGTCGGCCAGGTCTTCGCTGACCACGGCACCCGCGTTGGCACCGGCCGCCTTGTTGCCGGAAACCACCAGCAGCTTGTCACGAATCTGCTGTTCGATCTCGCGACCTACCTCGGGGTTGTCCTCGAGATACTTGGCGGCATTGGCTTTGCCCTGACCGATCTTGTTGCCCTTGTAGGCGTACCAGGCGCCGGATTTCTCGACCAGGCCCTGCTGCACGCCGAGATCGATGATCTCGCCGTTGCGATAGATGCCCTTGCCGTAGAGGATCTGGAACTCGGCCTGGCGGAACGGCGGTGCCACCTTGTTCTTCACCACTTTGACGCGGGTCTCGCTACCGACCACCTCGTCACCTTCCTTCACCGCGCCTGTGCGGCGGATGTCCAGACGCACCGAGGCGTAGAACTTCAGCGCATTACCGCCGGTGGTGGTTTCCGGGCTACCGAACATCACGCCGATCTTCATGCGGATCTGGTTGATGAAGATCACCAGGCAGTTGGCGTTCTTGATGTTACCGGTGATCTTGCGCAGCGCCTGGCTCATCAGGCGCGCCTGCAGACCGACGTGGGCGTCGCCCATCTCGCCTTCGATTTCCGCCTTGGGCACCAGCGCTGCCACGGAGTCGACGATGATCACGTCCACCGCGTTGGAGCGCACCAGCATGTCGGTGATTTCCAGCGCCTGCTCACCGGTATCGGGCTGCGATACCAGCAGATCATCGACGTTGACGCCCAGCTTGCCGGCGTAATCCGGGTCCAGCGCGTGCTCGGCGTCGACGAAGGCGCAGGTGGCGCCCATCTTCTGCGCTTCGGCGATCACCGACAGGGTCAACGTGGTTTTACCCGAGGACTCCGGGCCGTAGATTTCGACGATTCGGCCTTTCGGCAGACCACCAATACCCAGCGCGATGTCCAGCCCCAGCGAGCCGGTGGAAATCGCCGGAATCGCCTGGCGATCGTGGTCGCCCATGCGCATCACCGCGCCCTTGCCGAACTGCTTTTCGATCTGGCCCAGAGCTGCGGCCAAGGCGCGCTTCTTGTTCTCGTCCATTACCATCCTCACTTGATCAAGAGGGCCAAAGGCCACGACAACTGTATAAGTAGACAGTATTAGAGCATAGGGAAAATGCTCCGCCTAGCCCTGCAGCGGATTTTCTCCGGC